>Ga0247818_10001530_pt1 | contig 14750 bp, 17 predicted proteins | sample 13C_Glucose_Day1_FD_192424 | JGI IMG/M metagenome (GOLD analysis project Ga0247818, IMG submission 192424) | Soil microbial communities from agricultural site in Penn Yan, New York, United States - 13C_Glucose_Day1 | ecosystem: Environmental > Terrestrial > Soil > Agricultural land | place...
TGTTGACCTCACCCCGCTCCGCGCCGGAAAAACCGGTGGACATGATGTCCGGGCACATCAGCACCTGTTCGTCGCTCAGGCCGTCGGGAATCGGGCACAGGTTGGCCAGCGCATCCGGCACCAACACGTATTCGGCCTGACAGCCATCGATGGTATTGCCGAACTTCCAGCCGCCGGCGGCCTTGAAGCCGTGGCGGGTGTCCGCGCCATCCTGTGAACCGCAGCCACAGAGGCAGGCATAACTTTGCCCGCTGGGAGTGATGGCGCCGGCAATCACCCTTTGCCCCTCGACAAAGCCACGCACCTGCGAACCGAGCCGCTCGATGATGCCCACCGGTTCATGACCGATGGTCAGCCCTTTGGCCACGGGGTACTCACCGCGCAGGATGTGCACGTCGGTGCCGCAGATAGTGGTGGTGGTGATGCGGATCAGCGCGTCCAGCGGACCGACTTCGGGGATCGGCTTGTCGTCGAGCACAATGCGATTTTTCTCAACGAATATCGCGGCTTTCATGGTTGCCATGGCAAATCTCCCAAGTGTGCGCGTGCGCATGAGTTCAGCACGAACCGCAGCCTGCGCCGGGTTGACGGACGGAAGGTTGATCATGGTCAATACTTAGGGGGATTGAATGGCTATGAAATGACTGCACATCGGGCGGCAAGGTCGCAACCCCTGGTCGTTACAGCGGTGCCGCCACCTGCTCGTCAACCCACGGGAGGTTTGTCATGTCTGAGCAAGCACGATTCATGCTGGTCGCCTCGCCCCTGATGGAACACAGCCCCGCCTTCGACCGGGCGGCGGCGCTGGCCAAGGCCGAAGATGCGGCGTTGCACATCGTCGCTTTCGATTATCTGGAGGGGTTGGCGACTGCCAGTCTGGTCAACGAGAAGGCTTTGGAGCAGATGCGCCTGGGTTATGTCGACCGCCATCGGCTGTGGCTGGAGGAACAGGCCCGTCCCCTGCGCAAGATCGGGGTGCACGTCACCACCGAGGTCGCCTGGGTCGAACGCCCGCTGGAGGAAATCCTGCTGCACCTCAAGGAGCAGCCGATGGACGTGCTGATCAAGGCGCTGGAGCATGAATCACTGTGGTCGCGGCTGATGTTCACCCCGCTCGATGTGCATTTGCTGCGTGAGTGTCCGGTGCCTTTACACTTCGTCAGCCACGCGGTGCACGCCTTGCCCCGCAAGATCGTCGCCGCGGTCGATCCCTTCCATCGCGACGATCACTACAAGACCTTCAACGACCGGATCCTGCATGAAGCGGCGAAACTGGCCAGCGCCTGCAATGCCGAGCTCGACGTGGTGTATGCCTATGATCTGTCCTCGATCAGTGCGGACGAGTTCGGCTTCGACAACGGGTCGGCGTTTTTCTCGTCGGGCAAGGCCAAGACCCTGTACGACTACCAGGAAGACGCCTTTCACGAACTGGCCGAGCGCAACGGTATCTCGCCGGAACAGCGGCACATGATCATGGGCAGTCCGGGCAAGGTTCTGATCCGCTTTGCCGAGGCCTATGACACCGATGTGATTGTCATGGGGCGGGTCGGCCATCGCGGGCTGGGCCGGCTGATCGGCAGCACGGTGGAGCACCTGCTGTACAAAATGCCGTGCAGTGTGTGGGTGGTGTATACCGAGCGGCTGGATGAATAGCTGCGATGCACACGGCCCCCTGTAGGAGCTGGCTTGCCAGCGAAGGCGGTCTATCAGCCAACACATGTATCGATTGGCACACCGCTTTCGCTGCGGTGCGGCGATCCGACAAGCCAGCTCCTACATTTGTCCGTGTTAACCAGATTCAACGCCTTGTGATCACCACTTCCAGGTACTCACTCGGCACCACCAGCGACTTGTCTCCCGCCCGGTTCAAGCGGTTGAGCAACTCGGTCAGGTCACTTTCAAAGGCCTGGGCGCCTTCGGGGGGCAGTGCCGCGAACGCCTTGTGGACCGGGCCGTACCAGGTGCGGAACGTGTCGATGAAATGCGCGGCCGAGCGGTAGCGGAAGTTGAAGTGCTTGCGCGTCACCTGCAGCAGAAAGTCGCGCTCATCGAATTGCGCGTGCAGCCACGCCTCGGTGCCCCAGTTCGAAGGCGGTTGCGCCCCCGGCGGTGGCGGCATATGCCGGCCCAGGGTCTTGAACATCTGGCCGACGAAGCCTTCGGGCGTCCAGTTGGCCAGGCCGATCCGGCCGCCAGGACGACAGACCCGTGCCAGTTCCGCGGCGGCCTTGGGCTGGTCCGGCGTAAACATCACACCGAAGGTCGACAGTACGGCGTCGAAGCTGGCGTCCTCGAACGGCAATGCCTCGGCATCGGCCACCTGGAACGTCACTTCCAGGCGTTCTGCCCTGGACCGGTCTTCGCCGCGCTCGAGCAGCGCCGCCACATAGTCGGTGGAGGTGACATGGCAACCACGGCGGGCGGCGGCCAGCGTCGCATTGCCATTGCCGGCGGCCACGTCGAGCACGCGTTCGTCGCAGAGCAGGTCGCAGGCTTCGGCCAGTTCCTCGCCGACGATCTGCAACGTGGTGCCGATCACGGCATAGTCGCCGCTGGCCCAGGAGGCCATCTGGCGGTTTTTCAGGGCAGTAAGATCAATGGGTGTACTCATGGAGACTGTCTCTGGCGGGTTGGAACAACGGACCAGCAACGGGCGCTCGATTACTCAGCCGTCGTGGGATCGATGATGTTCATGACCTGGGATACGCTGTTGGCCGGGAAACCACCCTGCCTGGCATGCTCCCGGATGAGCTCCTCATTCGGCGCGATGTACACGCAGTAGATCTTGTCGCCGGTGACGTAACTCTGCAGCCATTGCACTTCCGGCAGATCGCGCAAAACTTTGCGCGACTTTTGCGAGATGGCTTTCAGGTCCCGTTCTGACAGTGTTCCAGCGCCTGGGATTTCGCGTTCTATGACGAACTTCGGCATGGCAACCTCTCATTCTTGTTATTGGTGACAGGGTCGGCTAACCCTGTGTGCCAACTATCGCGCCGGGGAACGCCGGCGTCCTGCCCGATCGTCGGCCAACCCTGTCCGATCGTCCGGAGAATTCACGTCCTGCCGCGACAGGCTCACAATCAGACTCACCCTTGAAAAGCGTCACCCGAGTACAGGGGAAAAACCATCATGGACGCCCTGTCCCAGACCCTGCGCGTCGTCCGCCTGGTCGGCGCGATCTTCATCAACGCCAGGTTCACCGCACCCTGGTGCTACCAGTCGCCCAGCGCCGACACCGCGGCGCCCTTCCTGGAGCCCGGCGCCGAACGGGTGGTGATCTTCCACTTGATCACCGAAGGCGAGTGCTACGTCGAGCTAGGTGCTGATCCGCCCCTTCTGCTAACGGCTGGCGACGTGGTGGTGTTCCCTCAGGGGGACGCCCATCGCATGAGTTCCAGGCCGGGACTCCCGCCCGCCACCGGCTCCCGACTGGATGTGGTGCTGGCGCGCCGTCCCCGGCAGTTGAGTTATGGCGGAGGTGGCGCGGTCACACGCCTGGTGTGCGGCTATCTGGCGTGCGACACACGGCTGGCGGGCATGCTACTGACCGGGTTGCCGCCCATAGTGAGGGTCAACGTACGTGGTTCGAATGCCGGGATCTGGCTGGAATCCTCGGTGCGTTACGCGCTGGCCGAAGCTCGCTCGCCGCGCGCGGGTGGCGAGGGTGTCCTGGCCAAGCTGGCCGAGGTGTTGTTCATCGAGGTGTTGCGCCTGTACATGCACGAACAGGGCGAAGGCCGGACCGGTTGGCTGGCGGGCGTGAACGACCGGATCGTCGGCGCCGCCCTGAACGCGCTGCACAATAAACCCTGTTACGCCTGGACACTGGAAGAGCTGGCACGCACCGCCGGCACCTCAAGATCGGTGTTGGCGGAACGCTTTCAGCTACTGGTAGGGATTTCGCCGATGCAGTACCTGACGCAGTGGCGGATGTTGCTGGCGGCGAACCTGTTACGCAGCAGTAACAGTTCATTGATGCGGATCGCCGAGGAAGTGGGTTACCAGACCGATACGGCGTTCAGTCGGGCATTTCGTCGTGAGTTCGGCGCCCCCCCGGCGGCGTGGCGACGCAGTCAGGAGAAAAAACCAATGGCCCACGGCGCGCAGCCTGTGAGCCATTGATCCAAGGTTCATGCCGCTGGAGCGAGGGCTTTGGCGTCGGCCTTGGCCTCTTCCAGCAACTGCTGGATCATCTTCTCCTGGGTCTCGTAGCGGCCTTCACCGAAGTGGGTGAAACGTACCTGGCCCTTGGCATCGATCAGGTAGTGAGCGGGCCAGTACTGGTTGTCGAAGTTGCGCCAGATCGCATAATTGTTATCGATCGCCACCGGGTAGGTGATGCCGAGCTTCTTCACCTGATCCTTGACGTTGGCGATGATGCGTTCGAAGCCATATTCGGGGGTATGGACGCCGATCACCACCAGGCCATCCTTCTCGTATTTCTTCGCCCAGTCCTTCACGTACGGCAGGGTGTGCTGACAGTTGATGCAGTCGTAGGTCCAGAAATCCACCAGTACCACCTTGCCTTTCAGGGACTCGGTGGTCAGCGCTGGCGAGTTGAGCCATTCGACCGCGCCGGAGAGGGACGGCATGGCACCTTGGGCGTTATCCATCGACGAGTCGGCCTTGACCTTGCTGACGAAGTAATCGACCACTTTCGGTACGGTCTCCAGCACACCTTTTTCGAGGCTGCCGAGGCCTTCGGACGAGGTGCCGGCGAGCAATGTCTTGTCGGCACCGGTGGAGATCACCGCCGCGGCGGCCAGCACGGCCACACCGGCACCACGACGCAACCAGCCGGTGACCGGGATCGACCCTTTCAAGCGATTGACCAGGCCGCGACCGGCGAAGATCAGGGTGCCCAGGGACAACGCACTGCCCAGGCCGTACGCCACCAGTAACAGACTGGTCTGGGGGTTTGCGCCTTGCAGCATGGCGCCAGTGAGGATGACACCGAGGATCGGCCCGGCGCACGGCGCCCACAGCAGGCCGGTGGCGACGCCGATCATGACCGAGCCCAGCGGGCCGGACATCCTGGTATCTGGGTCGATGCGATTGCCGAGCAGGACGAACGGACGCGCCAGCCAGCCGCCGACACGGGCGGAAATCAGCGACAGGGCGAACAACGCCATCACGATCAGGGCGACGTGGCGACCGGTGCTGCTGGCTTGCACCACCCACTCGCTGCTGACCACCGCCAGGCTGGAGATCAGGGCGAAGGTCAGGACCATGCCCCCGAGGGTGAGCAGAATCGAGGACCGCGTACGGTCGACCCCGGCGAACAGGAATGGCACGACCGGCAGGATGCAGGGACTGAGGACGGTCAATATGCCGCCCAGAAACGCGATGAGTAACATGGGATCACCTTGAATTGACGAGGGTGGCGCTTCACACACATCCCCCCTGTAGGAGCTGGCTTGCCAGCGAAAGCGGTCTGTCAGTCAACATCTATGTCGGATGTGCCCACCGTCTTCGCCGCAAAGCTGGCCCCTGTAGGAGCTGGCTTGTCGGATCGCCGCACCGCAGCGAAAGCGATCTGTCAGTCAACATCCATGTTGAATGTGCCGCCGTCTTCGCTGGCAAGCCAGCTCCTACAGGGGGGGACCGTGTTGATTCAGGCAGTCTGGTTATCCAGCTGCTGCCCCTGCGGTGTACGGCCAGAGCCATCCTGTGCCAGCAAGGCATCGGCGCCCTGCTTCGCCACCGGGGTCAGCTGGAAGCAGGTGCTGCTGCCACAACTGCCTTGTTCCACGGCGGCATTGGCATGGGCGGCAGCGCCAGCCAGGGAGAAGGCGACGGCGGTCAAAAAGCGCGAAAAGTTGTTCATGATGTTCTTCCTGTTGCAAAGGGATTGGGCAATCGGCCAGCTAAGGACTCAGTTGTCGTCGTTGCAGCCGTCAGCAAACTTGCGGTAATCCAGGACCTGGGTTTTATTCCCGGAGTCCAGATAGGTCAGCTGCGCATTGACAATCCCGCAGGAAGGCCCGGCGTCCTGTTTCATCGAGATCACCTTCTTGATGTCCAGGTGCGTGCCGTAGGTGTAGGTATCAGGGGTGCCCTGCGCTTCGGCACGGGCCGACAGGGTGCAGATGTTCAGTGCGGCAAACAGGCAGGCGGCGACGACGGCTTTGGTGTTCATGGTGATTTCCTCAAGGCTTCGATGGGTCAATCGTTGATTGGGCCGGGGCGTCCTGGCTTGCCCCGATGGAACCCATTAGAAGCCCGCGAGGTATCTCGTCTGTGTCGAAAACAGCCGCGTGTAAATCGATACGTATCAGAGGCGCCCCCTGATACACAGCGATACAAAACCGCTGGAAAACAGTGTTTTTGCGTCTGCATGTATCCGCCGCCACACCAGATACACTGCAATACAAAGGGCTGCGGGCAAGCGTGCCAAGGCTCGATAGACTGCGCGACATCCCCCGTTTACAGAGGCCCGGCCCCATGGAACACGTCGATCACATTCTCATCGTGGACGATGACCGCGAGATTCGAGAGCTGGTAGGCAACTACCTCAAGAAGAACGGCCTGCGCACCACGGTCGTGGCGGATGGACGGCAAATGCGCACCTTCCTCGAATCCACGCCGGTGGACCTGATCGTGCTCGACATCATGATGCCCGGCGACGATGGACTGATGCTCTGCCGGGAATTGCGCGCCGGCAAACACAGGGCCACCCCGGTACTGATGCTGACCGCGCGCAATGATGAAACCGACCGCATCATCGGCCTGGAAATGGGCGCCGACGATTACCTGGTCAAGCCGTTCGCCGCCCGTGAACTGCTCGCCCGCATCAACGCCGTACTGCGTCGTACGCGGATGCTGCCGCCGAACCTGGTGGTCACCGAAAGCGGGCGTTTGCTGGCCTTTGGCCGCTGGCGCCTTGATACATCCGCCCGGCACCTGCTCGATGACGACGGCACCATGGTTGCGCTCAGTGGCGCCGAATACCGGCTGCTGCGGGTGTTCCTCGATCATCCGCAGCGGGTGCTCAATCGCGACCAGTTGCTGAACCTGACCCAGGGCCGCGACGCCGACCTGTTCGACCGTTCCATCGACTTGCTGGTCAGCCGCCTGCGTCAGCGCTTGCTGGACGATGCTCGCGAACCGGCCTACATCAAAACCGTGCGCAGCGAAGGCTATGTCTTTTCCCTGCCGGTGGAAGTGCTGGGTGCGCCGTCATGAACCTGGCGATACGTTGGCCCCGGACCCTCGCCTCACGGTTGTCGCTGATTTTTCTGATCGGCCTGATCCTCGCGCAGGCCTTGTCCTTCGGCGCGCAGTATTACGAGCGTTACGAAAGTGCGAAAAACACCATGCTGGGCAATCTCGAAACCGACGTATCAACCTCCATCGCCATCCTCGACCGCTTGCCGGCCGAAGAACGTGCCAGCTGGCTGAAACAACTGGAGCGGCGCAATTACCGGTATTTGCTGGACGAGGGCTCACCGGGCATGCCCATGAGCGATACCCCGATCGCGGTGACCTCGATCAAGGACGCCATCGGCATGGATTACCCGATGACCGTTACCGACATTCCCGGGCCGATAAAACACTTCCAGGTCCACCTGAAGCTGGCTGACGGCAGCCCGGTAACCATCGATGTGCGACCGGCGATGCTGCCGTTGTCGCCTTGGTTGCCCATGGTGTTGCTCGGCCAACTGGCGCTGATGATCGCCTGCACCTGGCTGGCCGTGAGAATTGCCATCCGCCCCCTTACCCGCCTCGCCCAGGCGGTGGAGACCCTGGACCCCAACACCCACGCGGTACACCTGGACGAGAAGGGTCCGACTGAAGTCGCCCATGCCGCCAAGGCGTTCAATGCCATGCAGGCGCGCATCGCCGCGTACCTCAAGGAGCGGATGCAGCTGCTGGCGGCGATCTCCCACGACCTGCAAACCCCGATCACCCGCATGAAATTGCGCGCCGAGTTCATGGACGATTCCAGCGAAAAAGACAAACTGTGGAATGACCTCGGCGAGATGGAACACCTGGTGCGCGAAGGCGTGGCCTATGCCCGCAGCGTGCACGGCTCCACCGAGGAGAGTCGCCGCACCGATCTGGATTCGTTCCTCGACAGCCTGGTGTTCGACTATCAGGACATGGGCAAGGACGTGCAGCTGAGCGGCAAGAGCGAGGCGGTGATCAACACCCGGCCCCATGCCCTGCGCCGGGTGCTGGTGAACCTGATGGACAACGCACTGAAGTTCGCCGGTGCCGCCGAATTGTGGGTGGAGTCCAAGGCAGACGGCAGTTTGTCGGTGAAGGTGATGGACCGTGGCCCCGGGATTGCCGAAGCGGAACTGGCCCATGTGATGGAGCCGTTCTACCGCGTGGAAAATTCACGCAACCGCAGCACTGGCGGCACCGGGTTGGGCTTGGCGATTGCGCAGCAATTGGCGTTGGCGCTCGGGGGGTCGTTGACGTTGAGTCATCGTGAAGGCGGTGGTCTGTGCGCGGAGCTCAGGTTGCCGGGTAGTAAAGCGGGGCGTTGAAAAATCCTAATGTAGGAGCGAGCTTGCTCGCGATAAACTCAAGCACACCACGGGGTGTCAGGCTTACAGCGTTATCGTTGACGACCATCGCTAGCAAGCTAGCTCCTACAATTGATTTGTGGTGGTTGGGCGATTGCGCCCTAGGCGATGACGCCCACCACGCCCTCCCCATGCATCTGCCGCAACAATGCCAGCCCGCTGTCGATGAACGCCGACGACCCGGTGGCCCCCGCCTCCACCGCCAGCCCTTCCAGCAGCGCGCGGCCGTCGAGTTCGGGAAACTCGCCGATCCGCTGCAACAACCGCCATGCCAACGGGCTCAGTTCGGAAAACTTCACGCTCCAGTCCTCGGTCCGACGCACCAACAACAGCGTCGGCTGCACCGGTGGCGCTTCAGGTCGAAAATCTGGCCCGACCAGTTGGACTGGCCAGGCATAGGCCAAGGGCCAGGCCAGCGGCGAAACCTGCAGCGGCCGATCCAGCAGTAACCCGGCATCGCTGGCCGGCAACGGCTCGGCTTCGACCTGTTGCAACGCCATCTCGATCCACTCGTAGTGTGCCAGTTCAACCATGAACGGCGGCCACGGTCCTTCGCCCAAGGCTTGCGGGGCAGAGGCCAGAAACTCGACAAATTCCTCGGCGATTTCGCCGAATTTCGGCGTGCGCGCGCGGTAGTCCCGCAGGAAGGTCCGCACCAGCGAACGCCAGTGCTCATCCCCAAGCACCTTGATCAGCACCGGAAAGGTCCCGCCGAGCAACGATGACAGGTTCGAGAACACCAGGTCCCGGTAAACCCCGGCCCGCGCCACGTCCATCCCGGCCGGTGGCGGGCAATGCTCGGGATCGCGCAAGTAAAGCCCCATCGTCGTTTGCTGCTGATGCAACGAGTGCTTATCCACGGTTCACCTCCACAGCTTGCAGGCGGCGGATAGTCTGCAGTTCGGCCACCAGCTCCGAAAACGCAGGGAAATTGAAATCCCGTTCCAGCAAGGTTGGCTGCGCGCCGAACCGGCTGTAAGCCTGGGCCAGTAACGACCAGACCACCGGCTTGACCGACGCGCCATGGGTGTCGATTTTCAAGGTGTCGGACTCATCGAAGTGCCCGGCCACGTGCATCGCCACCACCCGGTCCGAGTCGATACAGGCAAGAAAGGCCTGGGGATCGAAATCGTGATTGATCGAGTTGACGTACACATTGTTGACGTCCAGCAACAGGTCGCAGTCGGCTTCGCGCAGCACTGCATTGGTGAAGGTCACCTCATCCATGTCCTGCTGTGGCGCGGCGTAGTAGGAGACGTTTTCCACCGCCAGGCGCCGACCGAGGAGGTCCTGGGCCTGGCGAATGCGCGCGGCCACGTGATGCACGGCTTCCTCGGTAAACGGCAACGGCAGCAGGTCGTACAGGTGACCATCGTCGCTGCAGTAGCTCAGGTGTTCGCTGTACAGAGGCACCTTGTAGTGATCGAGAAAAACCCGGACTTCTTGCAGAAAACCGACGTCCAGTGGCGCCGGACCGCCCAGAGACAGGGACAAGCCGTGACACGACAGCGGATAGCGCTCGGCCAGGGCCCGCAACGCATGGCCATGGGCACCACCGATGCCGATCCAGTTCTCCGGCGCGACTTCCAGAAAGTCGAAGTCGCCCATCGGGGCCGCTTGCAGGTCTTTCATTAATCCGCGGCGCAGGCCAAGCCCGACGCTGGCCTTCGCTGATGTGAGGGGGGTGTGCATGGTGTCGATCTCAAGGGTTGCCGGACGGAACCACAGTTGATCGCGGAGGTGTATCGGGACTGTGTTCTGCCACACCCCGGAATGGGAGGTACTGTATCGAGGGGAGGGTTGGATACAGTGGGATACACACGATCCTTATGGCCACTGCTGAACCCTGTGGGAGCGGGCTTGCCCGCGATTAGGCCGGCACATCCAGCATTTTTGTCGACTGACATACCGCCATCGCGGGCAAGCCCGCTCCCACAGGGGTCGGTGTGAACCAGGGGGATTTGACTAATAACGACTTTCGTCGCTCCGGTCAGCAGCGCACGGCCCCCGGACTAAACTTAGTGCAAGCAGGACGTACTCATCGTCCTGGTCATTCCCACGACCACAGCCCAGGGCTGAACGCCTCGAAAAACCTCGCCTCTGGACCGTGATCCACCACAGGAGCACACATGATGGACGAGGCCCGACTAAATGATTTCATGGGTAAACTGGTAAACGACATGGGCGGCGCGGCGATGCTGGCCAATGTCATCCTCGGCGAAGAACTCGGGCTGTACCGGGCCATGGCCGACAGTCAGCCGATCACCCCTGAAGCTCTCGCCGAAAAGACCGGCTGCAACACTCGCTTGCTGCGTGAATGGCTCAGTGCCCACGCCGCCTCCGGCTACATGGAACACCGCGACGGCCAGTTCAGCCTGCCCGAAGAGCAAGCCATGGCGCTGGCGAACGAAGACTCGCCGGTCTATGTCGCGGGCGGTATCGGGGTGGTCGCGTCGTTTTTTCATGACAAGGACAAACTGGTCAACGCCATGCGCGGCAATGGCGCCCTCGCCTGGGGCGATCACCATCCGTGCATGTTCAGCGGCACGGAGCGGTTCTTCCGGCCAGGCTATAAAGCGCATTTGACCGCCGAATGGCTACCGGCACTCGAAGGCGTGGTCGCCAAACTGGAAGCTGGCGCCAAGGTCGCGGACATCGGCTGCGGCCATGGTGCTTCCACCGTGATCATGGCCCAGGCGTACCCGAATTCGCGGTTCGTCGGGTTCGACTACCACGCGCCCTCCGTCACCGTGGCCACCCAGCGCGCGGAAGAAGGCGGCGTGTCCGGGCGTGCGCGATTCTTCCAGGGCACGGCAAAAAGCTTTCCCGGCGATGACTATGACCTGGTCTGCTACTTCGACTGCCTGCATGACATGGGCGACCCGGTGGGCGCGGCGCGGCATGCCTATGAGTCGCTGAAACCGGACGGCACGGTGCTGCTGGTGGAACCGTTCGCCAACGACTCCCTCGACGACAACATCACCCCGGTTGGCCGCCTGTTCTACGCCGCCTCGACCTTCATCTGCACCCCGAACTCACTGTCCCAGGAAGTCGGGCTCGGCCTCGGTGCCCAGGCGGGCGAGGCGCGGTTGCGCAAGGTCTTTACCGAGGCGGGCTTCAAGACGTTCCGGCGGGCGACGGAAACGCCGTTCAACTTGATCCTGGAGGCGCGTAAATAGATGCCGCTGACGGCTGATTGTTAACCGGTAATGGTGGGAAACGCCAAAACCTGTAGGAGCCGGCTTGCCGGCGAAGGCTGCGGGCCAGCCGACATCGATGCCGGATGTGAGGCCGCTTTCGCTGACAAGTCGGATCGCCGCACCGCAGCGCCTACATTGGACCGCGCCATGTTGGCCCATACCCGCAGACCACCTGTCCGGGTGATCCGTAAATGCTACCCTGCAAGCAGTCAAGGCCCTACGGAGTGTTGAACATGCTCGACAGCCTCATCGGCGAACAACTCGACCGCCTCCAGCAGTTGATGGCCGATCGACCGTTTGCGGTCCTGACCGGTGCCGGCATCAGCACCTCGTCCGGCATTCCGGATTACCGCGACAACCAGGGTGTGCGGCGTGGCCGGTCACCGATGATGTACCAGGAATTCCTCTCGGCCCCCGAATCCCGGCGCCGCTATTGGGCGCGGGCGATGCTGGGCTGGCCACGGGTGCGCCAGGCCCGGCCGAACGAGGCCCACGAAGCCTTGTCCAGCCTGCAAAGCGCCCGGCAGATTGGCGGGCTGATCACTCAAAATGTCGACACCTTGCACGACCAGGCCGGCAGCCACGACGTGATCGAACTCCATGGCAGCCTGCACCGGGTGTTGTGCCTGGACTGCGGCCAGCGCAGCGAGCGGGATTCGATCCAGCAATTGATGGAGGCACAGAATCCGTATCTGGCCGGGGTGGACGCCGTGCAAGCACCGGATGGCGACACCCTGCTCGATGCGGCGTTCGAGGCGCGCTTCCAGGTGCCCCATTGCCCGCACTGCGCGGGAGAGCGGATGAAGCCGGATGTGGTGTTCTTTGGCGAAAATGTGGCGCAGGTAACAGCGGCCAAGGCCATGGCGGCGGTCGAAAAAGCGGCTGGACTGCTGGTGGTCGGGTCTTCGTTGATGGCGTTTTCGGCGTTCCGGTTGTGTCGGGCGGTGGCGGATAAGGGCAAGCCGTTGATGGCGATCAACCTGGGCAAGACCCGGGCGGATGACATCCTGGATTTGAAGATAGAAGCGTCGTGCGAGCGGTTGCTGCCATTACTGGCTCAACACCTCTCATCCTGACTGACCCCAAAACCCTGTAGGAGCTGGCTTGCCAGCGAATGCGGTGGGTCAGCTGTATTGATGTTGCCTGACACTCCGCTTTCGCTGGCAAGCCAGCTCCTACAGGGGACTGTGATCAGTTCCTGGAAAGCTGTTCACCCAGGTTTGCTTCTTTGAGAATATCAAACAACGCCTGCGCCGCCGCCGACAGTTCCCCTCCCGGTTTGGTCAACACCCCGATCGCCCGCTCCACCACCGGATCGCGCAAGGTAATGCACCGCGCCCCCAGCTCGCGCATCTGCCCCGCGCACAGCGCCGGCACCGCGCTCACACCCAACCCGCTGGCAACCATCTTTCCGACCGTCGCCAACTGATGGCTTTCAAACTCCACCGGCAACTTCATGCCCCGGGCCTGCAAGTGTTCTTCCAGCATCACCCGCACCGTCGACGGTCGCTGCAAGGTAATGAACGGCTCCTTGAGCAAGGTCTGCCAGTCGATGTCGCCCAGTTCCGCCAACGCGCAATCATGGGGCACCACCGCCACAAACCGGTCCATGTACAACGGCGTGAATGCCAGCGACGAGCTCTGCATCGGCTCAAACGCCACCCCCAACTCCACCTGGCGGTCACGCACCATTTCCAGCACTTGCTCGTTGATCACGTCGTTCACGGTGACGTTGACCTTGGGATAGCGCGCGCGGAACGTCTTGAGGATCGGCGGCAGCAGGTTGCCGGCAAACGAAGGCATGGCCGCCAGGGTCACGCGACCGCGCTGCAGGGTGAAGCGCTGGCGCAGCTCATCCTCGGCATTGTCCCAGTCGGCTATCAGTCGCCGTGCCAGTGGCACCAGCGACTCGCCTTCCGGGGTCAGCGCCACATTGCGCGTGTTGCGGGTGAACAACCGCCCGCCCAGACCCTCCTCCAGCGCCTTGATGGTCAGGCTCAACGCCGACTGCGACAGGTGCAAACGTTCGCAGGCCACGGCAAAGCTCAGGCTCTGGGCCACGGCGAGGAAGGCGCGGATCTGCTTGACGGTCATAGTCGCTTCGCTCCAGTTGTAAGCTATAAGCTTCAAGCTGCAAGAGGTGCGCAGCGGTTTAATGAGCTTTACTAATCAATTCTACCTAAAAAACAACTTAACAAATCAATCTTGTGGCGTGACACTCCAACGCATTCGGCTAGCCAGCCGCCCATAAAGAATAAAAGAGGTGCATATGGCAGGTTTCGACAAGCGCGTGAATTCCTACGAGGAAGCTTTGGCAGGTCTTGAAGACGGCATGACCGTGATCGCCGGCGGCTTCGGCCTGTGCGGGATCCCGGAAAACCTGATCGCCGAGATCAAGCGCAAAGGCACCCGTGACCTCACGGTGGTTTCCAACAACTGTGGCGTCGACGGTTTCGGCCTCGGCGTGCTGCTGGAAGACCGGCAGATCCGCAAAGTGGTGGCCTCCTACGTCGGGGAGAACAAACTGTTCGAAGACCAACTGCTCAAAGGCGAAATCGAAGTCGTCCTGACTCCCCAAGGCACCCTCGCCGAAAAAATGCGTGCAGGCGGTGCGGGCATCCCGGCGTTCTTCACCGCTACCGGCGTCGGCACCCCGGTGGCCGAAGGCAAGGAAGTGCGTGAATTCCACGGTCGCCAGTACCTGATGGAAGAATCCATCACCGGTGACTTCGCCATCGTCAAGGGCTGGAAAGCCGACCATTTCGGTAACGTGATCTATCGCCACACTGCCCAGAACTTCAACCCGCTGGCCGCTACCGCCGGCAAGATCACCGTGGTCGAAGTCGAAGAAATCGTCGAGCCCGGCGAGCTGGACCCGGCGCAGATCCATACCCCTGGCATCTACGTCGACCGGGTCATTTGCGGCACGTTCGAGAAGCGCATCGAACAGCGCACCGTGCGTAAGTGATCCCCTGCCCCCGGACCGAATGAAGGAATAACAACAATGGCACTTTCC
>Ga0247818_10001531_pt1 | contig 14750 bp, 11 predicted proteins | sample 13C_Glucose_Day1_FD_192424 | JGI IMG/M metagenome (GOLD analysis project Ga0247818, IMG submission 192424) | Soil microbial communities from agricultural site in Penn Yan, New York, United States - 13C_Glucose_Day1 | ecosystem: Environmental > Terrestrial > Soil > Agricultural land | place...
CACGGCTCTCCCTTGAAGAATGGCGCGCAGTATATATCGCCACCGGCGATTTACGCGCCTGCGAAGGGCAAGAGCTGTAACGAAATGTCCTGCCAAAGGACAAGAATAGTCTTACAGAGGAAACAGACGACCCCGTCGCGTCAGAACCACGGAGCCGATTGGCCTCATTCCTTCGCGAGCACGCCGTCGATCACCGCGCCACGGCAACCGGCAAACATGTCCAGACCCGGCTGATAGACCTTGCTCTTGACCTCAAGCAGGCCAAGCATCGAGTGAAACAGGTTGTCCTGGCTCAGAGGTTTATCGCGGCTCATCTGCAGGCAATGGGTGTCGACCGAATAAGCCTTCTGATAGTTGTCGGAGAACCACGCCAGCATCGCTACATGCTTTTGTTGCTCTGGCGCCAACATGTAAGGCGTACCGTGCAGGAACAAGTTGTACTCGCCCAGCGACTCGCCGTGGTCCGACAGGTACAACATCGCGGTATCGACTTTGTCCTGATTGCTGCGCAATACATCGATCAGGCTCGACAACACATGGTCGGTATACACCAGCGTGTTGTCGTACCCGTTGACGATACTTTCGCGACTGCAATTGTTCAGCGCGTTACTTTCACACACCGGGGTGAAGTGCTCGTATTCCTTGGGATAACGCTTGAAGTACTCCGGGCCGTGACTGCCCATCTGGTGCAAAACCAGCACGGTGTCCTTGTCGAGATGATCGATAAAGCTTTGCAAACCTTGCAGGAGGATTTCGTCGCGGCACTCGCTGTTGGCACACAGCGCCGGGTCTTTCAGGTTGCTGACATCTTGCAGGGTGACCCGGTCGCAAGTGCCTTTGCAACCGGACTGGTTGTCACGCCAGATCACATCGATACCGGCACGTTTGAGCACATCGAGCAGGCCTTCCTCATTCTTCGCCTTGCTGGCGTCATAATCCTTGCGGCCCATGTTGGAGAACATGCACGGCACCGAAACAGCCGTTTCCGTGCCGCAGGAATGTACATCGGTAAAGGCAATCAACCCGGCTTCCTTGTCCAGTTTCGGTGTGGTGTCGCGGTCATAACCGAGGATGCCGAAGTTCTCCGCCCGGGCGCTTTCGCCCACCACTAGCACGGTCAGGGATTTACGCGGCTGAAGCTTCACATCCGGATTGCGCTCAGCGTCTTCACCGATCTTGACGAACGGTTGCTGCGCCGAAACCACTTGCTCACGCAGGTAGCCGGCCGACGCACCGATGTAGTTGCTCGGCACTAGCATCAGGCGAATTTCGTGATGGTTGCGAAACAGTGAAGACAAGCCCTGATAGTTGGCCAGGGCCACGCCGCCAATTACCGCCGCCGAGGCGACACTGACAATAACTTTACTGAACAACTCACGGTGCCAGCGACGATAATTAATCGGTAACTTCCACAACAGCCAGGAGGGCAAGACACCGAGCACCAGAATATAAGCAAACAACTTCAATGAGAGCAGATCACGCACTTCCGTTGCATTGGTTTCGGCAAAGTTGCGAAACATGCCGGCATCGATCATGACGCCATATTGACTCATGAAGTAAGCCACCCCGGCGCTGATCAGGAATATCAGCGTCAACAGCGGTTTGAGCAGCGGACGGAAAGCCAGAACCGTCAGCACGATGTTGAATGCCGCAAGGATCATCACCCCGAACGCCACGCGCATGGCGATGCCCTTGCCATCGGCGGTGGTGATCTCGAACAGGTGCTGCCAGAGGACAACATTGCAGCCGATTAAAAGAAAGGCGCTGGCGATCAACGTCACCCATTCCGGGCGCACGGCTTTTAACTTCAACATAGAAAGGGCGATTCCTGAAAAGAAGAGCCTCGGTCAATGAGAGAAAATTCAATTGTGAAAATTTCATTAACTAAGGCATGACAAACCTTAAGCAGGCAACCATCAATTTTTTGTGAAAAAGACGCCAACGATTAGTTGGCTTTTGGTGAGACGATGAAACTTGCGAAGTATTTGAGAATGGTTCAGCTTTTATTCAGTAAAAACAACTCGGCTGTCCATTGTGGGAGCGAGCCTGCTCGCGAAGAGGCCGGCACATTCAGTATTTTCGGTGGCAAACGAACCGCTTTCGCGAGCAGGCTCGCTCCCACAGAAGGTGGAGTGTTATCGACTTTTTAAATACAGCAGTGGATTTTCTGGTTTGCCCGGACCAGACCGCTCCACGCTTAATCATCCGCCCCGCCCAAAGGTCTGATGATGGAAAACGTTCGCGCCACCGCTCGCCCCGCCGTCTGGTTGATGCTCGCCATCATTCTCGTCGCGCTCAATCTGCGTCCGTCGATGGCGGCAGTCGGTCCGTTACTGTCGGCCATTCGCGGTGACATCCCGCTGAGCTTCACTGTCGCTTCACTGCTGACCATGCTGCCGGTGATGGCCATGGGGCTGGCGATGTTTTTCGGCATTGGCATCAGTCAACGGCTGGGTGAGCAACGGACGGTATTGCTGTCCTTGCTGATCATCGGCCTGGCGACATTGTCACGACTGTTTATCGACTCTGCCGCCCAACTGATTGCAAGCGCAGTGCTGGCCGGCATCGGCATAGCACTGATTCAGGCGCTGATGCCGGCGCTGATCAAATCGCGCTTCGCTGACAACGTCGCGCTGTGCATGGGCTTGTATGTCACGTCGATCATGGGCGGCGCAGCCATTGCGGCCTCATTTGCACCGCTGGTGATGATGCAAACCGGGAACTGGCGCAGCGGTTTGGCCGTCTGGGCGATCCTGGCATTACTCGCTTTTCTATTCTGGTGGTCGCAACGCGGCCAACTGACCTCCACGGTACCGGCGGCAGCGAGGAAGGACTCATTCTTCGCCAATTCCCGCGCCTGGTTACTGGCGATCTTCTTTGGTTTGGGGACAGCGTCCTACACCTGCGTGCTGGCCTGGCTCGCGCCGTACTACGTGGAAAAAGGCTGGAGCGAACAGAACGCCGGGCTGTTGTTGGGTTTTCTGACGGCCATGGAGGTGATTTCCGGCCTGGTGGTTCCCGCAATCGCCAATCGCAGCCGGGATCGACGCGTGATTCTGATGGCATTACTGATGCTGATCATCGCCGGATTTTGCGGCCTGATCCTCAGCCCACAACAGCTCAGCCTGCTGTGGCCGTGCCTGTTGGGGCTGGGCATTGGCGGTTTGTTTCCGATGAGCCTGATCGTCTCGCTCGATCACCTCGACAACCCGCAACGCGCCGGTGGGCTAACCGCGTTCGTGCAGGGCATCGGTTACTTGATCGCCGGCCTTTCGCCGCTACTGGCCGGAATGATCCGCGATTGGCTTGGGAGTTTCGAATGGGCCTGGTGGGCGCTGACCGCTGTGATGGGAGTGATGCTGTTGATGGTGTGGCGCTTCGATCCCAGGCATTACGCCCGACACTTTCCCGCGTCGAGATAAAGGCTTCTGGCCACTTTTCGGTGGTTTTGTCGGCGACGTCGTGTTCGTAAAACTTTCTGTCCCACAACTGACTGTGAAACGTCCTACAGGGCTTTGTCCTGGCACCATCGTTCCGCTAGGATCGTTCGCACACGTTTGCGCGGATTCAGCGCAAGGAGCACAGCGAGACAGAACGGATGCTGAACAGTAACTTGCTACGAAAGCTCGACATGCAGGATCTCATGGTGTTTATCGCTGTTTATGAGCAAAGCAGCGTTACCGATGTTTCAGAAACCCTGTTCGTCAGCCAGTCCACCGTCAGTTACTGTTTGAAAAAACTGCGCACCAGTTTCGAAGACGAACTGTTCATCAATACCCGCACCGGCATGCGTCCGACCTACAAGGCCAGCACCATGTACGGCCATGTGCAGAAGATTCTGGAAAGTATCAACCTGTGCCACGCCGGCGCCCCCACGTTCGACCCGACCCGGCAAGCCGTCACCTTCAACATCTGCGCCCCGGAATACTTCGAGCAACTGATTCTGCCGCGCCTGTTGAAGCGTTTCGACTTCGACGATTTGCCGGTGATGGTCAACATGCACAAGTTCGAGACTGACGTCCCGGCGGATGAGCTGCGCGACGGCAGCCTCGATCTGGTGATCAGCTTCGGCCCCAACTTCCACCGCCATCACACTGACCTGAAATCACGGATGCTGCTGGAGGATGATCTGGTCTGCGTCTTCGACAAACGCGCCACGCCGCTGGAGCCGCGCCTGAGCCTGCAGGCCTTTACCGAACGCCGACATGTGTTCCCGACACCGTGGACATCAACCACCAACATGGTCGATGGCTGGCTGGCGCGGCAGGCGCAGAAGCGCCAGATCGTCGCGCGCTCGAACAGCTACAGCGCGGCATTGAAAATGATCACCGGGACCGACTTCATCCTCACCCTGCCCCGCCGCATCCAGCGCTTGCTGACCAACGAAGCTGTGTTCAATCACTGTGAGGCGCCGAACGGCTTGCCGGGCTTTACCCTCGACATGCAGTGGAGCCAGAGCGTGGATCAGGACAGCGCCAACCTGTGGTTGCGCGAACAGGTGGTCAAGGTGTGCAGCGAACTCGAAGGGGCCTGAGTCCTACACACCAATCGCGGTTTTGCTGTAGGACTCGCGATCCATATCGACCAGTTCGACACACAGCTGCACTTCGACGCCGGCCGGCCATTCGCACAGGTCCTGCAAGACCGCCAACAGGCTCTCTGACAACTGCTTCTTGATCTGCGGCGAACGCCCGCTGAGCAGCGCCAGCTTCACATAAACGAAGGCGCGCTCGGCCATGGCGGTACCGACCTTGAAGGTCTCGACTTTAATCGCACGACTTTTGATATCGAACTCCGCCGCGAACTGACCGGAGCCCACCAGCGTGTTGTTGAGGCGGATCAACGCAACGTCGGCGTTCAACTGCGGCAGGTTGGCGGTGTATTCCATGTGCAGGTGTGGCATTGCAGATCCCCGGTGAGTTGGCAGAAAGGTCGTACATATAGCACATGCAGCTCATCACTAATCCCTGTAGGAGCTGTCGAGTGAAACGAGGCTGCGATCTTGAGATTTGAAGATCAAAAGATCGCGGCGTGCCGCAGCTCCTACACGGTGTTGTGGCTCAGGATGGGGTCAGTGGTCGTTCGCTCATGAATTGCTCCAGCCTGGAGCGCAACCAGCGCTCCGCCGGGTCGCTGTCGACGTGGCTGAGCCAGACCATCGACAAATCCAGCGTCGGTGTTTTAAACGGAAACGGTTCCTTGAACAGCAGCCCCGAAGTGGCCATGGCTGCCGCCGTGTAATCCGGCAGGCTGGCAATCAGGTCGGTGCCGGCCAGCAGCGCTGGTAAAGCGCTGTATTGCGGCACCGACAGCACTACCTGACGCGTGCGCCCGAGTTCCGCGAGCCACTCATCGGCAAACCCACTGACATTGGCCGTGTGCGAAACCAGCACGTGCGGGCGCGCGCAATATTCATCCAGCGTCAGCGGTGTATCGCTGGCGTCGGCGCGCAGGATGCTCGGCTGGATGTGCCGCAGCAGTTTGCGCTTGGCATTGGCCGGCAGGCCTCGGGTCTGGCTGATGCCGACCGTGATGTCACCCGCCGCAAGCAGATCGGGAATGCGCCAGTAATCAACGTGTTGCACCACAAACACCACGTTCGGCGCTTCCTGGCGCAACGCACGCAACAGCGGCGGCAGCAGGCCGAACTCGACGTCATCGGACAAACCGATGCGGAAAGTCATGGTGCTGACGGCTGGGTCGAAATCACGGGTCAGGCTCAGCGCGACCGACAGCGAATCCAGCGCAGGCTTGAGATGACGGAAGATATCTTCGGCGCGGGCGGTCGGCTCCATGCGGTGGCCGACGCGGATAAACAGCGGATCGTTGAGCATCGTGCGCAAGCGATTGAGCGCCGAACTGATGGTCGGCTGGCCGAGAAACAGCTTCTCGGCCGCGCGGGTCACGTTGCGCTCGAGCATCAAGGTCTCGAACACCACCATCAGGTTGATGTCGGCCTTGCGAAGTTCATTGCGGTTCATCCATTGCCCCCTGCCCCCCCGGAATACCGGCAGTGTAGAAAGGCCCACGGACAACGTCTATGGGCCTTTGCACAGACAAAAAACAATGTCGGGTCAATTCACCGTCAGCGCCTGTATGCCGATGGCCAGCTTGCGCGGGTCCTTGTTCATGCCAAGCTCCCCAGGACTGATGGCGTTGGCGTATTTGAAACGGATATTAAGTACACCTTGACGCTCCACCAACTCTCGCACATCGGCGGGCAGATCGATGTTGATTTGGTTCGCCTCAGGTTTGATCAGCCGTGTCGACAGCACGCGTGCATCGTTGACGAAAACTTCCAGAGACTGCTCGGCATGTGTAGGCGCGAGCAATGCATTGGTTTCCAGCAACAAGGAATGCACCGGAGCCAGGGGCCGCAGAACGATTTGCGACTCCGTCCCGTCAGACCACGTCCCCCAAGGCTCGCTGAGCGACCAGCCTTTGCCCAGATAACGCGTCGCAAGACTGGTGGCATTGAATTCCACTCGTTCGCCCACCTTGAGCTGCGCAATCAACGACAACGGATCAGGTGCCGATATCGGCGCGCATTCAGCACAACGCTTCCATCCCGGCGCCAAAACGTTCAAACCGTCAATCCGTGCGAGCACATCGGTATCGCGGTTCAAGGTCAAGGCTGCTTCCAGCAAGGTGCGATCATCCAGCACGTACAAGGTGTCTGGAGCATAGCGTCCAGCACTGACCATCTGGTCCGCCTGGGCCTGCGCTGCTTCCGTGGCCACGGTGCTGACCCGGCCAAGGTAGACGGCGTTTGTCGCCAGATGATGGGTGCCGGCGTAGTTGGCCAGGGTCATCCAGTACGGCGAGTAATTCTGCGGGCGCAGCCAGCGCACCGCTTGATACTGCTTCGCGGCTTGCTCCCAGAAAGGATCGACGAGGGGCGTTTTCCATTTTGGGGACGGCGTGGTCATGAAGAGATTGCGCGATACTGCCCAACCCGCACGCGTATCGACAACCTGAATGACCAGGGCAATGCTCAACAACATCAGCGCGATGCGCGACGCATGCCCACGTACCACTACATACAGAATGAGCAATATGGTCATGTACATGATCGGCCAGATCATTCGTCCCGAGCCGCGAAAAACAGTGGCCACGGCAACCACCGCATCCGGTAGCGGAATCTGCAATTCAAATGGCCCCACACCGATATTGTTGGAAATGGCGAAAATCGCCAGCCCCGCCAAGGCGAGGAGCAACAGCGGATAGCGGCGAGACTTGGCCCCAAGGTCGGTCACCCCCTGCAGCACCGGCACCAATGCGCAGATGCCCAGAAAAAGCATCCCTAGCCCCAGAAACGCGAACCCGTCACCATCCCCCAACATCCCGGGCATGTCCTGCACGGCGTAGGACCACACACCGGCATCGAAAAAGGTCAAAACATTGGCCCGAAATAGGCCATACCCCATCAGCGCCAGTCCGCCGTCCCCGACACTGAAGTATCCGGCCTGCCAGCAACAGATACTGACCAGCGCAAACAGACCAATCAACTCGATCAACGCTTTGCCCGGAGTCAGGCGTCGCTGCAACGTTTTGGCCGCCAGGTCTGCGAGCCAGATCAAAGCAATCATCGCCAGCAGATAAGCATGCACCAGTGCTGCCGCCCCCAGCAGCGCGCCCCAAGCCAGACAGCGTTTTGGCGTAAAAGGGCGCAGTGCCAGGTAAAGCGCCGCCAATACCAGAAAATGTCCACCGAGAGACAAATGCACGCCCATGCGGATAATCATCGCCGGAACAAACAAAAACAACCCGGCGCCTAACAGTCGCAACGCAACATCGCGACTGAACAAGCCGATCAGTTTCCAGGCAAACCAGCTCTGCAGAACGAAACACGTCAGCAGCCACAGACCGAAATACTGGAATGGCTCAGGCAGCAGCGCCGAAAACGGTTTGAACAACAAGGCAAACAGCGGATTGGAATCGGAAAAGATCACCCCGTTGCTCAATTCCAGCCCATAGGATGGATTGAGCCCGAGCGGAAATGTCCACGGTGAATGCCTGAAAAAAACCCAGCCCTGATAGTGGGTCGCGGGATCGCCATCACCCAACCATGCAATATTCATCGGATTCAGCGCGCGCGGGCCGACCACAATGAAAAACGCCAGAATTCCCAAAAGCACAGGCAACAACGCAGTCGCCCGATGTGTTGCGGAGAGCTTCATCGATACGTCCAGAAGTTATGCAAGACAAAAGTGAATGCCGGTATCGTCAGTGCCACAGCGACGATCCCCAATAGATAATTCAACCCGGCCATCTGCGCCACCCAGGCGACCAGCATCGCCAATAGAAACCCGCACGCCGACACCAGCAGAAAACGCAGCAACGTTCTGCCATGCAAGCGTGCCGAGAAGCTCCAGGTGGTATTGATCACGTAGGACATCACTGTCGCCACGATGAACGCCACGCCATTGGCGAGCGGTGGCTGCTGGCTGATGAAATTGATGAACAACACCGCCACCAGCGCATGCAGAGCCGTGACAAACAAACCTGTCACAGCAAAGCGCAAACCGCGCTGGAGCAGCGCTGACTTTTCGGTTGAGGTCACGATTTTTGCGCCAGTACGAAAACACTCAAACCCGCCAGACGGTTCATGCCCATCAACGGCAGCTCTAGGCTGCACAGGGTTTTCAGAGTGCTGTTCACCAGCGGATGATGACGCTTGAGCTGCGAGCGCGGCGGTTGCGCTTGCGCGCCTTGCGGCAACAAGCGCAACGCCGCCGCAATCGGGAACACCGCGCCGAAATAATAAGCACCGCGCTGCACCGTCAAACCCGCGTCACGCGCCAGTGTTTCGAACTGCGCCAGCGTGTAGCGGCGCTTGTGTTCGAGAAAATCATCGTGACCGCTCCACAGAAACTGAAATGCTGGCACAGTCATCAGGAATCGACTGCCCGATGGCACTTTATCGACGTACATTTTGAGCAGGCCGAGGTCGTCATCGACGTGCTCCAGTACGTCCATCAGCAACACCAGATCGGCATCGATGGTCTCGATCTCTCGACGGTAGTGCACCGGTTTTCCAGCGGTGGTGGTGCTGGAGTCGGCGGGATAGCTGATATCCACGCACCACGCTTCGCGCGCATCGGTGTGCGTCAGCAAATGGTGGGAGAAAAAACCCGAACCGGCGCCCACATCGAGGATTCGGCTGATGGGTGCATTCCCCAGCAAATGCCGGGTGGCCGCGGCTTTCGAGCAGTAATACCAATGCTCGCCGATGCTGTCGCCGAGGATGTCGGTTTCCTTGAGATCCATGTATCAGTCCTTGGGGTCGTAGACGCGACGCACCAGAAAAACCGGCCGGCGTTTGGATTCGATATACGTGCGGCCCAGGTACTCACCGAGCACCCCGATGCCGATCAATTGCAGGCCACCGAGAAAGGTAACGGCCACCATCAACGAGGCATAACCGGGCATGTCGACACCGTGAATCAGTGTGCGCACGACAATGAACATGGCGAAGGCAAAAGACACCAGCGACACCAATGCGCCGACATACGTCCAGATCCGCAACGGCTCGGTACTGAAACTGGTGATGCCTTCCAGCGCGAAATTCCACAACCGCCAACCATTGAACTTGCTCTGCCCCGCCACGCGCTCCGGGCGTTCGAAATCGACGTGGGTAGTGCGAAAACCGACCCAGGCGAACAGGCCTTTCATGAAACGCCGGGACTCGGGCAGCGTCAGCAAGGCATCGACCACGCAGCGATCCATCAGACGAAAATCGCCGACGTTCTCGGGTAAAGGCTGTTCGGCAATCTTGTTGTGCAGGCGATAGAACCAGTGAGCGGAAGTCTGTTTGGCCCAGGTGTCGCTGCGACGGCTGATGCGGTGACCGAGCACCACTTCAAAACCTTCTCGCCAGCGCTCGATCATCTGCAAAATGACCTCCGGCGGGTCCTGCAAGTCAGCATCGATGGGGACCACGATCTGTCCGGTGGCGATCTGCAAACCAGCGGACAGCGCCGCTTCTTTGCCGAAGTTGCGGCTCAGGTCGACGATACGCAGGCGCACATCCTGGCGCTGATGTTCGAGCAGGCGATCAAGGGTCGCGTCTGTGCTGCCGTCGTTGATGAACACCAGCTCCAGATCAATCAACGCCTGTGCCTGAAAGACTTCATTGATGCGCCGCAAAAAGGTGTCGAGGCTGTCCTCCTCGTTAAAAACGGGGACCACCAGCGATAACGTCACCTGCCCGGCCTGTTGCGTTCCGTGCTCAGTCAAAGGAGTGCTCTTCTTATAGTGTTTGTCGGTCGCCGAACGATATTCGACGCCATGAGCCGTCCCGTATTAAGCAGGAGCGTCGACGCCGTTGCAAGGTGCAGACGGCGTCATATTGGCCAATCCAGAGGCCTATCCACACGCTCTAGCCCGCGCCCTTCAGAAACATCCGCGAACGATTGGAAACAAATGTCCGATAGCCAAAAAAACCGTCTGCGCTAGGCTTGCGAGCATGCGCCACAGAGGCTGTCGCACAATGAATCGCATGGAGCGAACTGAATGTATTTCGAGATTTACAGGCAATCCAGAGGCACCCCGAGCACCGGCAAAGGGCAGTGGCGCTGGAGACTGAGGGCGGGTAACCACGAGACCATCGCCAGTGGCGAGTCTTATGTGAACAAGGCGGACTGTTTGCATGTGATCGGGTTGATCAAGGCTGTGCAGGGAGAGACGCCGGTCAAGGAGATTTAGTCGCTCTGCACGACCCTGCGGAAATGGAAAAGCCCCACAGTTCAGAGACTGTGAGGCTTTTCTCGGGCTGGTATCGAACAAGCTTGGGCGCTTTGCGCGGGCTTGTTGTTCAGTCCGCCAGCCAGGCGTTTCGCCACGCTAACAGATGTTCGTCCTTGAGCATCCAGTGATCGAGGACAACGCTACGCAGGGCCTCTCCTGCCTTGGCGCTGGCATCGGCTTCAGCAAGATGCTCGCGAATAGCGGCAATCCAGTCTTGCGAACGGTTCCTGACCCTCGTCACCGGGAAATCACCCCGATAACAAACGATGTCCGAGCAGATCACCGGGAAACCACAGGCGCCATATTCCAACAAGCGCAAATTGCTTTTGCAGGCGTTGAAAAAGTTGTCTTTCAGCGGTGCCAAAGCCAGGTCCAGGTTCAGACCGGCCAGTCTTTGCGGGTATTTTTCGATACTCACCCCTCTATGGAACTCATGGACATAGGGACGCAGTGCTGGGGGGCACATCCCCATGAACACCCATTCAACTTCCCCCTCCAGCGCACGAACCACTTCGGCGATGACTTGCAGGTCGGCGCTGTGACTCGAGCCGCCGGCCCAGCCAACCCGAGGCTTGCGGCCCTGCTGGCGCTGGCTGGTCAGGTCGCTCCACCAATGGCTCGGCAGACGGTTTTCCATCACCCGGATGTCGGCGTTGAACCCCTTCAGCGCATTGGCCAGCGGCTCGGTCGACACCACCAAGCGATCGCACAGCCCTACGGCTTTCTTCAAGCGTTTGGTGATGTCTTTGGGCAGCAATTCGTGGTTCAGGTTGCCAGCGGGCACGTCAAGAATATAGTCATCCAGCTCGTAAACCTTGAATGCCCTGGAGAATGCCTTGGTGTCCTGCATGTACTCCAGATGAGGCGTTGTGTGCTGCCCCTGGAAAATGATCGTGTCCGGCGCAATGCGCTCCAGTTCCGTCGGTTGCAGTCCCTCGTCGCTTACCGTTCCGCCGATCAGTTGCGCGGCTTTCAGGGCAGCGAAAGGCTGACGCACGCGGTAGTGTCCGCTGCCGAAAGAGTCGAGGGGGTGACACAGCACGTGAGGCAACTCACGACTGGCAAACGGGTGCCAGTCCGTATCGGTGCGGTATTTGGAGGAGAAGCCACTGCCCTCCAGGGTCAGGTTGCGGTTGTAGGCCGGATCGTTGGCGATTTGCGCAAGCCAACGCTGGTACATAACCGACTGTTCGCCCTTGAACCGTTTGCGCTTGGCTTCTTCCTTGGTCGTGTCGACGCTGTTCTGGCTCACACTGGCTTCGTGAACGAGCAGCGCATAGGGCGTCCAGACAATCAGTCGTCCAGCCTGGCCGACTTTCAGACACAGATCCACATCGTTAAAGGAAACGGCCAGGCCGACCTCGTCCATTCCACCCACTTGCTGGTACAGCTCGGTGCTGATCATCAGGCAGGCGGCAGTGACCGCGCTGTAGTTCTGATCAAGATGCAAGCGGTGAAGGTAGCCGTTGGACTGCATTGAATCGCCGATAAACGGGTGGTCTGCTACGCCGCGCAACCCGAGTACCACGCCTGCATGCTGAACAGTCCCGTCGAGGAACAACAGTTTGGCGCCCACTATCCCCACTTCTGGCCGCTGGGCGTGATGCAGTAACGCACCAAGCCAGTCGCCATCAATGATCGCCGTGTCATTGTTGAGCAGCACCAGGTAATCGCCGCGGGCATGGCTGGCGGCAAAATTATTGATCGCCGAATAGTTGAACGGGTGCGGATAACGCAGGATGCGCACCTTGGGATTGTTCAACAGCTCCATACCGTTGAACCAGTCCCGGGCTTCGTCGGTTTCGCTGTTGTTGTCGACGATGATCAGTTCGTAATTTGTATAGCTGGTTTTCTCCATGATGCTTTCGATGCAGCGCAGCAACATCGGCAGGCAGTCCTTGGTGGGAATAAGGATCGAGACCAGCGGCTGCTCCGCATGTCGGTAGACCACACGGTTAGCCATTGGCAAAGGTCCGGCCTGCAGCTCATGAGCCACGCCCAGGCGCTGCAAGTGCGCCCCGACGATGGCTGCCGAGTTTGCGATGACTTGGGGTTCACCGAGCCACTGGGGGAAATTGATGGCCTGATGCACCAGCACATCCGCGAGGTGCCCGACAGTCCCCAGACCGTGAGTTTCAATCAGCCGAAATAGCAAATCGTGGGGCGCCAGTTCGCTGAAGGCGGGATCAAAGCCGTCAGCAGCCAGTGCGGCCTCGCGACTGAAGGACAGTGCGCGGCCGACATACGGATAGCTGCGCAACATATCCAGATTCAAATCCGGCTTGAATACCGGACCCTGGCAGCCTTCAGCGGTCAGTGAGTCTTCATCGCTGTAGCAAGCGCTGACACCGGGATTCAGCGCGATGCCTTCGGCGAGCAAAAGCAGCGCGTGAGGATCAAGTTCGTCTCCGCCCCGTAACAGGTACCACCAGTCGACGTCGATCTCCTGCAACAACTCATTGAGCTGGCTCGGCCAGGATTCGGTCAGCGGTAACCAGACCAGATTGTCGGCCGGTGTCACACCAACAGGCTCGGCGTTGGAGAGCACCACGATGGCCGCTGCCTGATAAAGCTGGCGATCGATGCTTGCCAGGCTGGAACGCAACAGTCCGATGTCACCCGCAGTGTCGGTCAACACCAACAACACGTCCGGTTGCCGCGGCCAGCTCGCCAGTCGCGCGGGTCAACCTTCGACCTCAACGGCGGCCAGTTGCCGACTCGCCAGCCAGCGCTGATAAAGGTCGATATTGCGCTGCTGGCGGCCAACATTCGCCAGAACGCCGAAAAAACGCTCCAGAGTGTGTGCGAGGGTACCGTCGAGCTGGCCGCTTTCCGCTTCGAAATCGTTGCCCGTGAGCTGCATCCGCTCCAGTGGGGCAAACACTTCAGTGCGCGCAAAGAACATGGTGCCGGCAAAATAATCCGCTTCGTTGATGCCTCGCGGATCAATGCCGCCACGCTCAGCCAGGGTGACAAGCAAGGCGCGATTGCTTTCGCTGAGGAATCGGGTGACTGGCAGCAGGTATCGCTGGGGACCCAGCATTGGAACGTGCACCGGGTCGGCAAGGTGTTCCAGCGCTCGACTGAATCGTACCGGGCCCAGCAGATCATCGAACAGTTCAACGCCCCAGTCGTTCTCCCCGCCCAAGTGCAGCGAACGCTTGGTGTGCAGCTTGACCAGCGTGCGAATATTATCGGCACGCAAGAACGGCAGCACCCGCAGAAACGGCAAAACGTCCCTGCCATGGTTCGGCACCCGGTATAGCGAAAAACTCAATGTACTGGCCGTCAGCTGAGCACAGACCGCATCGTCACGACCGGCTACGCAGGTTACGTAAAGATGCAGGCGTTCAGGTAGTTTGATCAAACGGCGCAGGATATCTTGCAGCACTTCGGGGTAATACGCATGGATAACCACGCCGACTGGCGGCTCGCCATCCTCGAATACCGGCGGCTGCGCAACCAGTACTTCGCACTCGTCGACGTGGGGAGCGGCGCTGCTGCCTGACTTGACGGACTGACGTTCAGAAACGCGGTGAGCACCTTGGGCTGATGGTGGAATCATCATATTCAAACCAATTCAAATAGGGAGCGAGGCTGGAACTCGCTGGATGCGCCTTTCACGGCCGAGGTGAGCAAGTCTCCACTTTAGTGGGAGCGCTGGCCCCATGGCTGGACAGAGGATAAACGACGACAAGTGTGATCTGGCGGCTGATCGCTGGCCAATAATGACAGCCCCCTACTCTGCAAACGCGGCTTTAAATGGCTCGGCGAGTCCTGTGAGCGTCGTATCTCTAATGTCGGCAGAGGCTGTGTTTACTTAAATTGCCTCTTTGCCGACGATCTCACCGTACAAAAACGCGCTTCAGCACCTTCGCTATCGCCACGAATACTGGATTCGCAGAAACGAAAAAGCCCCGTAGATTTTCATCTACGGGGCTTTTTCTATGTAATGGCGGAGAGATAGGGATTCGAACCCTAGGTACCGGTGAAGGTACAAC
>Ga0247818_10001532_pt1 | contig 14744 bp, 12 predicted proteins | sample 13C_Glucose_Day1_FD_192424 | JGI IMG/M metagenome (GOLD analysis project Ga0247818, IMG submission 192424) | Soil microbial communities from agricultural site in Penn Yan, New York, United States - 13C_Glucose_Day1 | ecosystem: Environmental > Terrestrial > Soil > Agricultural land | place...
ACTCCGAGAAGTACGCGGCCCGGTTCCCCGAGGCGCAGTGGCACATCACCCCGGGCAACTCGTCGCCGCTGACCGACGGCGCGTCCGCGGCGCTGATCATGAGCGAGGAGATGGCGTCGAAGCTGGGGCTGACCCCGCGGGCCCGGTTCCATTCGTTCGCCGTTGCCGGTGACGACCCGGTCTTCATGCTCACCGCGCCGATCCCGGCGACCAAGAAGATCCTCGCGAAGTCGGGGCTGAGCATCGACGACATCGACGCCTACGAGGTCAACGAGGCGTTCGCGCCGGTGCCGCTGGCGTGGGCGCACGAATTCGGGGCCGACCCGGCCAAGCTCAACCCGTGGGGCGGCGCCATCGCGCTCGGGCACGCACTCGGCTCTTCGGGCACCCGCCTGCTGAGCACCCTGGTCAACAACCTCGAGGCCACCGGCGGACGCTACGGCCTGCAGACCATGTGCGAGGGCGCGGGCATGGCCAACGCCACCATCATCGAACGCCTCTGATGAAAGCCACTTCGGGCTTCCCCCGTTGTGCCCGGAGAAGCCGACGCCCCGACACCCTGTCGTCTTCGCGCATCACAATCCGCACGATCGACGACCGACGTGCCGCGGGCTGCGGGCTGCGAAATTCTGATCCGTGTACGACCCACCCCTCCTCCTCCCGTCAATCCCTGAACTACTGATCTTCCGGAGAACCGATGCAGCGCACTTTTTTCGACACTGACCACGAGGCCTACCGAGAGGTGGTGCGGGAGTTCCTCACCCGCGAGGTGGAACCGCACTACGAGCGTTGGGAGACCGACAGACTTATCGACCGTTCTGCGTGGCTCGCTGCCGGTAGATCGGGCATCATCGGACTGGCGGTGCCTGAAGCCTATGGCGGATCGGGGGTCACCGACTACCGATTCAGGAATGTTGTCTCCGAAGAGATCGCCCGCACGGCGACCACGTCGTTCGGTGGTGGCATTGCCACCCACGACGACGTGGTGATCCCGTACGTACTCATGTTAGGCACCGAGGAACAGAAGCAACGGTGGCTTCCCGGCATGGCCGCCGGCGAGCTGATCGGCGCCATCGCGATGACCGAACCCGGAACCGGAAGCGACCTACAGGGCATCAAAACTACCGCGGTGCGCGACGGTGACGACTGGATTGTCAACGGTCAGAAGACGTTCATCAGCAACGGCATTCACTCCGACCTCGTCATCGTCGTCGCCCGTACCGACCCGAGCGCCGGTTCCAAGGGCTTCTCGCTGCTCGTCGTGGAGCGGGGCATGCCCGGCTTCAGCCGTGGCCGCAAGCTGCACAAGGTCGGCCTGGCCGGTCAGGACACGGCGGAGCTCGTGTTCGAGGACGTGCGGGTGCCCACGAACAATCTGCTCGGCACCGAGGGGAGCGGCTTTATCCATCTCATGGAAAACCTTCCCCTCGAACGTATGTCGATCGCGGTCATTGCGATTGCCGCCGCAAAGGCCGCGTACCAGTGGACCCGGGACTACGTGTTCGAGCGCAAGGCGTTCGGCAAACCGATCGGCGATCTGCAGAACACCCGGTTCGCGCTGGCGGAGATGCTCACCGAGATCGAGGTGACCGAATCGCACATCGACCGGTGCGTACTCGCCTTGAACGCAGGCGAACTCACCGCCGTCGACGCGTCGAAGGGCAAGTGGTGGGCCAGTGAACTGCAGAAGCGTGTCGTCGACCGCTGCGTCCAATTGCACGGCGGCTACGGCTACATGATGGAGTACCCCATCGGCCGCGCCTACGTCGACAGCCGCATTCAGACGATCTACGGCGGAACCACCGAGATCATGAAGGAAATCATCGGCCGAGAAATTGCAGCGGCCTCCGCATAACCGGCAGTGGATGCCATGGTTGGCCGGTGGGGACGCGGCCCGGCGACGGACTCAACGGCCATGGCTAATTCAGGCCAGGCGCCGTGCAGCAAGGAGAAGGCTCTGGCATTGCCGCTCTTTCACCACAGATCCAGTGCGACATCCGTTGTCGACGCGAGGCAGATAGCAGAGGAGAGATGTGTCCACCCTGGAGTCACTGGTGGCAACGACCGCCCGTCCCCATGTAGAGCGGTATCGTTCAGAGCTGTACCCGATAAGCAATAGTTGCACGGCTCGATACGCCGATATGGACCCCAACGCCCACCTCAACAATCTAGCGTTGGAATCGCTTCATGAAGACGCTCGCGCTGTATTGACCCGGCAAGCCTTTCCCGACACGCATGATCCAGCAGGCCGAAAACAACGCTTGGTCACTTCCCAGAGTGTCGTACATTTTCTCGCCGAAGCGTATTGGCCAGCCACGATCGACACGTGCGTCGGCGTCGGACGGATAGGCCGAACCTCGTTCGTGGTGTCCTCGGCGCTGTTTCACGCGGGGAACTGCATCAGCCTGTGTGACGCCGTCATGGTGGCGGTAGGTAAGGACGGACCTGTTTCAATGCCCGCCGTAGCGCGAAGGACGCTCGAGAACTTGCGGCTTCGAGTCCGAGTGGTCGGTTCCTGACCGAATCCTCTGCACCCTTGCCTTACGACAGGCCCTGGTCGAGTACGGTTTGAAAAGCCCATGCGAGCGCCTCTCTGGAGCGATAGGTGCCGCTCTCGTATCCGACGAGCAGGTACATCGACACCGTCGCGTTACGCTCGGCCAGCTCCCGGTCATTCGTTGCTTCGAAGTGGGCGTCGGCGATGAAGCGTCGTCGCTCCTCGTCCACTTCGATCTGGATGGCTTGGACGTCCGGGTCATGGGCCGCCCATACACGGATCGCGGCTTCGGACTCGTGTGGCAGGTGCAGGCCGATGTCGATCAAGAACTTCAGGCGCTCGGCAGGATCGGCGATCTCCCGGGCGCTGCTGATGAGGCGGCCGCTCTTTTCCGTGCGCCAGTATTGAATCAGCGCGGACGTGTACTCGCCCCAGTTCGCGAACGCGTGGTAAAACGAGCCGGTTGTCGCCCCGACCGCCTCGCACACCGTCCCCAGCTTCAAGCCGGCATGCCCTTTTCTGCCGAGCACGTCCAAGCCGGCCTCGAGGTAGCGCAACTGGGCACCTCTCGTAGGCACTTTTTTCTTCTTGGCGTGGTGAGAAGTCACGCCTTCTTTTACCAGGCGCGCGGTCCTGATCATGCATCACCCTTCCGGCAAGTGTGACCTCTTGCACAAAAGCGTAACTCAACTTACGCTTGCGCACGAAATATGAAGGAGCGTGATGTGAGCAAGCCCAATCGCAACAACGGCCTGGACCCGGAAACCGAGTTCGCAGAGATTTACCGCAATCTGGCCACCTACGAGTTCCCCTGGGACCTGAATCAGTCCCTGAGCTTTGCCCTGTTCCGCACCTATGCGGTCCCGAGCGTCGGCAGATTGCTTGATCAGACCGGAGCCTTTACCCAGAACACCCAGAAGCGCTACGACGACACCTCGATCCTGCTCGAGGTTCCCCTACTCGAGGGTTTCGACAGCCCTAACGGAAAAGCAGCGATACAGCGCATCAATCAGATGCACCACATGTACGACATCTCGAACGAGGACTTCCTCTACGTCCTCGCGACGTTCGTCGTCGTTCCCCAGCGATGGATTGAGAACTACGGCTGGCGGCAACTTACGGGTGACGAACTACTCGCCTCGGTTCGCTACTACCAGGCACTCGGCCGCCACATGGGGATCAAGGACATTCCCGCCACGTACGCGGAGTTCGCGGCCCTCATGGACACCTACGAGGCCGCACACTTCGCGTTCGACCCCGGCGCGCGCCGGGTCGCCGACGCGACCATGAACCTGCTCGCGTCCTTCTACCCCGCCGTCGCCAAACCCATCATCGACATCTTCAGCCGGTCGCTGATGGACGAACCGCTCCTGGCGGCGTTCCGCTACCGAAATCCCGGGAACCTCGCACGGCGCCTCTCGGCGGCCGGACTGCGGTTACGTGCCCGCTTCGTCGCCGCTCTGCCCCCGCGCCGCACGCCGCAGTACGTCCACACGATGCCACGTATCCGCAGTTACCCCAACGGTTTCGACGTCAAAACCTTAGGAACATTCGCCCCCGGGTGTCCTGTTCCGCACCGTCACTCGCCCCAACCCGACACGACCACCAGTCCAAGCTGAACCACCCATCCTCTTCACTTCAGAGCCAGGAGACTCCATGGGACTCGACCGCCCACACCTGTTCATCAACGGTGAATTCGTCACCGGCACCGACACCCCTGTGGACGTCGTCAACCCGAGCACCGGCAAGGTCCTCGGAGCCGCCGCCACCGCCGGCGTCGCAGACATCGACGCAGCGGTCACCGCGGCCAACGACGCACTGACCGGTTGGTCCGCCACCCCGGCGCACGACCGCGCCGACATTCTCGACCGCTTCGCCGCCGCCCTCGCCGCACGGGGTGAGGACACCGCAACGCTGTGCAGCCAGGAGAACGGCATGCCGATCACCTTGTCGGCATCGGCCAACGGACTCGCCCCGGCGGCACTGCTCGGCCTCTACGCAGGCCTCGCCCGAGAACTCACCTGGGTGCAATCGCGCCCGAGCCTCACCGGAACAACCGAAATCCGTCGAGTGCCGGTCGGCGTCGTTGCGGCCATCTCCCCGTGGAACTACCCCCAAACGTTGGCGATGATGAAGATCGCGCCTGCGCTCGCGGCAGGGTGCACGGTCGTCTTCAAGGCCGCCCTCGAGACCGCCCTGGACGCTTTCGTCTTCGCGGATGCCGCATTGGAGGCAGGGCTGCCGTCGGGTGTGCTCAACATCGTCCCCGCCGGCCTCGAAGCCAGCCAACACCTGGTCGCGCACCCGGGCATCGACAAGGTCGCTTTCACCGGATCAACTCCGGCCGGTCGCGCTATCGGCGAGGTCTGCGGACGCCTGCTGCGACCGGTCACACTCGAACTCGGCGGCAAGTCTGCCGGCATCGTGCTCGACGACGTCGATCTCGACGTCCTCGCCCAAGGGCTCTATGCTGCCTCGTTCCCCAACAACGGCATGACCTGCTACGCGAGCACCCGACTGCTCGTGCCCGCGAACCGTTACACCGAGGTCGTGGACACCGTCACCTCCGTGGTGAAGTCCTTCACAGTCGGAGACCCACTCGATCACGACACCCTGATCGGCCCGATGGTCACCGCAAACCATCAAAAACGAGTCCTGAACTACATCGAGACTGGCAAGTCGAGCACCGCCCGACTGATCACGGGCGGTGACGCAGTCACCGACCTCGACGGCTACTTCGTCGCTCCGACCGTCTTCGCTGACGTCGACAACAGCGACACCATTGCCCGAGAGGAAATATTCGGCCCCGTCCTGTCAATCATCAAATACGACGACGACGCCCATGCCATCCAGATCGCCAACGACAGCAAGTTCGGTCTGGGTGGGACAGTATGGTCCACAGACCCCGACCGCGCCGACGCCATCGCCCACCAGGTCAAGACCGGTACCGTCGGAATCAACTCGTACACCCTCGATCTCGGATCCCCCTTCGGCGGCGTGAAGGCCAGCGGACACGGGCGCGAACTCGGCCCCGAAGGTATCGACCCCTACCTGACCTACCAATCCGTCTACAAGACCTCTGCAGTCACCGGTTGAGCAACACACGGACCGACACGGCCACCGAGGTAACGCCCCATTACTCGCGCTGCCGTGGCATCAATGCCTCACCGGGACCGCGGCCACCCCGTCGTCAGTCGGCACAGCGGCGAATACATCCTTCCGGATTTCCAGTCGAGGCAGCGGGCCGGTGATCAGCCGCACGGGCTTTTCGACTGAGGATTTCGACGCGCCCGCACTTCCTCCTCAACACGCCGAAAGGTGAAGCACGTGCACCAGATCGAATTCTCCGACCAGCCCGGCCGCGCCCGGCGATCGCACTGGATGAACCATGTCGAACGCCACGCCGCCACCCTCAGTGACCGCGCCGCGATCCGGTTCGACGGATCGACCACCACATGGACCGAGCTTCGGAACCGGGTGCGTGCCTTGGCAAGGGCCTTGTCCTCACGAGGCATCGGCTTCGGCGACCGAGTAGCGATCATCACCGGGAACCGTCCGGAGTTCATCGAAACAGTGCTCGCTGCAAACCTTCTCGGTGCCCTTGCCGTTCCGGTCAACTTTCGGCTGACCGGACCAGAAACCGCCTACCTACTCGCCGACTCCGGCGCAAAGATCGCCATCGGCGACGAGCTGGGCACCCCGATCCTCGTGGCCGCCCTGAAAGACCTTCCCGAAAGCCCTCGGCTCGTCACCATCACCCACCCCACCAACGGATTCGAGCTCTACAGCGACCTCATCGACGAGACGAACACCGCGGCGGCGGCTCCGCTACCAGACGTCCCCGAAGACTCCCCCGCCCTGATCATGTACACCTCCGGCACCACCGGACGCCCCAAGGGCGCCGTGCTGACCCACCTGAACCTGCAGGCCCAGGGCGTCACCGTCACACGGGCCTTCCAGTACATGGACGAAGACGAGGTCAACCTGATCGCCTCCCCACTGTTCCACATAGGCGCAATCGGCTCCGTCGTCCCGACCCTCTTCGTCGGCGGCACACTCGTCCTCCATCCCACCCGAGCATTCATCGCCGACGCGATTCTCGACCTGCTCGAAAACGAAGGCGTCACCAGCGTGTTCTTGGTCCCCACCCAGTGGCAGGCACTGTGCGCAGAACCCGGCATCGCCACCCGCAACCTCGAGCGGCTACGTGTCCTCGGTTGGGGCGCGGCGCCGGCGAGCGACACACTCCTGCGCCGGATGGCCGACACCTTCCCCGACGCGATGAACGTCGCGCTCTTCGGCCAAACCGAAATGTCCCCGGTGACGTGCGTGCTCCACGGCAAGGACGCGATCCGCAAACTCGGCTCCGTCGGCCGGCCCATCGCCGCGGTCACAGCCCGCGTGGTCAATCCGAACATGGAAGACGTCGAACCGGGTGAAGTCGGTGAGATCGTCTACCGTGGCCCTGGATTGATGCTCGGATACTGGAACAAGCCCGATGCGACGGCCGATGCCTTCCACGGCGGCTGGTTCCACTCCGGTGATCTCGTCCGCGTAGACGAGGACGGCTTCGTCTACGTCGTCGACCGCGCAAAAGACATGATCATCTCCGGTGGCGAGAACATTTACTGTTCCGAGGTGGAAAACGTACTCGCAGCCCACCCCGATATCGTCGAGGTCACACTCATCGGCCACCCCCACCCCGTGTGGGGCGAAACACCGGTCGCCTTCGTAGTCCCTCGGGGTCCGGCCGCCGCGCTCGACATCACTTCCGTTCGCGAATGGGCATCAGCATCCCTCGCGAAGTACAAACTCCCCACCCAACTCGAGGTGATCGACGCTCTCCCCCGCAACGCGTCCGGCAAAATCCTCAAGAACACCCTGCGCAAGCAGGGTCAGCACTCATGAACTGAACGGCATACATCGCCAGCTTCCGACCGGTCCTCGCGAGAGGACCGGCCGGGGACACGCGGTACTCGATATGGACAAACTGTGCTCAAACAAACTTCACCCCTCAGTGCCGATTTCCCGGCCGCACACCTTGAGCTCACCATTAGCTTCGGGCGAAGCGGGCGATGTCCACAGCGAACGCATCGAGCATTTCCGGGGTCAGGGTCGGACGCATCGCACTGATCACCCCCAATAGTCCTCCGTACCGGCGTGACAACGTCCCCCTGTTCGACACTGCACTCGAACGTCGTCTGCGCGACCATCCGTGCCGCGTGCGCCACATCCGCGGGAGTAAAGCCCGCCGACGCGGCCACCAACGCCGGAACAGCTCCCACAACGCATGCCGGGCCTGCTCATCCGGTGCCCCGATCGGCAACACGTAATCGAACCGACCACGCCGCAAAAATGCGTCATCGAGGTCACGCACCGAGTTCGTCGCGCACACCAGAAGCCGCCCAGCCCGCTCCCGGAAACCGACGATAGATTTCAGCAACTCGTCCACCACTCCTACCGAATCCGACCCTGGCCGGCGCCGGGCCGCGACACCTCCTCCACCTCGTCGATGAATACGACCACATGATCGAGTTTGGCCATCGACCCGAACATCTCCCCGATCCCCGCCGCCAAACCGCCCCCATTCGAGGCCAACCGTGACGGAAACAATTCGACGAACGGCCACCCCAACCGGCTCGCGATCGACCGCGCAAACGTGGTCTTCCCCTTCCCTGCGTGCCCGAACAGCACCACCGCCCGCGGCGGCACCACCCCATGCTCGGCGGTGAGTACCGACCGCGACAACGGCAGCACGATCCGCCGCTCGATCAAAGTCTTCTCCTTGGCCATCCGGGCGACCTGCCGCCACAGACCTGCCGGTGGGACCGCACCACCGAGCCGGGCCAGCACTTCCGCGATCCGCGGTGATACCGTCCCCACCTTCTCGTAATAGGTGATGCCTGCCCGCGCGGTGAAACCGGAATTGGCCAATGCCGCCGCACCTGTCTCCCCCTCGGGCAACAGTGCGCTCATCCGCCGCACCCCCCTTGCCAGCAACCGGTACTCCAGCTCGGCGATCAGAGCGCTCCCCAGTGAATCGTCCCGGGTTACACGCGCGAGCGATTCGAGTTCGGACCTGGTGTGCACGGTGCCCGTGGGGTTGTGCGGGTTGCAGAGTAGGACGACGCACCGACCGACCGCCGTCTGCACTCGTGCGATCGTGTCCCCGATGAGGTCGATGTCGAGACGGCCCGCCCGGGTGAGCGGCGCCACACCGATGTTCCGGTCTGCGTGCGAGACGTACGAGAAGAAGGGCGCGTAGACCGGGTGGTCACGATTACGGCATCACCAGGGTCGGTGCTGACGCGGAGCACCTCGATGATGCCGGTCATCGCCGCCGACTCGTCGAACGTTGCCAGACCCGTCCCATCGCCCACGTCGCTGCCGAGATGGGCATCTCCCGCGCCTGCGCCAGCAAATGGGTAACCCGCTTCCGCGAGTTCGGGGAACTGGGACTGCTGGATCGCCCGAGCGTGCCCCACCACCAACCAACCGACCGCCACCCCCACCTCGGTGGTGGCACGGATCGAGAAGCTGCGCCGCGACAAGAAATGGTCCGCCCGCCGCACCGCCCACGAACTGAGCAGTGATGGCACCACGATCGCCGTGCGCACCATCAGCCGACACCTGGCCCTCCTCGGATTGAACCGGCGCAAGTTCCTCGACCCCACCGGTGAGAGCAACCGTGAACCAAGGCGAATCGTCGCCCGCTGGCCGGGGCTTATGGTGCACGTGGACGCGGGTGAAGGTCGGGCGGATACCGGAAGGGCGGTGGCTGGCGTGCCCACGGCAAGCGCTCTGACCAGGCGAAGGCCGTCGAACGCGCCAAGGCTGCCGGAGCCCGCGCCGGCTACGTGTACCTGCACTCCGCCGTCGACGGGTTCTCCCGCCTTGCCTACACCGAGGCTTTGACCGATGAGAAAGCCTCCACGGCAATCGGATTCATGCATCGAGCCCGGGTGTTCTTCGCTGCACACTTCCGTCGGCCACATCAATCGGATCGTCACCGACAACGGCTCATGCTACCGCGCGAAAGACTTCGCCAATGTCCTGCACGGCGCGCGCCACCGGCGAATCAACCCATACACCCCACGGCACAATGGCAAGGTCGAGCGCTACAACTTCGATCCTGTCCGAGGAATTCCTCTACGCCCGAACCTGGACCAGCGAGCAGCAGCGCTCACGAGCTCTCGAAGTGTGGAACGTGCACTACGACTACCATCGACCTCACACTGACGCCTGAAACCGGCCACCCGCGAGCAAGTTCCACGCCGGTGTCACCAACGTTATGGCCTCATCCAGCTAGAGGACTCTTGTTATGCGCTCGCGGCAAGGGCCAGCCACCGTGCATTGGCTCGTGCGATGGCACAATTCGTAAGGATTTGTTGGATCGATGTCGCGCGGCGGGGTGCGATCAGACTGACGCACGCAATCGCAGCATGAAGGACATGCAACGGCATTTCGACTACTCCTAGGTCTGTGGCGAGATCCCAAGTCGGTACATCGACTACTCCGTGAATGCCGACGGCCCGCGTCCCGAGGCTGGCTACAGGTCAGAATGCTGCTCGCCAGCCTCTATGAAACCTTCAACAACAAGGGTTCTGAAGCACGCGAAACCCACATCAGTGTGATTCGGGTGTCAACGATCTGGAACTGAGGGTGTTCGCTTCGATCCCCTTCCGGGGACCTCTGGCGTTGATAAGCTGACCGGACCGAAAGGTCGTCCGTGGATAGTGGGTCAGAGGTTGGAATATAACTGGTCGGTCAAGTAGCAGCTTTCGAGCGATGACGTCGCCGACCAGGGCGGTGACGTCATCGCCTTCGACACTCAGTTCACGCACCCAGGCCAACAATTCGATCGACGGTGCTCCGCCGGAGTACCGCACCAACGTCGATCGAGGAATCGACCGGAGCCACTTCCCTCTACTGGTTCCGCGGTCAGGCGGGGTTGCGGCCGATGAAGAACTCTCGGAACGGATCCATACTCGGCTCCAGTCCGGCGTCGATCAAGCCCTTGCGCAGCGCGGCCATCTGGTGGTCATGGATTCGCTGGGTGGGTTGCCGCAGCGGGCCGCCGTTGTAGCCCTGCAACCACCCCTGAAACTTCCACGCCTGGCGGTTGAGGAACGATCCGCCGTGCATTCCGTTGAATAGTCCGGCTTTGACCTTGCGCGCAGGATGCAACTGCCAGTAGATCTCGGTGGCGTCATCGTATTTGCCGTCGCGCAGCAGCTGCATCACACGCGGAATCATGGGTCCGAAGTATTCGTGATCGCTGGTGGCCGAGAGCTGGATGGGAATGACTTGCGAGAGCGGGATCAGTTCGCCTTCGATGGGGATCGAGATGACGATCTCCTCACCGAAGAGGCGATGGCATTCGATCGCGCTCTGGATGCTCGGGAAGCCGCCTTCGGCTTTTACCACCGCGAGATTGGGGATCTCGTCGATCACGCGGCGGATGAGGCGGGTGGGGATATCGGACGGATGAATGCGGCCGCTGAAGCCCCAGATCACCATCGGGAACAGGATGATACCCAGGTTCGTCGCGTCGGCGACGGCCTTGGTGTAGTCGAAGATCTCCTGCTCGGACTCCGGGTAGAAGTTCGGCGGGTAGGACAGCAGCACTAGATCGGCGCCGGCCTCCTCTGCGCCCCGGACGGCTTCGATGTTCTGCTCCAGATCGTTCCAGCTCGCGTGGTGGACGATGTAGAAGTCATCGCCGGCCTCGTCCTTGGAAATCCGCAAGAAGTCCAGGTATTCCGGCAGGGTGATGCTGATTTCCGAGATACCGAGACTGCCAATGAAACCGTGTTCCTTGGCGAGGCGGATATCGTGGCGAATGCCTTTTTCGTTGATGCGGCGGAGGTCGTTCGTGAACGATGGAATTGTGCAGTTGACGGCGCCGACGAGCTTCTCGCGGGCCCATTCCCGGGCTTCGGAGCGTGTGTAAACAGCCATGACGGGCGTTCCTTCCGATTTTCGATCAATTGATTTCGATGTGTTGGCCGGTTGAACGGCTCCGGTCAGTTCGCGCCGCTGCCCGCCCACGCGAGGTACTTCATCTCCATGTACTCGTCGATGCCGTAGATCGACCCTTCCCGCCCCAGGCCGGACTGCTTGATGCCGCCGAAGGGCGCGGTTTCGTTGGAGATCAGGCCGGAGTTGATTCCGACCATGCCAGCTTCGAGGGCCGCCGCCACACGCCAGATTCTCTCGGCGTATCGACTGAAAACATAGGCGGCCAAGCCGAATTCGGTGTCGTTTGCCTGCCGGATCGCATCCGCCTCGTCGGTGAACGGGATCAGCGGGGTGATCGGGCCGAAGGTCTCTTCGCGGGTGACCTTCATACCGGCGGCGACATCGGCCAACACCGTCGGCTGGTAGAACTGCCCGCCCCGGTCATGTCGCGCACCACCGCACACCACACGTGCGCCGTGGGCGACGGCGTCGGCCACATGTTCTTCGACTTTGGTGACAGCAGACTGGTCGATCAGCGGGCCCAGCATGACGCCCGGCTCGAAACCGTCGCCGACCGGAAGGCCGGAGACCCGGTTGGCCAGCTCCGCGGTGAACCGCTCGTAGATGCCGGTTTGCACATATACCCGATTGGCGCTGATGCACGCCTGACCGGTGTTGCGGTACTTCGCGGCGAGCACACCCGATACGGCGACCTCGAGATCCGCGTCGTCGAAGACGAGTACCGGCGCGTTCCCTCCGAGTTCCATCGATGCCTTCTTTACCGTCGCCGCCGACTGCTGCAGCAGCAGCCGCCCGACCTCCGTCGACCCGGTGAAACTCACCTTCCCCACCAACGGGTTTCCGGTGAGTTCCGCGCCGACCTCCCCCGCCTTGCCGAGCACCACGCTGAACACACCCGCCGGCACCCCGGCACGAGTGGCCAGCTCCGCGAGAGCCAGGGCGGTGAGCGGTGTTTGCCCAGCAGGCTTGACGACCATCGTGCAACCCGCGGCCAGCGCAGGAGCAACCTTGCGAGTGATCATCGCTGCGGGAAAGTTCCACGGCGTGATCGCGGCGCACACCCCGATCGGCTCCTTGAGCACCAGGACGCGGTTCGCGGGATCGGGTGCCGGGAAGACATCGCCGCGCACACGTTTAGCCTCTTCGGCGAACCATTCGATGAACGATGCTGCATATGCGATTTCACCGCGCGCCTCGGTTACCGGCTTGCCCTCCTCGAGGACGATCAACCGCGCCAGATCCTCGGCGTGCTCGTTGACGAGGTCAAACCAGCGCCGGAGGATCTGGGCGCGTTGCTTGGCGGACCGGGCCCGCCAGCCGGGCAGGGCGCGGTGTGCTGCGTCGATGGCCGCGGCGACCTGCGGACGGCTCAGCGAGGGCAGGTCGGCCAGCTGTTCACCGGTCGACGGGTTGGCGATGGTGAAACGCCCGGATTCACCGTTTTCAATCCACTGTCCGTCGATATAGGCCGCAGTGCGGAACAGGGTGTGGTCCGCGAGCGTTCGGCTCCCGGTGGCAGCAGTGCTCATGGTGCGTCCTTTACTTGTGAACCGGTGGGATGCGGATGGGCAGTTCGGATCCGAGCCCGGACGTGCGGGCGGCGTCCGCGCACATAGCGGCGACGGCCAAGTCCTGAACGGCGGAGCCGACGGACTTGTACACGACGATCTGTTCGGTGGTCGTGCGCCCAGGGTGCCTTCCGGACACGAGGTCGGACAGCGCCGCGATCCGGTCGGTGACGTCGATGCCCGCCTGCGTCGCGGCGATGAGATCGCCACTGTCGTGCAGTACTTCTTCCAGGACGTCGGCGATGACGACGTCGGCGCGTGCGATCACATCCGGATCGACCTCGCGCTGCTCCCGCACGGTCGATCCGATCGAGACGACGGTCATTCCCGGTTCGAGCCACGCGCCCAGCAAGATCGGCGATTCGTTATAAGATCGCGCCGCGCAGATCACCACGGATGCGCCCGAAACCGCTGCCTGAGGTGACTCGGCGGCGATGATCGACGTGTCCAGATCGGCGAGTTCGTCGGCGAAGCGCGCCCGGCTCTCCGCTCGCGGGCTGTACACACGCACGGCTTCGAGCTTGCGCACCGCCGCGAGGGCGCGAACATGTTTCTTCGCCTCGAAACCCGAACCGATGACCGCAACCGTGACCGGTCCGGGTGCGGCCAGCAGGTCGACCGCCAGCGCCGATGTGGCCGCGGTGCGGTAGCCGGTGATCGAATTGCCGTCGAGCAGCGCCACCAGTTCCGCGGACTCCTGATCGAACAGGGAGATGAGGTACGAGAACTTGCGCACGCCGATCGCGCCGGCGATGGTCTTTACGCCCATCAACCCGCCGCTGCCCGGCGCGCCGCTCATCGACCGCAGGAACGAGGTGCCGCCGCGCGCAATGGTCCGGGCCGGGAATCGAGCATCGTCGGGAGCCGCCCGATAGGCGTCACGCAACGCGGCGATGGCCGGCGTCCAGTCGAAGGCCGATCGCACCGCGGCGTCGTCCAGCAGGAGTGTCAATCTTCTCCCCTTCCTTTCCAGAAGGTTGCGATACTATACGGATCGTATCGTATTGGGTTGTGGGTTTCTAGCCCCAGACTCACCACCGTCGGCTGACGACCGGAGAGCCCAGGGTCATCCACCCATCGAGGCGTAACTAGGAAGCACTGGGCTTCGGTGCCGACTTCCGGCGGGCGGAGGTGTCCGTGGTAGCGGACAGCCCTGCCGGGGATCGGACGGTGCGGGACTGGTCCTCCGCCCCGGTCAGATGCGTTCGATGATGGTGGCGTTGGCCATGCCCGCGCCCTCGCACATGGTCTGCAGGCCGTAGCGTCCGCCGGTGGCCTCGAGGTTGTTGACCAGGGTGCTCAGCAGGCGGGTGCCCGAAGAGCCGAGTGCGTGCCCGAGCGCGATGGCGCCGCCCCACGGGTTGAGCTTGGCCGGGTCGGCCCCGAACTCGTGCGCCCACGCCAGCGGCACCGGCGCGAACGCCTCGTTGACCTCGTAGCGTCGATGTCGTCGATGCTCAGCCCCGACTTCGCGAGGATCTTCTTGGTCGCCGGGATCGGCGCGGTGAGCATGAAGACCGGGTCGTCACCGGCAACGGCGAACGAATGGAACCGGGCCCGCGGCGTCAGTCCCAGCTTCGACGCCATCTCCTCGCTCATGATCAGCGCCGCGGACGCGCCGTCGGTCAGCGGCGACGAGTTGCCCGGGGTGATGTGCCACTGCGCCTCGGGGAACCGGGCCGCGTACTTCTCGGAGT
>Ga0247818_10001533_pt1 | contig 14739 bp, 14 predicted proteins | sample 13C_Glucose_Day1_FD_192424 | JGI IMG/M metagenome (GOLD analysis project Ga0247818, IMG submission 192424) | Soil microbial communities from agricultural site in Penn Yan, New York, United States - 13C_Glucose_Day1 | ecosystem: Environmental > Terrestrial > Soil > Agricultural land | place...
TTGTTTCAAGCCGAGTCGTCGGCAATCCCGGTGCAAATCACCGATATCCCCCTTGAACAGCTGCAATGGGCTGACGAAGTCTTTGTCTGCAACAGCGTTTATGGTATTTGGCCGGTACGCGCCTATGCTGCTCTTCACTGGCCGGTTGGGCCGCTCACCCGTAAACTCCAAACCATTGCCCGTGCGCTACTGGATGCTTGATACGTGAGACGTAAACTCTTGCTGCTGCTGGAAACCGGAGTGGTTCTGGCGGGGCTGCTGTTGGGCACTTGTGCCTGGAAAATTCATTCGGCGCTGGTACAGCCGCTGAACATTGCTCATGAACAATTGCTGGACGTGCCCAAGGGCACCACGCCAACCCGTACCCTCTATCGACTCGAAGCCAATGGCGTCATCAAGGACGCATTCTGGCTGCGCGTTTATTGGCGCTTCAACCTCGCCAGGCAGCCGCTGCACAGCGGCGAGTACCGCATGCAACCCGGCATGACCGTCGAAGGGCTGATCGAGTTGTGGAAGCGCGGGGAAATGGTTCAGTACAGCCTGACCCTGGTCGAAGGCTGGAATTTCCATCAGGTACGCGCGGCATTGGCCAGGGAAGCAAAGATCGAGCAGACCCTCAACGGTTTGAGCGATAGCCAGGTCATGGACAAGATCGGCCATGCCGGAATTTTCCCGGAGGGACGCTTCTTCCCTGATACCTATCGATTCGTGCGCGGCATGTCCGACGTCGAGTTGTTGAAACTTGCCTACGAGCGACTCGATGACGTGCTCGCCAAGGAGTGGGCGCAGCGCTCGGCAGACGTGCCGTACACCGAGCCCTATCAGGCCTTGATCATGGCCTCGCTGGTTGAGAAGGAGACCGGCGTGCCGCAGGAGCGCGGGCAGATTGCCGGGGTGTTTGTGCGGCGCATGGCCCTGGGCATGCTGCTGCAGACTGACCCGACGGTGATCTACGGCCTCGGCGACCGCTACAATGGCCGGTTGACCCGGGCTCACCTCAGGGAGTCCACGCCTTACAACACCTACATGATTGCCGGTCTGCCGCCGACCCCGATCGCCATGGTCGGTCGTGAAGCGATCCACGCGGCGCTCAATCCGGTGGATGGCACCAGCCTTTACTTTGTGGCGCGCGGTGATGGCAGCCACGTGTTCTCCGATGATCTGGACGCGCACAACAACGCAGTGCGCGAATACCAGCTCAAGCGCCGCGCCGATTACCGCTCCAGCCCTGCGCCGATTTCCGTACCCGAGACGCCGGCTGAACCGCCTGCGCCAGATGCAACCCGGGAGGCCACGGCTGCGCAGCCCGAGGCCGCGCAAGCAGAGACGCCGCAAGCTGAAATGCCTATTCCGGCCGCTTCACCGAACCCCGCTGTGCAGGAGGTGCCGCCGCAAGAACCCGCGCCCGCACCTGAGGCCTCTGCACCCGATGCAGCCCCGGCCGATGCAACCGCGCCGCAAAGCCCGCAATGACTCTGATCAAGGACTGCCTGTGACTGGCTTGTTTATTACTCTGGAAGGGCCGGAAGGCGCCGGCAAAAGCACCAATCGCGAATACCTGGCCGAGCGTTTGCGCGCCGCCGGTATCGAGGTGGTGCTGACCCGTGAACCGGGTGGCACCCCATTGGCCGAGCGCATTCGCGAGGTCCTGTTGGCCCCGGTCGATGAGGTGATGAACCCGGACACCGAGTTGCTGCTGGTGTTCGCCGCCCGTGCCCAACACCTGGCGCAAGTGATTCGCCCGGCGCTGGCCCGCGGCGCCGTGGTCCTGTGTGACAGGTTCACCGATTCGACCTATGCCTACCAGGGTGGCGGTCGTGGCTTGTCGCTCGAGCGCATCGCCACCCTGGAGACTTTCGTGCAGGGTGATCTGCGCCCGGACCTGACGCTGATTTTCGATCTGCCCGTGGAAGTGGGGCTGGCCCGCGCGAGCGCCCGTGGTCGCCTGGATCGCTTCGAGCTCGAAGGCCGGAGCTTTTTCGATGCGGTACGCGGTGCCTTTCTCAAGCGTGCCGAGGCGGACCCGGCGCACTATGTGCTGGTCGATGCCGCGCAACCGCTGACGCAGGTTCAGCGATCGCTGGATACCTTGCTGCCACGCTTGTTGGAGTTGACCCGTGGCTGAGGCCTATCCGTGGCAGGACACGCTCTGGCAGCAACTGGCTGGCCGGACCCAACACGCGCACGCTTACCTGCTGCATGGCCCGGCCGGGATTGGCAAGCGGGCGTTGGCCGAGCGCCTGATGGCCAGCCTGCTGTGCCAGCGTCCGACTGCGCTGGACGCCTGTGGCGAATGCAAATCCTGCCTGCTGTTGAAGGCCGGCAGTCACCCTGATAACTACATCCTGGAACCGGAAGAAGCGGACAAGGCGATCAAGGTCGACCAGGTTCGCGACCTGGTCAGCTTCGTGGTGCAGACCGCGCAGTTGGGCGGACGCAAGGTAGTGTTGATCGAGCCGGTCGAGTCGATGAACATCAACGCCGCCAACGCCTTGCTCAAAAGCCTTGAAGAACCCTCCGGCGATACCGTGTTGCTGCTGGTCAGTCACCAGCCGAGCCGCTTGCTGGCGACCATCAAGAGTCGCTGTGTGCAACAGGCCTGCCCACTGCCAAGCCAGGCCATGAGCCAGGCCTGGCTGGCCAGGGCATTGCCGGACTGTTCTGCAGAAGAACGCGTTGAATTACTGACCCTGGCGGCGGGTTCGCCACTGGCCGCGGTCAATCTGCAGGCTCAGGGCGTACGCGAGCAGCGGGCGCAGGTGGTCGAGGGCGTGAAGAAACTGCTCAAGCAGCAGCAATCGCCAACGCAACTGGCCGAAGGCTGGAATGCGATTCCCTTGCTGCTGCTGTTCGACTGGTTCTGCGATTGGTCGAGCCTGATTCTGCGTTATCAGCTGACCCAGGATGAAGATGGCCTGGGACTGGCGGACATGCGCAAGGTGCTCCAGTACCTGGCGCAGAAAACCGCCCAGGACAAAGTGCTGAATATCCAGGACTGGATTCTTGCCCAGCGCCAGAAAGTCTTGAGCAAGGCCAACCTCAATCGCGTGCTGTTGCTCGAAGCCCTGCTGGTGCAATGGGCGTCCTTGCCGGCCCAGAGATGATCGACAGCGCGTAGACTCCAGGTAACAGATCACCCGTCCCACTCATTCGATGCAAGTTGCAGACCCTTATGCTCGTAGATTCCCATTGCCACCTTGATCGTCTCGACCTGGCCGCCCACAACGGCTCCCTCGATGCCGCGCTGGATGCGGCTCGCCAGCGCGGGGTAGGGCACTTCCTGTGTATCGGCGTCAGCGCCGACAACGCCGCCGACGTCAAAGCGCTGGCCGAGCGTTACGACGATGTCGACTGTTCGGTCGGCGTCCATCCGCTGGATGTGCAGCCGGGTGCCGCGCCCGCGCTGGATTGGCTGTTGCAGGAGCTCAATCACCCGCGAGTGGTGGCGATCGGCGAAACCGGCCTGGACTATCACTACGAACCGGAAGCGGCGCAGCTGCAGCAGGAGTCCTTTCGCCTGCACCTGGAGGCCGCGCAGCAGACCGGCAAGCCAGTGATCATCCATACCCGTGGCGCCCGCGCGGACACCTTGGGTCTGCTGCGTGAGGCGGCGCTGCCCCAGGCGGGCGTGCTGCATTGTTTCACCGAAGACTGGGAGATGGCCAAGGCCGCGCTGGATATGGGTTATTACATTTCCCTGTCCGGTATTGTCACTTTCCGCAATGCCGACGCGTTGCGCGATGTGGCAAGCAAGGTGCCAGCCGACCGTTTGCTGGTCGAAACCGACTCGCCCTACCTGGCGCCGATACCCTATCGCGGCAAACCGAACCTGCCGCAGTACGTGCGTGAAGTAGCGGAATTTCTGGCAATGTTGCGTGGTGAACCGTATGAGCGATTTGCCGAGCAGACCACGGCGAATTTCAGACGGCTGTTTCCATTGGCGCATGTGAAGGCGTTGGCTTGAGGTTGTAAGAAGATCGCAGGCTGCGCCAGCTCCTGCAGGGGCTTTGGGTTAAATCGCAGGCAAAAAAAACCCGGGTTCTGGGGGGTGAATCCGGGTTAAGACCATTAGGAGTAAAACAAAGGCACGCGGTCCGTTGGTACCTTTATCGGCGTGACACTTGGGGGAGATGCCCCACCGACAGTTGAAGTATTGATCAGTATTGCGCCGAGTCCAGTTCGTCGGTCGCGGTTTTTAAACAAATTTGGAATACGGGCGCTTCGGAAGAGTTCTCATCAACTCGCCAGCCTGCGCGAAATGCTCATGAAACACATATATGCTCGGATGATCCGTGCATTTTTGCGCAAGTTAGGCATAATACGCGGCTTCGAATTTTGACCCCGACAGACCTTTTCTTATGCATAAAGAACCTCGTAAGGTCCGTGAGTTTCGCCGCCGCGAGCAGGAAATTCTCGATACCGCGCTCAAGCTGTTCCTCGATCAGGGTGAAGACAGTGTCACCGTCGAGATGATTGCTGATGCCGTCGGTATTGGCAAAGGCACCATCTACAAGCACTTCAAATCCAAGGCCGAGATCTATCTGCGCCTGATGCTCGATTACGAGCGCGATTTGAACGAGCTGCTGCATTCGGCCGACGTCGACAAGGACAAGGAAGCGCTGTCGCGCGCCTACTTCGAATTTCGCATGCGCGATCCGCAACGTTATCGACTGTTCGATCGCCTGGAAGAAAAGGTGGTCAAGGGCAATCAGGTACCGGAGATGATCGAGGAACTGCACAAGATTCGCGCCTCCAACTTCGAGCGCCTGACCCTGCTGATCAAGGGTCGCATCAGTGAAGGCAAGCTCGAAGACGTACCACCTTACTTCCACTACTGCGCTTCCTGGGCGCTGGTGCACGGTGCGGTGGCGCTGTATCACTCGCCGTTCTGGAGCAATGTGCTGGAAGATCAGGAAGGTTTCTTCCAGTTCCTGATGGATATCGGCGTACGCATGGGCAACAAGCGCAAACGCGATACCGACACTCCGAGCAGCTGAGTCATTCAGTTGCCTTATGGCGCCATGATATTCACACCATGGCGCCGTGCAGCAGGAATATACTCAGGCATGGGACTTGCTAAAACTTGATTTGTGAGTCAAGTTTTAGCGGCCCGAAATTTCTTCCGCCGGAGTGATCATGATCGTTGACCGTCAAGGCAGGCGTTTTCGCAATTTGCGCATCAGCCTGACCTCAGCCTGCAATTACGCTTGTACCTACTGCGTGCCCAACGGCAAGCGGCTGGTGGCTGCGCAGGATGAGTTGTCGGCCGAGGCCATGGCACGCGGTGTAGCCTATCTGATCGAAGCGGCGGGCATCGAGCGTTTGCGCATCACCGGCGGCGAACCGCTGGTCAGCCCGAAACTCGAGGCGTTCATGACCGCGGTCGGGCAGATGGGTTTGCAAGACATCAGCCTGACCACCAACGGCCAGTTGCTGGCCAAGAAGCTGCCACTGCTGGTGGATGCCGGTATTCGACGCCTCAACGTTTCCCTCGATACCCTCGACGCCAGTGCATTCCGCAGCATTGCCCGTGGCGGTGATCTGGCAACTGTGCTGGATGGCATGAACGCAGCCAGCGCCGCAGGCATGAAGATCAAGGTCAACATGGTGCCTCTGCGCGGGCAGAACCTCGATCAGGTCATGCCGCTGCTCGACTACTGCCTGGAGCGTGGTTATGAACTGCGTTTTATCGAGCTGATGCGCATGGGCCACCTGGCCAGTGACTCCAACACCTTCCTGCAACAGTTCGTCAGCCTCCAACAGTTGCTGAGCCTGATCGGCGAGCGCTACGAGTATCTGCAAGCCGATGCGCCGGTGGATGCGACCGCGGTGCGCTACGAAATTCCGGGGCAGGGCCATTTCGGCGTGATTGCCAACGAAAGCGTGCCGTTCTGCCGTACTTGTTCGCGGCTGCGTCTGTCCTCCACGGGATGGCTGCATGGTTGCCTGTCGTCGAGCAATCGCCATTACGTCGGCGATCTGCTGGACAAGCCGCGTCACCAGGCATTGCCGGCGCTGCAGCGATTGCTGGTGAAGGCCTTGGGTGACAAGCAGGAAGTGGCCTTTTCCGGTGGTGCGACAGTCATGAAGATCATCGGCGGCTGAACTGGCCCCTTCGCGGGCAAGCCCGCTCCCACAGTGTGCGGAGTCGTTCACAAATTTTGTAATCAACTCTGATCCCTGTGGGAGCGGGCTTGCCCGCGAAGGGGCCGGTTCTGGCGACGCTGAGCATGAGCTGGCTTAAAATCTGCATCCCACGGCCATTCGCCGGTTTTCCGTCACCGGCCTCTGGAGGGTAAGGATGCGTAGCCTGGTTTTGCTGCTGGCCGTTTTGGCGCTTGGTGGCTGCATGAACGTCAGCGATATGGCCGAAGGGACTCGATACCATATGAGCGATGCAGGGTTGCTCGACCATAGCGACAGCCGCCGGGTGAACAACCTGCGCATACAGCCCGACTCATTTGTCTACATTGCCCAGGGTGCCTTCATGCCGCCGGGCAGCGACGTGTACCCACGGCCCAACGTGATTGCCGAAGTCGCCTTCGATGGTTTTGTCGATTATTTTCCGATGGTCCGTCGCGCCCGTGTGCCGGAGGGACTCGACCAGGCCATGGTCGAGGCGCGTGACGCCGGCGCCCACTATCTGCTCTACACCCGTTTCGCCAAGTCCGACGATCGCATCGGCAACTCCGACGAGTGGCTGGATCAGGAGGCGCTGGATCGACTCGGTATCGACAGCGGCGTGATTCAAATCATGTTGATCGAGACCAGCACCCAGTATTTGATTGATACTGCGAGTATCAAGAGTCGTGGCGGTTTGCTGACGTTCCATGACAAAAAACCGGAAGACCTGATGGGCCCGCCGCTCAAGCAATATGCTCGCAGCCTGCTCGGGCTCAGCGACCAGTAATTCAAAGGAGATCGCCATGAGTGACCCGCAAAAAGCCAACGACCTGTTGGGGCAAATCCCCAAGACCAAAGGCTTGCCGCCGGTGCACCTGTGGAACCCTGATTTCTGCGGTGACATCGACATGCGCATCGCCCGCGACGGCACCTGGTATTACCTGGGTACACCGATCGGGCGCAAGCCGATGGTCAAACTGTTCTCCACCATCATCCGCCGCGACGGCGATGATTACTTCCTGATTACCCCGGTGGAAAAGGTCGGGATCAAGGTCGACGATGCGCCGTTCGTGGCGATTGCCGTGGAAGTGGAAGGCGAGGGTGAGACGCAGGTCTTGCGCTTTACCACCAATGTCGATGAAACCACCGAGGCGGGCGTCGAGCATCCGATTCGTGTGGTGATCGACCCGGTGACGCAAGAGCCGGCGCCTTACGTCCATGTGCGAACCAATCTCGAAGCGTTGATCCACCGCAACGTGTTCTATCAATTGGTCGAGTTGGCGGTCAGCCGTGAAATCGACGGGCAGCGTTGGTTGGGTGTGTGGAGCAGCGGGGAGTTCTTCCGCATCGGTCTTGAACCCTGACATAACACTCTGTGGGAGCGGGCTTGCTCGCGAATACGGTGTGTCATTCACCTTCATGATGACTGACACACCGCATTCGCGAGCAAGCCTGCTCCCACAGTGAATAGTTGCATCACTAAAAAATCGAATTGACACCCAATCATATGATGATTAGCGTGGGCACCCATCGCGATCGGCTTTGAGGTGTCCCATGTCCAGCAGTTTTCACGCCGCAACCGTCGACTGGCTGGGTTGCCGGATCGCCACGGGGCAGGTCAGCCCGGGTGAGACCCTCAAGGTCGAAGCTGATCTGGGCGAGCAGTTGGGGGTCAGTCGTACGGTCATCCGCGAAGCTATCAAGACCCTGGTCGCCAAAGGCATGCTCGAAGTCGGACCGAAGGTCGGCACCCGGGTGCTGCCGGTGCGACGCTGGAATCTTTTCGATCCACAAGTCGTCGGCTGGCTCTCGCGCAGTGGCCTGCCGGAAAACTTCGTCGACGACTTGCTCGACCTGCGCCGCACTATCGAGCCGATGGCCGTGCGCTGGGCCTGCGAGCGAGCGACGGTGGAACAGGTCGAAGCGATCCTGCTGGCCTTCAACGCGCTGGAGAGGGCGGTGGACAATGGTATCGATTACAACCGTGCCGACCGTTTGTTCCACGAGTGCATCCTCGCCGCCAGCCACAATCAATTCATCGAGCAGATGGTCCCGGCCCTTGGCGCTTTGCTGGCCGTGTGCTTCGAGGCATCGGCCGCTGACCCCGACGAACTGCGCCGCACCTTGCCGATCCACAAGGACATGGCCGAAGCCATCGCCGCCCGGGACAGTGCGCGAGGTGTCTGGGCCTGCATGACCCTGATCGACAATGCCGACCTGGCGATCAAGCGCTATTACCCGCAAGTCATGGCCGACAAAAAAGCCGGCTGAAAAGCCCCTATGTGAAAGCCAGCCTGATGGCGATTTTGTGTCAGTCGAGATTGTTGTAGCTGACACGCCATCGCGAGCAGGTTCGCTCCTACAAAAAAAACAAAAACAAGAACAAAGCAGGAGGTTTCATGACGTGGACTGCAGTAACCGGTCACCGTGCGCAGTTGGGCGAAGGCCCGTTCTGGGATGCGCCGACCCAGGCGCTGTACTGGGTGGACATCGCCGGTCGACAAGCGCTGCGCCTGATCGGTGCCAACGTGCAGATCTGGCAGATGCCGGAACACGTATCAGCCTTTATCCCCTGCGAAAGCGGCGACGCGCTGGTTACGCTGAGTTCCGGGGTATACAGGCTCGACCTTGATTCGCCTGGACTCGAACCGCGCCTGACACTGCTTTGCGTCGCCGACCCGCAACCGGGCAACCGCGCCAATGAAGCCCGCTGCGATGCCCAGGGCCGACTCTGGCTCGGCACCATGCAAAACAACATAGGTGCCCAGGGCGAAGACCTGCCCATCGAGCGGCGTTCCGGTGGCCTGTTTCGCATTGACGGCGATGGCCGTGTCACGCCGCTACTGCGGGGCCTGGGCATTCCCAATACGCTGCTGTGGAGTGCTGACTCCACCCGCTTGTACTTTGGCGACAGCCTGGACGGCACCTTGTACCGGCATTTCATTCGCACCGATGGTGGCCTTGAACCGGCCCAGGCCTGGTTCGGCCCCCACCGACGCGGTGGCCCTGACGGTTCGGCGATGGATGCCCAAGGCTACCTGTGGAACGCACGCTGGGATGGCAGTTGCCTGCTCAGGCTGGCTCCGGATGGCAGCGTCGACCGGGTGATCGAGTTGCCAATCAGTCGCCCCACCAGTTGTGTGTTTGGCGGCAAAGACCTGAAAACCCTGTACATCACCAGTGCAGCGAGCCCGCTCAAGCATCCGTTGGATGGTGCAGTGTTAGCCATTGCCCTGGATGTTCCCGGGACACTATGTACACGTTTTTCTGGCTGAATCCCAAAATATGGGATGAGAATATATATATTGAGATTTATCGCGAGCCGGGTTTATAGTCGGCTCCACCGGTTTCACGCACTCACACTTAAAAAAACAAAACAGGTGAAGTGATGCAGCGATATTCCCCCGCACTCCATTGTGCAGTCAGTGCTTCAGCCTTTTGCGAGCTGAAACCTGTACGCGCCTGCCTGTTTTTCCCTCAACGTCTTTTCGCCGGACATCGACAGATGCCCGGTTTTCGTCGTGCTGTCGAACAGGAGTCCTGATTCATGGCTGAACCCCTTTCCTTACCTCCCGTGCCCGAGCCGCCCAAGGGCGAGCGCCTGAAAAACAAGGTGGTATTGCTGACCGGTGCTGCCCAGGGCATCGGCGAAGCGATTGTCGCGGCATTTGCCTCCCAGCAGGCCAGGCTGGTCATCAGCGATATCCAGGCCGAAAAAGTCGAAAACGTCGCGGCGCAGTGGCGGGGCAAAGGCTTTGACGTGCAGGCGATCAAGGCTGACGTGTCCCGGCAACAGGACCTGCACGCCATGGCCAGGTTGGCGATCGACCTTCACGGGCGGATCGACGTGCTGGTCAACTGCGCCGGGGTCAACGTGTTCCGCGACCCGCTGGAAATGACCGAAGAAGACTGGCGTCGTTGTTTCGCGATCGATCTGGACGGCGCCTGGTACGGCTGCAAGGCGGTTCTGCCACAAATGATTGAACAGGGCATCGGCAGCATCATCAACATCGCCTCCACCCATTCCACTCACATCATCCCGGGTTGCTTCCCTTACCCGGTAGCCAAGCACGGCTTGCTCGGCCTGACCCGCGCCCTGGGCATCGAATACGCGCCAAAGGGCGTTCGCGTCAACGCCATCGCACCGGGCTACATCGAAACCCAGCTGAACGTCGATTACTGGAACGGTTTTGCCGACCCCCACGCCGAGCGTCAGCGCGCCTTCGATCTGCACCCGCCAAGGCGCATCGGTCAGCCCATTGAAGTGGCGATGACGGCAGTGTTCCTGGCCAGTGACGAAGCACCCTTTATCAACGCCTCGTGCATCACTATCGACGGTGGGCGCTCGGTGATGTACCACGACTGAACACCAGGCTTTGAGGTGTGTTTCTACGCCTGAAATCCAATCATCATACGATATGACTATTGCCTGCAGTTTGTGAACGCTTTTCAAATAACGCTCTAAAAAAATAACAAAGGAGTCAGCTTATGAATCGTCGTCGTGCCATCCGTTCCCTGTGCTGTGCCGCCCTGGCGGTCACTGCGGTCAGCCTGAGCAGCACACTGCTGGCGGCCGAAGAAGTGAAAATCGGTTTTCTGGTCAAGCAGGCGGAAGAGCCTTGGTTCCAGACTGAATGGGCATTCGCCGAAAAGGCCGGTAAGGAAAAAGGCTTCACCCTGATCAAAATCGCAGTGCCCGACGGCGAGAAGACCCTCTCGGCCATCGACAGCCTGGCGGCCAACGGTGCCAAGGGCTTTGTGATCTGCCCGCCCGATGTGTCCCTGGGCCCGGCGATCATGGCCAAGGCCAAGCTCAACGGGTTGAAAGTGATCGCCGTGGATGATCGCTTTGTCGACGCCAGCGGTAAATTCATGGAAGACGTGCCGTACCTCGGCATGGCCGCCTTCGAAGTCGGCCAGAAACAGGGTGCCGCCATGGCCACCGAAGCGAAAAAGCGCGGCTGGGACTGGAAAGACACTTACGCCGTGATCAACACCTATAACGAACTCGACACTGGCAAGAAACGCACCGACGGTTCGGTCAAAGCCCTCGAAGACGCCGGCATGCCCAAGGACCACATCCTGTTCTCGGCCCTCAAAACCCTCGACGTTCCGGGCAGCATGGACGCCACCAACTCGGCGTTGGTGAAACTGCCGGGCGCGGCGAAGAACCTGATCATCGGCGGGATGAACGACAACACTGTGCTGGGTGGGGTGCGCGCCACCGAAAGCGCCGGTTTCGCGGCGAAGAACGTGATCGGTATCGGCATCAACGGCACTGACGCCATCGGCGAGTTGAAGAAACCCGATAGCGGCTTCTTCGGCTCGATGCTGCCAAGTCCGCATATCGAGGGTTATAACACCGCAAGCATGATGTACGAGTGGGTCACCAAGGGTACGGAGCCGGCGAAATACACCGCCATGGATGACGTGACGCTGATCACCCGCGACAACTTCAAGCAGGAACTGGAAAAGATCGGCCTGTGGAACTGAGGGACGGTTGATTTCAGCGGCGGCCTCGGCGACGGGGCTGCCTGATCTGCGAAAAGAGGTGGGGTTATGCACGCGCAATCAAAAACACAACATCACAACTGCAGTGGCAGCTTGCGCTTCAACGGGATCGGCAAGACCTTTCCCGGGGTCAAGGCGCTCGATGGCATCAGCTTCGTCGCCCATCCGGGGCAGGTTCACGCCCTGATGGGCGAGAACGGCGCAGGCAAATCGACGCTGCTGAAAATCCTCGGCGGTGCCTATACACCGAGTAGCGGTGCGTTGCAGATCGGCGAACACACGATGGACTTCAAGTCCACCGCCGACAGCATCGGCAGCGGCGTCGCGGTGATCCACCAGGAGTTACATCTGGTGCCGGAAATGACCGTGGCGGAGAACCTGTTCCTGGGGCACTTGCCGGCCCGTTTCGGCCTGATCAATCGAGGTGCCCTGCGTCAGCAAGCCCTGGCTTGTCTCAAGGGCCTGGCCGAGGAAATCGATCCGCAGGAAAAAGTCGGGCGCCTGTCCCTCGGCCAGCGGCAACTGGTGGAAATTGCCAAGGCATTGTCCCGAGGCGCCCATGTGATCGCCTTCGACGAACCGACCAGCAGCCTGTCGGCGCGGGAGATCGAGCGCTTGATGGCGATCATCGGCCGACTGCGCGACGAAGGCAAAGTGGTGCTGTACGTCTCCCATCGTATGGAAGAAGTGTTCCGCATCTGCAACGCGGTGACGGTGTTCAAGGACGGCCGCTTCGTGCGCACGTTCGAGGACATGAGCCAGCTGACCCATGATCAACTGGTCACTTGCATGGTCGGGCGCGACATCCAGGACATCTACGACTATCGGCCTCGCCAGCGGGGCGCCGTGGCACTCAAGGTCGATGGCCTGCAAGGGCCGGGCTTGCGTGAGCCGGTGAGCTTCCAGGTGCACAAAGGCGAAATTCTCGGGCTGTTCGGTCTGGTCGGCGCCGGCCGCACCGAGCTGTTGCGCATGCTCAGCGGGCTGGAACGCAATAGTGCCGGACGTCTTGAACTGCGCGGCCATGAACTGAAACTGCGCTCACCCCGGGACGCGATTGCCGCCGGCATTCTGTTGTGTCCCGAAGACCGCAAGAAAGAGGGCATCCTGCCCCTGGCCAGCGTCGCCGAGAACATCAACATCAGCGCACGCGGTGCCCATTCCAGCTTCGGCTGCCTGCTGCGCGGCCTGTGGGAGAAGGACAACGCCGATCAGCAGATCAAGGCTCTGAAAGTGAAGACGCCCAATGCGGCGCAGAAAATCATGTACCTGTCCGGCGGCAATCAGCAGAAGGCCATTCTCGGCCGCTGGCTGTCGATGCCGATGAAAGTCCTGCTGCTCGACGAACCCACCCGTGGCATCGACATCGGCGCCAAGGCCGAGATCTACCAGATCATCCATAACCTGGCCGCCAGCGGCATCGCGGTGATCGTGGTGTCCAGTGACCTGATGGAAGTCATGGGCATTTCCGACCGCATCCTGGTGCTGTGCGAAGGCGCGTTGCGTGGCGAACTGAGCCGCGACCAGGCCAATGAATCCAACCTGCTGCAAATGGCTTTGCCGCGCCAACGCGCTGACGGCGTGGCGAACTGAGGGGTGACTATGATGACAATCCAAAACAACACATTGCCGGCGACTCGCAAACCTCTGGACCTGCGGCGTTTTCTCGATGACTGGGTAATGCTGCTGGCCGCGGTCGGGATCTTCGTCGCCTGCACCTTGCTGATCGACAACTTTCTTTCGCCGCTGAACATGCGTGGCCTGGGCCTGGCGATTTCCACCACCGGCATCGCCGCCTGCACCATGCTGTATTGCCTGGCATCCGGGCATTTCGACCTGTCGGTGGGCTCGGTGATCGCCTGTGCCGGGGTCGTTGCAGCCGTGGTCATGCGCGACACCGACAGTGTGTTTCTCGGTGTCAGTGCAGCCCTGGTGATGGGCCTGATCGTGGGACTGATCAACGGCATCGTGATTGCCAAGCTGCGGGTCAATGCGTTGATCACCACACTGGCGACCATGCAGATCGTGCGTGGTCTGGCTTACATTTTCGCTAACGGCAAAGCGGTGGGGGTGTCACAGGAATCGTTTTTCGTCTTCGGTAATGGCCAGTTGTTTGGCGTGCCGGTGCCGATCCTGATTACCATCGTCTGCTTCCTGTTTTTCGGCTGGCTGCTCAACTACACCACCTACGGGCGCAACACCATGGCCATCGGCGGCAACCAGGAAGCGGCGCTGCTGGCCGGGGTCAACGTGGACCGGACCAAGATCATTATCTTTGCCGTGCACGGCGTGATCGGCGCGCTGGCCGGGGTGATCCTGGCCTCGCGCATGACGTCCGGCCAGCCGATGATCGGCCAGGGTTTCGAACTCACAGTGATCTCGGCCTGCGTGCTGGGCGGGGTGTCGCTGAGCGGCGGGATCGGCATGATCCGCCATGTGATTGCCGGTGTGTTGATTCTGGCGATCATCGAGAATGCGATGAACCTGAAGAACATCGACACGTTTTATCAGTACGTGATTCGCGGTTCGATCCTGTTGCTGGCGGTGGTGATTGACCGTCTCAAGCAGCGCTGACATCTGTTGAATGTGGGAGCCAGCTCCCACATTCAATCTCACTCGGTAATCGCTGAGATAGCGAGTTTTTTCAAAAAAGGAAGCGTCCTACATACAAGCTATTTCATATGCGCCTTAATCCCCCTTGTTTAGGTTTCGCCAGGAGCAGGGCTGTATAGCTTCCGGGGCAAATACAGGGTGTTAATGCCATAGGAAACTTGTTAATGGAACTAACTAATAGATTCTCGCCACAGAACCGGCGTCTTTTCAGGTTCACCTCCCCGGTTGACCACCCGCAAGAACTGCTGCTTGAACGCTTTAGCGGCACCGAGGGTTTGTCGACGCTTTTCAGTTTCGAGTTATCACTGATCAGTCAGGATGCCCGCCTGGAACTCAAGTCACTGATGGGGCAGCCCGCGCTGCTCGAGATTGAGCTGGCGAGCGGTGAGGCGCGCTATGTTCACGGCTACATCAGTCGATTCAGTCTGCAGAAAAGTGACGGTGGCCTGGCTTACTACTCAGCCACCCTGAGCCCCTGGCTATGGATGTTGT
>Ga0247818_10001536_pt1 | contig 14734 bp, 13 predicted proteins | sample 13C_Glucose_Day1_FD_192424 | JGI IMG/M metagenome (GOLD analysis project Ga0247818, IMG submission 192424) | Soil microbial communities from agricultural site in Penn Yan, New York, United States - 13C_Glucose_Day1 | ecosystem: Environmental > Terrestrial > Soil > Agricultural land | place...
GTGTGAACACCAGTGAGCCCTGTGGGAGCTGGCTTGCCAGCGATAGCGGTCTACCCTTCACCACAAATTTCACTGATTGGGGGATTTTCGATGGGCCGCAACGAACAAGTGATCGCCGAGGTATTCGGCCTGTACGAACGCTTTGGCGCCAGCGACTACATCGGCGAGCCGGTGTCGCAGATCGAGCACATGTCCCAGGCTGCACAATTGGCCATGGCTGAAGGCTTCGATGACGAAGTGGTACTCGCCGCGTTCTTTCACGACATCGGGCACATCTGTGCCGAGAGTGCCGAGAACATGGGCGGCTTCGGTGTGGTCAGTCATGAGCGGCTTGGCGCGGACTTTCTGCGTCGCGCGGGTTTCAGCGAACGCCTGGCGCGGCTGGTGGAATATCACGTTCAGGCCAAGCGTTATCTTACGCTGCGGGAATCCGGGTACTACGAGCGCTTGAGTGAAGCCAGCCGGCGCACGCTGGAGTATCAGGGCGGCGTAATGAGCGAAGCCGAAGCTGACGCGTTCGAGCAGGACCCGTTGTGCGAGGTCAGTTTGCGCATGCGGCAGTGGGATGAGCTGGCCAAGGAGATGCACGTGCCGGTGATCGATCTTGAGGTGTTGAAGCGTAAGGCGGTCACCGTCCTGTCCCGCGAGGTCTGCTGAAGCGTCTGACGGTAGATAGAGAAAACACGCATGGTTTGCCTTGTTGGCAGAGTTCAAGCTGAGCTTTTCCCGAGGAGGCGAATGGATGCGTTTTTTGAAAGTGGTTGCACAGGATCGAAGTGAGAATGGGGCCGCCGACACGCTGCGGTTCCATTTTTTTGAAGATGAACAGTGGCTGCGTGACGCGACGGACGACGAAGTTCTGCGGCTGAAAACCTTTGGCGCTCACTACTTCAAGTGCCGGTGGTTCAACGACGGTGAAGGTGAGGAACGGCATCTGCGCCTGTTCACGCTAAACCCCACCGCCGACGGAACGCCGGACTCGGTGCACCTGCATTTCCATGAAGGCCCTAACGTTGCCTACAAGGCAGCTGTTCATGACCTCGACAACGATGACGCCTTCGAGATTTTCCTGTGCTCCGATGTGGACAACGACGGACGTGCCAATCGCACGGATCGGACGCGGGTCAATGCGTTGGTCCGCGAATACCTGAAGCTGGATTGGCTGTGATCAACGTTCGAAACCGCATCACGGCCATCGCGATGGCGTCAGTCCAGGCATGCCTCTACAGCTGCTGAGCCAACACCTCAACCTGCTCCTGCCGCTCTGCCTGATTCACCTTCGCCTGCGGGTTCAGCGACGACCACTGCGGATGCGCCCGCGCTTTATTCAGGGCCTCGGGCAGCTTGCCTTCGCGCCAGGTTTTATCTTGAGGCGTGGCCACCTGGATGCTGTCCATCGCCGCATGCCCACGGGCATTCAGCGCTTGCAGCAATTGCCGTTGACGCAACGCCAGCAGGCGCAACACGTTGTCAGCGACAGTCAATTCACGCTGGCCCTTGAGCTTGCCCAGCAAGCGGCTGCCATAACTGCGCGCGGTTTGCAGGGCGCCGCCGGCGATGGCTCCGGCCAGCGCCGCCGCGCCGAGGGTGATACCGCCGACCAGCAAATCGACCCCGGCGCCGGCAGCGGCGCCGGCAGCGATACCGCCACCGACCCGTACGCCCAGTTGCTTGAGGGTTTCGGGATTGAACAAATCGTCGCCCCAACGGCCATCCAGCAGCGGCAGATCACTGGCAGCGGCGTCCTGCGGACGGAAGGCGTAGAGCTTGAGCAGCGACTCGACGCAGCGCTGCTCCCGTTGACGCACGGCTTTGCGCAATTCACTGATGGCTTGTTGTTCCTGCTCGGCATCGGCGACCACACTGCGCCGGCAAGCCGCACAATCGATCAATAACTCGGCAATCAATCGCGTGGCACTTTGCTCGCGTGCCAGGCGTTGAGCGTGCTGATCGGCGATCAAACGCTCCAGTTGCGGCCGCGCGGCCTCCAGCAAAAGGGCGAGGCTTTCATAGAGTCGGCGTTCGCCATCCTCCGGCGGCGCGACGCTGTCGAAGCGCACCAGCGCATGCAGGCCCAGCCGCGCCAGCGCTTCACGCCACGCCGGTTCACGATGGCTGGCGCTGCTGACGAAGTTCAGCACCGGCAGCAGCGGTTTGCCGCAACTGGCCAGCACTTCCAGCTCATCGCGGTACTTGGCCAACACCGGTTCCCGAGCGTCGATCACATAGAGGCCGGCATCCGAGGCCAGCAGCTGGCGCAGCACCTTGGCCTCCTGTTCGAAACGCTGGCGGGCTTCGCTGCCATCGAGGAAGCGGGCCAGGCGCGCCGGGCCGTCCAGTCTTTCGCCGGGCCGTTCCAGGCGTTCGAGGTAGTCGAGCAGGGCAATGGCGTCTTCCAGCCCGGGCGTATCGTAGAGGTCGAGCAGCGGCTCGCCATCCACCGACAACCGCGCACCTTCGACATGCCGCGTGGTGCTGGGGCGGTGCGACACTTCGCCGAAACCGACATCGCGGGTCAGCGTGCGCAACAGTGAGGTTTTACCGACGTTGGTGTGGCCGACGACGGCGAGCTTCAGGGGCTGCTTGCTGGTGTCAGTCATGACCCGTCTCCAGCCAGTTCATCGGTGCGCAATCGGCGAAGGGCAGCTCCAGTTGTTGCAACGCCGCATGCCAGTCGCCAAGGCGTTCGGCATCCAGCGCTTCGCCGGGCGGTGCTTGCAGCAACCACACGCGGGTGGCGCTGGCGCTGCGGGCCAGTTCGGCAATCAGCGCCAGGCTGCCGCGATCCGGCGAGCGCCGTGGATCGCAAGCAATCGCTAATCGCGCCGGGGGAAAGCGGCTCAACTGTTCGAGAAGTTTGTGCCGTGATTCGCGGCTGTCGAGGATGCCGGCGTTGCTCACGTTGTTTGGCAATGGCGGTGGCCATGGGCGGTCGTCGTCCAGTTCGATGGCGACCAACAGCGCGCCATCGCTTTGTTGATCACTGACGCCGCTTTCGACCCGATGCAGTTGTTCCGGCGCCGCATCGCTGATGCCGAGACGTTCGCTGGTGGGCATCAACCGTTCACGCAGTTGCGCGTAGCCGGGCAGGTTCAAATCCAGGCGCAGCGCCGCTTGCCCGGATTTCCAGCGCCACAGGCAAAACAGCGCCAGCAACAAGCGCGGTACCACGCCGTACACCAGCAACACGCCGACCAGCCATGCGGCCCAGGCCTGGCGCGCGCTTTCGATGTTGAGGGCGGCGTCGCCACTGGCGCGGATCATCTCCTCGGTCGGCACGCTGAAGCCGAGCAGGGCCGGCAGCGCTCCGAGGGCTTGGGTCACGGCAATAAAAGTATCGGCGCTGAGGATGGTGGTTTCCCAGACAAAGCCGTAGCGCCGGGTGGCCATCAACGTCAGCAGGATCAACAGTGCGCTGACCATCGCCAGCAACCACAGGCTGTTGACCAACACGCCGATGGCCCAGCGATTGAGCTTCTGACGTTGCAGCAACAGCAGCAGGGCCGGCGCCAGTTGTGCGGCTTTGGAATCCCGGGCGAATTTTTCACTGAGCCACAGCCACACGCGCCCGAGGCTGGCGCCGTGTTCACCGGCAAACACCAGACCTACGATCCAGCTCAGCAACAGAATCAGATTGAGCCCGAGCAGGCTGCCCAACGCCCAGAACACATTGACCGGGTGCAGACCGTCGCCCATCGCGGCAAAAGCCAGACCGGCGCCGCTGACCACAGCGAGCACCGCCATGACGATCAGCGCCAGGCGTGCGCCTTGCAGCCAGTGTTTCAGCGCTGCGCTCAGACCATCGCGCTCGGCCAGCCACAAGGCACGGCATTGAATGCGCGACGGCAAATCGCCGCCCGCGCTGCGGGCCAGTCGGTTGGCTTCCAGATCTTCCAGGGGACCTGCGTGTTCTTCGCGCAGGCGAATGGTTTCTGTCAGCCAGAGGTTATTCAGTTCAGTCACGCGGCATCCCGTCGCTTAAATGAGCTGTGAGCATAACCGTTGTGGCGCTTATCGGCGAAAGCGCGGCTCTGGTATCCTCGCCGACATGACTAAATCACTCCCCCTCAGCCTGATCGCAGCCCTCGGTGAAAACCGCGTGATCGGCGTCGACAACAGCATGCCCTGGCACTTGCCGGGGGACTTCAAATACTTCAAGGCCACCACCCTCGGCAAGCCGATCATCATGGGTCGCAAGACCTGGGATTCCCTTGGTCGGCCGTTGCCGGGCCGCCTGAACATCGTTGTCAGCCGTCAGGCAGATCTGGTGCTCGAAGGCGCGGAGGTTTATCCGTCGCTGGAAGCAGCCGTCGTTCGCGCTGAGGAATGGGCGAAGGAGCAGGGCGTGAATGAGCTGATGCTGATTGGCGGGGCGCAGTTGTATGCGCAAGGGCTGGCGCAGGCTGATCGCTTGTACCTGACCCGCGTGGCATTGAGCCCGGAAGGGGATGCGTGGTTTCCGGAGTTTGATTTGAACGAATGGAAACTGGTGTCGAATGTGCCGAACCCGGCCGAAGGCGACAAGCCGGCGTACAACTTCGAAGTCTGGGAAAAAGCTTAAAAGCATCGCTGGCAAGCCAGCTCCCACAGGGACCACGGTGAAACACAACATGTGTGAACACCGCTAAACCTTGTGGGAGCTGGCTTGCCAGCGATAGCGGTCTATCAGGCACCGATCAAGCGTGCGCCAACTCCGAATGCTCATCGGCATCCAGCAACGCTTTATCCGTTTGCTGCATCACCTGGCTGGTAATTGCCCCCGCCGTCATCGACCCACTGACGTTCAACGCCGTACGCCCCATATCAATCAGCGGCTCGACCGAAATCAGCAACGCCACCAATGAGACCGGCAAGCCCATCGCCGGCAGCACGATCAACGCGGCAAACGTCGCACCGCCACCCACCCCGGCCACCCCGGCCGAACTCAGCGTGACAATCGCCACCAGCGTCGCGATCCACAGCGGGTCCAGCGGATTGATGCCCACGGTCGGCGCCACCATCACGGCCAACATCGCGGGGTACAGACCCGCACAACCGTTCTGGCCGATGGTCGCGCCAAACGACGCTGCAAAACTGGCGATGGATTGTGGAATGCCCAGACGGCTGGTCTGCGCTTCGATGCTCAACGGAATCGTTGCAGCGCTCGAACGGCTGGTGAACGCGAACGTCAGCACCGGCCAGATCTTGCGGAAGAAGCGCAGCGGATTGATCCCCGCCGCCGACACCAGCACACCATGCACCACAAACATCAGGCCCAGGCCGATGTACGACACCACTACAAAACTGCCGAGCTTGATGATGTCCTGCAGGTTGGAACCAGCGCCCACTTTGGTCATCAGCGCCAGTACGCCGTACGGGGTCAGCTTCATCACCAGACGCACCAGACGCATCACCCAGGCTTGCAGGGTGTCGATGGCGTTGATCACTTTCTGACCTTTCTCTACGTCATCCTTGAGCAATTGCAGCGCCGCGACACCGAGGAATGCGGCGAAAATCACCACGCTGATGATCGACGTCGGCTTGGCCCGCGCCAGATCGGCGAACGGGTTTTGCGGGATGAACGACAGCAGCAGTTGCGGCACATTCAGGTCGGCGACCTTGCCCGCGTAATCGGTCTGGATGGTTTGCAGGCGCGCCATTTCCTGAGTCCCGGCTACCAAACCCTCGGCGGTCAGGCCGAACAGGTTGGTCAGGCCGATACCGATCAGCGCCGCGATGGCCGTAGTGAACAGCAGCGTGCCGATGGTCAGGAAGCTGATCTTGCCCAGCGATGATGCGTTGTGCAGGCGAGCCACAGCGCTGAGGATTGAGGCGAACACCAGCGGGATCACGATCATTTGCAGTAACTGCACGTAACCGTTGCCCACCAGATCGAACCAGCCGATCGACGCTTTCAGCACCGGGTTGCCTGCACCATAAACGGTGTGCAGCGAAACACCGAAGACCACGCCGAGTACCAGCGCGAGCAGGACTTTTTTCGCCAGGCTCCACGTGGTGTGACGGGTTTGCGCCAAGCCCACGAGCAGGGCGAGGAACACCAGCAGATTGAGAATCAGCGGCAGATTCATTGGAACTCCCATTAGACATGTGCCAACTGCCTTCCGGGGCAGCTGCGAACCGGCAAGCCTAACAGCTTGATATCTAATGAATTAATACCAAAAACATCTGGTAACTGTCGTTTTTGGAATAAGCCGGCGTCGCTCTCGGGGATGCACTTGGCGTAATGGGTACGTTCGCGGTCGCTGACAGACGAGGACTGTCACCGTTATTTGTTAGCGTCGATGTCTTTCAATCAGGGAAGCATGCCGATGAAGTTCGCACCGAAATTATTGGTCGCCGCACTTTGCCTGGGCCTCGCCGGTCAGGTACTCGCCACGGATCTGAAGCACTGGCCCGCCGATCAGGCCAAGGCACTGGATGCGATGATCGCGGCCAACGCCAACCAAGGTAACTACGCGGTGTTCGACATGGACAACACCAGTTACCGTTACGACCTCGAAGAGTCGTTGCTGCCGTTCATGGAGAACAAGGGCCTGATCACCCGCGACAAGCTCGATCCTTCCCTGAAACTGATGCCGTTCAAAGACACCGCCGACCACAAGGAAAGCCTGTTCAGCTACTACTACCGCCTCTGTGAAGTTGACGACATGGTTTGCTACCCATGGGTGGCCCAAGTGTTCTCCGGCTTCACGCTCAAGGAACTCAAGGGCTATGTCGACGAGCTGATGGCATCCGGCAAACCGGTGCCGGCCACTTACTACGAAGGCGACGTGGTCAAGAAGCTCGACGTCAACCCGCCGAAAATCTTCACCGGCCAGCAAGAGCTGTACAACAAACTGATGGAGAACGGCATCGAGGTCTACGTGATGACCGCCGCCTCCGAAGAACTGGTGCGCATGGTCGCGGCCGATCCGAAGTACGGCTACAACGTCAAACCGCAGAACGTGATCGGCGTGTCGCTGCTGCTCAAGGATCAAAAAACCGGCGAGCTGACCACCGCGCGCAAACAGATCACCGCCGGCAAGTATGACGAGACGGCCAACCTCGGCCTCGAACTGACCCCGTACCTGTGGACCCCGGCGACCTGGATGGCCGGCAAGCACGCGGCGATCCTGACCTACATCGATGAGTGGAAAAAACCGGTACTGGTCGGCGGCGATACCCCCACCAGTGACGGCTACATGCTGTTCCACGATGTCGACGTGGCCAAGGGCGGCATCCATTTGTGGATCAATCGCAAAGACAAATACATGACCCAGATCCAAGGCATGATGGCCAAACACGCTGCGGCCCAGGCCAAGGAAGGGCTGCCGGTGACGGCGGACAAGAATTGGGTGATCGTTACCCCGCAAGAGATCCAGTAACCCCGGGTTTCAACTGTAGGAGCTGCCGAAGGCTGCGATCTTTTGATTTTGTTTTTTAGGATCAATGTCAAAAGATCGCAGCCTTCGGCAGCTCCTACAGGGTATCTGTGAAAAAAATACCCCGCACGTGGCGGGGTATTTTTTTGTTCGACGGTTAAGCCTTACAGCCCGTCGAGCATCGCCTTGTTACGCACAGCACCCTTGTCGGCGCTGGTGGCCAGCAGGGCGTAGGCTTTCAGCGCGGTGGTCACTTTACGTGGACGCACTTCCACCGGTTTCCAGCCTTTCTTGTCCTGTTCGACCCGGCGTGCCGCCAGTTCTTCATCGCTGACCAACAGGTTGATCGAGCGGTTCGGAATGTCGATCAGTACTTTGTCGCCGTCCTGCACCAGGCCGATTGCACCACCGGCAGCGGCTTCAGGCGAAGCGTGGCCGATGGACAGGCCGGACGTACCGCCGGAGAAGCGGCCATCGGTGAGCAGGGCGCACGCTTTGCCCAGGCCTTTTGATTTCAGGTACGACGTCGGGTACAGCATTTCCTGCATGCCTGGGCCGCCTTTCGGGCCTTCGTAGCGAATGATGACGATGTCGCCTTCTTTCACTTCGTCAGCGAGGATGCCGCGCACGGCGCTGTCCTGGCTTTCGAAGATCTTGGCGTTGCCTTCGAATACGTGGATCGATTCGTCGACGCCGGCGGTTTTCACCACGCAGCCATCCAGCGCAATGTTGCCGTAGAGCACGGCCAAGCCGCCTTCTTGCGAGTAAGCGTGCTCGACGCTGCGGATGCAGCCGTTTTCACGGTCGTCGTCCAGGGTTTCCCAACGGGTCGACTGGCTGAACGCGGTTTGCGTCGGGATGCCCGCCGGGCCGGCCTTGAAGAAGTGGTGCACCGCTTCATCGTTAGTCTGGGTAATGTCCCACTTGGCGATGGCCTCTTCCATGCTGCGGCTGTGCACGGTTGGCAGTTGAGTGTGCAGCAAGCCGCCACGGGCCAGCGAGCCGAGGATGCTGAAGATCCCGCCGGCACGGTGCACGTCTTCCATGTGGTACTTCTGGATGTTCGGCGCGACTTTGCACAGTTGCGGCACGTGACGGGACAGACGGTCGATGTCGCGCAGGTCGAAATCGATCTCCGCTTCCTGGGCAGCGGCCAGCAAGTGCAGGATAGTGTTGGTGGAACCGCCCATGGCGATGTCCAGGGTCATGGCGTTCTCGAACGCCTGGAAGTTGGCGATGTTGCGCGGCAATACCGACTCGTCGTTCTCGCCGTAGTAACGCTTGCACAGCTCGACGATGGTGCGGCCGGCCTGCAGGAACAGCTGTTCGCGGTCGCTGTGGGTGGCCAGGGTCGAACCGTTGCCCGGCAATGCCAGACCCAGGGCTTCAACCAGGCAGTTCATCGAGTTGGCGGTGAACATACCGGAGCACGAACCGCAGGTTGGGCAGGCGCTGCGCTCGTACTCGGCGACTTTCTCGTCAGAAGCGCTGGAGTCGGCGGCGATCACCATGGCATCGACCAGGTCGAGGCCGTGGGAAGCGAGTTTGGTCTTGCCGGCTTCCATCGGACCGCCGGAGACGAAGATCACCGGGATGTTCAGGCGCAGGGACGCCATCAGCATGCCAGGGGTGATCTTGTCGCAGTTGGAAATGCACACGATGGCGTCGGCGCAGTGGGCGTTGACCATGTACTCGACGGAGTCGGCGATGATCTCGCGGCTCGGCAGCGAGTACAGCATGCCGTCGTGGCCCATGGCGATGCCGTCGTCGACAGCAATGGTGTTGAATTCTTTTGCCACACCGCCAGCGCGTTCGATTTCGCGGGCGACCAGTTGGCCGAGGTCCTTGAGGTGGACGTGGCCCGGTACGAACTGGGTGAAGGAGTTGGCAATGGCGATGATCGGCTTTTTGAAGTCGTCATCTTTCATCCCCGTGGCGCGCCACAGTGCGCGGGCACCGGCCATGTTGCGGCCGTGGGTGGATGTTTTCGAGCGGTAATCAGGCATGAAGCACTCCGGGCGGCTAATCAGGTATCAAAAGGGAAGTGAGCTTCTAGTGACGTCTGGAACACTCAGAAATGGCCGTGTGTCCGGAAGTTGCCGATAACTTTGCGGGATCGCCGCGCGCTTCAGCTTGAGCTCATAAACCCGCCGGGGATGACTGGCGATGAATGTCGCGATTCTACACGGCTGGCGGCTGGAGGGAATGCTTGCAAGCGTGGAGAGAGTGTTCACTAGACGTGTGGGCAAGCGCTTTGAGTCATATCTCCTTTATGGGCTGGCGCAGGCTAATTGCTCCGTTCAGTCCCATTCCCAAGGCACTCAAAATCAAAAAGCACACGGCAAGGGCTGTTATCACATGGTCACTGACCATATTGATCACGGCGCTGATCAGGCCGCCGCACATGAAAATCAACAGGCTGCCGGCAGACGTCGCGGTGCCGGCGTGTTGCGGATAGAGGCTCATTGCCCTGGAGTTGGCGATGGGTCTGGAGATGGTGGTGCCAGCAGTGCAGATCAGCATGGGGATTAGCACGGTGGCGGCGGACAGGCCCAATTGCTGGTTCAGCCAGAGCATCACGAGGCCGGACAGAGCGATCAGACACAGGCCGATGCTGATTTGCGTGGCGCCTTCCAGACGTCGATGCAGAATGCTCGCAATAACCCCGCCGGCCACATAGGCCGCGCCATACAGCAACAGTGCCCAGGCGAACTGGTAGGCGGAAAGATTCAGGTACTCCATGAAAATGATCGGCGAAATGACGATGAACGAAAAGTGGCAGGCGAAAGCGAGGGCAGAGATTAGCCAATAGCCGGTAAAGCGGATATCGGAAAGGAGCATCCAGTACGCAGCGAAAAATCGTCGGGTTTGCCGCTCGCTGCTTCGGCTTTCTTTCAGCAGGAACGATGATCTAAGCCAGACAATAGCTGCCAGGCAGATGAATACATAAAAACTGCCTTGCCAGCCCAGATGCTGTTGCAGCCATGTGCCCATCAGCGGCGAACTGGACATGAAAATCCCGCCGGCTGTCGTCATCCAGATACGCAATCGTTCCAGCTCCCGGCCGCTGAACAGGTCCTGAACCAGCGCCTGAGACAAGGCAAATGATCCGCAGCCCACCGCCTGAATCACTCGAAAACCCAGGAACCAGGCGAAATCTGTGGCAAGCACGCAGCCGGTGGCCCCTGCTACGGCAAGTGCCATTCCCCCCAACAGGAGCTTTTTACGGCCGAACATGTCGGACAACGGCCCGATCAGCAACAGGGAGAACGCCAGGCCGATGGCGAAGATGCTGACGGACAGGGCGATATCGGAGGGTGAGGTGCGGAAATGCTCGGAGAGGGCGGGAAAGGAGGGAAGAACGACGTCGAGAGGGAAAACGGCAAGTAGCGTCATCGCCATTAGCAGCAAAATGATCGACGACTTTTCTTTGGCGTGTAGGGGCGACGTCATCAATCAACGCTCTCGGTCCGTGAGGGGGAGATGAGAATTGATTTGTTGCGGGTGCAAGTCAATGCAGGTGATGCGGGACATTTCTGATACTGGTGTAGGAGCGAGCTGACTCGCTCCTGCACACAGGTATTGGTTAGCTGTTAGGCAGCAACCGGCAAGTAATGCTCTTGATATAACGGGTTTCGGCAATCGCCGGGTGCACCGGGTGATCCGGCCCCTGACCGCCGCGCTCGAGCATCTGGATGTTGCGGTCCAGGTGACGGGCGCTGGTCAGCAGAATGTTTTGCAGGTCGTCTTCCGGCAGGTGCATCGAGCACGATGCGCTGAACAGGATGCCGTCCTTGGTGAGCAGGCGCATGGCTTGCTCGTTCAGGCGGCGGTAGGCGCCTTCGCCGTTCTTCATGTCTTTCTTGCGTTTGATGAACGCCGGCGGGTCGGCGACGATCACGTCGAAACGTTCTTCGCTGGCTTTCAGTTCTTTCAGGGCTTCGAACACGTCGCCTTCGATGCAGGTCATTTTTTCGGCGAAGCCGTTCAGCGCGGCGTTGCGCTCGACGCCGTCGAGGGCGAAGGCCGATGCGTCGACGCAGAACACTTCACTGGCGCCGAACGCGGCAGCCTGCACGCCCCAGCCACCGATGTAGCTGTAGAGGTCGAGCACGCGTTTGCCTTTGGCGTAGGGTGCCAGGCGTGCGCGGTTCATGCGGTGGTCGTAGAACCAGCCGGTTTTTTGACCCTGGATGACCGGCGCTTCGAATTTCACGCCGTTCTCTTCCAGCGCGACCCACTCCGGCACCAGGCCGAAGACGGTTTCGACGTAGCGGTTGAGGCCTTCGGCGTCACGGGCAGCCGAGTCGTTCTTGAACAGAATGCCGCTTGGCTTGAGCACTTGGGTCAAAGCCGCGATCACGTCGTCCTTGTGGGCTTCCATGGTCGCCGAAGCGATCTGCACGACCAGGATGTCGCCGAAACGATCCACCACCAGGCCCGGCAGCAGGTCGGAATCGCCGTAGACCAGGCGATAGAACGGCTTGTCGAACAGGCGGTCGCGCAGCGACAGGGCCACGTTCAGGCGATGCACCAGCAGCGACTTGTCCAGCGGCAGCTTGATGTCACGCGACAGCAGGCGGGCGCAGATCAGGTTGTTCGGGCTCATGGCAACGATGCCTAGCGGCTTGCCGCCGGCGGCTTCGAGGATCGCCTGGTCACCGGCCTTGAAACCGTGCAAAGGTGTAGCGGCTACATCGATTTCGTTGCTGTAGACCCACAAATGACCGTTGCGCAGACGACGGTCGGCGTTGGCTTTGAGGCGCAGGCTAGGCAGGGACATGTCGTCGCTCCGGAAAAAAGAGCGGGAGTATAGCGTGTTGCGCAGGGGCACGGCGCGACGGATGGACATGCGGTGTACGGCCTGCGATTGGGTGAAACTTCATTCAATGGGTCGTCCAAGGTGTCGGATCCAACTTTTAGAAGCTAGAATCTGCGCCTGACCCAGAGTGTGTACTTATGTCCCAAGAGCTGACTCCCGAACAAATCCAGCAGTCCCTGCAAGGCATCAGTGTGCCGGCCCAACCGCAGATCATGGTGGATCTGCAGATGGAGCAGTACATGCCCGACCCGGATCTGGAGGTGATCGCGAAGCTGATTTCCCAAGACCCAGGTCTCTCCGGTTCGTTGTTGAAAATCGTCAATTCGCCGTATTACGGGCTGAGCAACAAAATCGCCTCGATCCAGCGGGCGGTGAATTTGCTCGGCAGCCGGTCGATCATCAACCTGATCAACGCGCAGTCGATCAAGGGTGAGATGAACGACGACACCATCGTCACCTTGAATCGCTTCTGGGACACCGCCCAGGATGTAGCGATGACCTGCCTGACCCTGGCCAAGCGCATCGGCATCGAAAACGGCGACGAAGCCTACGCCTTGGGTCTGTTCCATGACTGTGGCGTACCGCTGATGCTTCAGCGCTTCCCCAACTACATGGGCGTTCTGGAACAGGCGTATGCCGGTGCCAGTGCCGAGTGCCGGGTGGTGGACACGGAGAATCGTGAGTTCAACACCAACCATGCAGTGGTGGGTTATTACACCGCCAAGTCCTGGCGCCTGCCGGAGCATGTGAGCACCGCTATCGCCAATCACCACAACGCCCTGGCGATTTTCAGCGATGAGTCGTCGCGCAACAGTTCGCTGAAGAACCTGCTGGCGATCCTGAAGATGGCCGAGCATATTTGTGCGTCCTACCGGGTGCTGGGTAACCAGACCGAAGATCACGAATGGAACAGTATCTCGGCGTTGGTGCTCGATTATGTCGGTCTTTCGGACTACGACTTCGAGACCCTCAAGCAGACCATTCGCGACCTCGGCACTCACCGCTGAATGCCGGACAGTCTTCATTCAAGAGAGCGCCATGCCTGAACTGCCAGAAGTCGAAACCACCCGCCGTGGCATTGCACCGCACCTGGAAGGGCAGCGCGTCAGCCGGGTGATCGTGCGTGACCGGCGTCTGCGCTGGCCGATTCCCGAGGACCTGGATGTGCGTTTGTCCGGCCAGCGCATCGTGCTGGTGGAGCGCCGCGCCAAGTACCTGCTGATCAATGCCGAGGTCGGCACGTTGATCAGTCATTTGGGCATGTCGGGGAATTTGCGTCTGGTGGAAGCCGGTCTGCCGGCGGCCAAGCATGAGCATGTCGATATCGAGCTGGAGTCGGGGCTGGCCTTGCGCTACACCGACCCGCGCCGGTTTGGCGCGATGCTCTGGAGCCTCGACCCGCTCAATCATGAATTGCTGATTCGCCTGGGGCCGGAGCCGTTGACCGACCTGTTCGATGGCGAGCGTTTGTTCCAGTTGTCCCGTGGCCGTTCGATGGCGGTCAAACCGTTCATCATGGACAACGCGGTGGTGGTGGGTGTCGGCAACATCTACGCGACCGAAGCGCTGTTCGCTGCCGGGATCGATCCGCGCCGCGAAGCCAAAAGCATTTCCCGGGCGCGTTATCTGAAGCTGTCGATCGAGATCAAACGCATTCTCGCCGCTGCCATCGAGCGTGGCGGCACCACGCTTCGGGACTTTATCGGCGGCGATGGTCAGCCGGGGTATTTCCAGCAGGAGTTGTTTGTGTACGGTCGTGGCGCCGAGCCTTGCAAGGTCTGTGGCACCCTGTTGCGGGAAGTCAAGCTCGGGCAGCGCGCCAGCGTCTTTTGCCCACGCTGTCAGAGCTGATCCGCCGACGGTCTATAGTCAGTATTCCGACTGACTAGCCGAAGGACCGAGCCATGAAGCTGTGTCGAACATTTGTCGCTGCGCTGCTGCTGAGCTTCGCAGCGGCAGCCGGTGCCAGCAGCGGCAGCGGTGATCCGCTCTACACCATCCAGAACCCACCGGCTTACGCGATGATCGGCGATCTGTTGATTGCCCGGCCTTTATTGGTTGCGGCGACGGTGATTGGTGCCGGGGTGTTTGTGGTGTCGTTGCCCTTTACCGCATTGGGCGGCGGCGTGGGCGATGCGGGGCAGGCGTTGGTGGTTGATCCGGCGAAGGCCGCGTTTGTGCGGTGCCTGGGGTGTGTCGGGGAGGGGTTTGAGCGGCAGGAGTGAGTGTCGCAGAGTCAAAAGATCGCAGCCTTCGGCAGCTCCTACAGGGATCACAATGTCCGTAGGAGCTGCCGAAGGCTGCGATCTTCTTGGGTTCTCAAGCCTTACCGGTAATCTTCCGGTACTTCTCCATCAACTGCTCTTCAGTCTCCGGATGCGCTTCGTCCAGCGGGATGCAATCCACCGGGCAGACCTGTTGGCACTGCGGCTCGTCGTAGTGGCCGACACACTGGGTGCACAGGTTCGGGTCGATCACGTAGATCTCTTCGCCCTGGGAAATGGCGGCGTTCGGGCACTCGGGTTCGCAGACGTCGCAGTTGATGCAATCG
>Ga0247818_10001542_pt1 | contig 14698 bp, 15 predicted proteins | sample 13C_Glucose_Day1_FD_192424 | JGI IMG/M metagenome (GOLD analysis project Ga0247818, IMG submission 192424) | Soil microbial communities from agricultural site in Penn Yan, New York, United States - 13C_Glucose_Day1 | ecosystem: Environmental > Terrestrial > Soil > Agricultural land | place...
ACTTATAGGTTGCGGTTGGATGGCGTTTTGGAGACATCTCTACCACGGCGCCTTGCAATCGAGTCGATACGATCATGTACCAGTGAAAATCTGACGCCTACAGGGTGCGTCGTAACCAGTACAGGGAGGGTCGCATCCAGTGTCGGTGACGTCGCTTACAGCTTTTTTCAGCCCTGTTCGTTGCTCTGAACTGCAAAAAAACGCCGAAAACACAGCGTAAAACGCACGCGGCGTTTGTGGACAAGAGTACGTCGGTGTCAGACGTCGAATGACAGGGTAAAAGCCTGATGATGCAGCCATACCGGCGGATTGCAGCTTGAGCGTAGCAGCTCCGTCGCCAGGCGCTTTTGCGTCTGGAGTTGGCACATCCAGGAGTTCGGCAGCAATGGCTATCAGCGTTTTCGACCTGTTCAAAATCGGTATTGGCCCTTCCAGTTCGCACACCGTGGGGCCCATGCGGGCCGCGGCGTTGTTCGTGCAAGGTATGCGTGAGCAGGGGCTTTTGGAGCAAGTGCGGCGTGTGGAAGTCCAACTGTATGGGTCGCTGTCAGCCACCGGCATCGGTCACGGCAGCGACAACGCAGTGATCATGGGGCTGATGGGCGAGTGGCCGGACGCGATCGATCCGTCGCAGATCGGCCTCCATATCGCCACCTTGCGTGAAACCGACACGCTGTTGCTCGATGGGCGTTTGCCGGTGCCGTTCATCTGGGCCCGGGATATGCGCCTGATCGACGAAAACCTGCCATTCCATCCCAACGCCATGACCCTGGTTGCCGAGGGGGATGACGGTGAGCTGCATCGCGATACCTACTATTCCATCGGCGGCGGGTTTGTCGTCGATGAAGCACAGGCCAGCAGCGGTGTGGTGGACCTGGATCGCACGGTGTTGCCGTACGACTTCTCCAGCGCCGCCGAGCTGCTCAGTCTGTGCAAGCAGCACAACCTGCGTGTTGCCGAACTGATGATGGCCAACGAGAAGGTCTGGCGCAGCGAAGAAGAAATCCGTACCGGCCTGATGAAGCTCTGGCGCGCGATGCAGGATTGCGTCGAACAGGGCCTCAAGCACGAAGGCATCCTGCCTGGCGGCCTGAATGTGCGCCGACGCGCGGCCAAGCTGCACCGTAGCCTGCAGGAGTTGAACAAGCCCAACGTGATTGGCTCAACCCTGAGCGCCATGGAGTGGGTCAACCTGTTCGCCCTGGCGGTCAATGAAGAAAACGCCGCTGGCGGGCGCATGGTCACGGCGCCGACCAACGGCGCGGCGGGCATCATTCCGGCGGTCCTGCACTACTTTATGAAGTTCAGCGAAGCGGTGACCGACGCCAACGTGGTCGACTATTTCCTCAGTGCGGCGGCGGTGGGGATCCTGTGCAAAAAGAACGCTTCGATTTCCGGTGCGGAAGTCGGTTGCCAAGGCGAGGTCGGTTCGGCTTGCGCCATGGCGGCTGCGGGGTTGGCAGAGATTCTCGGGGCCACGCCGGAGCAGCTGTGCAACGCGGCGGAGATCGGCCTGGAACACAACCTCGGCCTGACCTGTGATCCGGTGGGTGGGCTGGTACAGGTGCCGTGCATCGAGCGTAACGCGATTGCGGCGGTGAAGGCGATCAACGCGGCACAGATGGCGTTGCGGGGCGACGGTCAGCACTTTATCTCGCTGGATCGGGTGATCCGCACCATGCGTGATACCGGGGCCGATATGCATGACAAATATAAAGAGACATCGCGGGGCGGGTTGGCGGTTAGCGCGGTGGAGTGCTGACACGCCGTAACCCTTGTAGGAGCTGGCTTGCCAGCGAATAGGGCGGCACATTCAATATCAATGGCGACTGACACGCCGCCTTCGCCGGCAAGCCGGCTCCTACAGGTAAAGGCGGTGTATCTGATACACCGAGCCGCCCGGTTCGCCAGCAAGCCGGCTCCTACAGACAGCGCCAGACCAGTCAAAACTGCGCTCAAAATGAACACACAATCTAAAACGCGCCACGTTTTGGCGCGTCGCTTACAGATAAGCCACCAACCCGCGGGTCTGGTTCAAAACCAGCCCTGACCGCCCGTCACCTGTGCTTGTGGTGACACTCTTCCCAGCCCCGTCGCAGACCTGTTCCCACAAGTGCTACCGATTTGCTCACAGGTAACGGGACAGCGCGCTTGCTGCCATTGATGGCATATAAATTCCACACTCTATTTGCGTCATATCCAGACACATCGCGACGTCGTTTTCAGGAGTTATTGAACGCGCATTCAATTTTAGGCATGGCAATTGCTCTGTCATTACAAAGCCCGTCTCCCACGCGAGAACGATGGCCATAACAAGAGCCTCCGCCTGAGGCCATCACCCGCTTTGTGTGAGGAGATACCGCGATGACGACGTTCAACTCCGGGGCCCAACCCCAGAACCGTGCGCCTCAATCCATCGGCTTTCTGCTGCTGGACAATTTCACGCTTATTTCTCTGGCGTCCGCAGTAGAACCCCTGCGCATGGCCAACCAATTGTCCGGTCGCGAACTGTATCGCTGGACCACGATCACCGTCGATGGCGGTCAGGTCTGGGCCAGTGACGGTCTGCAGATCACCCCCGACTGCTCCATGCACAAAGCGCCCGCCCTGGACACCATCATTGTCTGCGGTGGTATCGGCATCCAGCGTACCGTTACCCGTGAACACGTGTCGTGGCTGCAAAGCCAGGCCCGTCAGTCCCGCCGTCTCGGCGCGGTGTGCACCGGCAGCTGGGCCCTGGCCTGCGCCGGCCTGCTGGACGGCTTCGACTGCAGCGTGCACTGGGAATGCCTGGCCTCGATGCAGGAAGCCTTCCCGCGTGTCGCCATGAGTACGCGCCTGTTCACCCTGGACCGTAACCGTTTCACCAGTTCCGGCGGCACCGCACCGCTGGACATGATGCTGCACCTGATCAGCCGCGATCACGGACGTGAACTGTCGGCCGCGATCTCGGAAATGTTCGTCTACGAGCGCATCCGCAACGAGCAGGATCACCAGCGTGTACCGCTCAAGCACATGCTCGGCACCAACCAGCCGAAGCTGCAGGAAATCGTCGCGCTGATGGAAGCCAACCTGGAAGAGCCAATCGATCTCGACGAACTGGCTGTGTACGTCGCCGTGTCCCGTCGTCAGCTGGAGCGACTGTTCCAGAAGTACCTGCACTGCTCGCCGTCGCGTTACTACCTGAAACTGCGCCTGATCCGCGCCCGGCAGTTGCTCAAGCAAACGCCGATGTCGATCATCGAAGTGGCATCGGTGTGTGGGTTTGTGTCTACGCCGCACTTCTCCAAGTGCTACCGCGAATACTTCGGCATTCCGCCACGCGACGAACGCGTAGGCTCCAACACCACGCAGCAAGTGGCGATGATGCCGCTGCCACAGGCACTGGTGCTGTCGCCGTTGTCCGGGCCGTTGTCGGCGTTGAGTCAGGCGCGTAATGAGTCGACTTTCGCTAGCGTAAGGCTGTAGACCGAGGCGCCTGCATTCGTCGGAACGCCGCCCGGAGCAAGCCCGCTCCCACATTGACCGAGTTCGCTTAGGGGAATGCGGTCAACTGTGGGAGCGGGCTTGCCCGCGAAGGCGTCCTGTCAGACACTACGGCTTTGCTGATACTCCGCCAGTGCCGGCAGCAATTGCTTGTCGATAGCCTGGCGCACGGCCGGCAGGATAGTCGCGCTGCTGGTGTACATCTGCTTGACCATGGTCCGCAGTTCCGTTGCCCGTTCGTTGTTCAAACCCCGTACCGCGCATTCGCAGGCCTGCTCGGCGGTAGCGCCAGGGGGCACTGCAAATCCCAACGCCTTCAGTTGGCCCAACAGGTCTTCCTGGTCAATCAAATCGGCGTGCATCATGACGCAATCCTTCTTCAGGGAACGTTGTCTTGGCTCGATTCTGGTTGGGGCTCGAGGTGGCGGCAAGGGCAATTTGTCGCAATGACCGCAATGGCTATGAACATGTCGTTTTCGGCTAACTTTCTAAAGAGAGGACGGGGCACACTTGACTCAGCTGGCTTCACGAAGGTTTGGTCACCCTCGCGCAACGGCTCCTCAACAGTTACCCACCTCTGCCTCGATCCTGTCACGGCTTGATCGGGGTTTTTTTTGGCTGTGAATCCAGAGGTTTTGTGTCGCTTGTGCGGGCGCCATCGCGGGCAAGCCCGCTCCCACAGTGACCGGGTTGTACCGTAGATTTGTGAACAACACCGAACCTGTGGGAGCGGGCTTGCCCGCGATGACGCCGGGGTCGCGCTCGACTGACGCGGTTTAACGTTGCAACACGAGGATCCGCGACAGCAATTCATCCCGGTCGACATAGCAACCCTGGAAATGCCGAGCGCCAGTGGCCGGGTCGAAAGCATTGCGCGCATGGAGCGTACGACGGTTGTCGAAACACCACAGTTCCCCGGGATTGAGCCTTTGCATCAGCCTGAATCGAGGCTCGCGGGTCATGGCGATGAACCGGCGATAAGCGCGATACAGCTTCGGCATCTGCTCCACCGCCGCATCGAACGGGCCGCGCAGGAAGTTCGCCATGCGGATTTCCGACACCTGTCCCAAAGCGTCCAAAGCGATAATCGGCGCGAGGCGGCGGTAGTCGCTATGACGGTCCTTGTTGCGAAACTCCACGGGGATGTCACACAAGGCCTGGAACGCTTCGGGATCTTCCTGGCGCAAGGCTTCGGCGATGGCAAAACCGTCGACGAAAATACTCTCGCCACCCTCGGCGTCATTGACCAGGCAATGCAGAAATTGCAGCCCTGGTTGCAACTCCCGGGTCGGCAGGTCGCTGTGCAGTGGCAGGTTGAAGGCGGTGTAGGCGTTGCTGTCGGCATCGGCCTTGGATTGCACGTTGAATAGCACACCGAAATTACTCTCGCGGATGAAGGAAATCCGCTGGGCAATCAGCTTCAGCGAGCCGGGCTCGGTGGGCACGCCACGGACCTGGGTCAGGCCGATGTCGCGCACCGCCAACAGCCACTGCAACAGCGCGTCGTTATCGTTCATCAGTGCCGGGTAGTCGAACACCGGCAACTGCAGATCACTGTTCCAGAGCCTGGCTTGCGGTTTGCCGGCGCGGCGTTCGGCACGGGACTCATCGTCATAAGCGTGGGCCCGTAGCCAGCCCGGATCGAAGCGGCTGCGGTGGCCGTCCTGCCATGCGACGCAGAGGCAGCCTTCGGCATCGACGCTTGTCTCTGCGGGCAGGAGGTTTTCTTCGACATCGACGATTTCCAGCACCTGCTCGCGAGTCACCGTGTAGACGCAGAGTGGGCACGGGCAGTTGTCCCGCAGCCATTGGTGGTGAAACGGACTGACACGGTCGTCGGCCCATTTCACCAGAACGCGATCCGTCAGGGCTTGCACGCCAGCCAGCGCGCTGATCAACGGGTAAGTACGGAAGTCGGCAAAAGCGGCGGCGGTGTTCAATGGCGATCTCCTGGGTCGATGGTGATTGTTCGGTGGTGGCTATTTTGCCGGTGGCAGCGCGATCACGCGGCCAATGCAGGCGGGGGCGGGCAAGTCGGCTTGCCCGGCGACCATGGCTTGCAGCTTGCTCAAGGTCTCTTCACTGAAGGGTGCGGATCGCGGCCCGGCGAGGTCGACGTGCAGCAGCATTTGCTCATTGCCTGCCAGTTCCTTGTCATCACCCGCCAGGTGCAGGCTGTGGTAGAGGTGCAGGCGTTTGCTGTCGTGGCCGATGATCTGCGTGTGCACTTCGACTTCGGCATCGAGCTTCACTTCGTGCAGGTAGTTAAGGTGCAGTTCGAGGGTGAACAGCGAGTTGCCGCTGGCTTCGCGGTTGTTGCTGTCGAGCCCGAGGCGATCCATCAAGGCATCGGTGGCGTAGCTGAAGATCAGCAGGTAGAAGGCATCGCGCAGGTGGCCGTTGTAGTCGACCCAGTCGGGGATGATTGTGGTTTGGTAGGTGGTGAGGGTGGGCATGGTGAGTGATCCAAGATGTGTGTTGACTGGACTGCCGCTATCGCGGGCAAGCCTCGCTCCTACAGGAATGCGCGTTATCCTTGTAGGAGCGAGGCTTGCCCGCGAAAGGGTCGGTCCTGCTGGATGATTATTCGGCGAACGCCATCCCATGCTTCTCTTTGGTGGTTTTCACCGCCTCAAGCACCGCCAGCAGGCAATCATCACGATAGCGCTCCAGCGCGGAAATGCTGTGCGTGCCAAGCTGATCACTGGTGCCATCCACCACATCGTCGATCAATTTGTCGGTCAATTCCGGCGCCGGCAGGTACGTCCACGGCAACTGCAATGCCGGGCCGAACTGCGCCATGAAGTGGCGCATGCCCGCATCGCCACCCGCCAGGGTGTAAGTCAGGAAAGTCCCCATGAACGACCAGCGCAGACCGGCGCCAAAACGAATGGCATCGTCGATTTCACCGGTGGTCGCCACCCCATCGTTGACCAGGTGCAGCGCTTCACGCCACAGCGCTTCGAGCAGGCGGTCGGCGATAAAGCCTGGCACTTCCTTGCGTACATGCAGCGGACGCATGCCCAAGTTTTCATAAACTTTCATCGCTGCCTGCACGGCTTCAGGTGCAGTGTTTTTGCCACCTACCACTTCGACCAGCGGCAGCAGATAAACCGGGTTGAACGGGTGCCCGACGACGCAGCGTTCCGGGTGGGTCGAGCTTTCGTAAAACTCACTCGGCAACAGCCCGGAGGTACTGGAGCCGATCAGGGCTTTCGGTTTGGCCGCCGCACTGATTTTGCTGTGCAGTTCCAGTTTCAAGTCCAGACGCTCAGGGGCGCTTTCCTGAATGAAATCCGCGTCGCGAACGCATTCTTCAATGGTGGCGACAAAGCGCAACCGATCCTGTGATGCGCCGGGTGCCAGGCCTTGTTTTTCCAGTGCGCCCCAGGCATTGGCGACGCGTTTGCGCAGGGCGGCTTCGGCGCCGGGCGCCGGGTCCCAGGCCACGACGTCGAGGCCGTGGGCGAGGGCGCGGGAGACCCAGCCGCTGCCGATCACGCCGCTGCCCAGGGCGGCGAAGGTTTTGATTTCGGTGATAAAGGTCATGGCAACGTCCTGAAAAGATTTGGTGATCCTTGTAGGAGCGAGCTTGCTCGCGATGGTATTCCAGGCGCTGAGTGGCGTCGGCCGTACCTTTTTCGCGAGCAAGCTCGCTCCTACAGGGGGTATCTGTGGGTTTAGCCGCGCTGGGTCAGGCCCATTTTTGTCCGGCCTTCAGCCGGCGTCAGCACCCGGGCGCCCAGGCGGCTGAGGATTTCCGAGGCGCGCTCGACCAGTTGGCCGTTGGTCGCCAGCACGCCCTTGTCCAGCCACAGGTTGTCTTCCAGGCCGACCCGTACGTTGCCGCCCAGCAGCACCGCTTGTGCCGCCATCGGCATCTGCATGCGACCGATGGCGAACCCGGCCCAGACCGCGTCGGCTGGCAGGTTGTCGACCATGGCTTTCATGGTGGTGGTGTCCGCCGGCGCGCCCCACGGGATGCCCAGGCAGAGCTGGAACAGCGGGTTGTCCAGCAGGCCTTCCTTGATCATCTGCTTGGCGAACCACAGGTGACCGGTGTCGAAGATTTCCAGCTCAGGCTTAACGCCCAGCTCTTGAATGCGTTTGGCGCCGGCACGCAGTTGCGCCGGGGTGGACACGTAGATGGTGTCGCCGTCGCCGAAGTTCAGGGTGCCGCAATCGAGGGTGCAGATTTCCGGCAGCAGTTCTTCGACGTGGGCCAGGCGGGTCAGCGGGCCGACCAGGTCGGTATTGGGGCCGAACTCCATCGGGTTCTCGCCCGCGCCGATTTCCAGGTCGCCGCCCATGCCGGCGGTGAGGTTGACGATGATGTCGACGTCCGCCTCGCGGATGCGCTCCATCACTTCGCGGTACAGCGCCACGTCGCGGCTGAATTTGCCGGTTTGCGGGTCGCGAACGTGGCAGTGAACCACGGTGGCGCCGGCCTTTGCGGCTTCCACGGCGGCTGCGGCTATTTGTTTCGGGGTGACCGGCACGTGTGGGCTTCTGGCGGTCGTGTCGCCAGCACCGGTGAGTGCGCAGGTGATGATGACGTCGTGGTTCATGAGACGGGTTCCTTGCAGGCGTGATGATTCCGTTCGCAGCCCGGTCGGGCTGCGAATCGGTGGTTCAATCGGGTTTATTGGGTGGTCAATTTCAGGTTTTCAGCCGCCGGTTTGCCATCGAAGGTCGTCACGCCTTCAAGCCAGCGTTGCTTGTCTTGCGGGTGATCCTTCAGCCATTGTTTGGCCGATTCGAAAGCGTCCTTGTGCTCCAGCAACGGCTGCATCATCCGGCTCTCGTCTTCGGCGGTGTAGGTCAGGTTGCTGAGCAAGCGGCCGATGTTCGGGCACTGCTGCGCGTAGTTGGGCGAGGTGACGGTCCAGACCGTGGCCATGCCTTCGTTCGGGCCCAGGGCGTCTTCGCTGCCCGTGAGGTAAGTCATCTGCACGTTGACGTTCATCGGGTGCGGCGCCCAGCCGAAGAACACCACCGCTTCCTTGCGCCGCACGGCGCGATCCACCGCGGCGAGCATGCCGGCCTCACTGGACTCGACCAGCTGGAACTTGCCCAGGCCGAACTGATTCTTGGCGATCATCGCCTTGATCTGGGTGTTGGCGCCCGAGCCAGGCTCGATGCCGTAGATCTTGCCGCCCAGTTCTTTCTGGAACTTGGCGATGTCGGCAAAGGTTTTCAGGCCCTTGTCGGCGAGGTAAGTCGGAACAGCGAGGGTGGCGCGGGCATCTTTCAGGCTGGGCGCTTCCAGCACCTTGACTTGATTGGCCTGGACGAACGGCGTGATGGTCTGGGTCATCAACGGGTTCCAGTAGCCCAGGAACAGGTCCAGGCGCTGGTCGCGGATCCCGGCGAAGATGATTTGCTGGGATGCGCTGGTTTGTTTGGTGTTGTAGCCGAGGCCGTCGAGCAGGACTTGGGTCATGGCACTTGTAGCGATCACGTCGGTCCAGTTCACGACGCCCATGCGTACGTTCTGGCATGACGCAGGTTCGGCCGCCATGACACTGGCGCTCAATAAGGCGGTACCGCTGAGTGCAAGAACACAGCTGCTGATCAGTCGTTTCATGTCGGGTTCCTCGGCAGACGTTATTGTGGGTTCCGGCGTCTTCATGCGCCGGTGATACCCAAGGTACGCAGCTTGAAGCCCGCTAAAGCGCACTGCGGCGACCAGCTCTTGCACTGCAGCGACCTGTGCTCTTGAATGCCGCGTGCAACTGGCGTATCAACGTCCAGACGCTTCCCGCCTCTCGTTACCTGCCAGTCGAGTGCGCTTCATGTCCCAGGATTTCTACTTCTTGTTGATGCCGGGTTTCTCGGCCATCGGGTTCATCTCGGCCATCGAGCCGCTGCGGGTCGCCAATCGCTTTCGCGGCGAGCTATACCGCTGGCACGTGCTGAGCGCCGACGGTGGCGCGGTATTGGCCAGCAACGGCATGTCGGTCAACGCCGACGCGGCACTGGAACCGCTGAAAAAAGGTGCAACCCTATTGGTGGTCGCCGGTTTCGAACCGCTGAAATTTGCCACCCCGGCACTGGAGCACTGGTTGCGCCGCCTGGATAACGAAGGCGTGACCCTCGGCGCCATCGACACCGGCAGCTTCGTCCTCGCCGAAGCCGGCCTGCTCGACGGCCATCGCCTGACCTTGCACTGGGAAGCCATCGACGCGTTCAAGGAGTCCTACCCGCAGCTCAGCGTTACCCAGGAGCTGTTCGAGATCGATCGCCGGCGCATCACGTCAGCGGGCGGCACTGCCTCCATCGACCTGATGCTCGACCTCATCGCCCAGGCCCACGGCCCGGCACTGGCGATCCAGGTCAGCGAACAATTCGTACTCGGGCGCATACGCCCACGCAAAGATCACCAGCGCATGGAGGTCGCCACGCGCTATGGCATCAGCAATAAAAAACTCGTTCACGTTATTGGCGAAATGGAACAGCACAGCGAACCGCCGTTGAGCACGCTGGAACTGGCGGAATCGATCAAGGTGACGCGGCGGCAGCTGGAGCGTTTGTTTCGTCTGCACCTGAACGACACACCGAGCAATTTCTATCTGCGCTTGCGGCTGGAAAAGGCCCGGCAATTGTTGCGTCAGACCGATATGAGCGTGCTGGAGGTGAGTATTGCCTGCGGGTTTGAATCGCCGTCGTATTTCACCCGCAGTTATCGGGCGCGGTTTGAGCGGTGCCCGCGGGAAGACCGGCGGCAAACCCAAAAAGCATAACGCCGCCCCCCTGTAGGAGCTGGCTTGCCAGCGAAGGCGGCCTATCAGTCAGCATCATCGCTGGATCTGATGGCCTCTTCGCTGGCAAGCCAGCTCCTACACAGGATGTGTGTCGTTTATTTCTTCATCAGCGCCGAACAGGCCGCTTTAAACGCCTCATGCTGATACTTGTTCAGCGTCGCCGGCAGCGCAAAATCAAACTTCTTGTTCTGCGCATTGATCGTCTGCGGCGACAGCAGCGTTACCTCGCAATTCTCCAGCAACTGGAAAACCCCTTCGATCTTGAAGGTGGTCGGTCCACCGGCAAATTCGCCTTTCTTGCTGCGTTTCTTGATTGCGATCCGATCGATGGAATGCTCACGCACAAACGACGCGACCTGAGCGGCAAACACTTTGACGTTCGCGGCCTCGTCGTCATCGTCGAGGGCGATCTTTTTGGTGCTCAGCGCAACATGGCTGAGCACCTGATCGTCGAGGGCGGCGACGGCGATGATCGCTTCGCTGCCTTTGATTTCGATACCGCAGATATTCATGAACTGATGTCCCTATGAGCTAACCGCAAAGCCTTGATGTTGACGTAGTCGAGGCATGAAGTCATCCCGAGGCGTGTCACCAGCGAAACCTCGACCGCTGGTCGGCAAATCGCGTTGACCTATCATTTCTGAGAGTACCCGCCTATCGATGCCGCCCTTATTTTTACCGGTGCCAGGCCCATTCCAGGGACATCAGTTCTGGTAATCACTTAAGGATCAAGTTAGATGAAACTTCGGAAAAATATTCGATCGTTGAGCAGTGTTGAAAAACAGAAATTTGTCGCTGCTTGTCTTCAGCTCAAGGCCTCAGGGCAATATGATCGGTATGTGCATCAGCATCATCACGTCATGGTGCCCACCGTTCTGCCCCATGAGCCGAATGACCCCAATTACAGAAACGGTGCACATCGGGGGCCCTCGTTCCTGCCCTGGCATCGAGCCTTCTTGCTTCAGTTTGAAGCGGACCTTCAGGCCATCGACTCTTCGATCACTATTCCCTATTGGGACTGGACACAGGACTTCGCCGATCCGCTGAACTCTCCGGTGTGGAAAGACGACTTCATGGGCGGTAATGGTGTGGAGGGCGACGAATGGCGGGTGGCGAGCGGGCCTTTTGCCTACAAGAACGGAGAGTGGCCCGTCCCGTCATATCCTGATGATGGCCTGCCAGGGCCTGGATTGAAGCGACAGTTCAGTCTGGTGGTGAATTCCTTGCCAACCCCTGAAGATCTGCAGATGGCAATGCGCGAAAGTCTTTACGACACGCCGCCGTATGACTCCAGTCATTGCGTGCGCGGTTTCAGAAACCGCCTGGAGGGCTGGATCACCCAACGAGGCGACCCTCAGGTCACAACTTCGAGTTCCCAGTTACATAATCGGGTTCATCTTTGGGTGGGGGGCAACATGTTGCCGATGACTTCTCCAGATGACCCGGTATTCTTTCTTCATCATTGTTTCGTCGACAAAGTCTGGGCCGACTGGCAAGCGCGAATGGTACGAGACAATGGTCAATGGGCACCGCATTACGCGCCACTGCAAAACGGCCCTGAAGGCCACAATTACCATGACGTGCTCAAACCCTGGACGCTGAAGATCAGCGAAGTCATGGACATTGACGCGTTGGATTACGAGTACGAGCAGGCATCAGATTCGCTGGTGGTACCACAGTGGGTCAATCAATTGCCCTGCTTGGCATGACACGGGCCAAATCAATTAATCGATGAGAGGGGCAAGCGGCCACAGCCAGCGACAACTCAGGAGAATGTGTCGACGTGGGAATCGCCGAAGGCCCTGATCGTGTTGCTCTATCTCTTACAGCTGTAGCTGGCGTTGGTACTATTTTCGAGGCTTGCCCGGGAAGAGGAAGGCACATTCGAAATCATTGGCGACTGATACTCCGTTTTCGCGGGCAAGCCTCGCTCCTACAGACTGTGTCGGCTTCGCGGCCTCGTCGTCATCGTCGAGGCCGATTTTCTTTGTGGCCAAGGCGACGTGACTCAGTGCCTGATCCTCGAGGGAGGCCACCGCGATAATCGCTTCGCTACCTTTGATTTCAATGCCGCAGATGTTCATTCCAATCCCTTTTCCTGATGCAGGCATTCAGCTTACAGCTCTAGTTGGTTGGCGGTGATGCCAAACGCCGCGGCAATTTTCTCACGTGTCGCCTTGCGAGGCTTGGCGACCGTTTCTTGCTGGGCGAAGGCCGGCTGGGAAATGCCCATGCGCTTGGCCACTTCGTCCTGAGTAAGGCTGAGGTGTTCGCGCCAGGCGCGAATAGGCGTTGCACCGTCGACGATGCGGCTGACCACCTCGTGGGGAATCAGATCGGGCTCGATCTTCTGCGCCACGTATTGCGCATAGGGGATGACCACGAACGCAGGGTTTCCCTCTGCGTCGTTGATGATTTGAACATCAGTAGGTGCGTTCATCGCGTTTTTTGACCTCTTGAATACTGATCACTTTGATAGCGCCGTCCCAGTCGAACATAACCCGATAGTTGCCCACTCGCAGCCGATAGGCATAGTTATGACCAACCAGTAGTTTGACGTTGCCTACATCAGGCATGCCAGCCAGCACCGTGACGGCATCACGTACCTGGACCTGATGAGCGGAGTGCAATTTCAACAGTTGCTTAACGGCCTTTCGCGTCCAGTGGATACTGTTCATGGGGGGAGTATAAGTCTTTTATAAGATTTGCCAATCTTTACTTATATTTCGACAGCGTCCAACCAGCGAATCATGACGGCATGTTGCCCGAATAGTGTGGTTAGACGGGGGGCGGGAGGGTCCTTGTAGTCTTAGTAAACCGATGCTGTAGGAAAGGGCCTTATCGAAGATTGAAAGCTGACAATAGCGCCAGCTTTCCACAGGCCATCAGGATTACTCCTGCCCGATCGACTCCAAAAACTCCGACCGCTCATCACTCATCCGCGCCACGCAATCGTTCTGCGCAATGGTGAACGCCTTGCTGCCGCTGGTCGCCGGGAACGCCTCGACGGCGCAATCCGCGTCGCGGGTCTTCAGCCACTGTTGCTGGGCCACCTTGAGCTTAGCGGTGACGTCGGTCAGTTGCGCCGGGTTCTTGCCATAGAGCATCTGCAGCCGCTCGGTCAGGCTTTTGTAGTTTTCGCTCAGCAGGTCTTCGGCCGTGGTTCTGCTGTAGGCCGAGCATTCCAGGGTCTGGATTTCGTTTTCGACGGCGTCGCAGGGGTTGTCGTCGGCCTCTTCAGCTGCCTGCGCGCCGGTCGCTATCAATGCCAAAGCCAGAAAGATCGATTTCATCGCGTCGCCGCCCCTAAATCCAATGATGCGATGGATTCTCGCGTATGCGGACGGGCTTGAACAGGTCGCTTATCCTGCCGGCTGACGACCCTTTGTCGCGGATTGACGCTTTCGGCAATTCCCCTGTCGTTTTTGCACCCGGCTGCCAGTGCACCGAGGCATATGCTGGCCCCAAAGCGCCGGCACACGATTCGGCGCATGAATCGCTAATAGGGGACAGCCTGATGAGCCCAGCCGAATTGCACGCCGACAGCATCGTTATCGACGGGCTGATTATTGCCAAGTGGAACCGCGAGCTGTTTGAAGACATGCGCAAAGGCGGTCTGACCGCGGCCAACTGCACCGTGTCGGTGTGGGAGGGCTTCCAGGCCACTGTCAACAACATCGCTGCCAGCCAGAAGCTGATCCGCGAGAACAGCGACCTGGTGATTCCGGTCCGCACCACCGCCGATATCCGTAAAGCCAAGGAGCAGGGCAAGACCGGCATCCTTTTCGGCTTCCAGAATGCCCACGCCTTTGAAGACCAGATCGGCTATGTCGAAGTCTTCAAGCAGCTTGGCGTCGGTATCGTGCAGATGTGCTACAACACCCAGAACCTGGTGGGCACCGGCTGCTACGAGCGTGACGGCGGCCTGTCGGGCTTCGGTCGCGAAATCGTCGCCGAGATGAACCGGGTTGGCGTGATGTGCGACCTGTCCCACGTCGGTTCCAAGACTTCCGAAGAAGTCATCCTCGAATCGAAGAAGCCGGTCTGTTACTCCCACTGCCTGCCGTCGGGGCTCAAGGAGCACCCGCGCAACAAGTCCGATGAAGAACTCAAGTTCATTGCCGACCACGGTGGTTTTGTCGGCGTGACCATGTTCGCGCCGTTCCTGGCCAAGGGTATCGATTCGACCATCGACGACTACGCCGAAGCCATCGAGTACGTGATGAATATCGTCGGCGAAGACGCCATCGGCATCGGTACCGACTTCACCCAGGGCCATGGCCAGGACTTCTTCGAATACCTGACCCACGACAAGGGCTATGCCCGCCGCCTGACCAGCTTCGGCAAGATCATCAACCCGCTGGGTATCCGCACCGTGGGCGAGTTCCCGAACCTGACCGAGACCCTGCTCAAGCGCGGCCACTCCGAGCGGGTAGTGCGCAAAATCA
>Ga0247818_10001548_pt1 | contig 14681 bp, 13 predicted proteins | sample 13C_Glucose_Day1_FD_192424 | JGI IMG/M metagenome (GOLD analysis project Ga0247818, IMG submission 192424) | Soil microbial communities from agricultural site in Penn Yan, New York, United States - 13C_Glucose_Day1 | ecosystem: Environmental > Terrestrial > Soil > Agricultural land | place...
GTCCTGGTGGACGGGGGCCCTCCGCGCGTCGGGGCGACTACTCCTCGGAGACCTCGTCCGAGGGCTCGTCCGTCTTCGCCAGGGCCGCGTTGTCCGCCTCCAGGAGACGGACCAGCTGACGGCCGACGATCCGCTTGAACTTCCGCTGCTGCGGACGCGTCCGGTCCAGGACCGCCACCTCCAGGCGCTCCGCGGGGATCTCCCGCTCGGTGCCGTTGGTGTCCCGGGAGAGCGCCTGCACCGCCAGCTTCAGGGCCTCCGCGAGGGACATCCCGTCCCGGTGGCGCTGGTCGAGGAAGGAGCTGATCTGCTCGGCGTTGCCGCCCACCGCGACCGAGCCGTGCTCGTCCACGATGGAGCCGTCGTGCGGCAGCCGGTAGATCTGGTCCCCGGCCGGCTCGGCGCCGACCTCGGCGACGACCAGCTCCACCTCGTACGGCTTCTCGCCGGCGCTGGAGAAGATCGTGCCCAGCGTCTGCGCGTACACGTTGGCCAGGCCGCGCGCGGTCACGTCGTCCCGGTCGTAGGTGTAGCCGCGCAGGTCGGCGTAGCGGACGCCGCCGATGCGGAGGTTCTCGTACTCGTTGTACTTGCCGGCGGCGGCGAAGCCGATCCGGTCGTAGATCTCGCTGAACTTGTGCAGGGCGCGGGACGGGTTCTCGCCGACGAAGACGATGCCGTCGGCGTACTGGAGGACCACCAGGCTGCGGCCGCGCGCGATGCCCTTGCGGGCGTACTCCGCGCGGTCGGCCATGGCCTGCTGGGGGGAGACGTAGAACGGTGTCGACACCGGCGCTCGTCCCTTTCTTCTGGGCTGTGAGGGGGCGACGTGCGGATCAGAGCAGGGCGGCGCGCGGTCCGTCCGGCTGCTCCAGACGCCGCTCGGTGACGGAGCGGGCCAGCTCGGAGGACTCCGCCTCGGTGAGCCGGCGGAAGCCCTCGTCGGTGATGACGGTGACGATCGGGAAGATCCGGCGGGCCAGGTCCGGGCCACCGGTCGCGGAGTCGTCGTCCGCCGCGTCGTACAGCGCCTGCACGACCAGGGTGGTCGCCTGCTGCTCGGTGAGGTCCTCGCGGTACAGCTTCTTCATGGAGCCGCGGGCGAAGATCGAGCCCGAGCCGGTCGCGGCGTACCCGTGCTCCTCGGAGCGGCCGCCGGTCACGTCGTAGGAGAAGATCCGGCCCTTCTCCCTGCCCTCGTCCCAGCCCGCGAAGAGCGGGACCACGGCGAGGCCCTGCATGGCCATGCCGAGGTTGCTGCGGATCATGGTGGAGAGCCGGTTCGCCTTGCCCTCGAGGGAGAGCGTGGCGCCCTCCACCTTCTCGAAGTGCTCCAGCTCCAGCTGGAAGAGCTTGACCATCTCGACGGCGAGGCCGGCGGTGCCCGCGATGCCGACCGCCGAGTACTCGTCCGCCGGGAACACCTTCTCGATGTCCCGCTGCGCGATCATGTTGCCCATGGTGGCGCGCCGGTCACCGGCGAGCACGACGCCCCCGGGGAACGTGGCGGCCACGATGGTCGTGCCGTGCGGAGCCTCGACGATCCCGTCCGGCAGCTTCCGGTTACCCGGGAGCGATTCCGGCGAGTGGTCGGCGAGGAAGTCCATGAACGAGGAGGAGCCCGGCGTCAGGAAGGCCGCCGGCAGACGCCCGATGCTACGAGGGTTGGCTTCCACGCGATTCCTTCCGGGTGGGTGAGAAGGGCCCGCCCCTGACACGCGCGGGCCGATCTTGATTGCTGTGTACGGACCTTACCCGTGCGAGAGCCTGTCATCCGTCCCCGGGCCCACGGCTTCTTCCGGGGCTCCGGGGACGGGGAACGACAGGTGGGAGGCGGCTACTCGCCGCCCTTCTGCACGAAGGACCGCACGAACTCCTCGGCGTTCTCCTCGAGGACGTCGTCGATCTCGTCCAGGACGGAGTCCACGTCCTCGCTGAGCTTCTCCTGGCGTTCCTTGAGGTCGGAGTTCGCCTCGGTGGTGGTCTCCTCGACCTCTTCCGTGGAACGCGTCGCCTTCTGCTGTCCGCCGCCGGTGTCCTTGGTCGCCATTTCCTCACCCCGCTCTAATCGGAATGCCCGGGCAGGTGCTGCTGGTCCTGCAAGATCAGACCCTACAAGCCGGGACTGACATCGGCCCCCGCATTTCCGCAACGTCCGGGCACTGCTTCCATGATTCCCAGGGCCCGGGTATTTCAGGCCCCGTTCAGGTATCGAATCAGCTGCCGGAGAGAACCCTGACGAGTTCCTCCGCCGTACGGCAGCGGTCCAGGAGGGCCGCCACATGGGCCTTGGTGCCGCGCAGCGGCTCCAGGGTCGGGACGCGCTGGAGCGAGTCGCGGCCCGGCAGATCGAAGATCACCGAGTCCCAGGACGCGGCGGCGACGTCGTCGGCGTACTGCTCCAGGCAGCGGCCCCGGAAATAGGCCCTGGTGTCCTCCGGAGGGGCCGTCTGGGCCCGTACCACCTCGGCCTCGTCCAGGAGCCGCTTCATGCGGCCGCGGGCCACCAGGCGGTTGTACAGCCCCTTGTCGGGCCGCACGTCCGCGTACTGGAGGTCCACCAGGTGCAGCCGGGGCGCGTCCCAGTCCAGGCCGTCACGGCGCCGGTAGCCCTCCATGAGCTCCCGCTTGGCGATCCAGTCCAGCTCGCCGGCCAGGCTCATCGGGTCGTTCTCGAGGCGGTTGAGGGTGTCCTCCCACCGGGAGAGGACGTCCTTGGTCTGGTCGTCGGCGTCGGAGCCGTACCGCTCGTCCACGTACTTCCTGGCCAGCTCGAAGTACTCCATCTGGAGCTGGACGGCGGTGAGTGTCCGGCCGCTGCGCAGCGTGACGAGGTACTGGAGGCTCGGGTCGTGGGAGACGTGGTGGAGGGTGCGGACGGGCTGGTCGACGGCGAGGTCGACGGTGATGAAGCCGTCCTCGATCATGGAGAGGACGAGCGCGGTGGTGCCGAGCTTGAGGTAGGTGGAGATCTCGGAGAGGTTGGCGTCCCCGATGATCACGTGGAGCCGGCGGTACTTCTCGGCGTCGGCGTGCGGCTCGTCGCGGGTGATGATGATGGGGCGCTTGAGGGTGGTCTCCAGGCCGACCTCGACCTCGAAGTAGTCGGCGCGCTGGCTGATCTGGAAGCCGTTCTCGCGGCCGTCCTGGCCGATGCCGACCCGGCCCGCGCCGGTGACGACCTGCCGGGAGACGAAGAAGGGCGTCAGGTGCCGCACGATGTCCGAGAAGGGGGTCTCCCGCTTCATCAGGTAGTTCTCGTGCGTGCCGTAGGACGCGCCCTTGTTGTCGGTGTTGTTCTTGTAGAGGTGGATGGGCTGGGCGCCGGGGAGCTGGGCGGCGCGCTCGGCCGCCTCGGCCATGATCCGCTCGCCGGCCTTGTCCCACAGGACGGCGTCGCGCGGGTTGGTGACCTCGGGGGCGCTGTACTCGGGGTGGGCGTGGTCCACGTAGAGCCGGGCGCCGTTGGTGAGGATCACGTTGGCGAGGCCGATGTCCTCGTCGGTGAGCTGGCTGGAGTCGGCGACCTCGCGGGCGAGGTCGAAGCCGCGGGCGTCCCGCAGCGGGTTCTCCTCCTCGAAGTCCCAGCGGGCGCGGCGCGCCCGGTGCATCGCCGCGGCGTAGGCGTTGACGATCTGGGACGAGGTGAGCATGGCATTGGCGTTCGGGTGTCCCGGGACGGAGATCCCGTACTCCGTCTCGATGCCCATTACTCGCCGTACGGTCATGCGGCCCTCCTTGCCCGGCGGCGCTCAGTGCGCGACTCGGCGGTACCGAAGAGCCTAGAGCGGCTCCGCGCTGGTGGGGAGATCGTTTGCGGTATTTCCCGGATGTGGCCGGGAGTTTTTCCGGTGAGAATGCGACGGCTGCGGATGCCCGGTTTCCGGACATCCGCAGCCGGTGTGCGCTTTTACAGGTACTGACCGGTGTTGGCCACCGTGTCGATGGAGCGCCCGGTGTCCGCGCCCTGCTTTCCGGTGACGAGGGCGCGGATGAAGACGATCCTCTCGCCCTTCTTTCCGGAGATTCGGGCCCAGTCGTCGGGGTTGGTGGTGTTGGGCAGGTCCTCGTTCTCCTTGAACTCGTCCACGCACGCCTGGAGGAGGTGGGAGACGCGGATGCCCTTCTGGTCGTGGTCGAGGAATGCCTTGATGGCCATCTTCTTGGCCCGGTCGACGATGTTCTGGATCATCGCGCCGGAGTTGAAGTCCTTGAAGTACAGGACTTCCTTGTCACCGTTGGCGTACGTGACTTCGAGGAAGCGGTTCTCCTCGGACTCGGCGTACATCTGCTCGACGACGGACTGGATCATTCCGTGGGCGGCGGCGGCCTTGGAGCCGCTGTGCTCGGAGACGTCGTCCGTGTGGAGCGGAAGGTTGGCGGTGAGGTACTTCGCGAAGATGTCCTTCGCCGCCTCGGCGTCCGGACGCTCGATCTTGATCTTGACGTCGAGCCGGCCGGGCCTCAGGATCGCGGGGTCGATCATGTCCTCGCGGTTGGAGGCGCCGATCACGATCACGTTCTCCAGGCCCTCGACGCCGTCGATCTCGGCGAGCAGCTGGGGGACGATGGTGTTCTCCACGTCCGAGCTGACGCCGGATCCGCGGGTGCGGAAGAGCGACTCCATCTCGTCGAAGAAGACGATGACGGGGGTGCCTTCGCTGGCCTTCTCGCGGGCCCGCTGGAAGACCAGGCGGATGTGCCGCTCGGTCTCGCCGACGTACTTGTTGAGGAGCTCGGGGCCCTTGATGTTGAGGAAGTAGGACTTCCCCGCGGGCTGGCCGGTGACCTCGGCGACCTTCTTGGCCAGGGAGTTGGCGACGGCCTTGGCGATGAGCGTCTTGCCGCAGCCCGGCGGCCCGTAGAGCAGGATGCCCTTGGGCGGCCGCAGTTCGTGCTCCTTGAACAGGTCGGGGTAGAGGTACGGAAGCTCGACCGCGTCGCGGATCAGCTCGATCTGGTTGCCCAGGCCGCCGATCTTCTCGTAGTCGACGTCCGGGACCTCCTCGAGGACGAGTTCCTCGACCTCGCTCTTGGGCACGACCTCGTAGACGTAGCCGGACCTGGAGTCGAAGAGCAGGGCGTCACCGGCGCGGATGGTGACGTCCAGCAGAGGCTCGGCGAGCCTCACCACCCTCTCCTCGTCGGTGTGCCCCACCACCAGGGCGCGCTCGCCGTCCTCAAGGATCTCCTTGAGGGTGACGATGTCCCCGGCGCGCTCGAACTCCATGGCCTCGACCACGTTGAGCGCTTCGTTGAGCATGACTTCCTGGCCGCGCCGGAGCTCTTCGAGCTCGACGCCGGGGCTCACGTTCACCCGGAGCTTGCGGCCCCCGGTGAAGATGTCGCACGTACCGTCCTCATTGGCCTGCAGGAAGACACCGAAACCGGCCGGCGGCTGTGCGAGCCGGTCGACCTCCTCCTTGAGGGCCACGATCTGGTCGCGTGCCTCACGGAGCGTGTTCGCCAGCCTTTCGTTCTGCGCGGACACGCCGGCCAGGTTCGTCTGCAGCTCGACGATCCGCTCTTCGAGAATCCTCGTGTGTCGCGGAGAGTCGGCGAGCTTGCGGCGCAGGACGGCGATTTCCTGCTCGAGATAGGCAACCTGGCCGGCAGGGTCTTCAGACCCCCGCCCCGGCCGGATGCCGCGGTTGATGTCGTCGTCGTGGGCTGCCACGGTCCTCACCTCCTCCAAGGGGAGCTGGACGCATCCTGACCCTACCTGCGTGGGTGATGATTGAAACCCCTAGATCAAAAAGACTCCGGGGTGTGTCCGATCTTCACCCTTGCGCTTCCCCTCTCGCCAGGGGAATACCCACCCTTCACGCTCTGAAAGCGGGCAGTTGTATCGTCGTGAGGGTTCAACACCCGCGGGTCGCGGCCTCAATTGTCCGCGCGGAGCAGAAACGGCAGAAGAGATGAGCGTGCAGCACGAGTCGCCGGCCGACGGGGCCGAGGAGGCTCTGGAGGTCTGGATCGACCAGGACCTGTGCACCGGGGACGGGATCTGCGCCCAGTACGCTCCCGAGGTCTTCGAACTGGACATCGACGGGCTCGCGTATGTGAAGAGCGCCGACGACGAGCTGCTGCAGGACGCGGGGGCGACGACCCCGGTGCCGCTGCCGCTGCTGCAGGACGTGGTGGACTCCGCGAAGGAGTGCCCGGGCGACTGCATCCATGTGCGGCGGGTCCGGGACCGCGTCGAGGTGTACGGCCCCGACGCGGAGTGACGGGTCAGGCGCCGCGTGCCTCCGCGCCCGCGGAGCGGACGAAGGCGCCCCCGGTCCAGTCCCAGCCGACCTGCTCCTTCTCGTCGGGGCAGCAGCTGGGGACGTCGGGGGACGAGTAGCCGAGCAGGGTGGCGCGGACGGCTCCGTCGCGGATCGCGAGGCCGGTGACGCTGCGCTGCTCGCGCGGGTCGACGAGGGTGGCCACCACGCGCGCGGAGGCGTCGTCGCCGCGGCCGCGGGTGAGCACGTACAGACCGGCGGGCGGGGTTCCGGATCCGGCTTCGCAGTGTACGACCGCAACGGTCTCGGGCTTCCCGTCGCCGTCCAGGTCGCCGGTGGCGCGCTGGGCGACGCGGTGCGGCGCGCCCCCGCACCGGAGCGGGTAGTCCGCCGTGTCGGCGTCCGGCGCGGCGGCCGGGCCGGGGGCCGCGGAGGCGGAAGCGGAAGCAGTGGCGGGGCCCGCTTCGGCGGCCCGCGGGGCCAGGGCGCCGGCGAGGGCGACGACCGCGGCGGTCGCGGTGGCGGTGGCCAGCCAGTGCAGCGGCCGGGCGTGGGTGTGCGCGAGGTCCACGGGGTCCGGGGCGGCGGAGGGCTGCACGCGAGACGTCTCCTGTGAGGGTCGTGCCGAGGGGTTGCGGGCATCGTGCCACACGTCACAGGCCCGCGGAACCGTCGGGGGGTACCGAACAGGGGTGCCGCGCGGGGATCCGAACGCGGCGACGCCGCCGTCCGGTTCCCCGCGGGGCGGGGTGGGAGGACGGCGGCGTCGCCGGGATCCTGTCGGGGTGTCAGCCCTTGTTGGGGCCGTCGTAGTCCTCGCCGTAGGCGCCCTTGGCGGGGCGGCGGCGGCGCATCGGGGGCTCGACGCCGTCCGCGAGGCGGCGGGCGGTGACGAGGAAGCCGGTGTGGCCGATCATGCGGTGATCGGGGCGCACGGCCAGGCCCTCGACGTGCCAGTTGCGGATCATGGATTCCCAGGGCTGCGGCTCGGCGTAGCAGCCGATCTCGCGGATGGACTCCACGGTGCGGGCGAGCTGGGTGGTGGTGGCCACGTAGCAGCAGAGGATGCCACCGGGGACGAGGCTCTTGGAGACGGCCTCCAGGCACTCCCAGGGGGCGAGCATGTCGAGGATGACCCGGTCGACGTCGGTGTCGGTCAGGTTGTCCTGGAGGTCGCCGACGGTGAGCTGCCAGGCCGGGTGGGGGCCGCCGAAGTAGCGCTCGACGTTGCCCTTCGCGATCTCGGCGAAGTCCTCGCGGCGCTCGTAGGAGTGCAGCATGCCGCTGTCGCCGATGGCGCGGAGCAGGAAGCTGCTGAGCGAGCCGGAACCCACGCCGGCCTCCACGACGCGCGCGCCGGGGAAGATGTCGGCGAAGGCGAGGATCTGTCCCGCGTCCTTCGGGTAGACCACGGCGGCGCCGCGGGGCATGGACAGGACGTAGTCGGGGAGCAGGGGGCGCAGCGCGAGGTAGGCGACGTTTCCGGTGGTGCGGACAACGCTGCCCTCGGGTGCGCCGATCAGCTCGTCGTGCGGGAAGGAACCCTTGTGGGTGTGGAAGTTCTTTCCCTCTTCGAGCGTGAACGTGTAGTGGCGGCCCTTGGGGTCGGTCAGCTGAACCTGGTCCCCGACCTTGAAGGGCCCGCGTCGGCGGGCGGCACCGGTCGGTTCGGACATGGGAACAGAGTACCGGTGTTACTGGGACGGTCGTGCCATGGCCTTGACGAAGGCGCGCTCGACGTCGGTGGTGGCGAGGACGCCGTAGATCTCGCCGGTCTCCTCGATGACGAGGTACTCGGTGGCCGGGGTGGCCCGGAGGTGGTCGAGGAGGGGCTGGCCGGTGAGTTCGGCGGGGACGCGCATGCCGTCGGTCAGGTCCTGGGCGAGGGTGGTGACGGCGACCCAGGGGCGGCGGTGCTGGGGGACGGCGGCGATGGCGGCCTCGCGGACGATGCCGGTGGGGCTGCCGGTGCCGTCGACGACGACGAGGGCGCGGGCGCCGGCCTCGTTGGCGCGGCGCAGCGCCTCGGAGAGGGGGGTGTCGGGTTCGACCGGGATGGCGCGGCGGGTGAGGGCACGGGCGCGGAGGTCGGGGAGGTGTTCGCGGAGGCGGGCCATGCGGAGGCTGTTGCCGGCCCCGGTCCAGATGATGGCGGCCAGGATGGCGGCGAGGAGGGCGTCGGTGACGGTGGTGAAGCCGTCGATGTCGGCGGTGGAGTTGCCGAGCCAGCCGGTGCGGGTGAGGAGGGGGAGGCCGATGAGGACGGTGACGGCGAGCGCGCGGCCGACCCAGGCGGCGGCGACGGTGCCGCTCATGGGCTTGCCGGTGATCTTCCAGACGACCGCGCGGAGCATCCGGCCGCCGTCGAGGGGCAGGCCCGGGAGGAGGTTGAAGATCGCCACGATGAGGTTGGAGATCATCAGGCCGGCGAGGAGGACGCCGGGCACGGTGCCGGGCTCGACGGCGTGCATGGCGAGGTAGAAGAGGCCGGCGAGGACGAGGGAGAGGAGCGGGCCGACGAAGGCGAGGACGAATTCGCGGCCGGGGGTCTCGGACTCCTTCTCGATCTCGGAGACGCCGCCGAAGAACTGGAGCTGGATGCGCCGCACGGGGAGCTTGAAGCGGAGGGCGGCGATGGTGTGGGCGAGCTCGTGGACGAGGACGGAGGCGTAGAAGGCGACGGCGAAGAAGAGGGAGACCAGGTAGCGGGCGGCGCCGAGCTCGGGCAGGACCCGTTCGATCTGGTCGCCGAAGACCCAGGTGATGAGGGCGGCGACGAGGAACCAGCTGGGGGCGACGTAGACGGGCACGCCGAAGGGCCGTCCCATGAGGATCCCGCCGCCGGGCTCCTCGGTCCGCTGCGGCTTGGGCTCGTCCTGGTTCACGGGTTCCTCTCGTCGCCGGGGGTGACCGCGCCGGTGCGTCACGGGTCGATCATGCAGCGCGACGGGTCATGCGTCGATGGTATGCGGATCGTTGTCGGTGGCGGGCCGTAGGGTCTGTGTCATGAGTACGAGCGAGCGGCTCCCGGAGGGGCCCCGGGCGCCCATGTCGCTGTCGCCTTCCCGGGCGAGCGACTTCATGCAGTGTCCCCTGTTGTACCGGTTCCGGGTGATCGACCGGCTGCCGGAGAAGCCGAGCGCGGCGGCGACGCGGGGGACGCTGGTGCACGCGGTGCTGGAGCGGCTCTTCGACGATCCGGCGGCGGAGCGCACGGTGCCGCGGGCGAAGGCGATGGTCCCGGGGCAGTGGGACCGGCTCCTGGAGTCGCGGCCGGAGCTGGGCGAGCTGTTCGCGGACGATCCGGCGGGCGAGCGGCTCGGGCAGTGGCTGGCGGAGGCCGAGTCGCTGGTGGAGCGGTGGTTCACGCTGGAGGACCCGGCGCGGCTGGAGCCGGCCGAGCGCGAGCTGTTCGTGGAGACGGAGCTGGCGTCGGGGCTGCGGCTGCGCGGGGTGATCGACCGGGTGGACGTGGCGCCGACGGGCGAGGTGCGGATCGTCGACTACAAGACGGGGAAGGCGCCGCGGCCGGAGTACCGCGAGGGCGCGCTGTTCCAGATGACGTTCTACGCGCTGGTGGTGTGGCGGCTGAAGGGCGTGATCCCGCGCCGGCTCCAGCTGGTGTACCTGGGCAGCGGGGACGTGCTCACCTACGACCCGGTGGAGGCGGACCTGCGGCGGGTGGAGCGGAAGCTGCACGCGCTGTGGGACGCGATCCGGACGGCGACGGAGACGGGCGACTGGCGGCCCCGGCCGACGAAGCTGTGCGGCTGGTGCGATCACCAAGCGGTGTGCCCGGAGTTCGGGGGGACTCCCCCGGCGTATCCGCTGGAGATCGTTTCCGCGCGCCCGGCGGAGTCGGGCGAATCGGGGCAGGGCAGAATGGGCGACGACCGGCCCGCCTCGTGAAGGAGCCCCTGTGACGATTCGCGTCCTCCTGGTCGACGACCAGCCGCTGCTGCGCACCGGTTTCCGGATGATCCTGGAGGCGGAGCAGGACCTGGCGGTGGTGGGAGAGGCCGGTGACGGTCTGCAGGCACTGGACCAGGTGCGGGCGCTCCAGCCCGACGTGGTGCTGATGGACATCCGGATGCCGCGGATGGACGGGGTCGAGGCGACCCGGCAGATCACCGGGCCGGGCCGGGACGGTCCGGCGAAGGTGCTGGTGCTGACCACCTTCGACCTGGACGAGTACGTGGTGGAGGCGCTGCGCGCGGGCGCCAGCGGCTTCCTGCTGAAGGACGCCCCGGCGACGGAGCTGGTGCAGGCGATCCGGGTGGTGGCGGCGGGCGAGGCGATGCTGGCCCCGTCGATCACGCGGCGGCTGCTCGACAAGTACTCGGCGCATCTGCCGACGGGCGAGGAGCAGGTGCCGGACACGCTGGGCACGCTGACCGACCGTGAGGTGGAGGTGCTGAAGCTGGTGGCCCGCGGCCTGTCGAACGCGGAGATCGCGGCGGACCTGTTCGTGAGCGAGACCACGGTGAAGACGCACGTGGGCCATGTGCTGACGAAGCTGGGCCTGCGCGACCGGGTGCAGGCGGCGGTGTACGCGTACGAGAGCGGTCTGGTGCGCCCGGGGGCCAACGGCCAGTAGGGCGGAGCGGTACGGCGGAGGGCCCGGCGCGCGGGATGCGCGCCGGGCCCTCCGCCGTGCCCGGGGGACGGGGGTCAGCTCTTGCGGATCTCCCAGAAGCGGAAGACGGTCGAGGCGTCGAGGGTCCATTCGAGGCCGGTGACGCCGTCGCGGGTGACGGCGTACTGCTTGCCCTGCCAGAGCGGGAGGAGGGGGAGGTCCTCGGCGACGGCGTCCTGGAGGGCGCCGTACTCCTTGTCGGTGGCGGAGCGGTCGGCGGTGGCGGCGGTCTTCGGCAGGAGGGTGCCGGTGATCGTCTTGTTCTCGTAGTGGTTGGCGAGGACGTTGCCCTCGCCGAAGAACGGGGCGGTGAAGTTGTCGGCGTCGGGGTAGTCGGGGACCCAGCCCTTGACGTACACGCCGTACTTGCCGGCGGCGATGTCCTTCTCGTACTGCTCGAAGGGGACGGACTTCACGTCGGCGGAGAAGAGGCCGCTGGCGTTGAGCTGGGCGGCGATGGCCTTGAGCTCGGCGTCGGTGGAGGGGCCGTAGCGGCTGGGGGTGGACCAGAGGGTGAGGGTGACCTTGCCCTTGATGCCGCCGGCGCGCAGCGCCTGCTTGGCCTTGGCCTTGTCGGGGCCGCCGTAGGCGTCGAAGAAGGCGGTGTTGTGGCCGTTGATGCCGGCCGGGACGATCGAGTAGAGCGGGGTCGCGGTCGACTGGTAGACGTCCTCGACGAGGGCGTCGCGGTCGACGAGGTGGGCTATCGCCTTGCGGACGGCGAGCTTGCCGGCGACGGGGTCCTTCATGTTGAAGACGAGGTGCTGGACCTCGGCGCTGCCGCCCTGGACGATCTGGACGTCGCGGTGCTCGCTGGAGGTCTCCAGGGTGGTGATGTCGGCGGCGGAGAGTCCTCGGTAGGCGACGTCGACGTCGCCGTCGGTGAACGCCTTGGCGAGGGCGGCGCGGTCGCCCTTGAAGAGCTTGAGGGCGATCTTGTCGTTGCGGCGCTCCGCGGTGCCCCGGTAGCCGGTGTTGGCGGAGAAGACGGCCTCGCTGTCGCCGAAGGAGTCCAGCTTGTACGGGCCGGAGCCGACGGCCTTGCCGTCGGTGCGCAGCGCGTCGGCGGGGTACTCGCGGTGGTCGACGATGGAGCCGGCGCCGGAGGCGATCTTGCTGGGGAAGGTGGCGTCCGGGACCGTGAGGCGGAAGACGACGGTCCGCTCGTCGGGGGTCTCGATGGTGTCGATGGTGGAGAGCAGCGGGGCCGGGCCGGAGGGGTCGGCGATCTTCAGGGCGCGCTCGAAGGAGAACTTGACGTCCGCGGAGGTGAGCGGGTTGCCGTTGGAGAACGTCAGGCCCGGGCGGAGCGTGCAGGTGTAGACGGTGCTGCCGTCGTCGAAGCCGCACTTGTCGGCGGCCTCGGGCTCGGGCAGCGAGCCGCCCCTGGGGAAGGCGAGGAGGGACTGGAAGACGTTGTTGAACAGCAGCCAGGAGCCGGGGTCGTAGCCGGCGGCCGGGTCGGTCGCCAGGATCTCGTCGGACATGCCGACGCGGATGGCGTCGGACGTGTCGGAGCCCTGGCCCTGCTCGGTGCCGCAGCCGCCGAGGAGGGCGGCGGAGAGGCCCGCGGCGAGCGGGGCGGTCAGCCACTTGTGGTGCGTCTTCACAGAACTTGCCTCATGATCTCTTGCCAGGCCGGCCGCGCGTGGCGCGCGGCCGGTACAACGAAGGGGTCAGGCGGTGGTGCCGCGGCTCAGCTCCCAGAGCAGCAGGTCCGAAGAGGTGTTGAGGGCGTACTCGACACCGTTGATGTCGTCGCGGGCGGCGACGTACTGCTTGCCCTGCCAGAGCGGCAGGACGGGCACGTCCTGGGCGACGATCTTCTGGATCCGGTGGTAGTCGGGGGTCGCGGCGGTGCGGTCGGCCTGGCGGCGGGACCGCGGGATGAGCTGGTCGCGGACGGTCTCGTTGACGTACGGGGTGCCGAGGAAGTTGTCGCTGTCGAGGAAGGGCGCGACGTAGTTGTCCGGGTCCGGGTAGTCGGGGAACCAGCCGAGGCCGTAGACGGCGTAGTCGCCGCGGCGCTGGGCGGGGCGGAACTCGGACCAGGCGGTGCCCTTGACGGTGACGTCGAAGAGCTCGCTCGCGATGAGCTGGTTCTTCAGCGTCGCGAACTCCTGGGCGGTCTCGGCGCCGTAGTGGTCGGTGGTGTAGTTGAGGGTGATCTTGACCGGGGTCTTCACGCCGGCCTTGCGCAGGATGCCGGCGGCGCGGCCGGGGTCGCCCTCGCCGTACTCCTCGTAGAAGGGGGTGGCGTGGCCGCTGATGCTGGAGGGGATCAGCGAGTAGAGCGGCTCGGCGGTGGGGCCGTACACGCGGTTGACGAGGGCGCCGCGGTCGATGACGGCGGCCATGGCCTGGCGGACGGCCTTCTCCTCGACGGCGGGGGCCTTGGTGTTGAAGCCGAGGTAGCGGATCTCCAGGCCGGGGACCTCGGAGACGCGGATGCCGTCGGTGGGGGTCTCGGTCAGGTCGCGGATCTGCTCCTGGGAGAGGGAGCGGGCCATCATGTCGATGTCCTTGCTCTCCAGGGCCTTGCCCATGGCTCCGGCGTCGGCGTAGGCGCGGAGCTCCACCTGCTCGTTGCGGGGCGTGATGTCGCCCTTGTAGCGGGGGTTGCGGGAGAAGACGAAGCGGGTGGCCTGGTCGCCGTCGCGCTCGGTCTTGAGGGTGTAGGGGCCGGAGCCGTCGACCTGGAAGCCCTCGCGGAGCTTGTCGGCGGCGTACTTGTCCTTGCTGAGGATGCCGGCGACGGGGGTGGAGAGCTTGTACGGGAAGGTGGCGTCGGGGGCGTTGAGGTGGAAGACGACCTCGCGGTCGCCCTTGGTCTCGACGGTGTCGACGGTCGACAGCAGGGCGGCGGCGCCGTTGTCGGACTTGATCTTCCGGACCCGGTCGACGGAGTACTTGACGTCCTCGGCGGTGACGGGGGTGCCGTCGGCGAAGGTGAGGCCGGAGCGCAGGACGCAGCGGTAGCTCTCGCTGGCGGTGTCGGTGAAGGCGCAGCTCTCGGCGGCCTCGGGCACGGGGTCGCCGCCGCCGCGGGGGACGTGGACCAGGGTCTGCACGGTCTGGCGCAGGATGTTCCACGCGCCGGTGTCGTAGGCGTAGGCCGGGTCGAGGGGGGCGGGTGCCTCCTCGGTGGCGACGAACTGGTCGGTGGTTCCGACGACGATGGCTCTGCCGTCCCCTCCCGTGCCGCAGGCGGCGAGCAGCGGGGCGAGCAGTCCGGCCAGGGCCGGCAGCACCAAGGTCTTGCGGTTCATCAAGGGACGTTCTCCTCAGCCGGCCTGGGGTACAGCGGTCATGACGACACTCCGCCGCCGGCCGCCCGGTCGGGGCGGGAGCGATCGGGCCGGGAAGTTGCGATCGGTCCTGTGTTCTCGGCGACTTGGGTATGCGCCGGCGCACGCGGTGATTGCGGCGAAGTACTCGCGAAAGATTAGTGGGCGGCGCCGCTATTGCCGGACGGGGTGGCCGGTGGGGAGTAATCGCAGGGTGATCATGAATGCGGCCGCTTCGATAGTCATGCGGTGCGCGAGGCGGACGGTCCCGAGCGAATCGGGACACAAGGGGGCGATGGACGTCCGCATTCCGGGCAGGGAACGAGGTCAGGCCACCCCTCGGCGAGCACGCTGGGTGACCAAGGTCACGCGGTCGCATTCAAGGGATGGCCTGAACCAATTGCACGCCGGTGGCGTGAGGGAAGACACCGGAAGGGATCTTCGGTGAATGTCCGGGGGAAGGCCCGGAGAAAGCCCCGGGAAAGCTCAGATAAAGCTCAGATTCCGGAGACGAGGGTCCTCAGGAAC
>Ga0247818_10001550_pt1 | contig 14674 bp, 12 predicted proteins | sample 13C_Glucose_Day1_FD_192424 | JGI IMG/M metagenome (GOLD analysis project Ga0247818, IMG submission 192424) | Soil microbial communities from agricultural site in Penn Yan, New York, United States - 13C_Glucose_Day1 | ecosystem: Environmental > Terrestrial > Soil > Agricultural land | place...
GCCTTCGCTGGCAAGCCGGCTCCTACAGGGGTTGGTGGTGTTTAGCGATTTCGTGTGCAGTGAACAACAACTGTAGGAGCTGGCTTGCCAGCGAAGGCGGCCTTGAGTCTAGCGGCGGCTGTGATGACGCCTTCGCCGGCAAGCCGGGATCCTACAGGGGGGCGGTGTCGTTTCGAGATTTTGTGTTCACTGGAAAAGCACAACACTGGCGCCAGGCCGGTGTTGGGTTTTTCTTCGTCGCGTTCATCTCGGGTAGCGGGGAATGGCGCCACCCGACCGGGTGCCTTAGAAGCGGTACTTCGCCGAAGCCGTAATGCTGCGCGGTGCACCGTAGGTCAGGGCGCCGTAGGCATCGAAGATGTCGAAGTACTTCTGGTCGGTGACGTTGTTTGCATTCACCTGGGCCGAGAGGTTTTCGGTGATTTCGTAGCGGGCCATCAGGTTGACCAGGGCGTAGGCGTCCTGCTGGATCTTCTCGGAGTTGCCTGCCGGGTTGGTGGCGTAGGTGTAGATCGAGTCCTGCCAGTTCACACCGCCGCCGATGGTCAGCTTGTTGAAAGCGCCTGGCAGGCGGTAGGTAGTGAAGGTGCGCAGCAACTTGGTCGGGTACAGCGTGTTGACGTCGTCGCCGTTGGCATCTTCGGCCGTGAACTGGGTGTAGCCCACCGATGCGTTCCAGTTGGTCGCGAGTTCGCCGGACACTTCCAGCTCGAAGCCCTTGCTGGTTGCACCTTCACTGGCCTCGTAGGCGAAGCCGCCGACCGGGTTCGAAGGATCGATCAGCTGGCCGGTGTTCTGGCCCAGGTTATCCTGCTTGATCTGGAAGATGGCAGCGGAGGCGTTCAGGCGGCCCTCGAAGTACTCGCCCTTCAGGCCGAGTTCCGTGCTCTCGCCAACGATCGGGTCCAATACCTGGCCACTGCTGTCGCGTACCGACTGCGGCAGGAAGATTTCCGTGTAGCTGGCGTAGGCCGAAAGGTTGTCGGTGAGGTCGTAGACGATGCCTGCATAAGGCGTCAGCTCATGGTCGACATCGACCTTGCTCACTTCCGAGAACACGTCATCACTGGTCTTCTCGTACCAGCTTTCACGGGCGCCGAGAATCACTTTCAAATCGTCGGTCACGTTCAGGCGGGTGGCGGCATAGAGCCCTTTCTGCCGGGTCTCGCTGTAGCCGTAGTCGGTCCGCGGGCCCCATACCGGCTCGGCGAAATTGCCGTTGTAGGCATCGAAATCGGCAACGCCGTCAAAGCCTGTTTGCGCGTCGAGTGAATCGGCGTCGAACTTCTGCTTGCTGTCCACGTAACCGAAGGCCAATTCGTGCTCACGGCCCAACAGCTTGAACGGGCCATTGAAGCGGATGGCATAGTCGTCCTGGGTGGTCTCGGTCTTGTAGGTCGCCGGGAACGAAAACATGCCCGAGCTGCCGTTACGGCCGGGATTGCCGGACAGGTACAGCAGGGACGAGTCGCCGGTGCGCTCGCCACGGTTGTAGCTGAGGTTGACTTGCCAGTCGTTGGCAAAGGTGTGATCGAGGTTGACGAAGTAGGTCTCGTAGGTGGTGTCCCACTTGCTCCACTTTGCGGAGGTCGACTTCGAGCGGCTCCAGTTGGTGCGGCCGCCGTCTGCGTACCAGACGGGCAGGCCGCCCCACATTGGCGAGTCGGCGTTGCTTTCCTGCCGGCTCAAGCCGAACCAGAGCGTGGTGTCGGGCGTCAGGTCGATGTCCATGGTGCCGTAGACGGTCTGGCGCTTGTTCGAGTTCATGTCGATCCAGGTGTCGCCCTCGTTGCTCTCCGCGACCAGGCGCCCGCGAATGGTGCCTTCCTCGTTCAGCTTGCTGGCGACGTCAGCTTCGACACCATAGGTGTCCCAGGAGCCGGCGCTCAGTTCCAGCGAACCCTTCAGGTCGGTACTGCTGGCGCGCTTGCGCACCATGTTGATGGACGCGGAAGGATCACCGGCGCCGGTCATCAAGCCGTTGGCGCCACGGACCACTTCAACGCGGTCATACATGGCCAGGCTGCTGAAAATCTCCCCCGAACTCCAGGGCTGTTCGTAGAGGGTGGGCACGCCGTCGATCATCAGCGAGTTGAGTTCGAAGCCGCGGGCGTTGAACTGCGCCCGGCTGGTCTCGTAGCGGTTGACCGAGACACCGGTGGCGTTGTTGACCACGTCGAGGATCGTATGCAGGTCCTGGTCCTGGATGCGCTGCTGGGTGACGACGCTGACCGACTGCGGCGTCTCCCGCAGGGACATGCTCAATGGCGTGGCGGTGCGTGCAGCAGCGGTCGTGTACGAGTTTGTGTCTTCAGTGACCGCACTGCGCTCGCGAACGGCCGTCTCCGTGACAGCGATCGGGGCCAAGGTCAGAGAACTCCCTGTCTCTGTCTGTTCAGTCTTTTCCGCCGCCTGCACGCATGGCGCAGCGAAGGCGATACCGGCTGCAAGCATGTGCACGGCCAGGGCCAGGGGGCGCACAGCCAGCTGCGCGCGGGGCGGAACGGTGCTTTGTGAACACAGGGAGATGGGGCTGTACATGCGTACTCACATTTGGTTTGTGTTATTGAGAATCGATATCATACGCAAGCGTGAGTAATTATTAAATACTACTTGTAATGTCATTGCCTATCTTTCGCATGCATGGCGTCGGCGATCTTGTTCAGCGCCACGCCGGACAAAAAAAAGCCCCCACCGATTTGCGTCGATGGAGGCCAAGGCAACACGCTCACAGTCTGAAGGCGGGTCCTACGGCATACCCAACCAATTGGGCAGCGCCAGGGAGATGAACGGTACGTAAGTCACCAGGATCAGGAACAGGAGCAGGATCGACAGCCACGGCAGGGCGGCGCGAATGGTCTGCCCCAGCGTTAGCCCGGTCACCGCCGAGGTGACGAACAGGTTCAGGCCCACCGGTGGATGCACCAGGCCGATCTCCATGTTCACCACCATGACGATGCCCAGGTGGATCGGATCGATGCCCAGCTTCATCGCGATCGGGAAGAAGATCGGCGCGAGGATCAGGATGATTGCCGAAGGCTCCATGAAGCTGCCGGCGACCAGCAGGACGATGTTGACCATGATCAGGAAGCCGATCGGCGTCAGGCCTTCGGAGAGCACCCAGGCGGTGATTTGCTGCGGGATCTGCTCGGTGGTCAGCACATGGGCGAACAGCATCGCGTTGGCAATGATGAACAGCAACATGATCGTCAACCGGCCCGACTCCAGCAGGACTTTCGGGCATTCGCTGATTTTCATGTCCTTGTAGACGAACAGCGCGATGAACGCCGAGTACACCGCTGCCACCGCTGCCGCTTCGGTCGGGGTGAACATGCCGCTGTAGATCCCGCCGAGGATGATCACCAGCAACAGCAGGCCCCAGAACGCACGTTGCGCGGTGTGCAACCACTCGCGGAATGTCGCCCGGGGTTGCGCCGGCAGGTTCTTGACCCGGGCGACGATGTAAATCACCACCATCAGGATCACGCCCAGCAGGATGCCGGGTATGACGCCCGCCATGAACAACTTGCCCACGGATGTCTCGGTCGCCGCCGAATACACCACCATCACGATCGAAGGCGGAATCAGGATGCCCAGGGTACCGGCGTTACAAATGATCCCGGCGCCGAACTCCCTGGGATAGCCGGAGCGCACCATGCCTGCCACCGCAATCGAGCCGACCGCCGCGACAGTGGCCGGCGATGAACCCGACAAGGCCGCGAACAGCATGCAGGCCAGCACCGCCGCAATCGCCAGGCCGCCGCGGATATGGCCGACGCAGGCGTTGGCGAAATCGATCAGGCGCTGTGCCACGCCCCCCGTCGTCATGAACGCGCCGGACAACAGGAAGAACGGAATGGCCAGGAAGGTGTAGCTGTCAGACGTCTCGAACAGTTTGATCGCCAGCGAACTCAAGGAGTCCTGGCTGAACAGCAGGATCGACACCGCGCCCGACAGCCCCAATGAAATGGCGATGGGCACGCCCAGGAACATGAATACGAAGAGCAACAGGAACAGACAGATAACCGTCATCAGTGTTGCTCCTCACCTGGATGGGCCAGTTTGCTTGCTTCCGCGGCTTCGTCCGCCAGCCCCAGGCCGATCTGACGATGGGTGAACAGGCGGTACATGATTTCCAGATAGCGCACGATGACCAGCGCGAAGCCGAACGGCACGATGATCGCGATGTGACCTATCTTGATGCCCCAGCGATCCAGGTCTTCGGCACCGATCCCGGCGGCCAGCACGGCCCAGACCCAATGGAAACTCGCCACCAGGAACAGCCCGGCGTACGCGAGGCAGCAGGCGCAGGCGAGCATCGCCAACAGGCGCTGCATGCGTTTGCTGGTTTTCTTGACCAGTACGTCCACGCCCAAGTGGCCCGCCGTGCGCACGCCATAGCTGATGCCGAAAAATATCAGCCAGCCAAACAGCGCCTTGGTCAGGGCGATGCTCCAGGTCATTTCCTGGGCATATTCCATGAGGTGATCGCCGATCCCCGCGAAAATGTCGCGACTGAACGCCCATTTATCACTGAGCGTGTAGAACATTGTGTAGAGGTTGTTCAGCGCCACGTAGACGAACGTCACCAGCGTCATGGCAGCCAGGAGGAAGGCAATCATGCCTTCCTCGAAATGCCGCCAGACTCGCCTGAGCGATTGCATAAGAATTCTCCGAACGTAGAGAGGGCGGCCACCCCGAACCGGGTGGCCACGCACACATCATTGCCTGACGGCCACGGCTTGCAGGAGCGAGGGACCCGCCCTCACGAAGCCTTGTTCGCGTCGTCAGCCGCCTTGATCAGGTCCGCGCCGATTTCATCGGAGAATTTGTCCCAGACCGGACGCATGGCTTCGCGCCAGACCTGGCGCTGCTCAGGGGTCAGCGGGTCGATTTCGCTGGTTTTGGAGTCGATGATTTTCTGTTTGGCCGTCAGGTTCAGGGCTTCGGCTTGCTTGTTCACCTCGACGGTCACCTGGTCCATGATCTTTTGCAGCTCGCTGCGCACATCTTCCGGCAGGCTGTTCCAGAACTTGGAGTTGGTGATGACCATGTAGTCGATCAGGCCATGGTTGGTTTCGGTGAAGAACGGCTGCACTTCGTTGACCTTCTGGCTTTCGTAATTGGACCAGGTGTTCTCGGTGCCGTTGACGGTGCCGGTCTGCAGGCCTTGATAGACCTCGGCAAAGCTCATTTTGCGCGGGTTGGCGCGGATCGCCTTGAATTGCTCTTCGAGCACGCTGGACGCCTGCACGCGGAATTTCAGGCCACGGGCATCCTTGGGCAGGATCACTTTCTTGTTGGCCGACAGCTGCTTGAGGCCGTTGTGCCAATACGCGAGGCCATGAATGCCCTTGTCGTCCATCGACGTCAGCAACGCTTTACCCTTCGGGCCTTGCTGAAAACGGTCGACCGCGGCCAGGTCGTCGAACAGGAAGGGCAGGTCGAAGATCTGTACCTGCTTGGTGTAGTGCTCGAACTTCGCGAGCGACGGCGCAAGCATCTGCACATCGCCCAGCAGCAAGGCTTCCATCTCCTTGCCGTCGCCGAACAGCGACGAGTTGGGAAACACCTCGACCTTCACCTTGTCCTTGAGCTGCGGGTCGGTGGCGACCAGCTTCTGGAACATCAAGGCACCCTGGCCTTTGGGCGTGTTCTCCGCGACGACATGGGCGAATTTGATGACAATGGGGTCGGCTGCCTGGGCGAGGCCTGCCATGGAGAATGCAGCGGCGCAGAACAGCGCCTTGGTCAGCTTCAACATCGATATCACCTTTTTATTGTTGTAGGAGAATTCAGTCGCTGAGGGCTTTGTCAGGCCACCTGTTTTCCGGGCAGCCTCGAATCGTTTCCAATCTTAAGATGGCCCAACCGACGGCGTTTCGAGAATTAGCTTTTCTGTAACCCTGCGTTCGGTCGTGGTGAACGCGAGTGTTATCGGCGCAAGTTCCAGGCCTGCCTGCCAGCGCGACGTTGTCTAAACGCTAGCAGGCCGGGCGCGAACTGCACTCTTTATGGCGTGGCAGCGTTCTGGGCAGGCATGTCCGCTTTAGTTGGCCACCAGCGCCAACAGGCGCTGGGCGCGAAGCAAAACCGGTGCGTCGACCATCTGGCCGTCCAGCTGGAAGGCGCCAGCGCCGTTTGCGGCCGCGCTGGCGTCCACCACCCGGCGCGCCCAAGCCAAATCATCGACGCTGGGGGCGAGGGCCTCGTGAATGACCGACACCTGCTTGGGGTGAATGCACAGCGCACCGCCGTACCCCATGTCGTAAGCGTGACGGATGGCACGCTTTAGTCCGCCGGGATCGCCGATGGCTGGATAGACACCATCCAGGGGCGGCAGCAGGTCGGCACCGCGCGAATGCAACTGCACCGCCATGCGCGCCTGATCGAGAACAAGCAGCGCTGCGGCGGTGCCGGTGTTCAGGTTCAGGTCGAGGGCGAGGTCGAGGCTGCCGAACGACAGGCGCTCGACGCCTTCGGCGTGGGCAATCCGCTCCAGCGCGAGCAGGCCTTTGGCGCTTTCGATAATGGGCCAGACGGGTTTGCCGGTCTGCCAGACGGCGGCCACATGCGCCGCGCTTTCGACCTTGGGCAGCAGCACGCCTGCGACGCCGGCCTGCTGGGCGCAGAACGTCAAATCTGCCGCATGTTCAGGGTGATCCGGCGCGTTGACCCGCACCCAGACCGAGGCCTGCGGCGTGTTGTGCAGAAAGTCCGCCAGGTGCTCGCGCGCCTGGCGTTTGAGCGGCTCCTCCACGGCGTCCTCGAAATCGACGATCACGGCATCGGCGCCAGCGGCCAGGGCCTTGGCAAAACGCTCGGGTCGACTTCCTGGTACAAACAGCGCGGAGCGGACGATGGATCGGGACATGATGGGTATTTCCTCGTTGCCTGATTAAACGTATTTTCCCGGCCGGCAAACCCGGATGGATCGCGCGCCCCGACAAAAACTGCCGGCAACCGCGTCCGTTCAGACAGGGCGCGTTACCGTTGTCGTCCATCGCGAGCAAGCTTGCTCCTACCGGCGGCATCAGAACCGCGCAAACCCTGTAGGAGCCCGGCCTGGCGAAGGCGTAGTCATTGACTGCACAAACCGAGTGGCAAAAGCGCCCTCAAACCACCCCGGCCGCAGCCAACCGCGCCTGCTCCTGCGCAGAGAACCCCAGCTCGCTCAGAATGCCGCCGGTGTGCTGCCCCAACCCCGGCACGCCATCCATCCGCGGCGTGAACGCCGTGTTGTGACCGGGAGGCAGCAGCGACGGCAATTTCCCGCTGGGGCTGTCCACTTCCCGCCAGCGATCCCGGGCCTTGAGCTGCGGGTGATCCCACACGCCCTGCATGTCATTGACCCGGGCATTGGCGATCTGCGCGTTTTCCAGGCGCTCGACGACCTCCTCGACCGACAGCGCGGCAAAACCGTCGACGATGATTTGCCGCAGCGCTTCACGGTTCTCCGAGCGCTTGAAGTTGGCAGAGAACCGTTCGTCCGTCGCCAGCGACGGGTCCAGCAGGACCTTCTCGCAGAACAAGGCCCATTCGCGCTCGTTCTGCAGGCCCAGCATGACGGTGCCGCCACCGCCGGTGGGGAACGGTCCGTAGGGGTAGATGGTCGCGTGCGACGCCCCGGCCCGTGCTGGTGGCGGCGCACCGTTGTAGGCGTAGTACATCGGGTAGCCCATCCATTCCACCAGGCTTTCGAGCATCGTCACGTCGATGCGGCTGCCGACCCCGGTTTTTCCCCGCAGCATCAGCGCCGAGAGGATGCCGGTGTAGGCGTACATGCCCGCGGCGATGTCGGCGATCGAGCAACCGGCCTTGGCCATTTCATCCTCTCCCGGGCCACCGGTCACCGAGAGAAAACCGCCCTCGCTCTGGATCAGCAAGTCGTAGGCCTTTTTCTTTTCATAAGGCCCGCCCTCGCCGTAGCCGGAAATATCGCAGACGATGAGCCGGGGAAAACGCGCCTGCAGCGCCTCGAAGGACAGCCCCATGCGTGCCGCCGCGCCGGGTGCCAGGTTCTGCACCAGCACGTCGGCCTTGGCCAGCAGTGCCTCGAGAATGCCGCCGGCGGCGTCCTGTTTCAGGTCCAGGGTCAGGCTTTCCTTGGAGCGGTTGGTCCAGACGAAATGCGAGGCCAGGCCATCGACCCGCTGATCGTAGCCGCGGGCGAAATCACCCGTGCCGGGGCGTTCGACCTTCACCACGCGGGCGCCCAGATCGGCCAGCTGCCGGGTACAGAAGGGCGCCGCAATGGCGTGCTCCAGGCTGATGACGGTGATGCCGTCCAGCGGACGGGGAGTGAGTTGAGTCATTTGGATTACCTATTCGCTCAGGCCGTGCACGTTCTGATGCGGCAGTGTTGCCGCATGGGAAGTGCGTCAACGGTTAAATCAGATCAGCCAGCGCCTGCGCATCACGCAGATGCCAGACCTTGTCGATGATCGCCTTGCCTTGCTCTTGGGTCCGCGCACCGGAGAACGCCAGCAAGCGCTGGAACTTGGCCTCCAGTTCGGGACGCGACAGGGTGTTGCCGGGATCGCCCTTTGGATCGTCGATGGCAGCGGTCAACGTGCGGCCGTCAGTGGTGGTGACGATCACGCGGCCCAGCCAGCGCGCCGGATACGCGGCATCGACGTCGGGGTCCAGTTCCATGCTGACTTTTTCGCGAAAGGCGTCGACGTCGGCATCGCTCAGGGCCAGGTCGCGAAATTCGATCAGTTGCGCGCTGCCATGCACGGCGATCAATCCCAACACCGCGCCCATGGAAAACTTTGCCTGATGCACGGTGACCGGTTTCACCACGCGGCCCAGCACATCGATGGCGGCCTGGTGCACGCGGGTGACGACCCTGGCGATCTGGTCATGGCGCAGGTGCTCGCGCTGCATCAAGTGCAGCAAGGCATCGGCGGCGGGGTGCGTGTGCCGGCACGAGGCATGGAACTTGAACGAGGTTTCTGCCAGGGCCCAGCGTGTACCCAGCCGATCCGACAACCTGGCAGGGTCGGCATCGGTAGACATTCCCGCCGCCATGCCTTGCTCGCCTTCGAGGATATTGCGCGCGCCGGTCAGCCCGTCCTCGGTCATGTAGGCGGCGAGCAAGCCGTCGGCGGCGGCCTTGGCGGTGTGCAGTTGCTTGGAGTCAGCGGCATCGCGCAGAAACTCCCACAACCCGGCCGCTTGAGTCCCGGCGTTGCCCAGCAGGTTGATGAATTGTTCCTTGTCGAAACCCAGCAGCTTGCCCACGCCCACCGCGGCGGCCAGGGTGCCGACCGTGGCGGTGGTGTGGAAGATTCGATAATGCGAACGCCCCATGAACTCGCCAATGCGAATGCCCGCTTCGTAGCCTGCCACCGAGGCCAGGAGCAGATCCTTGCCCGACTTGTTCAAGTCCTGGGCCGCCGCCAGCACAGCGGAAAACACCACCGTGGCCGGATGCAGCACCGAACTGTTGTGCAGGTCGTCCTGCTCGACCAAGTGTGACGAGGCGCCGTTGACCAAGGCGGCGAAGTAGGGCGATGTACTGCGCCCGCTGACCAGGATCCTGGCGGACCCGCTGGCTGGCCCCATGCGCTCGGCATAGCGCTCGAACAGCGGAATCGGCCGCGCGCCCTGGCTGGCCAGCGCCGAGCCGATCCAGTCCAGGAACAGGTCTTCGGTGCGCGCCAACACGGCCTCGGGAATGTGCTCGTATTGCAGGTCGGCCAGGAACGAGGCCAAAGCGTGGGTATGGCTCATGAGCGGGCCCTCAGAAACTGCGCGGCAATTCGAGCAAGTGCTCGGCGACGTAGGACAGGATCAGGTTGGTGGAGATCGGTGCCACCTGGTACAGCCGGGTCTCGCGGAACTTGCGCTCGACGTCGTATTCGCAGGCGAAGCCGAATCCGCCGTGGGTCTGCAGGCAGGCGTTGGCGGCCTCCCAGGAGGCTTTGGCCGCCAGGTACTTGGCCATGTTGGCGCTGGCCCCGGCGTTCTTGCCGCTGTCGTATTCCTCGCAGGCGCGCCAGCGCATCAGGTCGGCGGCTTCGATCTCGATATGGGCTTCGGCAATCGGGAACTGCACGCCCTGGTTCTGCCCGATCGGGCGCCCGAAGACCACGCGATCACGGGCATAGGCGCTGGCTTTTTCGATGAACCAGCGGCCGTCGCCGATGCACTCGGCGGCGATCAGCGTGCGTTCGGCGTTGAGGCCGTCGAGGATGTAGCGGAAGCCTTTGCCTTCTTCGCCGATCAGGCTGTCGGCAGGCAGCTCGAGGTTGTCGAAGAACAACTCGTTGGTTTCATGATTGACCATGTTGGCGATGGGCTGCACGGTCAGCCCTTTGCCGATGGCTTCGCGCAGGTCGACCAGGAAAATCGACATGCCTTCGGATTTTTTCTTCACCTCCGCCAGCGGCGTGGTGCGCGCCAGCAGGATCATCAGGTCGGAATGCTGCACCCGCGAGATCCAGACCTTCTGGCCATTGATGATGTATTTGTCGCCTTGTTTGACCGCGGTGGTCTTGATCTTGGTGGTGTCGGTACCGGTGGAGGGCTCGGTCACGGCCATCGATTGCAGGCGCAGTTCACCGCTGGCGAGCTTTGGCAGGTAGTGGCTCTTCTGCGCCTCGCTGCCATGGCGCAGCAGGGTGAACATGTTGTACATCTGGCCGTGGACGGTGCCGGAGTTGCCCCCGCACGCGTTCACTTCTTCAAGAATCACCGAGGCTTCGGCCAGCCCCAGGCCCGAGCCGCCGTATTCGGCGGGGATCATCGCCGACAACCAGCCGGCATCGGTCAGGGCCTTGACGAACGCTTCCGGGAAACCTTTCTGTTCGTCGATGGTGCGCCAGTAAGCCGCGTCGAATTCGGCGCACAGGGCGCGCACGCCCTCGCGGATGGCATTGAGGTCTTCGTCTTCGTACGGATTCATGGTTGTGCTCTCAGGTCGGTCAGCGGCGCATCACGCGGAACGGGCGGTGCGTTCACGCAAAAGGGTTCAGTCGAAAACGACCTCGGCGCTCTGGGCCACGCCAGCGGCGTTGCCGGCCCACAATTGCGCTTTGCCCGGTTCGACGATGCGACCGCCCACCTGGAACGGCGTGGGGACGTTCAACGGGCGGACGCCGCGATAAGCGAAATGCCGCACGCGCTTGTCGGGGTTGGCGCGGATGAAGGCGCGCAGGTTGAAGGTGGCGATCATGGGCCCGTGCACCACCAGCCCCGGATAGCCTTCGGCCTCGGTGACGTAAGGGTAGTCGTAATGAATGCGGTGGCCGTTGAAGGTCACGGCGGAGTAACGGAACAACAGGGTCGGCGTCGGCGCAATGGTTTCGCTCCAGTCGCCCGGTTCCGGCGCTTCGCCGCTGTTGAGTTTGGGCGGGTTGGGCTCGCGGTAGACGATGTCCTGTTCTTCACGCACGCACAGCTGACCGTTCTGCGAGTAGTCATGGCGTACCGTGACGAACAGCAGCGAGCCGGTGCGCCCGTGCTTTTCCTCGATGTGCAGAATGGTCGACAAACGATGCGCCTCGGCACCGACCTTGAGCGGCTCGATGAACTCGACCCGGCCACCGGCCCACATGCGATTACGGTTGTCGGCGGGGGGCAGAAATCCGCCACGGGCGGGATGGCCATCGTCGCCCAGTTGCGCTTCGAACACCGGCTCTTGGAAGAAGCACCATTGCCAGAGCGGCGGCAGCGCAGCGCCATCGGCCGGCGTTTCTTCACCGAAGGTGGCGGCGATACGCTTGATCAGGTTGCGGCTCAGAACGTCTTCGGCCTCTTGGGTACGACCTATCCAGGCACTGAAATCCGTTGGCGCGTTTGAAACATTCATAACCAGGCTGCCTCTGCATTTGTTGTTATGGACAGATCATGCGAGCCGCTCCGCATTCTGAGAATTTGCATTTTCGTATACCGGCGTTCATGTATGCTGAACGCGTCTTGTAATGTCCGGACCCGACCATGCACTTCGACCTGGCTGACCTGCGTCTTTTCATTCATATCGGTGAATCCCCGAGCCTGACCCAGGGCGCTCGCCGGGCCTTTCTCTCGCCTGCCGCCGCCAGCGCCCGCATCAAGGCGCTGGAAGGCCAGCTCGACACCCGCCTGCTGTACCGCGACAGCCGCGGCGTGGAACTGACGCCGGCCGGGCATAAATTGCTCAAGCACGCCCGCCTGATCATGAACCAGGTGGAGTACCTGAAGGCCGAGTTCACCCACTTCGGCACGGATTCTGCCGGCCACATCCGCATCTTTGCCAACACCACGGCGGTCACCGAATTTTTGCCGGAGGTGCTGGCGGGCTTTCTCGCCAAACGCCCCGGCGTGACGGTCGACCTGCAGGAGCGCTTGTCGCGGGACATCGTGCGCGGCGTGCTGGATGGCAGCACCGACATGGGCATCATTGCCGGCCCGGTCGAGGCCGCCGGGCTGCAGGTGATTCATTTCAGCACGGACCGCCTGGTGCTCATCGTGCCCGTGGGTCATGAGCTGGCGAAACAGAAAAAAGTCACGCTGAAACAGACATTGGCGTTCCAGCACATCGGCCTGCATGAAGGCAGCACCCTGTTGAGCTTCCTGCGCGACCACGTCGAGCGGCTCGGCCAGAACCTGTCGCTGCGGATTCAAGTCTCCAGCTTCGAGGCGATCTGCCGCATGGTGGAAGCCGGCGTGGGCATCGGCATCATCCCCGAATCCGCGGCGATGCGGCACAGCCGCACCATGCACCTGGTGACCCTCTCGCTCGACGAACCCTGGGCCGTGCGCGAGCGCAGCATCCTGGTACGTGAGCTGGACGCGCTGCCCGGCACTGTGCGGGCGTTGATTGCGACCTTGATGCCCGATGAGGAGGCAAAATCCGGGTAGGGCGGCGCTTCAGGCGAATGCCTGAATTCGACCCAACGCAGGGTCACGGTAACGCCGAACCATAGGGTGCCTTACTTCAGCGACCTTGGCGGCACGGTGGAAGCCGCGATGTCCCAAGTCAGCAGCAGCTGGGTGATGGCCGCATCGATGACCTCATGCTGCGTGTTATCCCGAGCGAGGATGGAAATACCCTGCAGGAAGCTGTCGAACACCGTCGCCACTGCGGGCGCATAAAGGGTGGCCGGTAACTCCCCGCTCCTGATACCCCGCTCTACACACGCCAGAATCCCCGCGCGAGTGCGCTCACTCACCTTATCGGCAGCGCCCGACCGCTTGCCCATCGGCGCCTTGCTCGCGCTGGCCATGACCGGCTTCATCTGCATCGTTACCGAAACCCTGCCTGCCGGCCTCTTGCCGCTGATCAGCGAAGGCCTGACGATCTCACCCTCCATGGCCGGCCAGATGGTCACCGCCTATGCCTTGGGCTCGGTACTGGCAGTCATCCCCATGACCATTGCTACCCGTGGCTGGCGCCGCCGTAACGTGCTGCTGCTGACCATCGTTGGCTTCTTGCTGTTCAACTCCATCACCGCCTTGTCTTCCCACTACGGCGTGACCCTGGTGGCGCGCTTCTTCGCCGTCGTCGCAGCGGGGCTGGCCTGGAGCCTGCTGGCCGGCTACGCCCGACGCATGGTCGCGCCCCATCAACAGGGCCGGGCGTTGGCGCTGGCCATGGTCGGCACACCGATTGCCTTGTCCCTGGGCGTACCCCTCGGCACCTGGCTGGGCGGCCTGGTGGGTTGGCGCACCACCTTCGGCCTCATGTCGGCCCTGACCCTGGGGCTGATCGCCTGGGTACTGGTGAAAGTGCCTGACTACCCACCCCAGGCCGCGCACCAGCGCATGTCGCTGCGCACGGTGCTGACCACGCCGGGCGTGCGATCCGTGCTGGCGGTCGTGATCAGCTGGATGCTCGCCCACAACATCCTCTACACCTACATCGCGCCGTTCGTGGCGTCGGCGGGGCTGGTGGATCGGGTGGATCTGGTGTTGTTGGTGTTTGGTATGGCCGCGTTGGCGGGGATTTGGGTGACCGCCAAACTGGTTGAGCCGTTGTTGCGCAAGACGGTGCTGACGAGCCTGGCAGCGTTTGCGGCGGTGTGCGTGGTGTTTGGCTTTTTGGGTAGCGTGCCTGAGGTGATTTACATCGGCGTGGCCGTTTGGGGATTGAGCTTCGGCGGGGCCGCGACTTTGTTGCAAACGGCGCTGGCAGATGCGGCGGGGGATGGGGCGGATGTCGCGTTGTCGCTGAATGTGGTGGCCTGGAACAGTGCGATTGCCGGGAGTGGGGTGGTGGGCGGGGTGCTGCTGGACAGGTGGGGCGTCGCCTCTTTTCCTTGGGCAATGATGGTGTTGGCGGGGGCGGGTTTCGCGATTGCCTGGTGGGCTCGGGCCCACGGCTTCAAGTCGGGTCCGCGTGGAGATGGCAGGCCTGCAGTTGCTGGACACTGAATCCGGGTGGCCGTCAGGACGCTGCTGACCACCCGACAGATCCAGAATCTGTTTGATCCTTAGGTTCGTCGTAAGGTGAACCTTTGCAGATCGCGCCTCTTGAAGGTTATCCATTGATTGTTCACCAAACCGAACAATCAATTCACATTATTGCCATAGTCAAGGCGATAACCGCTGCCTACTGTAGGGGTGAAATTCAGATTCCTTCACCGCAGCGAGACCTGACATGACCAACGTTAGCGACAACAAAGAAATTGCCCAGTACATCCACGGCGTCCACGTCGTCGGCAGCGGTGTGCGCACTCAACCCGTC
>Ga0247818_10001551_pt1 | contig 14671 bp, 16 predicted proteins | sample 13C_Glucose_Day1_FD_192424 | JGI IMG/M metagenome (GOLD analysis project Ga0247818, IMG submission 192424) | Soil microbial communities from agricultural site in Penn Yan, New York, United States - 13C_Glucose_Day1 | ecosystem: Environmental > Terrestrial > Soil > Agricultural land | place...
GGCTGCGTCGCCCCTGACGGCGAGACCGGGACCCGAGGTCAGGCGCGGTGCCGCACGAGGCCGTCGAAGGCGAGCGTGGTGACCGTGTCGGCGAGGGCGTCGACGTCGCTGCCGTCGCGGAGCCACTCCGTCATCGAGTTGACCATCCCGAAGAGCAGCCGGCTGGCGAGCAGCGGGTCGACGTCGTCGCGGATGGCGCCGGTGTCGGCTGCCTCGCGCACCATCTCGGCCAGCCGGTGGTCGATGTCGCGACGCCGCGCGAGGGCGTTCTGCTCGGCGGGGGTGTTGCCGCGTACCCGCAGCAGCAGGGTCACGGCGGGCAGGTGCTCGGCGAGCACGACGACGCTGCCGCGGACGGCGGCGCGCAACCGCTCCTCGGGAGTGTGGGAGCGGTCGGCCTGCACGGTGTCGAGCGCCGCGGTGAGCTCGTCGAGCGCCTCGTCCAGCCCACGCTCGAGCAGGTGCTCCTTGCTGGGCACGTGGTGGTAGATCGCCGACTTCGTCAGGCCGAGCTCGCGAGCCAGGTCGCCCATGCTCGCAGCGTCGTAGCCTTGCCGGTTGAAGAGCTCGATCGCGACGCGCAGGACCGTCTGCTGGTCGTGGCCGGGCCGGCCCCGTCGTACGGGCTCAGACATGGAAGAACGTTCTCACGACCCACCACGCGCGACCGGAGGACCACACCGTGCTCGACCTGACTCCCCAGCCCGGCGACCTGGACCCGATCGAGACCGCCCCGGTCGAGGAGCTGCGTGCGCTGCAGCTCGAGCGGCTCCAGTGGTCGGTTCGCCACGCGTACGACCACGTCGCGCACTACCGCCGCGCCTTCGACGAGGCCGGGGTCGGGCCGGACGACATCGGGTCGCTGGAGGACCTCGCAAGGCTTCCGTTCACGAGCAAGGCGACGCTGCGCGACAACTACCCGTTCGGCATGTTCGCGGTGCCGCGCGAGGACGTCGTACGCCTCCACGCCTCCAGTGGCACGACCGGGAAGCCGACGGTCGTCGGCTACACCCGCGACGACCTCGACATGTGGGCGGACGTCGTGGCGCGGTCGATCCGGGCGGCGGGCGGTCGGCGCGGGATGGTGCTGCACAACGCGTACGGCTACGGGCTCTTCACCGGCGGGCTGGGAGCCCACGCCGGTGCGGAGCGCCTCGGCTGCACGGTCGTGCCCGTCTCGGGCGGCATGACGCAGCGGCAGGTGCAGCTGATCCTCGACTTCGAGCCCGACGTCATCATGGTGACGCCGTCCTACATGCTCTCCATCGTCGACGAGCTCGAGGCGCAGGGCGTCGACCCGCGCTCGACGTCGCTCAAGGTCGGGATCTTCGGCGCCGAGCCGTGGACCAACGACATGCGTCGCGAGATGGAGGAGCGCACCGACATGCACGCGGTCGACATCTACGGCCTGTCCGAGGTGATCGGCCCGGGCGTGGCGAGCGAGTGCGTGGAGACCAAGGACGGCCTCCACGTGTGGGAGGACCACTTCTACCCCGAGGTCATCGACCCCGTGACCGGAGAGGTGCTGCCCGACGGCGAGGAGGGTGAGCTGGTCTTCACCACGCTCACCAAGCAGGCGATGCCGGTCATCCGCTACCGCACCCGCGACCTCACCCGGCTGCTGCCCGGCACGGCGCGCACGATGCGGCGGATGGAGAAGATCACCGGTCGCACCGACGACATGATCATCCTGCGCGGGGTCAACCTCTTCCCGACGCAGATCGAGGAGATCGTGCTCGGGATCCCGACCCTGTCGCCGCACTTCCAGTGCCACCTCGACCGCAGCGGCAACCTCGACACGCTCACGGTGCGGGTGGAGCGCCGCGACGCCACGACCGACGCGGAGGCAGCCGCCGCGCAGGCCGAGCTGGCCAGCCGGATCAAGGCGTCCATCGGGGTCAGCGTCGGTGTCGACGTCGTCGACGTGGCCTCGATCGAGCGCTCGGTCGGCAAGATGCGGCGGATCGTCGACCACCGCGCGCCGCGCTGACTCCGGGATGGTTACCGGCAACGGGTCGGTGAGCGGTACAGTGGAGGACAGCGTTCCAGACGCCGTGCCGCTGTGATCACCCCCGATCCGCCGGACACCGCGCACCTGGCGCCCGCTCCACACCTCCACGCCGTGGCGTGCAGGCTGGGCCGACACCGGCTCGCCTGTTCCACGACGCGTACCCAGTCAGGCCCAGTCCGGGAGGGACACCTTGGCCCAGCGCCAGCGTCAACGCGGCAGCCGCCGCACCCCTGCGCACGCCCGCCACAAGGACAACGAGGGCATCGTGCCCGTCCTGGCGCGTGCCGTGCGCGAGCTCGAGTCGGCCGTGCAGCGGGGGCCGCTCGCCCCCGGCCAGCGGGTGCGCTTCCAGGTGGTCGCGCTGCTGGTGCGCGAGCACCGCACCGACGTACGTGCCTCGGCCGAGCTGACCGACGCCCAGAAGGCCGACGAGCTCAAGCGCCTCGACGGCATCGCGACGATCCTCGCCAAGACCGCGACCCGCGACCCGTCCCTGTTCGGCCTGCTCTCGGAGGAGGCGGTGGTCACCGACTCGGCCCGCGACCTGCGCCTGGAGATGCTGCGCAAGGCCGGCGTCGAGGTCGCCCCGGAGGAGCCGAAGCCGGACGACGAGGCCGGTCCGGGGCTGGGCGAGCGGCGCGTGGTGCCCCGGTCGGTCGTGCAGCACCAGCTGGCCCACCCGTTCCTCGTGCCGGACTTCGGGATCGGTCGCGAGCGTCGCAGCGTCCACGGCCGGCTGTCCTCGTGGGAGCTGCTCGGCCCGCTGTTCCGCTCCTTCGAGCTCGGCGGCGCCTCGTCGTGCATGGACCTCCCGGAGGCCACCTCGCTCAACGCCCCCGGCAAGCTCGAGCTGATGCCGCACCAGGCGCGCATGATCGCCTCGGCCGCGGAGGGCCACCGCACGTTCCTGCTGGCCGACGAGCCCGGTCTCGGCAAGACCGCCCAGGCGCTGCTCGCCGCCCAGGCCGCCGACGCCTACCCGCTGCTCGTGGTGTGCCCCAACGTCGTCAAGACCAACTGGGCGCGCGAGACCGAGCGCTGGACCCCGCGCCGCCGCGCGACGGTCATCCACGGCGACGGTGACCGCGTCGACGCCTTCGCCGAGGTGATCATCGTCAACTACGAGATCCTCGACCGCCACGTCGGCTGGCTCGGGAGGTTCGGCTTCCGTGGCATGGTCGTCGACGAGGCGCACTTCATCAAGAACAAGACCTCGCAGCGCTCGCGTCACGTGCTCGAGCTCTCCGAGCGGCTGCGCTCCCGGACCGCCCGCCCGCTGCTGATGGCACTGACCGGCACGCCGCTGATCAACGACATCGAGGACTTCCGAGCGATCTGGCAGTTCCTCGGCTGGGTCGACGACACCAAGCCGCTGGCCCGGCTGATGGAGAAGCTCGAGGAGACCGACCTGACGCCGGCGGACCACGCGTTCTACCCCGCGGCGCGCAAGGCGGTCATCGACATGGGCATCGTGCGGCGTCGCAAGGTCGACGTCGCCGAGGACATCCCCGCCCGTCGCATCGCCGACATCCCGGTCGAGCTCGACGACGAGGACACCCGCTCGATCCGCGCCGCCGAGGAGGACCTCGCCCGGCGCCTGGTCCAGCGCTACAAGGCCGCGCTGGAGACCCGTCGTGCAGGATCCGTCGTCGACGGCATCGACCACGAGCTCGTACGCCGCGTCGCGACGTGGGAGCGCGAGGAGATGGACCAGGGCACGGGCGGCGAGAACGTCTTCTCGATGTTCCGCCGCATCGGCCGCGCGAAGGCCGGCCTCTCCGCCGACTACGCCGCCCAGCTCGCGCGCAACGTCGGCAAGGTCGTCTTCTTCGCCCGTCACGTCGACGTGATGGACATCGCGGAGGAGACCTTCACCCGCCGCGGCCTGAAGCACACCTCGATCCGCGGCGACCAGACCCCGCGCGCCCGCGAGCGGGCGATCGAGGGGTTCGTCAACGACCCCGACGTCCAGGTCATCGTCTGCTCGCTGGCGGCCGCCGGCGTCGGCGTCAACCTGCAGGTGGCGTCCAACGTGGTGCTCTCGGAGCTGTCGTGGACCGACGCGGAGCAGACCCAGGCGATCGACCGCGTGCACCGCATCGGCCAGAGCGACCCGGTGACCGCGTGGCGCATCATCGCCGCGCAGACGATCGACACCCGCATCGCCGAGCTGATCGACTCCAAGGCCGGTCTCGCCGCCCGGGCGCTCGACGGCTCCGACGAGGAGGTCGGGTCCTCGGCCAACATCCAGACCGAGGCGCTGGTCGCGCTGCTCACCGACGCGCTGGAGCGCGAGCTCGGCACGGCCTGACACCCGTCCGGCCCTTGTCCGGCCTCCCGCCTTGCGGTAGGTCTGGAGGCATGACCGAGGACCGCGAGACCTACCTCGACATGTCGATCGACGACGAGGACCAGCTCCAGCCCGGCGACACGCTGGACGACGGCGACCTCGACGACGTGCTCGACCGGGGCTACTCGCCGCCCGACCGCGCACCGAAGGGCTACGACGACTACCCGACCGAGGCGGAGATGCGCCAGGGTGAGTCGCTCGACGAGCGGCTGGCCGAGGAGGAGCCCGACATCGACCCCTACGCCGAGGACGACCGCGACGACGACCGCGAGGACGAGAACGCCCTCGACGAGCAGATCGGCCTCGACGAGGCCGACGCGCGCACCGGCCGCCTCGTCGCCCCGGACTCCGGCATGGGCGAGGACGTCGACAAGCAGGAGGTCGCCCACGACGTCGGGATCGACGGTGCCGGCGCTTCCGCGGAGGAGGCCGCCATGCACGTCACGCGAGAGCCCGAGCCGCCGGAGGGCGACGACTACTGAGCAGCGACACCGTCTCGTTCCGGCTGTGGCCGCCGGTCGCGATCGGCGTACCCCTCCTCGCCGGGCTGCTGGCGACCGCGACGTGGGGCGACCCGGTGTCCCTCGGCGGCTGGCGGGTATCTGTGGGGTGGACGCTGCTGGCGGCCTTCGCCGTGTGGAACGGCTGGTCGCTGTGGCTCTTCGCCCGCCACGACACCGGGCTCCTGCCCGGCGGAGCGACGATGTCGCTCATCGAGGAGGGGCCCTACCGGCTGTCCCGCAACCCGTTGTACGTCGGGCTGCTCGCGCTGCACCTCGCCATCGCGCTCCTCGTGCCCAGCCTCTGGGCCGTGGTGGCGCTGCCGGTCTCGGTGCTTGCCGTGTGGTGGGGTGCGGTGCGTCCGGAGGAGCGCTTCGTCCAGCAGCGCTTCGGCGCGGAGTACGACGCCTACACCCGCCGGGTACGCCGCTGGCTGTGAGCGGGTCCGGCCGCCGCCCGTCACGTGGCGAGCGCGGGGAAGCTCCATGCTCCCGACAGGACCTCGGGTCGCGGGCGGTAGAGACGGACCAGGTAGTTCCAGCCGTCGGTGATGGGGAGCGAGTTGCGCTCCGGGTCGCCGTCGCCGCCGAAGCGGACCGTGACGCTGCCGTCGTCGTTTCGGGCGGCGGTGATGCTGTTGACGCTGTAGGCGTCGCGCTTGTTGGGCTCGAAGTAGCCGTCGGCGTTGTAGACCGAGATGGACCAGAAGCCGTCCACCGGCACGTCGGTGCCCACCGTGAGCTCGTACTCGTCCACGGGCAGGCCGGGGGAGACCCCGACGTAGGTGGCCTCGGCGTCCGGCAGCCCGCCCCAGCCGGCCGCGGATCCGATCAGGTGGTGCACCGGGTCGACGTCCTGGGGGCGCCCGAAGCTCGACTCGAAGGACGTCATGTCGGCGGCCAGGCCCAGCAGGGCCTGCCGGGTCCGGTCCAGGCTCGGGGTGTCGTAGTCCGGTGAGGTGAAGGCTCGGCCGGCGGTCACGTCGAGCCGGAGCTGGTCCTGGAGGGCGGCAACGGCGGCGAGGTCGTCCGGGTCCCGGGGGTCGACCAGCGTGCGGGCCGCGAGCACCACGTACGCGCTGCCCAGGTCGTCGGCCGTGAGCTCGTGCGTGCCGGGGTCGTGGATCACCCGGTTGATGTGGTGGTCCTCGTTGACCGCCATGACCGACAGGTACCGTGCGCCGGCCTCGGGCACGGTGAGTGTCGCTCCGCCGGAGACGTCGACCACCGCGAAGCTGTAGAGGGTGTCGCGGTTCATCCGGATGACGGTCTGCCGGTCGACCGGGGCCGGGGCGCGGTTGTGCGCGAACCTGTTCACGCCGCCGGCGTCACGCTGGAGGTCGGCCATCATGCGGTGCGTCTCGGCCCGGGCGAAGTTGTCGACGTTCACCTTGATCGCGGTCACGTCGTGATCCTCGGTGCGCGGACGAGGTGTGTGGTCACCCGGCCCAGGTGATCAGGCCGCCGGACCTCACCGGAGGTCGCAGAACTTCTCGACGTCGGCGGTGGGTCCGGACACGATGAGGTGGTCGTGCCGGTGCAGGGTGGTCTCGGGACGGGCGTGGGTGAAGTCCTCCCCGGCGCGCTTCACCGCGACGACCGTGACGCCGTGCCTGCTGCGGGGAGCGGACTCCGCCAGCGTCTTGTCCCAGGTGGACGACGGGGCGAGGGTGCGGGCGACGGAGAACGCGTCGTCGAGCTCGATGTAGTCCATCATCCGACCCGTGAGCACGTGGGCCACGCGCTCACCCATGGAGCGCTCGGGATAGACGACGTGGTGGGCACCGACCCGCTCGAGGATCCTGCCGTGCTTGTGGGTGATGGCCTTGGCCCAGATCTCGCCCACCCCGGCCTCGGCGAGCGCGAGCACCGTCAGGACGCTTGCCTCGATGTCGGTGCCGATGGCCACCACGGCCCGGTCGTGGTCGGCGACGCCGAGCTGGCGCAGCGCTTCGTCGTCGGTGCTGTCGGCCCGGACGACGTGCGTCAGCTCGTCGGCCCAGTGGTCGACGAGCGCCTGGTCCTCGTCGATCGCGAGCACCTCCTGACCCAAGCGGACCAGGGCCTCGGCGACGGCCGAGCCGAACCAGCCCAGTCCGATGACGACGACCGACGTGCTGGTGGGGGCGGTGGACCTAGCCAATGACGGGTCGCTCCTCGGGTAGGTGGAAGTGGCGGTGGCGGGACTTGAGGGCGAGCGCGGAGGCGACGGTGATGGTGCCGACGCGGCCCACGAACATCAGGAGCATGAGGGTGATGTCGGCCGAGGCCGGGAGCTGCGGGGTGATGCCGGTGGACAGGCCCACCGTCGCGAACGCGGAGATGGTCTCGAACAGCACCACGTCGAGCGGGTGGTCGGTGGCGAGCAGGATCACCATCGTGCCGACCGCGATGACCGCGAGGGCGAGCAGCACCACGGTGAGCGCCTGGCGCACCGTCGACCCACCGATCTGGCGGTGGGCGACGTTCGTCTCCCGTTCGCCGCGGACCTCGGACCAGATGACGAACGCCAGCAGGAAGAAGGTGGTGACCTTGATGCCGCCCGCGGTGCCGGCCGACCCGCCGCCGATGAACATGAGGACGTAGTTGACCGCCATGGTCTCGGGGGTGATCTGCCCGTAGTCGATGCTGTTGAACCCGGCCGTGCGGGGCACCACGCCGCCGGTGACACCGGCGACGATCCTGCCCCACGGACCCAGTCCGTCGAGCGTCGCCGGATTCGTCCACTCCAGCGCGAGGAAGGCACCGACGCCGGCCACCAGCAGGATCGCGGACCCGTAGACCGTGAGCCGCGTGTGGACCGACCAGGTGCGGGGGGCGCGCCAGCGACGGCGCAGCTCGAACAGCACCGGGAAGCCGATCCCTCCGACGACGATGGCGACGCAGATGGGGAACATGATCCATGCGTCGGCGACGAAGCCGATGAGGTTGTCGCTGTAGAGCGCGAACCCCGCGTTGTTGAAGGCGGACACGGAGTGGAACACGCCGTGCCAGACGGCCTCGGCCCACGAGTCGTCGTACGTCGCCCGGAACCGGACGGTCAGCACCGCCGCGAAGGCGGCCTCGAAGCACAGCATGACGATCGCGACCCGCCGCACGACATGGCGTACGTCGCCGACGTTGCGGGTGTGGGTCTCGGCCTGGGCGATCAGCGAGGAGCTCAACCGGAGCTTCCCGCCGGCCAGCATCCCGAGCAGGGTCGCGAGCGTCATGATGCCGAACCCGCCCGCCTGGATGAGCACCAGGATGACCGTCTGCCCGAAGGGCGACCAGTACGTGGCCGTGTCGACGGTCGTGAGCCCGGTGACGCACACCGCCGAGACGGCCGTGAACGCGGCCGTCAGCACCGGTGATCGCTCCGGTCCGGGTGTGGCGTAGGGCAGCGACAGGAGGACGGTGCCGACGATGATCGCCATGAGGAAGGCGAACGGCACGATCCGCGCAGGATGCGCCGACCGGCGCCACGTGCGTCGCACGACTCTCCTCCCGCGTGTGTCTCGTCCAGCCGAACCCTCCCACGGTAGCGAGGCGCCGGGGCGTGCGCGGCCGCGCCGGTCACGCGTCGGGGCGTTGATCCGTCGTGTCGTCGAGCGAGTCGAGCAACGCCAACCACCGGTGGTCGGGGTAGAGCCGGGCGACCTGCTGGGTCAGCCAGTCGCGCGCGACGTCGTCGAGGACCGGCCAGGTGGTGCGGAGGTCGCGGTCGTCCTTGGGGCGCGCCTTCAGCGCCTTGTGCAGCAGGACGATCTCGGGTCGCTGGTAGCGGACGCCGTCGGAGTGCGTCCAGACGACGTCGTCCACCCGAGCCGTCTGGACGGGGTCGCGCTTGTTCACCCACAGGCCGTCCCGGTCGGGGATCAGGATGACGTCGAGGACCCAGGGGGATGCCGCGTCCCGACGGACCCAGACCTGGCTCTCCCGGTCGACCGGCTCCGTGCGGTCGTCGCGGAACGGCGTGAGGGTGCCGCCGACCTGGTTCCACAGGTGCCACTCCGACGCGAGGTTCGCGTAGAACGCAGGCACGTCGGAGGCGAGCATCGACACGTCGACGTCCTCGTGCTCGCGGGGGACGCCGGTGGCGGCGTCGATCGCCCATCCTCCGACGATCCACCAGGGCCGGTCGTGGCCGCGCAGCATCTCGGCGACCTCGGTCGGCGTGAGGACCGCCCACGGGCCGTAGAGGCGGTAGAAGGCCTCGTCCTCGGCTCGCTCCTCCGGCGTCCGGATGAGCGGCTCCACCTCCGACATCGGTCCAGCCTGGTGGGGTCCCGTCACGCGGGTCGCTCGTCCTCGGGGAGCCACAGCTCGGCGAGCGGGCGGCCGCCGGCCCGGCCGATCGCGGTGACGAGCGGCTCCGCCCAGAGGTGCTCGATCAGGGCGACGGCAGCGGTTCCTCCCACCGGGACGGCATCCGCCAGCGACCACGCCCCCTCGAGGGTCCCGTCACCGTCGGCGCCAGCACCGCCTCCGAGGGCCTGCGCCGCGACCCGGCCCATCTCCGGGTCGGTGCCGGGCGGCGGATCGAGGACCTCGAAGGTCCCGTCCTCGCTGCGCTCGACCAGCAGCACGTCGACCAGCCGCACCACACCTTGCTCGCGGAGCCGGGTGAGCTCGGCCAGGACCTCGCCCGAGAACGAGGGCTCCTCGAAGCCGATCACCAGCACCTGGACCGGCGCGGTCACCGTGCGACCCGCCGCCGCAGCTCGTCGTGCTCCGCCTGCGTGAGCACGCCGGAGTCGAGCAGGTGCTGCAGGGCCTCGAGCGGGTCCGGCCGGGGCGGAGGTGGCACGGGCGGAGGTGGCACGGGCCGAGGTGGCACGGGAGGCGACGGGTGCGCGGCGGCGTACGCCTGGGCAGGGGTGAAGCGCCCGCCGTAGTAGGGCACGCCGCCGGTCATGCCCGTCATCCGGATCTGTCTCGGCACCAGTACGACCACGGGTCGATGATGCCGCACCGGAGGGCCGCGCGTCAGGCCTCGCCGGGGCTAGGCTGAACGCCATGGCACACGAATACAAGGTGGTCGAGCTCCGGGAGAAGATGCTCGGCGGCAAGATGTCGGGCGACAAGCTCGAGAGCCTCCTCAACGAGCATGCCCGCCAGGGGTGGCAGCTGAAGGCGATCACGTCGACGGAGGTCAAGGGCCGGATGGGTCCGGGCGGCGTCGAGGGGCTGCTCGTCACCTTCGAGCGCTCCGTCTGAGGACGCTCGCGCGCTCCTACGCCATCCTGCGCAGCAGTCCGACCGGCAGCCGCTGGACCACGAAGCCGAGGGGCGCCCACGGCCAGGCGGGGACGCGGGCGGACTTCTTCTCCTTCTCGATCGCGTCGACCATGGCCCGCACCCCCTTCTCGGTCGAGGCCATGAGCGGGGTGCGGGTGGCGGTGCCGGACATCTCGGAGACGATGTAGCCCGGGTAGAGCACGGTCACCCGGATCGGCGTGCCGTGCACGTCGGCTCGGAACCCCTCGGCGAGGTGGGCGACCGCCGCCTTGGTCGCCGCGTACGTCGTGATGTTGCCCGGCATGCCGCGCAGCGCCGAGAAGGACGAGATCATCACCAGGTGTCCGGCGTTCTGTGCCCGGAAGACGGTGGCCGCCGCCTCGGCCTGGGCGAGGGCGCCGATGACGTTGGTCTCGGCGGTCTCCCGGTTGGCGTCGAAGCGCCCGGTGCCGAGGGGCCGGCCCTTGCCGAGGCCGGCGTTGACGACGACGCGGTCGAGGCCGCCGAGCTCGGCGCGGAACTCCTCGAACACGCGGAACACGGCGTCGTGGTCGGTGACGTCGAGTGCCTTGACGACGACGCGGCGGTCGGGGTGGGCGGTGGTGATCTCGATGGCGAGCTCGGCGAGCCGGTCCGTACGACGTGCGCAGAGCGCGAGGTCGTGGCCACGGGCGGCGAGCTGGCGGGCCATCTCGGCCCCGAGCCCGCTGCTGGCGCCGGTGATGAGGGTCGTCGGCATGGAGGTCTCCTGGGAAGGGCTAGCGGTAGGTGATCAGGTCGGGGGAGAGGTGGTCGGCGGCGTTGAAGGTCACGAGCGTCGTGCCGCGCGAGCCCCGCACCACCGTCGAGGTGCCGGTGTTGATCGAGACGGGGTTGAGCCGCAGCCACAGGTCGGTGCGGACGACGTCGGTGTCGGCGAGCAGCGACGCGGCAACCCACGCGACCGGCCCGCCGCTGGTCAGCACGACCGCGGTCCCGCTGCGGGGCAGCGCGTCCACGAGCCGCGACAGCGCAGCACCCACGCGTGCGGTGAAGGCGGCGTAGGACTCGTCGTACGCCTCGTCGTGCGCGCCCGAGGACCAGCGCCGCGTCGCGTCCTCGAACCACCGCTGGAAGGCGGCCTTCTCCGACTCGCCCTCGACCGTCGCCGGCCGGTCGTGGACGGCGAGGACCTGCAGGTGGTCGAACTCGTTCCAGCCGGCGTCGACCTCGACGTCCGCCGTCCAGCCGGCGCCGTCGAGGACACCGCTCGCCGTCTGGGCGTGCCGGCGCATCTCTCCGACGACCAGCACGTCGGGCACGACCCCGCGGGCAGCCAGCGCGGCGCCGAGCACCCGCGACTGCTCGTGACCGGTGGGGGAGAGGTCGTCGTAGTCGGCGGCGCCGAACGAGGCCTGTCCGTGCCGCACGAGGAGGACGCGGCTCACGAACCGGCCGACCCGATGAGTCCGTCGAGCCGGCGGCCGATGACCTGCACGGCCGGCCCGAAGAGCGCGTACATCTCGTTGGTGGTCTGGCCGTGGAACCAGCGGTAGTAGATCTGCTGGGCGATCACCGCCATCCGGAACAGCCCGAAGACCTCGTAGAAGCGCCACTGCCCGGGCGTCACCGACCGGCCGGTCCGATCGGCGTACGCCGCCACGAACTCGTCGCGGGTCAGCATGCCGGGCAGGTGCGTCGGCACCCGCCGCATCATCTGGAACTCCTCGGTGTCGTCGGCCTGCACCCAGTAGGCCATCGATCCGGCGAGGTCCATCAGCGGGTCGCCGAGGGTGGCCATCTCCCAGTCGAGGACCCCCACGACCCGGGTCACGTCGTCCTCATCGAGGACGAGGTTGTCGAGCTTGAAGTCGTTGTGGATCACGCAGGTGGCCACGTCGTCGGGCTGGTGCGCGTCGAGCCACGCCATCACCGGCTCGAGGTCGGGCACGTCGTCGGTGCGGGCGTTGCGGTAGCGCGTGGACCAGCCGTCGACCTGGCGCCGCACGTAGCCGTGCCCCTTGCCGAGGCCGGCGAGGCCCGCCTGCTCCGGGTCGATGCCGTGCAGCTCGGCCAGCACGTCGACCGCGTGCAGGCACAGCTGCCGGGCCTGCTCGGCTGACAGCGGGACGTCGGCGGGCCACTCGCTGCGCGGGATCACGCCGGGGATCCGGTCCATCGCGTAGAAGTCGCTGCCGATGACCGCGGGGTCGTCGCAGAAGGCGACCATCGACGCGACGTGGTCGAACACCGGCGCGAGCGCGGCCTGGATGTCGTGCTCGCGACGCATGTCGTGCGCGCCGCGCGCCTTCGTGCCCGCCGGCGCGCGCCGCACGATGAGGTCGCGGCCCGAGGGGTAGCGCAGCAGGTAGGTGAGGTTGGAGGCCCCCCCGGTGAACTGCTGCACCTCCGGCGCGCCGTCCAGCCCGTCGGGTGTCGCGGCGTGGGAGCGGAGCCACGCCGCGACCTGCGCCACGTCGAAGGCGTCCTCCTCGCGCACCTCGTGCGCGCCGGGGACCGTTGTCACGAAGCCGCTCCCGCCTCGAGCTTCGCGGCCTGCTCGCGCATCACCGTGTCGTAGGCCGGTCGGTCGGCCCACTTGAGGAAGTAGGCCTGCCTGGCCGCCTCGTCCGGGACGATCACGTCGTCACCGGCGTCCATGCCGGCCAGCACGGCGGTTGCGATGTCGTCGGCCGTGACGCGGGAGCGCTCGACGAGTCCGCCGACGACGCGTCCCACTGCCTCGTCGCTGCCCTGCATGGAGTCCATCAGGTGGGTGCGGAAGTAGGAGGGGCAGACCACGCTCGCCCGGATGCCGTACGACGCCAGCTCGTGGCCACAGGTCTCGGTGAACGCCACCACCGCGGCCTTCACCGCGTTGTAGGAGCCCATCCCGCCCGGGTGCACGAGGCCGGCGAGCGAGGCGACGTTGACCAGGTGGCCCGAACGCTGCTCCTTGAGCATCGGGACGAACGCCCTGGTGCCGCGGACCAGCCCGAAGAGGTTGATGTCGGTGATCCACTGCCACTCCTCGAGCGTGCAGCGGTCGACCCGTCCGCCGCCTGCGACGCCCGCGTTGTTCACGAGCACGTCGAGACCGCCCCAGCGGTCGCGGACGGCGTCGACCGCCGCAGCCCAGTCGTCGTCGGAGGTGATGTCCAGGACCAGGTCGATGCCACCCTCTGCGGACGTGGTGTCGATGCGGTCGGTGGCAAGCACCTCGTCGCCGCGCGCGCGGAAGGCCGCCACCAGCGCCGCTCCGAGCCCGGAGGCCGCCCCGGTGACCAGCACCCGCCGGGTCTCGGTGTCGGTCATGCCGTGTGCTTCCCGAGCTCGATCTTCGCGATGACGTTGCGGTGCACCTCGTCGGGACCGTCGGCCAGGCGCAGCGTCCGGGCGCCGACCCACGCGGAGGCCAGCGGGAAGTCGTCGCTCATCCCGCCGCCGCCGTGCAGCTGGATCGCCATGTCGATGACGTCGAGGGCCATGTTGGGCACCTCCACCTTGATCTCGCTCACCGCGGAGTAGGCCTCGCGGCTCATGCCCTGGTCCAGCAGCCATGCGGCGTGCATGACGAGCAGCCGGGACCGGTTGATCGCGATCCGGGCGTCGGCGATCCGCTCCCGGTTGCCGCCCAGGTTGGCGATCGGCTTGCCGAAGGCGGTGCGCGAGACCGCACGTGCGCACGCGAGCTCGAGCGCCCGCTCGGCGAGACCGATCGCACGCATGCAGTGGTGGACCCGACCGGGTCCGAGCCTGCCCTGCGCGATCTCGAAGGCGCGACCCGGGCCGAGCAGGACGTTGGACGCCGGCACCCGCACGTCGTCGAAGGACACCTCGCCGTGGCCGAGGGGCTCGTCGTAGTAGCCCATCGTGGTGAGCATCCGCTCCACGGTCACCCCGCGTGCGTCGCGTGGCACGAGGACCATCGTGTGGCGCGAGTGCCGGTCGGCCTCGGGGTCGGAGAGTCCCATGAAGACGAAGACCTTGCAGTCGGGGTTGCCGACGCCGGTGGACCACCACTTGCGGCCGTTGATGACGATCTCGTCGCCGTCGACCTCCGCGGTCGCGGCCATGTTGGTCGCGTCGGACGAGGCGACCGCCGGCTCCGTCATGCAGAAGGCGCTGCGGATGTCGCCACGCAGGAGGGGCTCGAGCCACTGGGCCCTCTGCTCCTCGGTGCCGTACTTGAGCAGCACCTCCATGTTGCCCGTGTCGGGAGCGTTGGAGTTGAAGACCAGGGGGGCGAGGAACGAGCGCCCCATCGCCTCCGCGACCGGTGCGTAGTCGACGTTGGTGAGGCCCTCGCCGCCGTCGGTGCCGAAGTCGGCGGCGTAGCGGCCCGCGTGCGCGGCCGGGAGGAACAGGTTCCACAGGCCCTGCGCCCGCGCCTTGGCCTGGAGCTCGGCGATGACGGGATCGGGCGTCCAGCTGTCGCCGCCGGACTCGCGCAGCCGGGTGATCCGGCGGTGCGCCTCGGCCTCGATCGGCTCGATCTCGTCCACGACGAACGCGCGCACGCGGTCGCGGAGGTCGGCGGCGCGCGGGGAGAGGGAGAAGTCCATGGCGTTGACCTTGGCACACTGTTGAGCAATGCTCAACAACATGCCC
>Ga0247818_10001552_pt1 | contig 14663 bp, 5 predicted proteins | sample 13C_Glucose_Day1_FD_192424 | JGI IMG/M metagenome (GOLD analysis project Ga0247818, IMG submission 192424) | Soil microbial communities from agricultural site in Penn Yan, New York, United States - 13C_Glucose_Day1 | ecosystem: Environmental > Terrestrial > Soil > Agricultural land | place: USA...
TCCTCGCGGTAGGGCCACAGCCATTCCTTGTTGGCGTAGACCTTGTCAGTGGTCACCAGCACGCAGGCCCGCACGCAACCGACCTGACGAATCGCTTCGAGCAGATTGAGGGTGCCCATGACGTTGCTGGAATAAGTGCCGAGCGGATCGCGATAGCCTTCGCGCACCAGCGGCTGAGCCGCCAGGTGCAGAACGATTTCCGGCTCGGTGTCAGCGATGATCTCAAGCAAGGCGCCGAGGTCACGCAGGTCGCCGCGCTGATCGTTGATGCCTTCGTTCACGCGCGCCAGTTCGAACAGGCTCGGCTCGGTCGACGGATCGAGGGAAAAACCGCTGACTGGCGCGCCGAGGCTTTGCAGCCACAGGGTCAGCCAGCTGCCCTTGAAACCGGTGTGACCGGTGACCAGAACCCGCTTGCCGCGCCAGAACTCAGGACTCAGGCCCATTGCTTCCATGGGGCCTCCCCGCTCTGCCACAGTGCTTCGAGATGGTTCTTGTCGCGCAGGGTATCCATTGGATGCCAGAAACCTTCGTGTTCGAAGGCTTTGAGTTGTTCGTCCTGGGCCAACTGAGCCAGGGGCTCCGCTTCCCAGGTGGTTTCGTCACCGGCGATGTACGACAGGACTTTTGGCGACAGCACGAAGAAGCCGCCATTGATCCAGCCGCCGTCGCCGCGCGGTTTTTCGGTGAAGCCGAGGACCTGATCGCCATGGCGCTCAAGGGCGCCGTAGCGGCCCGGCGGCTGCACGGCGGTGACGGTCGCCAGACGGCCGTGACCCTTGTGGTAGTCAACGAGTTGCGCAATGTTGATGTCGGAGACGCCGTCGCCGTAGGTGAAGCAGAACGCCTCTTCATCCTTGAGGTAACGGCCGGCGCGCAGCAGGCGGCCACCGGTCATGGTTTCCTCGCCGGTGTCGATCAGGGTGACGCTCCACGGCTCGCTGTAGTTCTGGTGCACGTCCATGCGGTTGTTGCGCATGTCGAACGTGACGTCGGAGGTGTGCAGGAAGTAGTTGGCGAAGAAGTCCTTGATCGCGTAGCCCTTGTAGCCGAGGCAGATCACGAAGTCGTGGATTCCGTGGGCGGAATACTGCTTCATGATGTGCCAGAGAATTGGCTTGCCGCCGATCTCGATCATTGGCTTGGGCTTGAGGTGCGACTCTTCACTGATGCGCGTGCCGAGGCCACCCGCCAAAATAACTGCCTTCATCGTCTCCCCTCTTCTACGTCACAGGGCTCGGCCTCGCTGCTGCAGGCCTTTGCGGCTGAACCTTTGCCAGTCCGGGCGCAGGTGAATGACCGCGAGCGCTCGTTTTATGGCGATTTGAGGGGGACTTGCAGGAAACGCGCCAGCTCCGCCAGCACCGCGTCGGCGAGGAAATGCAGGCATGAAAAAAGGGATGAATCCGTTGCCGGACTCATCCCTTCATCAAGCTACTTCAATCAATCGGGCGGATCAGCCAAACATCGCGAACCCATCGATCGTGGCCGGCAGGTCGTAGACCTGACCGTCAGCGGTCTGCAGATGCTCGATTTTGTTGTACCCGGCATACCCGGGATACCCGGCAGACTCGGCGTACCAGCCTTGCAGTTTCACGCCGCTGTCGGGAACGCCGACGCTGCCGTCGTTGGTGCCATGCAGATAGGCGTCATCACCGATGCGAGTGACGTTCAGCTGGCTGAGATTGGCGACAGTATTCAGGATCAGCGTGTCATTGAGGTCCCAGCCTTCGTCCTGAATCGTTACCAGCCCGGTGGTGTTCACGATGTAGGTATCGTCACCCATACCGCCCAGTGCGATGCCGCCAGTGCCCGATTGCCCCGGGAGATTGAGGTTCAGCACGTCGTTGCCGCTGCCACCGGACAACAGATAGCTATTGCCGGTGCCGGTGAGCACGTCATAACCGTCATCACCAAAGGCACTGCCGTCGTGGACCGTGATGGTGTCACTGCCCTGATCACCGTGGGCCACTGTACCCAGGTCATTCACGGCGCTGACGATAACATCATCGCCCGAGCCGCCAGACAGCGTGTCGGCCTGCGCGACATCTCCATCGAGACCTGATTTCAGTCCGCCGTAGAGGTGATCGTTGCCATCGTTGCCATTGATCACATCGTCGCCGTTGCCACCTTCCAGGATCGCGTCCTCGCGGCCGGCATCCATCACATCGTTGAAACGACTGCCTTGCAGACCTTCGACGTCGTAATACATGTCCCCTTCAGCTGTACCGTTCTGGCCAATCCTCCACAGGTTGACCACCACACCCGTATCGCTGTCGTCATAGCTGACGATGTCCGTTCCCGCGCCACCGATGAAGACATCCCGTCCGGCGCCACCGTAGAACAGGTCATTGCCGCTGCCGCCGAAGATGTGGTTGTCGGAATCGTTGCCATAACCGGTGAAATCGGCCGTGCCGGTGTAGGTCATTTTCTCGATGAACGGGTCCATTTTCATGACCGACAGGCTGGTGTACAGCTCGTCATAGCCCATGCCTGAGTCTGACTCGATGATGGTCACACCCTCGCTGTTGATCGTGTAGACGTCGCTGCCCCAGCCACCTTCGAAGGTCACGCCACCGGAGTTGGCGGTGAAGTGATCGTCCAGGTTCGTTCCGACAACCTTTTCCACATTGATAAAGGTGTCGCCTTCGGCGTAACCGCCGGAACCGAAGCCCTTGCCATCACGAAACTCGATGCTGACCGCATCGTTGGAAGGGCTGTAATCGACGGCGTCAAAGCCATCGGCACCGTCCATGACCATCGTGCTTGCGCCCGCGAAGATCACATCGTTGAAGTTCGAACCCTGCACGGCCTCGATGCTCGAGTAGGTATCGCCCCATGCAATGCCGGTGGCGCCCCAAATGCTGGAGAGTTCGATACTGACGCCTTCAAGGCTGTCGGTGTAGCTGACGGTGTCGAATCCTTCACCGCCAAAGAACTGATCGCCACCGTCACCGCCCCACAGAATGTCATTGCCGGCACCTGCGATAATCACGTTCGCCCCGGCATTGCCGTAACCCTTGAAGTCGCCGGTGCCAGTGAATGTCATCTTGTCGAGGAACGGGTCCATCTTCTGGATGTTGACGCTGGTGCGCAATTCGTCATAACCGCCGTACTCGTCTTCGATAATCGACACGCCTTCGCTGCCGACGATGTACACATCATCGCCGTTATCGCCTGCCAGCGTGACGCCGGCGATCGAACTGGCGAGGGTGTCACCGTGGGCGCTGCCGATGACTTTTTCGATGCCAACCAGGGTATCGACGGAGCCGCCCGCCTTGGAGACAGTGGCCAGTCCCTCGCGGAAATCGACGCTGACGCCTTGCGGCATCACCTGATAACTCACCGAATCGAACCCTTCTCCGCCATCCAGCAGATCGGACCCCGCGGTCCCCCAGATCTGATCATCCGACTCCAGTCCGTAGAGTTCGTCATTGCCTTCACTGCCGCTCATGAGGTCGGCTTCACTCGTTCCATAAATCACTGACATCTGCTACTTCCTTGCGTGGTTGAAAACCGGTTTGATCCCTCAGCTGCCGAGTGCACACCTGCAGCCGCATTGCGATTGCAGGTGTGCGATTCAGTGGTCAGCCAAACATCGCGAACGCATCACTGTTAGCCGGCAGATTGATGGTCTGCTTATCGGCTGTCACGATCTGCTCGATGGTGTCGGAACCGGCAAACCAGTCCTTCAGGCGCACGCCCTCGTCTGGCGTCTGACCGGCTGAAACGCTGTAACGGTGCAGATAGAGGTCATCGCCGACACGGTCGACTTGCAGTTCCGAAGCGCGAATGTACGACAGCACAATCTTGTCGCCACGGCTGGTGCCGTTGTCCTGAAGGGTGACCAATGCCGAAGTGTCGATTGTGTAGGTATCGTCACCTTCACCACCGAAGGCCGAACCGCCGGACTTCAGTATCAGATTGTCATTGCCTTCACCACCGTCGGCCATGCCATGAAACACGGTGATGGTGTCATCGCCCGCTTCGCCATACGCGCGGCTGCCGGTGTCGTTGGCCGCGGTGAGAATCGTGTCGTTGCCATTGCCGCCGTAGAGCGTGTCAGCCTGAGCTCCTGCATTGGGTGCCGAACTGGCTAACGGCCCGGCCACGGAAACCAGGCCTCCATAAATGAAGTCGGCACCGTCGCCGCCATAAATCACGTCGTTGCCGGTGTTGCCCTCAAGAAAATCGACGGCCGAACTTCCGGTCAACGTATCGTTGAATTGGCTGCCGATCACTCGCTCGATATTGAGCAGCACATCACCTTGAGCATCGCCGCCTTCGTTGACGCTGGTCTGCAGATTGATGTTCACAGCGGCCTTGCTGTTGATGTACCAGGCGGTGTCATGCCCTTCACGCCCATCGATCAGGTCCGCACCGGAGCCACCGATGAAGTTGTCACCGAATGCCGTTCCGGACAGGGTGTCGTTGAAATTGCTGCCCTGGAAAAACTCGATTCCGGTGTAGGTATCGCCGGCCGCGTCACCCGCATTGACCTTGGTTTTCAAATCAATGGTGACAGCGCTATCGGATTGCTCGTAGCTGACCATGTCCATGCCCAGCAACCCGTCAAAGGCCATGGCCGCGCTGTCAGCGATGAAAATGTCATCGGCTATCGTGCCGCTCAATCCCTCGATGCTGACGTAGGTATCACCGGCTGCAATCCCGGAGTGGATCCCGGTTTTCAGGTTGATGGTCACGCCGATGGTGGTGTCGGTGTAGCCAACCGTGTCGAACCCGGCCCCACCGATGAACCGGTCGGCACCGGCACCGCCATAGAGCGTGTCGTTGCCGGAACCGCCGGTGATGATGTTGTCGATCGCATTGCCGTAGCCCGTGAAGGCGCCAGTACCGGTATACGTCAGAATTTCGACGTTAGCCCTCAGACTTTGCTGTCCGAATGTCGTACGCACCTCGTCAATGCCACCGTCGACCTTCTCGATCACCTCGCTGACATTGGTGCCATTGATGTAATAAACATCGTCACCCGCACCGCCTTCCAGGGTCATGGTCCCGCCCGCGACATAGAACGTGTCGTTGAACGCTGTGCCGATCACCTTCTCGATGTTGGTCAAGGTGTCGCCCTGAGCATCTCCACCGATGCCGGCACGGCCGGTGCCACTGGCTACGAGTTCGATGTTGATCGCTTCAGCAGACGTTGAATAATCCACCGCATCTGCCAGCCCGTCACTACCGTCAAAAGCAAACACCCGGCTGTCGGCAACAAAGATGTCATTGACGCTCGATCCCTTGATCACCTCGATGTCGGTGTAGGTATCCCCCGCTGCAATCCCGGAATTGACCCCGGTCTTGAAGTTGAGCGTTACACCCACGGTGCTGTCGGTGTAGTCCACGGTGTCTCTGCCCGCACCACCGATGAATTGGTCCGCGCCAGCGCCGCCCTGGAAAATATCGTTACCGATGCCGCCCGTGATGATGTTATCGCTGGCGTTGCCAAATCCGGAAAAGTTGACGGTTCCGGTATAGGTCAGTCGTTCGACGTTGGCCGACAGGTATTGAACTTCATAATTGGTACGGACCTCGTCATTTCCGCCGCCAGCCTGCTCGATCACCGTGGCGACCCGCGTACCGTTGATGATGTAAACATCGTCACCTGCACCGCCTTCGACGGTCACGGTCGCGCCCGCGACGTTGAACGTGTCGTTGAAGGCCGTGCCAATCACCTTCTCGATGCTGGTCAAGGTATCGCCCTGAGCATCACCACCGATGCCGGCACGACTGGTGCCACTGGCTACGAGTTCGACATTGATCGCCTCGGCAGACGTCGAGTAATCCACCACGTCAGCCGCTCCGCCACTACCGTCAAAAGCAAACACCCGGCTGTCGGCAACAAAGATGTCATTGACGCTCGATCCCTTGATCACCTCGATGTCGGTGTAGGTATCCCCCGCTGCGATCCCGGAATTGACCCCGGTCTTGAAGTTGAGCGTTACACCCACGGTGCTGTCGGTGTAGTCCACGGTGTCTCTGCCCGCACCGCCGATGAATTGGTCCGCGCCAGCGCCGCCCTGGAAAATATCGTTGCCGATGCCGCCCGTGATGATGTTATCGCTGGCGTTGCCAAATCCGGAAAAACTGGCGGTTCCGGTGTAAGTCAGTCGTTCGACGTTGGCCGACAGGTATTGAATTGCATAATTGGTACGGACTTCGTCATTTCCGCCTCCAGCCTGCTCGATCACCGTGCTGACAACGGTGTCGTTGATGATGTAGACATCGTCACCCGCACCGCCTTGCAGGACCACGGTACCGCCCGCCACATTGAACGTGTCGTTGAACGCGGTGCCGATCACCTTCTCGATGCCGGTCAAGGTGTCGCCCTGAGCATCACCACCGATGCCGGCACGGCCGGTACCATTGGTTACGAGTTCGACATTGATCGCCTCGGCAGACGTCGAATAATCCACCACGTCAGCCGTACCGGCGCCGCCGTCAAAAGCAAACACCCGGCTATCGGCGACAAAGGTATCGTTGCCGCTCGAGCCGAGGATTCGTTCAATGCCGGTGTAGGTATCGCCCGCCGCGATGCCGCTGTTGACACCGGTTTTCAGGTTGATGCTGACGCCGACAGTACTGTCGCCGTAGCTGGCGGTATCGATGCCGGCGCCACCGATAAATTGATCGGCGCCCGCGCCTCCATAGAACAGATCGTTACCGACACCACCGGTAATAATGTTGTCGCTGGCATTGCCCCAGCCGACGAATGCCCCGGTGCCGGTATAGGTCAGACGCTCGACGTTCGCGCTCAGGTAGATCTGGCCGAAGCTGGAACGCACCTCGTCGTCGCCACCACCGGCCTGCTCGATCACCGTACCGCCATTGTCGAGGATGTAGACGTCATTACCGGCGCCGCCTTCAAAGGTGAACGTGCCCTTCTGCGCCGTGAACGTGTCGTTGAATGCGCTACCGATAACCTTCTCGATATTGGTCAGGGTATCGCCCTGGGCATCGCCGCCGGTACTGGCAAGACCTGCAAGGTTTACATTGACCGCCGCTGAGGACGCCGAGTAATCGACGGTATCGGCGTTTCCATCACCACCATCGATCTTGTCAGCTCCGGCACTGCCCCTGATGAGATCATTACCCGCCAGACCGTTGATCTCATCATCACCCGAAGTACCGTTCAGCGTATCCGCGCCGCTTGTTCCGTTTATGACTGCCATCGTTTCTTCCTTGCCTTTGTATGAACCGGTACCTGTCAGCGTGGCGAACGCACTTGATCGCGGCGCACCGCTCGTTAAGCGAATCTGTTGATATCGACAGAAAAATCCCAACGCTTGAGTGCGCCGACAAAAAAAAGTATCGCGATTGATACAAATACGTTTTTTGCAGCGCAAAAAAACAGGCGACTCGAAAGTCGCCTGTTTTGCAGAGGGTCATGCGCGAGCGGATCAGTCCGCCAGCCAGCCCGCTTCCCAGTACCGCAGGTTGTCGCCGCGCAGTACGTAGTCGCGCAGTACGACTTCACGCAGCTCATCACCCATGCGATAGCTGGCGTCCGGGTCGGCCAGGTGCATGCGGATCGCTTGCAACCACTCATCCGTGGAGTTGGTCTTGATCCGCGTGCAAGGCAAATAACCGCGATAAGCCTCGGTGTCGGTGCAGATGACCGGGTAGCCGCAAGCGCCATACTCCAGCAGGCGCAGGTTGCTCTTGCAGTCGTTGAAGATATGGAATTCCAGCGGTGCCAGGGCCAGGTCGAGGTTGAGGCTGGCCAGTTTCGCCGGGTACACGTCGAGGCCGATCACGCCATGGAACTCATGCATGTACGGACGCAGATCGTCCGGGCACATGCCGAAGAACACCCAGTCGACCTCGTTCGCCAATTCGCGAACCACATCGGCGATGACAGCAAGGTCACCGTGGTGACTGGTGCCGCCACCCCAGCCGACCCGCGGTTTTTTCGACGTGCGGCGCTGGCTGCGCAGGTCTGACCACAGGTGTTTGGCCAACATGTTCGGAACAACGCGAATATCGTTGTGCATGCTCGACAGCGCATTACCCAGCGGTGCCGTGGACACCACGACCCGGTCGCACATGCCGATCGCACGACGTACCAGCGCCTCCATCTCATCCTTGCCCGGCATGTTGCGAATGTGGGCATTGCGATGGGGAACATGGATCACGTAATCGTCGAGTTCGTAAATCCGGCGGGCATTCGAATACTTTTGCAGGCTCGGAATTTCGTTGATCGGACCTTCGGAATACCGCCCCTGCAAAATGATCACGTCCGGGGACTGACGCTCAACCTCAATGATGCTCGGCAGGTTGTAATGAATGCGTCCCAGCGCCCGGCCGGCCGCTTCCAGCTCGATCAGCGGTTGCGTCACTCGGTAGTGACCGATGGCCGATGCGTTGACCGGCAGTGCGAGGATTTTCGGCAACTGCGGCTGCGAAAACGGGCTCCAGCCCGTGCGCAACCCCGGATCGAGACGGAAGCTTGACCCGACAATCCCGTTCAATGACAGGTTGGCGTTGTACGCAGGATCGCGCGCCACAATCGGCAGCCAGCGCTTGTAGAAGACTTCCTGCTCCTGACTGTGCAACGCCACTTCAGCGTCGCTCGCCGCCACGACCGGCTGTGCGCCGAGTGCCAGTTGGGCGAATGGTGTCCAGACCACCAGATAGCCTTCCTGACCAACGCGCAGGCACAGGTCGACCTCGTGCAGCGACTGCGCCAGGTTCTGCTCGTCAAGCCCGCCGACCGCATCGAACACCGACTTGCGCACCATCAGGCAATCGCTGCCGACTGCGCTCAGATCCTGAGCGACCAGCAGTCGGTACATGTAACCCGTCGCGTGCATCGACTCGCCGTAAAACGGCACACCCGCCGGCCCTTGCAGGCCGAGAATCAGACCGGCATGCAACACCCGGCCATCCGGGTTGAAAATCTTGGCACCCACCACGCCGACTTCCGGGCGCTGTGCGTGATTGAGCATTTCCGCCAGCCAGTCACCGTGGGTGATCACGCTGTACGGATTGAGCAGCAGCACATACTCGCCACGAGCATGGCTGACCGTGACATTGCGCACCGCCGCCACATTGTCCTGCAGCGGGCAGTCGAGGACGCGAATCCGCTCGCTGCCCAATTGCGACATGCCGTCAAACCAGGCCTTCGCCTCGGCGCTCTGGCTGCCGTTGTCGACCAGCAACAACTCATATTCGCCGTAGGTGGTTTTCTCCAGCAGACTCTCGACACAACGCTGAACGGCCGCCGTCTGATCCTTGCTGACGATGACAATCGACACCAGTGGCTGGCTGGCGTGGTGGTAGTTCACCCGATTGAGCAAAGCCGAACTGCCCCGACGGATCTCATGCGAGATGCCCAGACGGTGCAGGTGTGCTTCCAGCAATTGCGCGTTGTTGTCTGCCAGTTGCGGCTCCGACAGCCATTTGGCCAGATCGAATGCCGACTCCAGCAGAATCTCCGAAATGTGGCCGACCGCCTGCAAACCGTCGTTCTCGACCATGCGCAGCAATAAGTCGTGCGGCGCCAGTTCGCCAAGGGCGGAGTCGAAACCACCCAGCGTCAGGAAGCGTTCACGCTCGAATGCCAGCGCCCTGCCTACGTACGGATAGCTGCGCATCAGGTCCAGGTTGAAATCCGGCTTGAACACGGGCTCTGTGGATTCGCCCTGGCTCAACCCGCCTTCATCGCTGTACAGACACATCAGAGTGCGCGAAAGCGCAATGCGCTCAGCCATCACCAACAACGCCGGCACGACCAGACGATCACCGGCACGCAGCAGATAGAACCAGTCAGCGCCGTCCAGTTGCGGCAACAGTTCATTGAGCTGCTGGCGCCAGTCATCCTGTAGCGGCATGCGCACGACACGCTCATCCAACTGCGCTTCGCTGCACGATGCCGACAATACGAGGGTCAGCTCAGGCACATACTCCTGGGCTGCGAGCGATTGAAGCGTCAACTCCAGGGCAGAAACGCTGTCCTGCTCGTCGATGATCACCGGCACGATCTTCGGAATGCGCGGCCAGTTGGCCATCGTCTCCGGCAACAGCTCGCGCTGCCCGTCTGTCAGGCTTCGGCACGCCAGCCATTGTGCGTACAACTGAGCAAAACTGACGCTGGCGATACCGACGTGCCAATCCTGGGTCGTCTGCTTGGTGCCCAGAGTCCGGCTCAACGGCAACTCTTCCCAGACCCGAGGCGACTCCTGCGCCTTGGTGACCGGCAAATAACGCACCCAGCCCGGCGCAGGCGCTGACTCGCCGCTGCGAGCCTTGAGCATCTGGGTCAACCATTGCCGTTCGACCATTGTCGCATCGCGCATCGCTTGCTGAGCGCTCAAGCGCTCGGGGTACAGGCGCTCGACGCTCAGAATGTGATTGGACACCACCATGTTGGCGCGACGCAGCAGGCACACATACAACGCAAAATCCAGGGAAGCGACAAAACAATGGCCCGGCTGTGTCAGGGCCGGCAGCAGCTCCAGCACATCGGCTCGACGGAACAGGGCATTACTGAAGCCGCCAAGAATATTGACCGGGAAGTTTTCGAAAATGGCCAGCAGGTCTTCGCCCTTGAACAGGCCGGACACCGGAGACAGCGGAGTATTTTCCAGACGCGAAGGCAGCGGCAGATCGTCGGCATCCCAGAACAGTCGCTGGGCCAACACCAGATTGACATCTTTCTGATCGATGAGCGTTTGTGCCTGACTTTCGATGCACGTGATAAACAACTGATCGTCGTCGCACAGGAACTTGATGAACTCACCCTGCGCCTGTTCCAGGCACGCCTGGAAGTTGCCGACCATCCCCAGAGTGTGCGGATTACGCACATAGCGCACGGCAAACCCGGTTCTTTCGACGGTCGATACGACAACCGCTTCGATCTCGTCGCCACGGCTGTCGTCGCAGACAATGATCTCGAGATTGCCGTAGCTTTGGCTCACGGCACTGTTCAAGGCCCGTTCGAAAAAACGCGGATTGAAGGCAGGGATGACGAGGCTGACAAGGGGAAGTGAATTCACGGCGGACTCGCAAGCGGCGGGAACCCGCCCGGAACAGCGAGCCCTTTGAAACCGCAAAAAAAGACGATTGATACAGAGCGGTCAGAGCAAACGGGCGCTTGCGCGCCCGTTCAGGATCAGATCTTGTTGAACAGGCCCAACTGAGAGATTTTGCTGAACGCCAGTTGCGAGGCCTGCAGCATGGTCTGCTGCAAGGTCAGGCGGGTCATCACCTCGGCCGGATCCGAATCACGGATCGTGCCCTGGGTGTTGGAGTTTGCCAGCTGCAGGCTCTCGTTGGTGGTGCTCTGGTCATCCAGCGACTGCCCGCGGGCACCGATGGACGTCACCGCGCTGCCGATCTGGTTGGCGGCGCTGTCGATGTTGCCGAGGCCGGCTTCCATGGCACCCTGGAATTTCTGCTTGGCCACCGGATCACCGTCGATCGGGGTGTTCAGCGCCGTGACCATCTGGCCCAAGGTGTCGAGCACGTTCTGGGTCTGGTGGTTGTTGGACTGGATCGAGAACTGGTCACCGGCCGCCGGCGTGCCGCCGAGGGCGAAGGTCACACCCGCTGCCGTGGCGTTGCCACCGGCCACGGTACCCGACGAGATCGGCTTGCTGTCGGCAGTGACAGGCGCAGCGTACAGGTCGAACGCGGTGGCGCTGGTGAACTTCAGGACCGCGCCGCCGCCGGACGGGAAGGCCGCTGTGTAGGCCGCCTGGTCGGTCACGCTGGAACCGGTGATGACCGCGGTCGACGGGTTGCCCGGGCTGCGCGCGGTGGTAAACGAGTCCGGCGAAGCCGACAGCTGGAAGCTGTGGCCGGCAATGACTGCGTCCGGGTTGGTATCGCCGGCCTTGAGGTTGATGTTCAACTTCATGTCGACGCCACGGAAGCTGACCGTCTGGTTCGCGCCGTTGCTGTTGCTGATCAGACCGTTCTGGCTGGCTTCGGCGGTCACGTCGTTGCCCAGGGCATCGGTGATCTTCAGCTGAGTGCTGCTGATGAAGTCCACGGTGTAAGGCTGACCGGCCGCAAACTTGGCGTTGTAGGTGGCGGCGGTGCCGATCGTACCGTTGGTCAGCACCACGCGACCGTCATCGACGAGCGGAGCCGTCATTGTGGTCTGGGTACGACTGGTGTTGATGGTCTGCTGAAACGCATCCCAACCGGTGGTGTTGGTGGCGACCGACATACCGTCGCCAATGCCCAGGTTGATCTGGGTCTGGTCACCGTTGTAGGTGTAAGTGCCATCGGCGTTCTGCGAGTACGGCGCGGTATCGGTCTTCGAGCCGGAGAACAGGTAATTGCCGTTGGCATCCTTGGAGTTCATCAGGCCCAGCACTTGTTGCTGGATCTGGCTCAGTTCGGCGGCGTAAGCCTGACGGTCCTTATCGGTGGCGATGCCGTTGTTGGCCGCCAGTCCGATTTCCTTGGCGCGCTGCAAGGCATCGGTGATAGCCGTCAGCGTGGATTCCTGAACAGTCAGCGAGCTCTTGGTGGTATCGATGTTGCCTTTGTACTGATCGAGCATCGCGGCCTGCTGGCCGAGCTTCAGCAGGCGACCGGCACCGATCGGATCGTCGGCAGCGGTGTTGATGCGCTGCAGGCTGCTGGCTTCGTTCGCGGTCGCGACAGCCTTGCTGTAGTTGCGCTGATATTGAGCAGCTTGCGTCGCGTAATACTGAGCGGTGGAAATGCGCATGAATTACGACTCCTTAAAGACTGTTGATCAGCGTGGCGAAGGTTTCCTGCGCAGCTTTGATGATCTGCGAAGACGCTGTGTAGTACTGCTGATACTTGACCAGGTTGCCGGTCTCTTCGTCCAGGTTGACCTGAGACAGCGAATCACGCGCGCCTTGCGCCTGATCCAGAATGGCCGTGGTGGCTTCAATGTCGGACTTGCTTTGAGCAGCCTTGGTACCGACGTTGGTCACCAGCTTGTTGTAGGCGTCGGTCAGGCTGATGCCCTTGCTGCCCGAGCCGGTGTCCACGGTCTGCTTGGTCTGCAGGCCGACCAGCGCCTGGGCGTTGCGGTTGTCCGAAGACGCCGCGCCGGTCAGGCTCATGGTGAAGGTTTCGCCGGCTTTCGGCGTCGCGCCCACGGTGGTCTGCACGGTGAAGGTTTTCTGCACGTTCGGCGTGACGCTGGTGTCCATCACTGGAGCGCCGGTGGAGTCGACCATGCCGATCTTCAGGTTCAGGGTGTTGGCCTGCCCCGGCACGATGGTTCCGCTGCCGATGGTGTTGCCCTTGGCGTCGACCATGTTGTACGACTGGCTGCCGCTGGCGACCGCGCCGAATACCAGTTTGACCGGGGTCGAATACTTGAGCGCGTTCTGCAACTCGGCCTGGGAGGTCGGGTTGTAGATGTCGATGGTGTCGGTCAGCGTCGGCTGGGTGTAGGTGCCGGAGTTATTGGTACTGGCCACGCCGGTCAACGGTGCCGCCGCCGCGATTTTCTTCGGGTCGGTGAGCACGGTCTGGATGCTCGAGGCCGCGCCACGGGTCGGGGTCACCTTGAAGGTGTCACCGGCGCTCAGGGCACCGCCATTGAGGGCCAGGGTGAAGCCGTCGATCACCGGAGGCGGCGTGGTCGTGGTGCTGAACGAACCCATGTCGGTGCCGTCCGAGCGCTTGACCGTGTAGTTGGTCGCGCTGGTGAAGGTTACCTGGTAATCGTTGGTGGTCAGCTTGCCGGTGTCCTTGATGGTGACGTCAAGGTTGCCCGAACCCGCACTGTTGCCCGCCTGGGCAATGCTGCGCTGACTGATCAGCGCGGCACTGTTGATGTTGTTGAAAATCGCTGCGCCGAAGTCACCGTTCTTGTCGATGCCCTGGGCTTGCTGACGGTTGACCTGATCGGCGATCACCAGCGCTACACGGCCCAGTTCGTTGAGCGACGGGTCGAGCACTTCCTTGCGATAGCTCAGCAGACCGCCGATTTCGCCACCACTGATCACCGAAGTGATGTCGATGGTGCTTGAACCGCGATCCATCTGGATGCCCATGCGCGACGGGTCATCCTTGCTCGGCACAGTGCTCAGGGTGTTGGTGGTGTTACCGACAACCAGCGGCTGACCGCTGCCGACGTAGACGTCGAAGCTGGTGCCGCGCTCGACGACCTGCGCGCCGACCAGTTGGGAGAGCTGGCGCACGGCTTCGTTACGGGTGTCGAGCAGATCGTTCGGCTGACCGCCGCTGGTGGAAATCTCGCCGATCTTCTGGTTGAGATTGGCAATCGAGGTGGCCAGTTTGTTGACCTGAGCCGCCATGTCGCCGAGGTTGCCGTTGAGCGTGGTGTTCTGGTCGTTGAGCTGCTTGGCCAGGGCGTTGAAGCGGCTGGTCAGGGCTTGCGCGCCGGTCAGCACCGATTGACGGGAAGTGTCGTCGGTGGCCGAGGTCGATACGCCTTGCATCGAGGTAAAGAACTTCTGCAGCACGCCGGTCAGGCCGGTGTTGGTGTCGGACAGCGAGCCGTCCAGTGCGGTCGCCTGTGCGCCATAGGCGGCGGCTTCGCTGCTCAGCGAGGTGGCGGTGTGCAGCTGCGATTCGAGGTAGGAGTTGTACACCCGGCGCACGTCGGCGAGGGTCGTACCGGTACCGATGAACACGTTACCGTACTGAATCGAGGACTTGGTGCCCTGCACGGTTTGCTGGCGTGAATAACC
>Ga0247818_10001553_pt1 | contig 14661 bp, 7 predicted proteins | sample 13C_Glucose_Day1_FD_192424 | JGI IMG/M metagenome (GOLD analysis project Ga0247818, IMG submission 192424) | Soil microbial communities from agricultural site in Penn Yan, New York, United States - 13C_Glucose_Day1 | ecosystem: Environmental > Terrestrial > Soil > Agricultural land | place: USA...
GTCCTTGAAACAAACCGAATGCTTTAATTTCGGCCTCCGGTGGGGGCTCACAGCTGCCGACGCGACTAGGTGACCAGCCAAACCGGCGTTTCATGCCTGCCGCTGCCTCAGCAACTTTGAACGCAGCCACTACGGGATCAATGACCGGTACACCAATCTCTGCCTGCACTTGTTCGAAAAAACCGAACTCAATAGTGCAGCCCAGGATAATTGCTTCCGCGCCATCTTCTTCGACCGCACGACGCGCCTGCTCAATAATGCGACTACGGGTCAGTGCATGATCACGCTGGAACTCATCTACTCCCATGTTCAGTGAGCGCATCGAGGCTAGACGATCACCCGCCCCGCAGGCCTTCACCCGAGCCCCCATTTGTTCCATCCACTTATTCCGTCCTACGATGATCGAGAATCGGTTGGCCAGATTTGCGACAACTTGCAAGCTCGCTTGGCACGGTCCAACAACAATCATCTCTCCCGAAATTTCCCGAGCATCTTCCAATGCCGGATCGTAGAAACAACCCAGTACCAATCCGTCTAAGCCTCGTTGAGCACAGTCTCTGGCTACGCGCACGCTGCGTTCATAAATCATTGCTTCGTAACAGCGATACTCTAAATGCGAGGGGCTGGGCTGCATGTCGAATGACACAACCTCAACTTGAGTTGAAGGCAGTTTTATCGAACGCAATAACTGCGCAATAGGTTCGTCAAAGGCTGGACTTCCAATTGGGTTTAACCAGCACAATGAAACAGGAACATCTTGCGGCTCGGTGGCAAAAGTATTCTGAGACATATAAAAACTTCCTTCGCGAAGGTAGAAATTAGAAGCTCTTCACTAGAGCCATAGTAAATGAGTTCGAGTATGGAATATTGTCGCTATGGTAGTAATCGAAGTTCAAGTTCGCCGAAATGTAAACTCCTTGCTTGGCGAAGCCTGTGTACGTCATAGATGGCCCGATCTTGCCCTCGCGCGATTCCTCAAAATCTGTCGAAGATCTGTTGTTCAAGTTGTAGACGTGATGCACGCCAAGCCAGAGATTATCAGTCACTAAGTAACCTGCGGCAATATCAGCAAACCAATAGCTGACACCTCCACGTAGACGTTCAGAGGTACCATTACCCAAGTCGGTGTCACTGCGATTGCGCGCGGCGTAATAGACCCCTACCGGGGTGAATGTCGCTGCGAACTTACCATACTGCACATAGTTATTAACGCTAAAGTTGACAGCATAGCGGTTGGAGCCGGCGCCAAAACCAACGGCATCGTCATTACCATTAGGGAACTCAACCATAAGCGTCGGACTTGTCCAGAAGGTAAAATAATCTGGCGATGCATAAGTGGCAGTGGATTTCGGCTCTATGACATTGTAGTAGTACTCAAGACCAATGTTCGGTGAGGCGAAACCCCACTCATTAGAGTCTTTAGCACCATTGGTATCGGCGTAACCTGCAATCGCGCCCCCCCAAACTTCTATCTGGTCGCGCGTAGTACCGGTAAACCCTGTTTCCGAGAAATAGGCCAGTACGGTGTTCGCGCCAGCACGATCGTCGCCCTGTGAAGTTCGATTGTAAACCGGGAAGGACTCCAACGCGAAAGAACCTGGAACGCCTGGCTGTCCGAAACCGATAAACTGATCTGCTTGCACAGTTGCACTGATACTCAAACTCAGGCCAAGCAATACCGGCCCTCCAAAACGCGAAGGTTTATATGACTTCATGATGTATATCTCTTAGTTGTTGTTGTTTTATACAGTTTTGTTGAGCTTGAGACAGATCAGGACATAGCCTCTTCAACCTCATATAACTGCTTTGGAATGTTTGGTCCGAGGATGCTTGCCGATTTATCTCCGAGTAAAATAACGTCTTCCACCCGCATACCACCAAATCGCTCGTAGTCCAAAAAGCGTTCGTATTGGATGAAATCGGTATGGCGACCCTCTGCTTGCCAGCGCCGAATCAGGTCAGGGATAAAATAAATCCCTGGCTCGACGGTCATCACCATGCCTGATTTAAGGCTCTTGCCCAGTCGCAAATTGCCTAGTCCAAACTGTTGGCTACGCGAAACCTTTTCGTCGTATCCCACTAAGTCTTCGCCCAAGGACTCCATGTCATGCACATCCAACCCAAGTTGATGGCCTAGTCCGTGTGGGAAACAAAGCGCGTATGCACCGCTTTCAACAACGTCTGCTGGATTGCCGTGGAAGAAACCCAATTCGGTCATACCTTCCACTAGTTGCAGGGATGCCTCACGGTGTACGTCGATATAGCAAATGCCTGGAAAGAGGCTCTTGATAGCGCTCTCTTGAACCCTAACCAGCAATTTATAAAGTTCAGCTTGGTGAGGTAGAAAACGTCCGCCGACGGGCAATGTACGGGTCACATCACTGGCATAGCCCATTGAACTCGAAGCACCAGCGTCGTTCACCACCAAATCACCCAATTCAAGGCGTGAGTCGTGCTTCAAATTGTGCAAGATCTCGCCTCGACGGCTGAATATCGGCTGATAAGCCTCTTGCAGCCCTTCTCGCCCCAGCACCTCACGCATTCGGGCAACTACTTCCCGCTCCAATACACCAGGACGGGTCGTAGCCATTGCCACCCGATGCATCTGATCGGCGACCCGCATAGCACGGGTGATTTGCTCAATCTCGCAGGGCTCCTTGATTTCTCGCAAGGCAACCACTGCTCGAATTAATTTGTCAGATGCTTTTGACGCGAGCAACTTAGGGGCAATGGAAGTTAAGCGCGATAGCAAAAGAGCAGTTTCGCCACGATATGGCGGTAGAAAATGGACCTTACGGCCATGTTTCCATGCTACTTCCAGACAGCGAGGCGCCAACACTGATGGACGCAGAGAAACACCCGACCCAGCTTCGCATAATTCAGACAACGACAAGTCGTTGCCCAGCCATATAGCATCATCCAAGCTGATATCATCGGCAAAGATCGATGCCGTTCCACTATCAAGGTCGATGATGCCAACTAACGATGGCCGATCAATTCCGAAAAAATAGCTGAACGTTGCATCTTGTCGAAATGGATAGGTGTTATGCGCAAAGTTAATTGGCGAATCTTCGTTGCCAGGGAGCAACACGATGCCCGAGCCTAGGTGTTCGCGTAAGGCCTGCCGGCGGCGTTGGTACGTAATCGCTTCGAACATGCTGTTGCCTCCACTATCGCGCGATTGTCAGACCCGGATGCCGTAAACCGATTCGGCAGTGGCGGCATCCAAATAGCCATTTTTCACGTCGTCTAGCACGGCAGCGGGATCACGCTCGGCCGGATTACCGTACCCGCCACCGGCCCCGGTACGGATGCGCACCAAGTCTCCTGCATTCAGGACGATACTGCTGGCCATGGCGTAGCGTTCATGTTCACCGGTGGTGCGTATGACCGTGACATAGTTTGGCGTACCATCAGAGCCACCGTTCATACCCCACGGTGGGATAGTCGAACGGGTGTAACCGCAAGTTAGGAAGCTTGCATCGCTGCGAACCCGATAGTCGATGCACAGGCCGCGCCCACCGCGATACTTACCATGGCCGCCGGGTTCATCGTTTAACTCGACCCGTTCCACGTACAAGCCATAGCGCGCTTCACAGACCTCAACGGGGCAGTTGTAGGTCTCACCGTGAAGCCCTGAGTACATTGCGTTGTTACCATCACGGCCTTTCTCGCCACCCCAGCCCCCGATCTCCGGCTCAACCAGGGTAAAAACGCGCCCGGTGTCTGGGTGCAGACCTCCAATGATGGTGGCGCAGACTGAAGCAAAATTCCCCGCAGGCACTCGCTCAGGAAAGTGGCTGGCCAGGCAACGCAATATCAAGTCATGAACGCGAATCAGGTTTTCGAAATAGAAACCCTCGGCGGCAGGCACCTGTGCATCGAACAGCGTGCCCGGGGTCGTAAGTACTTGGAGCGGGCGGAAGGTTCCACCGTTGGTAACGCCTTGTGGTGCCGTCACCGACTTGAACGCCATCTGTGCTGCAACTACAGCGCCGTCGCGGCTGAGGTTGGTTGGCCCCTGGCATTGGGCCGGGTTATCGCGCAAGTCGATGATCATCTGGGTTTTATTGATGTGTACTGACACCTTGAAGACTTGCCCGTCGTCTTGTAATTCCTCCATGTCGAATTGACCACAGGGAGAATCCTGCAACGCTTTGAGCGATACTTTTTCCCCTAAATCCATGAAGTCTTCCATGGCAGCAAGAAACAGATCCGACCCATACTTTTCGGTCAGTTCACGGATGCGCGCGGCACCGCTGCGCACTGCAGAAATTCCAGCCCACATGTCGCCTTCCATAAAGTCGGGCATGCGTGTATTTGCCCGTAGGATCTGCAACACCGAGCGTATCGGCTGACCTCGAGAAATTAGTTTGACTGACGCCAGACGCAGACCTTCCTGAAAAATCTCGGTGGCATCGGTAGACAATGATCCCGGCACCATCCCGCCGACGTCGTTCCAATGTGCAATGTTGGCAGTCCAGGCCACCAACCGCCCTTGGGCGAAGACCGGCATTGCCAATACCACGTCGTTGAGGTGTGTCACGCCACCGCTGTGTGGGTCATTGGTGATAAACACATCACCCTCTTCTATCTCTCCAGGAAGTGGGTGATGTACCAAAATTTGTTTCACGGCTTTGTCCAAAACGCCGACAAAAGCGGGGATTCCTGCCCCTGAACTGGCAATCTCACCTTGGGCGTCAGTGATACCCGTGCCCATGTCCAGTACTTCATAAATCACTGGGCTCATTGCTGCCTTGCGCATCGCTTCAAACATTTCGTCAGCGATTGCTTGAAGGGAGTTCTGCACAATTTCCAGTGTAAAAATATCAATTCTGTTCATCACTGCGCTCCGCCAATCGACAGTTGGGTAATATGAAGGTTACCTAGGCGATCCACCTGCACCACATTGCTTGGATGCACGACTATCGTCGTCCCGGAGTCCTCGATGATGGCCGGGCCTTTAAACGTCATATTGGGCTCGAGCTGCGCGTAGTCGTAGATCGCCGCTTGGTGAATACCTTCTAAGGCATAGTCGACTAGACGATGTCCCTTTAAGGCCGCTTCTAATGTGGCGCCGGTTACCGGCAGATCTTCAAGATCAAGTTTGCCGATCTGGGCAACCGCCATTAGGTGAAAGCCAACGATTTCCAGAGGGGCATCAAGACGATATGTGTACTTCTGCTCATACATTGCGTGGAAGCGCGTCGCAATCTGTGCCCAATGCTCAGCGATTCGCTCGTTGAGTTGTAATGGCACTTCTACCGAGTGTTCCTGATTCTGGTAACGCAGCTTGCAGTAAACTGTCAGTTCTACCTTCTCCGCATCTATGTCCTCAGCAGTAAACTGATCGCGGGCGGAGGCTACTAGATCGTCGAGGAACCCTTGGGCTTCCTGAACAGCGCCCTCGCGATAGGTTTCGATAAAACGATTGACGAACAAGTCGCGGCGCAAGTCCGACATCGTCATGCCCCATGCGGAAAATACCGAAGCTCCGCGCGGGATGATGACTTTTTTCACCCCCAGTTCCTGCCCCAGTGCCACAGCATGCATTGCACCACCGCCACCAAAGGCGATCAGAGTAAAGTCCCGCGGATCATGGCCTCGGCTCAGAGAAACCAATTTCAGTGCGTTAACCATGTTGTCATTGGCAATTCGCACAATACCGCGAGCAATTTCTTCGCTCGGCAAATCCATACGCACGCTCAGTTCGCCCAGCGTACGTTCTACGGCAGCCATGTCGGCGTTCATTGCCCCGCCGCAGAAGTAATCCTTGTTGATTCTGCCAAGAGCCAGGTTCGCGTCAGTTGTGGTTACGTGATTGCCGCCATTGCCGTAAGCAGCCGGGCCAGGAAGAGCGCCTGCTGACTGCGGGCCGACATGCAGCTTGTCAAACTCATCGACCCAGGCAATGGAGCCACCACCGTTGCCAATTTCCACTAGGTCCACTACGGGAACCATGATCGGGTAACCCGCACTGATCTGGTCTCGTTCGATCCAGTAGTCTGTCTTGATAGACACTTGGCCGTTTTGAATTAGCGAACACTTAGCCGTGGTGCCGCCGATGTCTAACCCTAAAAGATTCGGTTCGTCGATTAGCCTTCCCAGCTCAGCCGCGGCCCAAAAACCACTCGCAGGTCCCGACTCCACCATCGTGATAGGTATTTCTCTTGCGTGAGCAACGCTATCGACACCACAGTTCGACTGCATTACATACAAGGGGGCTTTGTAGCCTCCGGCGCGCAAGGCCGTTTCCAGATTAGAAAGATATCGAGCCGCGATAGGCTGAACATAAGCCGACAACACGCTAGTACTGGTGCGTTCATACTCTCGCCATTCGCGAGTGATCTGATGCGAGGCCACCACCGATACCTCCGGCCACAGCCGGCGAACCTCAGCCAGAACCGCTAACTCGTGAACCGGATTTGCGTAGGAGTTTAATAGACAAATTGCTATCGCCTCGATGCCCTCGCGGCGGAAATCGTCGATGATTTGTTCAACGCCAGTCAGATTAAGAGGCTCACGCTCCTGGCCATCCATATGGATCCGCCCCCCGACCTCTCGACGCAAATGCCGTGAGACAAAGGGGGTTGGTTTAACCCATTGCAGATTGAAATAGTCTGGACGATTGGCTCGGGCGATTTCAAGAATGTCGCGAAAGCCTGTCGTAGTAATGAGTCCGGTACGGACGCCCCGACGCTCCGTCAGAGCATTGATGACTACTGTCGTGCCGTGGGCGAGAAAGTCGACATCTTCAAGTCGCACCTCGGCCTTTCGCAGGACGTTGAGAATGCCTTGCTCGAAATTCGGCGGTGTGGTGTCGGACTTCGCAGTTCGAATGGTTTGTTTTCCGGTGACCGGATCGGACTCGAAGTAGACCAGGTCAGTGAAAGTACCACCGATGTCGGTAGCTACCCGTACGGTCTTGCCGTTGATATCCACAGCACGTTTCCTCGCAAGATTATTTTTATTCGCAACGGGACATCGCTTCATTGGCCGTGTCACGGTCCGGAGATGCGATGGTTGCTGGCAAGGAAAGTTATATTGCCCACGCAGGGGGGCTTCAATGAGTTCGAAGGGTAGTTTCGGAGGGCGCTGCAGAGTCAACTACCCGGATGGGTAGAAGGGTGGTTTTACTGGCGAAGATCCAGTAGACCATCGCGTAACGCTGCGCTGATGGCGGCAGAGCGGCTCTCTACCGAGAGCTTGCGAAAGATCTGCTTGAGGTGGAATTTTACAGTGTTTTCAGAGACACCTAATGCCATGGCGATGGCTTTGTTCGATTGGCCGTCAGCCAAAAGTTCTAGTACGTGCAGCTCCTTGCCACTGAATTGCGCCCGTGCGCGCACTGGATGAGCTCGCCAACCACGCAAGCGTGTCATAACCATTGCCATACCCGGAAACGGCTCTGGTATTTGTTCTAATACCGGCAGTAATCCGGGACCGATCTCAAGAAGCAGTCCAGTCAAATCGTTTTGCAGGATTGGCCTCAAAACGTGCTTTACGTCCTCTGTGCTGAACTCTCCTTGGGATTTATGCCCTGCGAGTAGTTCCATCAGATGGATACGCCAAACAGGCAAAAGCAACCCCATGTTCATCAAAGCTTCAGCGTCTTGCTTCAAGCGTGCGCATGCTGACGCCGATGCGCCAACTGCCAATTGCAGTCTAGCGAATGCCAACGCAGCAGCTTCGCGGCAACGCCAGTCTTGTGTATCCGACTGGCAATCCAGCCCAATCGCCAGCGCTTGTTGACGAGCCTGGGTCACAAGGCCGCACTGAGTGAGTAGGTCTACCCGCCAAAGAACAACCAACCGGGAGAGTCTGAATAGGTGTCGTTCCTTCGCAAGCTGTTCAACTTTTTCCAATAACGACAGCGCTGGTTGCAAGCCGTGAGTACGCATGAGGGTGCGCCACGAAACCTCGGCAGTAGCAGCAAAAACGTCGAGCCAACCGTCAGTATGTTCCAACGAATCCCAGCCCTCCTGTATCCATGGCTGAGCTTCAACCCATGAACCCTGCCAATACAAATGCTGAGCCTTGAAGCATCCAACGACGGCTTTCAATGAGCTCTCACTGCCGAAATTTTCCTCTGCCATGGCCAGCGCTTCATCGACAACCGCTCGTGAATTGACAATTTTTCCGCCTAAGGCCAAGGCTTGTGCCTCGTGAATCAGACAAAAGTTTTCACCAAGGTGACTTGTCACAAGCCGCATCCGAACTCGCGCCTTGCGGGAGGAGTCGAGTGCATCATTCAGACGCCCATGGGCCAGCGCGGCGAGGGCGCTTACACATTGCAACGTAGCCATTCCCAATACTTCATGAGCGTGACCTGGTCCTTGATCAATAATCTGAGTTATCTCTCCATTGATGTTTTCAAACTGATCAAAGTACGCTTGTGAGAGCGCTCGAATAACCGTGAAATCCCGTTCCAAGCGTGGGTCACCGCAAACTGCCACCTGCGCCAGACTCAGCAACTGCGCAGACAATTCAAAGTCGCCCAATTTGGCATGAAGGTAGGCCTCAACTAACAACAGATCAGGTTCACTTCGCCGAGTCGGGGCATCAAATTGCTTGAGCAGACTTTGGGTATAACGAATACCTTTACGCAGGACCAACTCCCATCCACCAGCATCAACAATCAGTTTGACGGCAAGTGGGATGTCTTGGGCATTCATGGCATGGGAGACGGCTAGCACCCAGTCGGTTCGTTCGGCCAGCCAAAGTGCTGCTGCGCGGTGAATGCGCGCGGCCAGATCGGCCTCTAGGCGTGGTCTCAGAAACTCTGTTAGCAAGGCGTGGTAGCGGAACCAGTGTCGCTGGGCATCCAGAGGGATTAGCAGGGCCTCTACATGCACGAGTTGGGCGAGTAATGCCGCACTGTCGCTACGACCGCGTACAGTGTTGGCCAGATCGGCATTAAAACGCTCCAGCGGTGACGTCTCGATGAGAAACTCACGGCACTCTTCGGATAATTCTTTGAAAATCTGCTCGGCTAGGTATTCCGCTACGTCGCCCACGCTTCCTGAAAAGGATTGCAACCCATACAGCGAGCCCGACCCTCCCATTAGCCAGAGTTTGGCTAATTGCACCGCGACCGCCCAGCCCTCGGTTTTTTCATGCACTCGGGCCATATCCGCCAATTGAACGCCCCCGCCCCCTAACAGGTTTTGGGATTCGTCCAATGACAGTACTAACTCCCCCGTAGAGATTTCATGAACTAACCCCCGAGCCTTCAGCTTTGCAAGTGACCAGTCCGGTCGACTGCGGCTGGCGATCACCAGGTGTAACCACTGGCTGCCTCTTTCTAGGAGGGTTTGCAAAACCTCGTCAACCGGCCCTCCAGCTACCAGATGATAGTCATCGATTATCAGGACCGTACATCGTCCATCACCTGCTAGCTCTTGTAGCAAAGAGGAAATGGTTTTTTGCGGGTATATGTCCAGCGTCTGATTTGCCGCGAGCGTGCTCAGGCTCTTCAGTTCAAGCCCGGCTGTTTCCAAGGCCATTATCAAATAGGCCAGAAAACGGTTAGCTTCACCATCAGCCTCATCCAGTGACAACCAAGCTACTGTAGCTGCGCTTGGTTGCCTTAGCAGCGATTCGCGCCATTGCATCAGCAAAGTAGTCTTACCGAAACCTGGTGGGGATATCAGCAGCGTCAATGGCACATGGGCATGCGCACGCAGGGCTTCTAGTAGAGCCGTACGAGGAACAGACTCGAGTAATGTCTGCGGCGGAGCTAATTTACCCACCCACATCCATGCATTTGAAGAGCTCAGCTGAAACGGCAAGTGATTCATAAGCTGGTCGCACTAGGGACAATACGTCTGTCCAATTCTTATACCAGTAAAGCAAGTGATTGTCTTTTTTAGAGAAAACGACGCGTCTCACTCCGAAGGCAAGATAAAAAATGCGCCCAGAGATCGAAGCCTGAGGCAGTTTTATAAGCAATGCCTCCAACCGTATGCGTCCGCCCAAACTTGCGTAAGTCAGGCGGGCACCCACTGATGCGGCAGCAGTTGTTCGATTTCACACGCCCACTGGCTCGGATTGGCGTCTGACTATTCTGTCTTTTTAGGCTTCGGCGGGCGGCCAGTTCAGTTTTCCTCGACCGACGCGCAAGGCTTCCACAAGCCTGCTATTACCTAGCAGTCTGCCCGAGAAGAGGCTGGGCTTGGGATCGACTGCCGACTTCTTGAAGGCGGCGACCCGCTGGTAATCGGGAGTTACCAACCAAGTTCGTCCATCGCCTTCGTCGGTGACGATCCGATATAGACCAGCTGGCGGCAGGAACTCAATGTCGAGTAGGCGTTTGTATCGTACGATCGACCACTTCTGGATGGTTCCGCTGAGAGCCTCGGTCCGGAAGCGCGCCCAAAGTGCGGCGGTATCTGGCGTCGGCCAGTCACCAGCGTCGGTGTAGGCAATGATCTCGTCAGATTCAAGCCAGGTCCGCATCTCCGCGGGGGTTATAAAGACAGGCGCGGTTTCCTCGATGGCCGCCATAGCTGCACGCCGTGAAGGTAGGCCCGCGCGGATCAGCATCGCCATCATCAATCGTGGAACGCCGGTCTCGACCGCCGCCGCTGCGCCGCCAGCTACCATATCTGGAGACCAACCGAGGGACATGCGACGGGTTCGGACGGCTTCCAGCGCCCAGACCAAGCGATAGGTGAAGGCTTCTTCGACCGCACGCATGTTCTGTGATCCAATCTTAGAGACCTCCTCGCCGGACACCCAACTTCGAAGGATGACCTTCCAGTTAGCCGGTAGCGCGTTCGCCTTGTCAGGTATGAAGGGCCGCATAAACAGCAGGCGTTCCCCAAGACCGCCAAGCCCATCAACGAGATTGTCAATTTCGCCGCTCAACGCTGCCTCGTCTGCCTGGTCGAGAAGTACGGCCAACTCGTCGGCCATGGCGTCGATGGTGAGGCCGGCTTCAAGTCCGACCCCCATAGCGAAATGCCCGCGCCGCACCTGCGCCGAAGTGGTCTTCCAGATGAGGTCAGCGCGCGCTTCGAACACCCTCTTATGTAAGGGGGCGACATCCTCGTCTTCGCGAGCGATTTGGCGGGCCCAGAGTGATCCCTTAAGGGCCTCATCCAGCAGCTTAGGTAGGTCGTTGCGATCGGCGTCTAGTGCCTCAATCAGCCCGAACACGATCGCATCAAGACGCTCGACGAGCTGAGACAACGGCTCCTCATCGATGGTTTGTTCATCGTCGACCACGTTGTCCTCATCGTCTTCAGCGTCATCATCGCCGTTGAAGGCGTATTCCACAGCCGAGGCCAGTCGCTTGGCCACTTCGGCTTCTTCGCCGGGTGATCTCCAGGCCTCGCGGGCGTTGGCGAGATATTCCCAGGCGTCATCGCGTTTCAGAACGCCTTCGCGCGACAGGCGCTCAAGGATTTCGGCGACGATTTGAATTAGGCCACTTTTTAGAGTCCGTGCTTTGGCTGAGGCGACCAGTCCGCGCCATTCGTGCATTCGCCAATCGACCTTGTCGAACATGACATGGACGATCAATCCCTCAACATCGACAAAGGCGCGCCCAGCTCGGCCGGCAACGTTGGCGAACTCCTCCCCTTTAATCTTGTCGCCGGAGCGATAGAGTGCGGGTACCAAGAGAACTGCGGCGTTGAGGTTGAGCCCCTGAGAGAGTGTTGGCGATGCAATGATGACCTTCAACACTCCCTCGGACAGGAGGATTTCCAGTTCGCGTAGGAACGGGGTCGGCAGGCGGCCATGGTGGACTGCGACGCCCATCTTCAAGCTGGCCACGGCTGGATGGTTCTCACCCAACCATTCCTTACCGACTTCCATGGCGCGGGCGATTGAAGCCTCATCATCCAGTAACGACTCCAGATACCCGCGCTTGCAGAGGTCCACGACCTGTTTGCCGTAGCTCTCGACCCAGTTCGCCTGGGTGGAGAAGATCAAGGTGCGTTTACCTTGACTCGCGAACTCCCATGCTGCGAACAATGTGAGATGCGAATTTTTACGTGGATAGGGTTTTTTTTCCCTCCCAAGTGCTGGCTTTTCTACGACGAACTTGTCGAGGAAGGGACCACCGACGTCAAGGTCAAGCCGTAACAGGGCATCCTTACTGCGGCCGCGCCAAGTGAGGGCGCCGAACCTCTGGCGGGTTGGACGCCAGTTGCTGCGCACAGGCTCACCTACTTCGTCCGAACGGATCCATGCGGTAAGGTCGTCCAGTTCATCGCCGCTGGGCAGGATGGCGGAGAGACACACGATGCGACGCTCGCCAGCATCAGTTCGCCGAAGTAGGCGCTGCACCAGGGTCTCGTAGCGGATTTCCCGCTCGCTCGGACCGATCATGTGGCCTTCGTCGAGGACGATCAACCCGACATCGTTGATCAGGTCGGTATCGCTCCGCAGCGCGAAGTCCAGCTTTTCGGGTGTCGCGATAATTATGTCTCGAGTCCGCAAGGCGTCTTCGTCACCCGCAGAAAGGCCGCTGGCACCATAGAGGGAGGAGACGCTGAAGCCGAGCGGCGCGAAAGTCTTCCTGAAAGAGCGCTCGGTCTGGGCGGACAAGGCGCGAAGCGGCGTGACGATTAGCACTCGCCGCGCCGAGGACAGGGTCATGAGCGCGGCGATTTCCGCCACACGCGTTTTCCCCGCACTAGTCGGTAGCGCAACTACGAGGTCGTCCGTGACGTCGGTGGAACGCTGGGCCGCTTCGCGTTGCGAGGGCCATAGTTCCACCTCCGAGGTCTTGCGAGCATAGAGCGAGGAGATGAACATTCTCCGCAAGTCGGGATATCTATCCTCGGTGTCTACGGGCGACTCAGTTGGAATGTTCTTGTGAAGTGAGTGCTGCCACAGATCGTCGAGCAGGTGGCTGCAGAGACTCGAGATCCACCAAAGCGGAACGTTCCCGGCATTGTCGGCTAGGCTGACGGCGATGCCCAGCAGGGATCGCGCGCTTTCGATCGGCCCACCTTCCCCAGTTTCAAGCGCGAAATCGAAGAACGCGAGGGCCCGACAGATAGTCGTGTTTAGTATCGTCGACAGGACCTCATCGACGTCGGATTGGTCGGCACGCAACGCGTCGGCGATGTGTTCATCTTCATGGGACTGGTCGCCGAGCCACTCACGAATGAAGCCACGCAACTGGCCGAAATCGCGAAGGATCAGGTGCCGGATAGCCATCTCGCCCGGCGAAGTGTTGAGGTCGTCCGCCGTTTCGTTGAAAAGTGAATAGGCGACGGCGGAAAAGCCGGCCAGATGGTAGGCCGCCGCAGCGATGGTACGACGGAAACCGCGCTCACGTGCTTCCGAGTCACCATTTCGGACCAAGGCTTCGAAAGCGTTGGCGGCGCGCTCAAAAGCCTTGTTTATCAACTCCGATGTGCCGGTCTGGGCACGCAGAGCCATCGCGGCCCGAAGCAGGGCGAAGCCGTGTTCGGCCAAGTCGGTCTCGATGGTTGCGCCTAAGGGCGGCGCGTTCGGCGGCAGCACGCCCCGTTCGCGCATCAGTGACCATGCTTCGCCACGATAGAGAAGGCGTCCCAAGATGCCGTCTGCGGTTGCGGTGATCAAGAATACAGTGAGTTCTTCAATCGTTTCCAAGGTCTTCCGCCTCTTGATACATGGCAGCGATGAAGTCTTGGTGGTCCTCGACGTAGATGTTCACTACGTATTGGTCCCGATTGGTTCCGGCAGCGTCGAGGTCCTCCTTCAGCGAGGAATGAGGGCCGTTACCTGAAATGGTGAAGAGCATGTGATCGATGCGATCGTTTTGCAGCGACTTCACACCCACCTCGTCGCGGAGACTTCGCCCCAAGTCGTTGTCGTTGGGATCACTGCTTTCCAACAGGCGGTTGGCAACGAACAAAAGGGAGTCTGGCGTGCAGCGGCCGTTGTCACGGTTGAGCACGTTGCGGGCGCTGATAACCGTCGCCTTGCTGAGCACTTTATTGCTTTTGGCTTCGCCTTTCAGAAGCCAGAGCTTTTCGCCCTTGTCGTCGTAGCCGGCACCGATGAAGTCGTCACCGCGCATGGCCATGTTGCGGCCGTCCTTGTAGCGAAGACGGCGCACTGGGACGCGCAGGCCGATCTCTTCTTCGACCAGTTCGGTCGCGAGGATTTCGCCGAGGTCCCCAGATCGGCCCTTCTTTGTTTGTGGCATCGCGGCGCGGAGGATTTCACCTGCGACCTCGTATCCGAGCCGACTCACATCCTCTGCGATGCGTTCGAGTCGATCATAGTGCGAACGGATAGTCTCGCTGAGATCGTCGCAGATCTCGTCGCGACCACCAGGCTTTTCGACATAGGTCCAGTAAAACTTGCGCTTGTCCTCTACTTTGCTGGACTTGCACCATTTCTCATATAGCGCCACGACAATCCCTCGATCAATCGGCTCCGATCCATGTGTGCTGGTAAGCGCAATATGGCGACTACGATTGCCCAGTATGCATGTTTCGTACAGTTTCGGAAAATATGAGGGGCTGGTTTTGAATCTCCAAAAAGCAGTAGATGCCGAGGGGCCAGCACCGCTTCATCTGCCGGGCGTCGATCGGCAGAAAGTCTTCACTGTGATCGCTCCAAATGCGGCTCGATTCGCCGCGAATATTCAGCTGCGGTGCCTAGGGATTATCGTTACTGATTCGCGGCTGGCTCGCGAGGGCGTGATGC
>Ga0247818_10001555_pt1 | contig 14657 bp, 10 predicted proteins | sample 13C_Glucose_Day1_FD_192424 | JGI IMG/M metagenome (GOLD analysis project Ga0247818, IMG submission 192424) | Soil microbial communities from agricultural site in Penn Yan, New York, United States - 13C_Glucose_Day1 | ecosystem: Environmental > Terrestrial > Soil > Agricultural land | place...
ATCAATCGTTGTTCGGCGGGAAATACTCTTTCATGCTCGGTGACGGGCAAGTTCACACGCATAAAACGCGATCCTTATTCGGATTATTATTAGAATGTGGGGCATGAAAATCGGCAGCATGGCAATGTGGCATTGCTGTTGCAAGTGACGTGTTCTACGCGCAAACGTGTGGGCCGACCATGCATTGGACGACAATCGCTTTTCAATTCATGACAAATCACCGGCGCTAACGGGATTCACTTGCTGCGCCCAGGCCCATTCGTCTGACCGGATCCAAGCCCCGTTAGCGATGCGGGTTCCCCAACTAAGCTTTACTAGCTAGTGCGCCATCAACCTACGCCCCGCAGTTCTGAGCGTGCCCATCGAACTCAAGCAGTTACGAATGGAGCCAAGAGCCATGCGCCCCTTCAAGCTGTTCGCTTTCCTTCCCGTTGCGATTGCCGGCGCCTTCCTGGTATCGGTACCCGTGTTTGCCGAGCAAGTGACCGGCACGCTAGGGTCACCCAGTGCCACCATCAGTATCAGCGGTGCCCAACTGCCACCCCCCGATCCGAAATTTGGCGGAGTCATCAAGGACGATGCCCTGCATTCCCAACCGTGGTGGGCGCCACGCGTGGTTCCGCCGAAAGGGGCACCCAACGTGCTACTGATCATCACCGACGACGCCGGCTTCGGTGTGCCCAGCACCTTCGGTGGCGTCATTCCTACGCCGACGATGGACCGCATCGCCCAGCAAGGGCTGCGTTACAACCGTGTGTTCTCCACGGCGCTGTGCTCACCGACCCGGGCTGCGCTGATCACCGGTCGCAATCACCATTCGGCGGGCTTTGGTGTGATCTCGGAACAGTCGACCGGCTTCCCGGGCTACAACAGCGTCATCGACCGGGACAAGGCGACGATCGGGCGCATCCTGCTCGACAACGGCTACTCCACGTCCTGGTTCGGCAAGGACCACAACACACCAGTCTTCGCTGCCAGCCAGGTCGGGCCTTTCGATCAATGGCCAACCGGCATGGGCTTTGAGTACTTCTATGGCTTCGTCGGCGGCGATTCCAATCAATGGGAGCCCAACCTGTTCCGCAATACGACCCAGATCTATCCGTTCCTGGGTCAGGCGCCAGGCACCTGGAACCTGGTCACGGCAATGGCCGATGACGCCATAGACTGGATGACGCGCATCCATCAGATAGACCCCAACAAGCCGTTTTTCATCAAATACGCGCCCGGCGCCACGCACGCGCCGCACCACCCGACGAAGGAGTGGGTGGACAAGATCAGTCAGATGAAACTCTTCGACGAGGGTTGGAACAAAGTGCGCGAGCGCATCTTCGAAAACCAGAAGCGTTTGGGAGTGGTCCCGAAAGATGCGCAGTTGCCACCGTGGCCGAAAGAGGTGCTGAAGGAGTGGGACCAACTGACGGCCGAGGAGCAGAAGCTCTATATCCGTCAGGTAGAGGTCTTCGCCGCCTATGCCGCCTATAGCGACAGCGAGATCGGTCGCGTTGTCCAGGCGGTCGAGGATCTGGGCAAGCTCGACAATACGTTGATCATCTATATCAACGGCGACAATGGCACCAGTGCCGAGGGCGGACCACTTGGCACACCCAACGAAGTCGCGTTTTTCAACGGCGTCAGTGTGCCGGTCGCGGAACAGATGAAGTTCTACGACGTGTGGGGCACCGATAAAACCTACAACCACATGTCGGCCGGCTGGTCCTGGACCTTCGACACACCGTTTTCCTGGTTCAAGCAAAACGCCTCGCAGCTCGGCGGCATCAATCAGAACATGGTGGTGTCGTGGCCGGCGCGGATCAAAGACAAGGGCAGCCTGCGCGAGCAGTTCGTGCATGTGATCGACGTGGTGCCGACGATCCTTGAAGCGGCCGGCATCCGTGCGCCCGACACGGTGGATGGCATTGCGCAGAAACCGATCGAAGGGACAAGCTTTGCCTACACCTTCGATGCGAAGAATGCCAAGGCGCCTTCTCAGCACACCACGCAGTACTTCGAAATGATGGGCCAGTGGGCCCTGTACCAGGACGGCTGGTTTCTCAGCACGAAGGTCAATCGTGCGCCGTGGGAAGCCTTCGGCCCGGCCAATGCGGATCCCTTGAACAATCAGGTGCTTGAGCTCTTCAACCTGAACACCGACTTCAACCAGACTGACGACCTCGCGGCCAAGGATCCGGAGAAGGTCAAGGCGATGAAGCAGGCGTTCATCGCCGAGGCGAAGAAGTACCAGGTGTTTCCGCTGGATGCCTCGGTGGCAGCGCGCATTATTGCACCGCGGCCGAACATCACCGCAGGGCGTAAGGAGTTCGTTTATACCCGGCCGATGACTGGATTGCCGCAGGGTGACTCGCCACTGTTGTTAAACACCTCCTACACTATTTCCGCCGATATTGAAGTACCGCAGGGTGGCGCCGAGGGCATGATACTTACGTCTGGCGGACGGTTCGCCGGGTATGGTTTTTACCTGCTCAAGGGTAAGCCAGTGTTCTTGTGGAACCTGATCGACCTGCAACGCCTGAAGTGGGAAGGCACTGAGGCACTAGCGCCGGGCCGGCACACGCTGGAGTTTGACTTCAAGTACGACGGGGTGGGTGTGGGCACGCTCGAGTTCAACGACTTCAGCGGCCTGGCCCAACCCGGCACCGGCACGCTCAAGGTGGACGACAAGGTGGTCGCCACACAGCGCATGGAGCGCACGCTGCCGATGATCCTGCAGTGGGACGAGTCGTTCGACATCGGCTCCGACACGTTGACCGGCGTGAACGATGCGGATTACCAGCCACCGTTCCCACTGACAGCCAAACTGAACCAGCTGACGATCAAGGTCGATCGCCCGCACTTGTCACCCGAGGACATCAAGAAGTTACAGGCGGCAATGGAGGCGAAGGCCAAGCAGGATTGAACCAGCAGAATCCAGGGAGAGCGCCAATGCTTATCAGAAAGCATCGCGTGGGCATTGCCATAATCGTGGCCGGGATAGTGTCCGCCGGCTTGGCTTTTGCTGCGTACCAGCAGATTCGCGGTCCGTCGCCTTTGACACTCGGTGATGGGGAAAATGGCCCCGTGGGTATGGTCTGGCTGCCTGCGGGTGAATTTTTGATGGGCAGCGATCATAAGCAGGCGCGACCTAACGAGAGACCGGCCCACAAGGTTCGACTCGACGGCTATTGGATTGACCGCCACGACGTCACCAATGCCGATTTCGCCCGTTTCATTGCCGAAACCCACTACGTCACTACTGCCGAACGCAAACCCGAATGGGACGATCTGAAAGTCCAGCTACCGCCTGGGACACCTGAGCCCGACGACAGTGTCATGGTGCCCGGTGCACTGGTTTTCGCGGGCACCGACAGGCCGGTCGCCCTGAATGATTTCAGTCAGTGGTGGGCATTTGTCCCCGGGGCTGACTGGCGCCACCCGTTGGGCCCTGACAGTTCAATTGAGGGCAAGGAAACCCATCCCGTTGTGCAGATTTCACTTGAAGATGCGCAGGCCTATGCAACGTGGGCACATAAACGCCTGCTGAGTGAGGCTGAATGGGAGTACGCCGCTAGAGGCGGGCTGGAACAAGCGACCTATGCGTGGGGGAATGATTTCACACCCAATGGAGAAAAGATGGCCAACACTTGGGATGAGGTACAACCGTTTCCCGTGACCGGGGCCAGTAATAAATTCAAGATCGGCACCAAACCGGTAGGCAGTTACAGCGCTAACGCCTACGGGCTCTACGACATGTCCGGGAACGTTTGGCAGTGGGTCGCCGATTGGTATCGTGCCGATGCGTTCAGAGTCGGGCAGCAGCAGGCCGGTGCGGTGACAGTGAACCCGGTCGGTCCATCCGACAGCTATGACCCCGAGCTCGGGGTGACCGCCAATGCACCACAGCGCGTGATCCGAGGTGGCTCTTTTCTGTGTAGCGACAGTTACTGCACGAGCTTTCGAACCAGTGCCCGGCAGGGCGCGGACCCCATGAACTCCATGTCTCATCTAGGCTTTCGTTTGGCGATGAGTCATGACCAGTGGGAAAAGCAGCGCTAACCGAGCATTTCCCGCATCCGATACCAAAGCATACCCAGCGCTAGCAGTGGCGAGCGTAAAGCGCGGCCGCCGGGGAACGTCATGTGCGGCACGGCGCTGAACACGTCGAAGCCTTTGCTGTGTCCGGAGTGAATGGCTTCGCCCAACAGTTTGGCGCACCAGTGGGTGACGTTCAGTCCATGGCCGGAGTAGCCCTGGGCGTAGAACACGTTCGGGTGCTGGCTCAAGCGACCGACCTGAGGGAAGCGATTGGCGGAGATGCCGATCATGCCGCCCCATTGGTAGTCGATATGCACCTTCGCCAATTGCGGGAACACCTTGAGCATCTGCGGACGCATGTAGGCGGCGATGTCCACCGGATCGCGCCCGGAGTAATGGCAGGCACCGCCGAACAGCAAGCGCCGGTCAGCCGAGAGTCGATAGTAATCCAGGCCGACCTTTTGGTCGCATAACGCGACGTTATGCGGGATCAGTTGCGCTGCGCCTTCTTCAGTCAGAGGCTCGGTAGCAATGATGTAACTGCCTGCCGGGAGCACCTTGCCGCTGAGCTTGGGTTCAAGTTCCTCCAGATGCGCGTTGCAGGCCAGTACCAGACTGCCGGCGCGTACCGTGCCCCCGGCACAGCGTACTTGCACGGTGCTGCCATGGATCAACTCCAGCACCGGGCTCTGCTCGAAGATCTGCACGCCCAGGGATTGCGCGACGTTCGCTTCGCCGAGGACCAGGTTCAGCGGGTGCAAGTGCCCCGAGCCCATGTCCACCAGACCTCCGGCATACACGCCGGAGTTCACCACATGCGCGCGGATCTCCCCGGGTTCGAACAGGCGCGTTTCATGGGCGTAACCCGACTCGGTCAGTTGCGCGTGTTCGGCCTTCAGCCCGGCGAACTGCGACGGAGTGTTGGCCAGTTCGCAGAAGCCCCAGCGCAGGTCGCAATCGATGCCGTGTTCGCGGATCCGGTTGCCCACCACTTGCACCGATTCCATCCCGGCACGTTGCAGATAGCGCACACCTTCGGCACCGACATGCTTGGCAAACCCGCTGACGTCGTGGCCAATGCCGCGAATCAACTGACCACCGTTGCGTCCGCTGGCCCCCCAGCCAATCCGCCGGGCCTCCAGCACAATCACCGAGAGCCCGCGCTGCGCCAGTTCGATGGCCGTGTTGATGCCGGTGAAGCCGCCGCCGATCACGCAGACATCGGCCACCAGGTCCGAGGTCAGCGTGGGGCGCGGCGTCAGGCCGTTAGCCGACGCGGCATAGTAGGAGTTCGTGTGTTCGTTGCTGTATTGAGTCATTTGTTGGACTTCACTTTGCTCCAGGAACGGGTCATCAAACGCATGATCGCCTGGGGCGGGGTGGTCGAAATGTAGAGTTTGTCGAGGACAGCCTGCGGCGGGTAAACCTCAGGATTGTTCACCAGCTCCGCGTCCATGAATTCCTTGGCGGGCGGGTTCGGGTTGGCATAACCCACCGAAGCGCTGACCTTGGCAATCACTTGTGGGTCCAGCAGGTAGTTGATGAACGCGTAGGCTTCCTTTGGATTACTCGCGTCGGCAGGCACGGCCAGCAAGTCGAACCACAGATTGCTGCCTTCCTTGGGAATGGCGTAGGCGATGTTCACGCCGTTCTTGGCTTCCTTGGCGCGGTTAGCGGCCTGGAACACGTCGCCCGAGTAGCCGAACGCTACGCAAATGTCGCCATTGGCCAGGTCCGATACATACTTGGAGGAGTGGAAGTAGGTGATGTAAGGGCGGATGGCCAACAGCTTGGCTTCGGCCTTTTTGAAGTCTTCGGGGTTTTCGCTGCGCGGGTCCATGCCCATGTAATTGAGCATCGCCGGGAACACTTCATCGGCCGAGTCCATCATCGACACGCCGCACTGGCTGAGTTTCTTGATGTTTTCCGGTTCGAACAGCACGGCCCAGGAATCGATGTGATCGACGCCCAGCACTTGCTTGACCTTGTCGACGTTATAGCCGATGCCGTTGGTGCCCCACAGGTACGGGACCGAGTGCGCGTTTTGCGGGTCGTTCTTTTCCAGCAGCGCCAACAGTTTTGGGTCGAGATTCTTGAAGTTTGGCAGTTGCTCGCGGTCCAGTTTCAGGAATGCACCGGCTTTCACCTGACGGGCGAGGAAGTGGTTGGAGGGCACCACCACATCATAGCCGGTGCGACCCGCGAGCAGTTTGCCCTCCAGGGTTTCGTTGGAATCGAAGACGTCGTAGATCACCTTGATCCCGGTTTTCGCCTGGAAGTCGGCGAGGGTGGTTTCGCCGATGTAATCGGTCCAGTTGTAGACGCTGACTGTTGGTTGAGCGTGCGCAACGGCGCTGAACAATGCCGCCAGCGCGACCGGGACCACGGATTTCAATAGACGCATATCGACACCTTTCTAATTATTGGATTCTTCCCATGATCGTTCCCACGCTCTGCGTGGGAATGCCTCAAGGGACGCTCCGCGTTCCAATGGGACGCGGAGCGTCCAGGGCTGCATTCCCACGCGGCGCGTGGGAACGATCGTTGCCGTGGCAAGTGTTTAAACGCTGAGCATCAGGAATTCCCGCTCCCAGGAGCTGATCACCCGCTTGAAGTTCTCGTGCTCGGCACGCTTGACCGCGACATAACCGCGAACGAACTTGCTGCCCAGGTAACGCTCGACGATGGCGCATTCTTCCATCTGCGTCAGCGCGTCTTCGATGGTGATCGGCAAGCGCAGGTTGCGACGTTCATAGGCGCGCCCTTGCACCGCTGCACTCGGTTCGATGCGCTCGACCATGCCCAGGTAACCGCAGAGCAAGCTGGCTGCAATCGCCAGGTACGGGTTGGCGTCGGCGCCCGGCAAACGGTTTTCCACGCGCATGGCGTCAGGCGATGAAGTCGGCACGCGCAGGCCGACGGTACGGTTTTCTTCACCCCATTCGACGTTGACCGGTGCCGAGGTGTCCGGCAGGAAGCGGCGGAACGAGTTCACGTTGGGCGCGAACATCGGCAGTACTTTGGGAATATATTTTTGCAGGCCGCCAATGTGGTGCAGGAACAGCTCACTCATGTTGCCATCCGCGTCGGCGAAAATCGGCTGGCCGGTGGCGATGTCGACCACGCTCTGGTGGATGTGCATGGCACTGCCGGGCTCGTCGCCAATCGGTTTGGCCATGAACGTCGCCGCGACGTTGTGCTTGAGCGCGGCCTCACGCAGGGTGCGTTTAAACACGGTGATCTGGTCCGCCAGGTCCAGCGCGTTGCCGTGACGGAAGTTGATTTCCATCTGCGCGGGGCCGTCTTCATGGATCAAGGTGTCGAGGTCCAGACCCTGGAGTTCGCACCAGTCATAGACGTCTTCGAACAGGGGATCGAATTCGTTGGCGGCGTCGATGGAGAACGACTGACGACCGCTTTCCGCACGGCCCGAACGACCCATCGGCGCTTTCAGTGGCAAGTCCGGGTCTTCGCAACGCTGGGTCAGGTAAAACTCCATCTCCGGCGCGACAATCGGCCTCCAGCCTTTGTCGGTGTACAACTGCAGCACTTTTTTCAGCACGTTACGCGGCGACAATTCAATCGGGTTGCCGAACTTGTCGAAGGTGTCGTGGATGACGATAGCGGTGGGCTCGATGGCCCATGGGATCACGTAAACCGCGTCGGCGTCTGGCTTGCAGACCATGTCGATATCGGCCGGGTCGAGCAGGTCGTAGTAGATGTCGTCGTCGACAAAGTCCCCGGTTACCGTTTGCAAAAGCACACTTTCCGGCAGGCGCATGCCTCGCTCATGCAGGAACTTGTTGGTGGGTGCAATTTTGCCGCGTGCAATGCCGGTCAAGTCGCTGACCACACACTCGACTTCGGTAATCTTGTGATCTTTCAGCCACGTGAACAGCTGATCGAAAGGGACATTCATAAAGACCTCGTTATTGGTTTTATTAACGTCGGGGGAGAGCGGTTTCATCCACCGCACTCTTCCCCTGAGACGCGTTGACGACTATCTTGGGCGAGCCTTGCGGTTCCATCTATCCACTTTAAGCAGCACCAAAACGCACCAAACGAGTGCGTAAGGTCCCCCATGTCAGCGTCCAGTCCGATACAGGTTCAAGCTTTCAACACCGAAGATGTCGCCGAGCAAATCCGCGCCACGCCGGGTTGGGTACAGCACTATCAGCAGATGTCTCCGGGGCATTTCGCCGGGCGTGTGCGCTACCTGGACTTGCACGGCGTGGAGATTTACGAAGAGCAGATGAACACCCGGGTCGAGCAGAATTTCAGTGCGCCCCAAGGTTCCCTGGCGTTCTGTTTTGATCGCAGCGACAACGCGCTTTACCTGCTCAATGGCGAAAGCCGCAACATCTGGATCACCCCCGAGAACTACCAGGAAATCGCCGTGGTGTTCGGTCCGGAGTTCGTGCAGCGTCAGGGTTTGAACGTAGCGCAGCTGGAGGGGTTGTTCATGTCGCCGCTGAACTCGGGGCAGAACGCATTGTTCAGCCGCTGGTTGAGCGGCACGCTGACCCGCCTGGGAGAAACACTCGACCCACCGAGCAAGGAAGCCTTGACGCAGCAGTTGCTGGAGGACTGTCTGTACATTCTCGACAACGCGAGTGTTTGCCTTGATCGTGGCGGCTTACAGCGTCGCACCGAAGCGCGCACGATCATGAAGCGCATCGGTGAGTGGGCTGCCGATTCCCCGGATGAAACCCTCAACCTGCTGGAGCTTTCCCAGGTCGCCGGGGTGTCGCTGCGCCAGTTGCAGCATGCCTTCAAGGCCTTCACCGGGATGACGCCGACCCATTGGCTGCGTCTGCGAAGGCTGAACAATGCCCGCCGTGAATTGCTCCGCTGTACGCCCAGCGAGACCACCGTTGCAGAAGTAGCGATGAACTGGTCGTTCTGGCATTTGGGGCGGTTTTCCAGCAGCTATCGGGCGTTGTTCAAAGAGTTGCCGAGTGAAACACTCAAGCGCGAGCCAACGCTTACTCAACGAATAAATCGACGGACTTATTCCTAGCTCCCCGGTTTCGCCAGTGCAATACCCGCCGCACCCAGACGTTTCAATATTTCGAACAACAGGTCGCTTTTGGTGACGCCGACAATTCTCGGGCTGCTGACGTAACCGGTGATGCTCAAGGTGATGCCGTCCGGGGTGAGTTTGCTGAATCGCACAAACGCCGCCGGTTTATCGAGGATGTTTTCGTTCTGCTGGTAGCAGTCGTACAGCAAGTCTTTTACCTGCTCCGGGTCGATGTCCAGCGGGAACACGAGGTCAAGTGTCGCGACCCCTTGCGCACTGCCGCCCAGGGTCACGTTACGCAGGTTTTGCGAGATCAGTTGGGAGTTGGGCACGATCACAATCGAGCGGTCGCTGAGTTGTATTTCCGTGGCCCTGACGTTGATGCGCCGGATATCTCCTTCCACGCCGCTGATGCTGATCAGGTCGCCCACCTTGACCGGACGCTCAGTGAGCAGGATCAGGCCGGAGACGAAGTTCTTGACGATTTCCTGCAAACCAAAACCGATACCGACCGACAGGGCACTGACAATCCATGCCAGGTTCGTCCATTCGATGCCCAACGATGACAGCGTGAGCAGAATCACCAGGATGTAACCGACGTTGGCGAACAGTGTGCTCAGCGAGGCACACATGCCAGGGTCCATATTGGTTTTCGGCAGGAACTCGTCATCGAGCCAGCGACACAGCGCCCGAATCAGGTAGACACCAATCACCAAGGCCAGGATTGCATTGAGCAAGTGACCCGGGATGATGTTCAGTTTTCGCAAGCCATCGCCACCAAGAATGGACAGCGCTTGGGTGACCAGTTGCCCGAGCGTGGTGCCAACGCCGCCGACAAACAGTGAAATGACGGCCAGCAGTAATAACGCCGCACGACCGGCCCCGGACAAGATGACCTCGGCTTGCTCAAGCCGTACATCGCCAACCCCCAGCAATTGTTTTATCGCCTTGCCGCTCGGGCTCCTGGGTGAGAACAGGTACTCGCAACAGTCTTTGAACAACTGAATCAGGATGTAGAAGCCGGACAGGATGATGAACGCCCAGACCAGTTCGTAAGTGATGAACCTTGCCAGGGAGACGTAGCCGATCAACAGCGCAAAGATGGAGATAATCAGCGCGATAATCGTGCCGGAGTAAATCAGGCCGGCCAGGGTACTACTCTCTTCAGAGGCATCGCCGGCGGCCACGACCTCTCTTTGAGCGTGACTGGCACGGCGGAACAACAGGATGAGCAGCGCCGTGACCACAATTGCGATCAAGCCTCGTCCCAACAGAACGGCGGGGCCACTCATGCCCGTGACATTGGTAATTTGCGCCACCGTGACCAATATCAGCAGGGTGGCGGCCAGTATTTTGGGGAAGGGCTTCATCGCCTCGGCGACGGAGTCGTCGATATCCGGTAGCCGCCAGGAGGGGTGCTGGTTCGCCAGCATTGCCCGACTCAACCCGGTGATCAAGACGCAGGTATAAATGAGTTTTTCGAATTCCTCGGCGAAGGTCTGCATCATGGGCGATAACGGCTGATGTCGCGTCAGTGCATAAAACACCAATTGCAACGCAAAGGCGGTGGTCAATACGGTTGCAAATACCGACGCCAGCGCCAGCGCGCTTCGACGCAATCGCCCTACAGGAAGGCGATGTATGCAAATCCAGGTGAGCCCCTGATCGGCGACTCTACGGCCCCAGATCCAGATGGCCAGGGCCAGCACGATCAGCAGGCCCGTAACCAGACGTTTGCCGGGTTGCCAGGCGGCCGCGAGGGCTTTTTGGGTCTGGTCAATGAAATCGTTGAGGCGCAGGCGATCTTCCGCCAGCGGATTGATCAACGGCTCCCAAAAATCCCGTGCCAGGACGCTGCCACTGCGAAGCGTGACTTCGCTTTCCAGCAGGCTGCGCCGAATGGCGGCAATTTGAGTCAGCAGTTCGACGGCGCTGCCTCGCAGGGCCGCCAGGTTCTTCAAGGTGGCGTCGATCGTTTTCTTTTGCTCGGAAATATCGGTCCTCTGGGTGGTAATGTCCGATTTCTCTACCGCGACATCACCGAGAGAAACGGGGCCGCTCAATACATCAAGTTGAGCTTGTAATTGTTTTTGTTCCGGCAGAAGCGATGACTGCAGGGTGTCCACGTCCTTGATAAACACCTGAACGGAATCCTGCAGGCCGACCATCAGGGTGACGTTATTGGCCACTGACACCTGTTGTTTAATCAGGTCCAGCCGCATTTGCAGGGCTTGCAGTTCACTCGAAGACACCACCACCGGCGGCGCTTCCGAGGCAATGATTGAAGACGGCGTCGGTTCAGCAGCGGACAGGGCTGCGCCACTTTGCACCAATAACGCGAGCGCGACGAAAATCACTGACATCAATGTATGACGCATAGGCGTGCGCGGCTCCGTGTTTGGTCACTCAGCCTTTGAGGTTAGGTCATCAGGATGAAACGATCGAAAAGTTTCATGATCTACACTGCTATAGGCTTAATCACACGCGGGATCGGTGGGCAACAGCTCACGGGGTGTCGCGCAGGAGATCCTCATGCATAAGTTGTCTTCCATCAGCCTGTGCGTTGCGTTGTCGGTGTCATCTGCGCAAGGCTGGGCTGAAACCGTGGTGCCCACCAAAGGCCAGACCTCACAACAAACCCAGTTGGACATCAACGAATGCCATAGCGTGGCGGCCAGTCAGGCGGCTTCGACCGATACTTCCAGTTCGGGAGGACGGATGCGTGGAGCGGCGGTCGGTGCTGCGGCCGGCGCCGTCGCAGCCGAAACGCGCGGGCGCCAGCATGACGAGTTTTACGACGGCGCCAACGACGACGTGAAGCAGGAGTATCGGCAGGATCAAGCTAAAGGCGCGGCGGCAGCCGGTGTCGTCGTCGGTGGTTCGCGTCAGCGTCAGGAGCGCCGGGCTGATGAGAAAACCAGTACTGCCACCACCTCGACGGCCTATACCAGTTGCCTGCAAGGGAAGGGGTATCAGGTGACGCCCTGAGCCTGTGCCCGGGGTTGCCGGTCAAGTAGCCGGACCATCAGGCAGGCGTACAGCGTGACCGCGATGAACAGCCCCATGCGTACGGCGAAGGCGGTGTAGACGTCTTTGCCCAAAGCGCTGTCCTGCACGGACTGGCCCAGCAGGATGATCAAGGTGATAAAGGTGTTGAGCCACAACCCCGGCCCAAACCGGCTCGGGCTCAGGGCATACAGCTTGCGCGCCAGGATCAGGCCGAACAGTAGCGTCCACAGGTAGAACATCCATAGGTGCACAAACAGGCTCAGAACGCACCAGAACACGATGGCCAACAAGCCGCCGAGCAACGTGGCACCGACCAGTTCGCGACCGGCATTGCGAGCGTCAGTCGTATTGCATTGCTGCCCCAGGCCGACCGCCTTCAGGATAATCGGCAGATAACTCGCAGGGTCGATCATTGCCAGCAGGAACGTCGGCAAGACAATCAAGGTCGCACGCAACGCAATCCGACTGGCTTCTTCGCCCACTGGCGGTTTGGCAGCGGGCGGCGACGGCGCATTGGCAGGTTCGGGGAAAAGCCAATGGCTGATCCCAACCACCATCACCGCCATCAACAAACCCTTGACCAGCGCCCCAATGACCATTGCCGCCGCTTCGAACTCGGCGACGCCTGCCGAGGAAATCATGGTCAGGCCCATCACCAGCAAGGTCACGATCAGGTTATTGCCGCCACTGAGCCCCCACCGGAAGACCATGAACAGGCTGACGGTGACCAGCAGCACGCCGGTCACCGGGTAGTAGCGCAGGATCGGGATCAAGACCAGGCCGATACCCGTGGTCAGCATCGCCACCAGCGCGAGAACAATCGCCGCCTTGAAAGGCAACGGGCGATTGACCGCGGCCAGAAGGATCAGGCACAACACCGGCGCGAGAAACGGTATCGGCAACGCCAGGCCGAAACTGATGGCCAGGCACAGTGCGGTGCCACTGGCCAGCCGCAAGGCACGCTGCTCCCGTGGAGAGCGTTTAGTAGGCATAAGACAACCAGCTCATCAGGCGAAAATATATCCGGCCAAGCGGGTTGAGCAGATTGCTTTCCGAGGGGAACGCCATGACTTCAGCCTGGCCACCGGCACGAATTCCACCACTGCCAAGCAGCGCGCTCTTGGACTCCGGGGAAAACTCGATGATCACCGGGAACCGTTGGGCGGGTCGCAGCCAGTCCCGACTGTTTTGTATGCCGGGCAAGGTGCCGGGCGGGGCCGGCTGCCCGACGCTGATGCCATAACCGACACTGCGTACATGGCCGGAGTAGACTTCGCCCGGCAGCGAATCGAGCACAATGGACACCGGTGTGTCGGGTTTGACATGACCGAGATTGTTCTCGGTCATGTCGGCAGTGATCCAGATGTCCTGAATGGTAATCAGGGTCATGACCGGGCCGCCCGCCGAGGCGAATTGCCCGACATCGGTGCGCAGGTCGGTGATCAGCCCTTCCGAACGCGCGCGTGTTTGCGTATTGGCCAGGTCCAGTTCGGCTTTTGACAGGTTCGTAGCGGCACTGCGCAACTTCGCGTTGACGTCTTCGCCGCCGCCTTCCGTTTCTTTGGCTCGCTGAACTTCGGCGCGGGCGGCGGCGGTTTGACTGACTGCCGCATCGCGGGTGGTGCGTGACATTTCGAGCACGCGCACGGAGATGGTCCCGCGGTCCTCGCGGTACAACCCTTCGAGGCGCTGATTCTCCTGACGCGCCTTGGTTTCATTGGCTTGGGCGGCGCGCAATGCCGCTTGCGCCGAAGCAATCCCCGCGGTGCTGGCTCCCAATGACCGGCGTGCAGTCTCAAGGTCGGCGCGGGCGCGATCGACGGCAATCTGAAACGGCGCCGGGTCCACCGCGAAGAGCACGTCGCCAGCCTTGACGATCTGATTGTTGTGCACGTTCACCAGGATCACCTTGCCCGCGACTTCCGATGCCACCGGAATGACAAAGGCGCCCACTCTCGCTTGTTGCGTATAAGGCGTGAACCGGTCGGCCAACAAGTACCAGACCAGGCTCAGGATGATCAATATCAACACCCACTTGATGCCTTTTTTCACCGGGTCGGCCGCTACCGGTTCGGAGGCGTCGGGGGAGGGCTGCGAGGCTTCACTCATGGTTATTTTCCTTGGTCTGGCAGCGGGTATGCGGGCACTGCGGCGGCGGGATCTTCAAGCATGTTGCCCCAGTCTGTGCGTTCTTCCATTACGTGGCGGGTGGCCGAGTCCACATATGGCAGCGAGGAATACCAACCACCGCCCAAGGCCTTGTACAGGGCGATGACATTGCTCACCGCGTTACCGCGTGCGAGCAGGTAATTGTCCTGTTGTTGGAGCAGCGCACGTTGGGCGTCCAGCACCCGTTGGAAATCGGCGTAACCTTCCCGGAATTGCACGCTGGCCAGCACCAGTGAACGTTCGGCAGCCCCTCCGGCGTCGCGCAGGATGCGTTCGCTTTCCAACGACTGGATCAGGCCGTTGGCCGCGTCATCGGCCTCGCGAGCAGCCTGACGAACTTTATCGCGATAGGCTTCGATCAATTGCTGCAACCGCGCGTCCTGGACGCGCACGTTGTTGGCGATCAGCCCGTGATCGAACACATTCC
>Ga0247818_10001557_pt1 | contig 14649 bp, 13 predicted proteins | sample 13C_Glucose_Day1_FD_192424 | JGI IMG/M metagenome (GOLD analysis project Ga0247818, IMG submission 192424) | Soil microbial communities from agricultural site in Penn Yan, New York, United States - 13C_Glucose_Day1 | ecosystem: Environmental > Terrestrial > Soil > Agricultural land | place...
GAAGAGCATTTCCGCAGCCATCTGAAACACCTGACCAAGGATTTCCAGACCAAGCACGGCTACACCCGCGACGAACCGGGAAAAGCCAACATGACCCTGGCCTGCAACAGCGTCGGCCAGAAATTCGACTGCCTGTCGTTGACCCTGGAGATGCCGTTCAAGGACAACAACGACTCACCGAATGCGCTCACGGGCTGGTCCGGCAAGCGCTCGAAGCAATTGGGCAAAGACGTGTTGACCACCATCGCTGACATGGTCGACACCCTGCGCTGATCACCCGGCCCTGTAGCAGCTGGCGAAGCCTGCGTCCGGCTGCGAAGCAGTCGCCATCAAACACCTCGGTTGACCTGAAAGACCGAGGTGTTCGTTTTTACGACTGCTTCGCAGCCGGACGCAGCCTTCGGCAGCTGCTACACGGGACGCAGGCTACGCCAGCTACTACAAGGTCAGCCGCGATCCTTGCCGCGCAACATGCTGTCCAGCACCTCATCACGCCGCACCCAACCGTGAAACAACGCCGCCGCCAGGTGCAGCAGCACGGTGAGAAACAGCAGATACGCCAGATACCCATGCGCCTTGCGCAGGAACGCAAACACCTGCGCATTGGCCGGCAGGATCGAGGGCAACTGGAGCGAGTTGCTGATCATCACAGGGTCACCCGCTGCCGAAATCATGGCCCAGCCAAGCAACGGCAAAACCAACATCAAGACGTACAACAAAACGTGTGAGGCCTTGGCCGCCAGTGCCTGCCAGCTCGGCAGATCCGCCGGCAACGGTGGCTGTCGGGTGGAAAAGCGCACGAACAAACGCACAATCACCAGCAGCAAAATCGCAACGCCCAAAGGCTTGTGCAGATTGAGTAACCACTCATGGCGCTCGGACACCGAGGCCACCATTCCCGCGCCGATAAACAGCATCGCAATGATCATCAGCGCCATCAGCCAATGCAGCAGCCGCGCCAACGGCGCGAAATGGTTCGGTTGAGCGCTCATTGTTGAGCCTCCTGTTTAGCGGCACTCAACTGACTGACTTCACTGGTGCGGCGCAAGTAGGAATTGGCGTAACCGGCTGAGCGTGCAGCGAGCAACGGGTCGTCGGAACCTTCAATGCCGCTGGGTAGCACGAGCGGATCGTAGTTGATGTCGCGGCACTCGCCATTGAGTTGTGGCTGGGTGCGTTCAAGGACCAAAGTGCCGGCGTTCAGCACTTTGCGACCGCTTGGCCAGGCCTTGCTGGCGTCGTTGACCGGATCCTCCGGGTTTGCCAGCGTGATCTGCAACTGCCAGCGTAGCGGCCCGGCTGACAGGCGCTGAACCAGATCTTTCTCAAGAAAATCACTGCCCTCAGGCGCTGTGGCACCCGCCGCATCCTGCGCCACTGGCACCATGTTCCAACGCACTGCCTGGCGTTGACCGGCGGCGTTCACCAAGTAGAACGCGTTGACGCTGTTGTACGTCTCTGTCGCGTAGCTGGCCGACGGCTTGGCGGTTTTGATCCAGGCCAGAAACGGCGCAGATTCGGGATGAGCACCGAAGAATGCCGGGACCGCCGCCGGGTTGGGTTTACCGGTGGCCGGATCCGGCGACTGGGCTTGCTGCAACTGATAAAACGCCTCAGGGGTGCCCACGGGGAATACCGGCATGCTGTTCATCCCGGTGCGCCACTGTTGACCGTTGGCCTGGGTGAAACGCAACGCCATGCTGCGGATCGGCACGGCGCTGTCGGGTGCGTAAGGATTGCCGGGGGGTAAAGCGAATCGCCCGACCACCGGGGTCTTGGCGTCGCTGAACACCTGCGCACTGGAATAGCTGCGGGCCTCAGCGGTGCTTTCGAAATACCCGATCACGCACACACCTTTGGCGTGATTACGGCGGAAACCCGGGTGTACGCCGTTGTTCTTTTCCAGCACGTTGATCAGCGCTTTCGGCGTCAGGCGCTGTGGGTCGAGTGTGCCATTGACGTAGGCAAAGGCACCGGCCAGCGCGGCGACCACGACCGCAATGCCAGTCAAACGCAGTGTCAGGCTTGCGGCACTCAGCGGTGGCCGGGTGGGCGGTGATGAGCGATCTACCATGAATAACTCCAGGGCCGTCGGCCACAAGTGAGAAGAATCAAGCAGACGTACCCCACTGCGCTTTATTCCATCGCCCGGTGTTTATTTTTGCAGGCGTGGAATAACCTCATATGCCGGGCGTCTTCCTAGTCCCAGCGTAGTGACTAGCCAGAACTTCATGAACGATATCGACGAACAACTCAGAGAAATCATTCCCAGGCTGCGGCGTTTCGCGGGTTCGCTGACGCGCAATCCCAGCAGCGCCGACGATCTGGTGCAGTCGAGCCTGGAGCGAGCGCTGTCGAGTTGGGCTGACAAACGCCCCGGGGGCGACTTGCGCGCCTGGTTGTTTTCGATTCTGTACCGGCAGTTTCTGGACGCCCACCGTCGCACCCGGCGTTATGCGCGAATGCTCGAATTCTTTACCGGCCGCGACGACGCACAGCCGTCGGTCGAACGCACGGTGATTGCCCAATCGACGCTGCAAGCCTTCGATCAACTCACCACCGAACAGCGCGCGCTGCTGCTTTGGGTGTCGGTGGAAGGTTTGAGTTATAAAGAGGTCGCCGAGATTCTCGACGTCCCGACCGGCACCGTGATGTCCCGCCTGTCCCGCGCCCGCCAGGCCTTGCGCCAACTCAGCGACGGCGAAATCACCAGCCCTTCTTTGCGGATACTCAAATGATCAGCATGCCCCCGAGCGAGCGTGACCTGCACGCTTACGTCGATCACCAACTTGACGACGCCGACCGACGTCTGGTGAAAACCTACCTGGAAAACAACCCTGAAGCAGCCGCGCAAGTACGCGCCTGGCAGCAGGACGCTCAACAATTGCGCGCAGCACTGAGCGGTGCCCTGCAACAACCGGTCAATCAGGAGCTTGACCCGGCACTGATTCGCCAACGCCTTAAACACCAGTCCCACCGTCATCTGGCCAGTGCGGCGGTGCTGTTGATCGCTGTCAGCGTCGGTGGATTGAGCGGCTGGCAAGCGCGTGAGATGACCCTGCCCGACGCCCCGCCGCCGATGACCGATGCCATGCAGGCTTATCGCCTGATCGCCCAGCAAGGCATCTTGCCGGCCGACTACAAGGTCAACGCCGACGGTGACATGCAGGGCTGGCTGGACCGTTATTTCACCCGCGCCAATCGTCTCCCCGACTTGTCAGGCGCAGGCTTCAAACCGGTCAGCGGCCGTTTGCTCAGCACCGAACAAGGGCCGGCGGCGATGGTGGTTTACGAGGATCAGGGCGGGCACAAGATCAGTTTCTACGTGCGCCCACCGGGACCGAAAAACTACTTGCTGCCACGGGGCAGCCGCAGCGATGGCGAGTTGCAGGCCGAGTACTGGTCCGGCAGCGGCTACAACTATGCGATGGTCAGCCCGAGTGACACGCCGGCGGCGCAGATGCTCAAGCAAACCGCACAGTTCTGACCACACCGCTGATCCCATTGCGGGGGCGGTTTTGTGATTGACGCCGCCCCCTGTGGGAGCCAGCCTGCTGGCGATGACGGTGGCACATTCAAAGTTGATGTTAGCTGACACTCCGTCCGAAATGTGTTCAGCTTTGCCCTGACACCTGCGAAGGCCGGCGGTCTGTTCAATCCCGCTTCACCCGTCGACAGGACTGGAAGAGAAATTACCCAACTGGTTACACTACGCCGCCGCTGCTCGGGGAGCCGGCCTGACGACTACGGATTGACATGACAATGGCCGCTCGACCGCCCAAACGTTCGCGACTGACACCACGCTGGCTTTCCTTGCGCGGCCTTTTCGGCAAGGCGCTTGCGGAACCGGCCAGCGGCGTGGCGGCGGGCAAAGTCGTCCACGAATACTTCCACCAAAAGTCCCATGCCCAGGGCTACACCCTCAGCCACAGTCAGTTGCGGGTGATCGACTGCATGGCGCAGCACGCCACCGCCCTGCTCGGCGAGTCGGCGAAAACCCTACCCGGTCTTTACCTGCATGGTGCGGTTGGACGCGGCAAGAGCTGGTTGCTCGACGGCTTCTTCCAGGCGATCCCGATCGAAAAAAAACAGCGGCTGCACTTCCATGAATTCTTTGCCCGGCTGCATCAGGGCATGTTCACCCATCGTGATCAACCCGATGCGCTGGCAGTTACCCTTGATGAGTTGCTGAGCGACTGCCGGGTGCTGTGTTTCGACGAGTTTCACGTCCATGACATCGGCGACGCGATGCTCATCACGCGCTTGTTCAAGGCGCTGTTCCGTCGCGGTATTCTGCTGCTGGTAACCTCCAATTATCCGCCAGAGGGCCTGTTACCCAACCCGCTCTACCACGCACGCTTCAAACCCGTTATCGAGCTGATCCACGCCCGCATGCACGTGATGGAAGTCGGCGGCCCGCATGACTACCGTAGTCAGGTCAGAACCCATGCGCAGCAGGTGTTTACGCAAGGCCGGTATGTCTGGCCGGGTAGCGTGACGCAACGCCAGGCGTTGAACCTGCCCGAAGGCAACACCCCGCCATTGCAGCTGCCGGTCGGTACCCGGCATTTTCATGCGCGGCACTGCGCAGAACGGACCGTCGGATTCACCTTTGCCGATCTGTGTGATCACCCCACGGCAGTCATGGATTACCTGGAGCTGTGTAGGCGCTTCGATCACTGGATCATCGACGAACTGCCTGACCTGGCCGACTGCTCCATTGCCGCGCAGCAGCGTTTTATCAATTTGATCGACGTTTTATACGATCAGGACAAGCACCTGACGTTGCTCGGCCCACACCCATTGCGTGAAAGCCTGGGCGGCGATGCCATCGATCTGGCGCGTACACGCAGCCGTTTGGGGCAGTTGCAGGAAGTGCGCGCACCGGCCTGACAGGCGAGCCTGCTTTACCGCTATCATGTCGCCCACTTCCAGGCCCCTGCGCCTTCCCTTGATCAAAAGCGAACTCGCCCATGGATACCCTCGCCCAACTGCGTGCCGGTCAATTGACTGGCATCACCCGCCTGGACCTGGCCTGCGGCCTGACAGAATTTCCCCGGGAAATCTTCGACCTGGCAGACTCGCTGGAAGTGCTCAACCTCAGCGGCAACTCCTTGAGCAGCCTGCCGGATGACCTGCATCGCCTGACCCGTTTGCGCGTACTTTTTTGCTCCGAAAACCTGTTCACAGAACTGCCAGCATGCCTGGGCCAATGCGCTGCGCTGACGATGATCGGCTTCAAGGCCAATGCTATCGAATCCGTCCCTGGCGCCGCGCTGCCGCCGTTGCTGCGCTGGTTGATTCTGACCGATAACCGCATCACGCAACTGCCCACCGAACTGGGCGACCGACCGTACCTGCAAAAACTCATGCTCGCCGGCAACCGCTTGCAGCGCCTGCCCCGCAGCCTCAGTCAGTGCCATCGACTTGAGCTGATTCGCATCGCTGCCAATCAACTCAGTGAACTGCCCGAATGGCTGCTGGCCTTGCCCAGCCTGACCTGGCTGGCGTACGCCGGTAACCCGCTGGAAAACGAAGCCGATGCGGCGGCGCTGGAAGCCACAGCCCGGATTCCATGGGACCAATTGCGTCTGGAGCAGCAACTGGGCGAAGGCGCTTCGGGGGTGATTCACCGAGCCAAATGGGAACAACCGGAGCAACCGGCCATACCGGTCGCGGTCAAGCTCTACAAGGGCGAAATGACCAGCGACGGCTCCCCCCTGCACGAGATGAACGCCTGCATCACCGCCGGCCTTCACCCTAACCTGATCCGGGTCGAAGGCCGAATCGTCGATCATCCCGAGCAGCAATCCGGGCTGGTCATGCAACTGATCGATTCGAGTTATCGCAACCTGGCCGCGCTGCCGAGCCTGGCCTCCTGCACCCGCGACATCTACACCGATGACACCCGTTTCAGCGCGGGCGTGGCATTGCGCATCGCCCATGGCGTCGCCTCGGTGGCCAGGCACTTGCACCGCCACGGCATCACCCACGGCGACCTCTATGGCCACAATATCCTGTGGAATGAACACGGTGATTGCCTGCTGGGCGATTTTGGCGCGGCGTCTTTCCACGCCACCTGCGACAGCCCGGAAAGCCGAGCGCTGCAACGGATCGAGGTGCGGGCCTTTGGTGTGTTGCTGGGGGAACTGCTGGAACGCATCGACTCGGGGTTGAGCGATATCGCGCGTGAAGAGCTGGAAGTGTTGCAAGAGCGCTGCTGTCAGCCTGAGGTGCTGAAGCGACCGGGGTTTAGCGAGATTGTGCGGGAACTTCAAGATAGGTGACCGCTTCGCGGTCATTCGTCGGAACGCCGCCCGGAGCAAGCCCGCTCCCACACTGGATCTGTGTACGACGAAGATCCAATGTGGGAGCGAGCCTGCTCGCGATAGCGGTATTACTGAATAAACAAATTACCCAGCCAGACCCACAAACATATCCTGCACATCATCATGGTTGTCGAGGCCTTCCAGGAACGCTTCGACTTCAGCCATTTGCTCGTCGCTCAACCCGGTGACCGGGTTCTTAGGCTGGTAGCCCAGTTTCGCCGACAACACGGTAAACCCTTGCTCTGGCAGTGCTTTTTGCACCGCATCCAGATCCGCAGGCTCGGTCAGGAACAAGGTCGTGCCCTCTTCTTCACCCGGCTCGAAATCCTGGGCGCCGGCTTCAATCGCGGCCATTTCCGGATCGGCGTCCGGGCTGTCCGGAGACGCCTCGATCATGCCGACATGGTTAAAGTCCCAAGCCACCGAACCGGAAGCGCCCAACTGGCCCTTGCGGAATGCCACGCGGATTTCAGCCACGGTGCGGTTGATATTGTCGGTCACGCATTCAACGATCAGCGGCACCTGATGCGGTGCGAAGCCTTCGTAAGTCACGCGATGGTATTGCACGGTTTCGCCCAACAGACCCGCGCCTTTCTTGATCGCGCGATCCAGAGTTTCCTTGGGCATCGAGGCCTTTTTGGCCTGTTCAACCACAAGTCGCAGGTGTGCGTTGGTGGCGGTATCGGCGCCGTTGCGCGCAGCAATGGTGATTTCTTTCACCAGTTTGCCGAAAATCTTGCCTTTGGCGTTGGATGCCGCTTCTTTGTGTTTAACCTTCCACTGTGCGCCCATTACTCACTCTCTTGATCTGTGGCGCCGAGACATCTATTGGCCGACGCGTTGCGCAAGTTTATACGGCCTAAAGTTGGCAATCGACCAAAAAATGCGGACTGACTGACCGGCATCACGGATCGACTTTTTCGCCAGTACTCGTAGGGCGATTCTGAAACGCCGATTTGCGGTGACTATTGAGCGGCGTGGTTTCGTACCCTTCGCGTCCGTACTCCATGGCAGAAGCGCGTTCGATGCACAACGACAAGGAAAGTCTCTACACCCTGACCCTCCTCGACAGCGGATTGAGCCTGCAGGTATTGCAGTTCAGTGGCACTGAAGGCCTGAACCAGCCCTATCGATTCGACATTGAAGTCATTGGCCTGGCACCGGCGATGAACCTCGACCCCGTGCTGCAACAACCGGCCTTTCTCACCCTTGGAGATCACAGTGTCATTCACGGCATTGTTCACAGCGCCAGCCGTGAACATCGCGGCCTGCATCGCATCGGCTACCACCTGGTGCTGGTGCCTTACGTTAAAAACCTCGACCGCCACCGTTGCCGTCGGGTCTTTCATCGCCTCAGCGTGCCGGCCATCCTGCGTCAATTGTTTGAGGAACATGCGCTGCCCGAGGCCAGCTATCGCCTGGAACTGTCCAGCGTGCACTACCCGCCCCGGCCGTTTTGCATTCAATACGAAGAGACCGACCTGACGTTGATGCAGCGGCTCTGCGAAGAAGAAGGCATCCACTATCACTTCGAACATCAGCGTGACGGGCATGTCCTGGTGCTGGCCGATGACACCCAGAAATTCCCCGAAGAGTCGCTCTTGCTGCCCTTTCAGTCCGAGCCCCGTGACGAGAATTTTCTGCCGGTCTTCCACGAGCTGTTCCAGCGGCATAATGCGCGCGCCCAACCCGAACGTCGAATCGCCCACAATCGCGGCACTAAAGCCACCGGTGATGGTGCAGCCAACCACACCTTCTCCAGAACATCCGCTTCGATTGCTCGCCCCACCCCCGAGCAGGCACACCGCGAGCAGCTCAATCGCCGGGAACTGGAGCGTTTGCGCTGCCAGCATCGACAGATTGAAGGCCAAAGCAATCAAGCTGACTTGCGCAGTGGAAGCATCGTACAAGTGGCGGAGCATCCACTGTCAGGCTTCAACGATCAGTGGCTGATCACCAACGTCCAACACCAGGGGCAACAGCCGTCAATCCTCGCCGACCAACGCCCACGGCGCTACAGCAATCAGTTCACCGCCATTCCCTGGTCAACGGAATTCAGGCCCGCGCGCTCACAGCCCCGGCCGAGCATTCCGGGCTATCAGATCGCGCTAGTGCTGGGTACGGTCGGGCAACCGGCAGCGTTGGATGAGCAAAATCGAATACAGGTGCGGCTGTGGCCAACGCGGGAAGACGACGCCGATGAATCCTCCGGCCTATGGCTTCCCGTGGCCCTTGCCACGGCGGATGGTCGGATTGATCCCTCCCGGCTGCCCCTCGCCGGTACTGAGGTGCTCATCAGCTTTCTCGACAGTGACCCGGATCGCCCGGTGTTATGCGCCACCGCAGGCAACCCGATCAAGCCTCTTGCCGCTTACCCGTCACGCCGCGACGGTCGTTTGCTGCTCGATTGGCTGATCAATCGCTAGATGCATGCCACAGGGAATCAATCTCACACTGGCGCCAAATCAAAAAACGCCTGTATCAGGCGCAAATCCCGCCGTCGCTCCATGCACCCGATCATGTGCCGGTTAACCAACCCCTCACCCACGATCGGCACCGCCGCCACCCGTGGGTCATGGCTGACCTCCACCGACGACACCACACCAACCCCCAGCTCAGCCGCCACGGCCTCGGTCACCGCTTCACGACTGTCCAGCTCCAGCAACACCCGTGGATTGACCCTGGCCTGATTGCAGGCTTGATCGAACGTGCGCCGGGTAATCGAACTCGGCTCACGCATCACCATGATCACCTGATCCAGTTCCTTGAGCTTCACGCTGTTTGCCTTGGCCCAAGGATGATTTACAGGCACCAACGCACACATCCGCGACTCGCTCAGCGCCTGCAAATGCAGGCCTTTGCGCGGTTCAACCTCGGTCAGCACCGCCACATCGGCATGCTCGGACAATAACGCCGCCAGGGTTTCCTGGGCATTGCCCAGCCGCAGGTTCACGGTGATGCCCGGATAACGCGCCCGCAGGCTGGCCAACATCGGCATCACCAGGTGCGGACCGTCTGCCGCCACTTCCAGGCGCCCGGTCAGCAGCTGCCGGTTCGCTTCGAGCATTACCTGCGCCTCTTCCGCCAGGCCGAACATGGCCCGGGTGATCGCGGCCAGTTTGGTGCCCTCGTCCGTCAGCTCCACACGTCGTGCATTACGGCGCAACAAAGTGATTTGGTAGTGCTCCTCCAAGGACTTGATGTGCCCGGTCACCGCCGGCTGGCTGATGAACAACCGTGCGGCGGCGCGGGTGAAGCTGCCTTCGCGGGCCACGGCATCAAAGGCGCGAAGCTGGAACAGGTTCATGAATAACTCTCACTGATGGCTGGCATAACAACAAACAATTTGATTGATAGCACGGCAAATTGCAATTTATGCCCCGTAACTTCATCCCATCGATTGCGAGGACACGAGAATGAGCACTGCCGACCCCATCCTGCTCACCCCCGGACCACTGACCACCTCGGCCCGCACTCGCCAGGCGATGATGGTCGACTGGGGTTCATGGGATGACCGCTTCAACCAACTGACGGCCAGCCTGTGCGAACAATTGCTGGCCATCCTCAACGGCGGTGACAGCCACCACTGTGTGCCCCTGCAAGGTAGCGGCACGTTCGCGGTCGAAGCGGCCATCGGCACGCTGGTGCCCCGCGACGGCAAAGTGCTGGTGCTGATCAACGGCGCCTATGGCAAACGCCTGGCGAAGATTTGCGAAGTGCTGGGTCGGTCCTTCAGCACCTTCGAAACCGCTGAAGACGAACCGACCACCGCCGCGGACGTCGACCGCCTGCTGCACGCTGACCCCAGCCTTACTCACGTCGCACTGATTCACTGCGAAACCAGCACCGGCATCCTCAACCCGCTGGCGGAAATCGCCGACGTCATTGCCCGACACGGCAAACGCCTGATCATCGACGCCATGAGTTCCTTTGGCGCCCTGCCGATTGATGCGCAACAGGTGCCGTTCGACGCCCTGATCGCCGCATCGGGCAAATGCCTGGAAGGCGTGCCGGGGATGGGGTTCGTTTTCGCTCGCAAAGAATCCCTGGCCAACGCCGCCGGCAACTCGCACTCGCTGGCAATGGACCTGTTCGACCAACACACCTACCTGGCCAAGACCGGCCAATGGCGCTTCACCCCGCCGACCCATGTGGTCGCGGCGCTGCACGAGGCCCTGCTGCAATACCACGAAGAAGGTGGCTTGCCGGCGCGGCATCAACGCTACGCCGACAACTGCAACGTGCTGCTCGATGAGATGGCCAAACTCGGCCTGCGCAGCTTCCTGCCCGCCGCGATCCAGGCGCCGATCATCGTCACGTTCCACGCCCCGAAACACCCGCGTTACCAGTTCAAGGAATTCTACGAACGGGTCAAGGCTAAGGGCTTCATCCTCTACCCCGGCAAATTGACCCAGGTTGAAACCTTCCGTGTCGGCTGCATTGGCCACGTCAACCAGGCCCAGATGCACGCGGCGGTGGCCGCAGTCGCCGACGTACTGCGCGAGATGGAAGTCTTCGAACTCTGATTCACAACAATCTGCGTAGCAGCTGTCGAGCCTGCGAGGCTGCGTTCGACTGCGAAGCAGTCGTGAATTCAGGCGCCGCGGTCTTTCAGGAAAACCCTGTGTAAAGGGTTTACGACTGCTTCGCAGTCGAACGCAGCCTCGCAGGCTCGGCAGCTGCTACACGGATCTTCATTTTTCCAAATACAGGATTTGAGACATGAACTACGCAAACCCAACCCAACTGCAAGCCGCCATCCTCGACTGGGCCGGCACCGTCGTCGACTTCGGTTCCTTCGCACCCACCCGGATTTTTGTCGAAGCCTTCGCCGAGTTCGACGTCCAGGTCTCCATCGAAGAAGCCCGCGGGCCGATGGGCATGGGCAAGTGGGACCACATCCGCACCCTGTGCGATCAACCGCAAGTCGCTGAGCGTTATCGCGCCGTGTTCGGCCGCGCACCGACCGATGAGGATGTCACGGCCATCTACCAACGCTTCATGCCGCTGCAAATCGAAAAAATCGCCGAACACTCGGCGCTGATTCCCGGTGCACTGGACACCATCGCCCACTTGCGCCAGCAAGGGATCAAGATCGGTTCCTGTTCCGGCTACCCGAAACAGGTGATGGACAAAGTGGTCGAGCTGGCCGCCGCCAACGGCTACGTCGCCGACCACGTGGTCGCCACCGATGAAGTCCCCAACGGTCGCCCATGGCCGGCTCAGGCCCTGGCCAACGTCATTGCGCTGGGCATCGACGATGTCGCTGCCTGCGTGAAGATCGACGACACCGTGCCGGGCATTCTCGAAGGTCGTCGTGCCGGCATGTGGACCGTGGCGCTGATCTGTTCAGGTAACGCGCTGGGCCTGAACCACGAAGAGTATCTCGCCCTGGGCAGCGATCAACTGGCCGGCGAACGCAAGCGTATCCATGCCATGTTCAACGGCTCGCGGCCGCATTACATGATCGACACCCTCACTGATTTGCCGCAGGTGATCGTCGACATCAACAAGCGCCTGGCCAAGGGGGAGATGCCGCAGAGCAGTTGAATCTGCGATTTGCCGTTTATAAAAGCGCCAGTTCTTTGCGGAACTGGCGCTTTTTTTGGCCGATCACTTGATCCAGAGCGTTGCAACGACGATTAGCCACAGGCAAATCCCTCAAAGCGCATTACAGTTAAGGAACACCGTCGGACAGGAGCGGTGGCTTTAGACCCGGCCTGTGAGGAACACCGTATGCCATGGAAGAATTCGGAATCACGCTACAGCACCGTATCGATCACGCTGCATTGGGTGATGCTGGTCTTGCTGGCGCTGGTTTACGCCAGCATCGAGTTTCGTGGGCTCTTTCCTAAAGGCAGTGGCGGCCGAACGCTGATCGTCGAATCGCACTTCATGCTGGGCCTGACCGTGTTCGTGCTGGTCTGGCTGCGGTTATTCGCCCGCAGCCTGGGCCCCGCACCGCAGATTTTCCCCGCCTCACCGCCGTGGCAAACCACGCTCGCGAAGTTGATGCACTGGGCGTTGTACATTTTCATGATCGCGATGCCGATTCTGGGGTGGCTGGTGACCAGCGCCAAGGGTAATCAAGTGATGTTTTACGGCTTTGACCTGCCGATGCTGGTAGCGGAAGACAAAGCGCTGGCCAAGCAGATTCAGGACTGGCATGAACTCGGTGGCACCCTCGGCTACTGGCTGATCGGCTTGCACGCCGTGGCCGGGATCTATCACCACTATGTGGTGCGGGATAACACCTTGTTGCGGATGATGCCTAAACGCAAATGAGCGCCGAGCGTGTGCTTATCGAAACCCCCGCAATCCTTGCAAGCCTCCGGTATGAATAAAGATCAGCCGCGTGCCCTTTTTGAATGCTCCGGCCTCGATTTGCTGCTTGAGCATCAGCAGCGCTTTGCCGGTGTACAACGGCTCCAGAGGCAAACCGCTGACGTGTCCGGTTTGATCGATGAAGTCGAGTAACGGCTGATCGACTTTGGCAAAGCCGCCTCGACTGGCGTCCAGCAGTTGGTAGTTGTGCTGGCTCACACCCGCTTCTTTCAGGATCGACTCGACCTGTTGCGCAACGCCGTGATCGTCGGGCACCGCCATTGCGCCGTACACCATGCGCTCGCCGTCCTCGGCCAGCACCAGGCCGGCCAGAGTGGTGCCGGTTCCGCAGGCCAACCACCAGCCGTCGTGGCCGCCCCACCCCAGACAACCCGGTTGGTCGTCGACCATTGCCTTCAATCGCATGCAGCCGCTTGCTCCTCGCAGGCCGCCGCCCCCTTCGGGCACCGGATGCAGATCGGGGTATTGCGCCTGCCAGGGTTGCCAGAAACCCGCTTCATGCCGCGCCCGGTAACCGCCATAACCCAACCAATGCAATTGCATGCCGAATGCCTGCAAGTCCTTCACCGTCGGGGTTTCCTGCGGATGACCGCGCAACAGGCCGACGGTGCGGAAACCGAAGCGTTTGCCGGCGGCGGCCAATGCGTGCAGATGATTGGAGTGCGCACCGCCCAGGCTGATGATGCCGTTGGCACCGGCGAGGTCGGCGGCGTGCAAGTGCTCGATGAGCTTGAACCACTTGTTGCCACTGATCAGCGGGTCGATCTGGTCGAGGCGCAAAGTGGCGACTTCGATACCGGCGGTGGTGAGCCAGTCGAGCTTGAGGGGTTCGAGGGGGGCCTGGGGTAGCCAGTCGTTGGGAGGGAGGAGCATCGATGCCAGCTCTGGGTAAAGAGCTGGCATTCTAGTCGCTCTAAGGACGCCTTCGCGAGCAAGCCCGCTCCCACACTCGATCTATGTCGCACTGAAGATCAAATGTGGGAGCGAGCCTGCTCGCGATAGCCATTGGCACGCTAGACCTGTTGATTACAACTCAGCGGCCAACCGCGACCCTTGGTTGATCGCGCGCTTGGCATCGAGCTCTGCCGCCACGTCCGCGCCACCAATCAAATGCACGTTCTGCCCCGCCGCCACCAACCCGTCCTGCAACTCACGCAGCGGATCCTGCCCGGCGCAGATCACGATGTTGTCCACCGGCAGCACTTGCGGCTCGCCAGTTTCGCCAATACGAATGTGCAGGCCTTCGTCGTCGATCTTCAGGTACTCGACGCTGTTAAGCATCTGCACCTGCTTGTTCTTCAGCCCGGTGCGGTGAATCCAGCCGGTGGTTTTACCGAGGCCGTCGCCGACCTTGGATTTTTTGCGTTGCAGCAGGAATACCTCACGAGCAGGTGCATGCGGCTCAGCCTTGATCCCCGCGACACCGCCGCGCGCTTCCAGGTGAGTATCGATGCCCCACTCCTTCCAGAACGCTTCGCGGTCCTGACTGGTGGCCACGCCCTGGTGAACGAGGAATTCCGACACGTCGAAACCGATACCGCCGGCGCCGATGACCGCGACACGCTTGCCCACCGGTTTGCGCTCAAGGATCACGTCGAGATAACTCAACACCTTGGCGTTTTCAACGCCGGGTATCGCCGGGGTTCTTGGCGCGATGCCGGTGGCGAGAATGATCTCGTCGTAACCTCCCTCGACCAATTGCGCCACGTCAACGCGGGTGTTCAGGCACACCTCGACGTTGGTGGTCTGCAATTTACGATTGAAATAACGCAGGGTTTCAAAGAACTCTTCCTTGCCCGGTACGCGCTTGGCGACGTTGAACTGACCGCCGATTTCACTGGCCGAATCAAACAGCGTTACTTGATGCCCGCGCTCGGCAGCCACCGTCGCAGCGGAAAGCCCCGCAGGACCGGCACCGACCACGGCGATTTTCTTGATCTGCTGCACCGGCAGGTAATTGAGCTCGGTTTCATGG
>Ga0247818_10001558_pt1 | contig 14648 bp, 13 predicted proteins | sample 13C_Glucose_Day1_FD_192424 | JGI IMG/M metagenome (GOLD analysis project Ga0247818, IMG submission 192424) | Soil microbial communities from agricultural site in Penn Yan, New York, United States - 13C_Glucose_Day1 | ecosystem: Environmental > Terrestrial > Soil > Agricultural land | place...
GGCGGTTTGCGATGTGGCTTAGGTGCCACTAGACTGCCATTACTGATACCGAGCATGCACCTATGCGTATAGACGGCGTTTCCTCTCAGTCCTACCCCATCAAGCGCAAGCCTCGCAAAGACCAGGTCGTGCATGACGAGTCCGTCGATATCGAAGGCGAGCTGGAGTTCGCCTCTGAAGAGCAACTGGCTGCCCGTGCCGCCAAAGCCGCTGCGCAAAAGCTGAGCAATCTTCCCGCCCGTCAGCAGGACATGCTTTATCACCGCGCGATGAGCAGAAGCGTGGCAATGGCACTCTCCAGCTATCTGAGTACTGCCAGTTTCGTCGATTGGGATGCGCAAGTGCTGGGCCTCGACCTGTACATCTGATGCTGCCTTACTACCTCGGTTGCCCGTCCTGGAGTGAAAGCGCCTGGCGCGATTATTTGTATCCAGCAGATGCCAGGCCCGCGGAATTTCTCGATCTGTATTCCCAGGTATTCAACGCCGTCGAAGGCAATACAACCTTCTATGCGAGCCCGGCTGCGAGCACGGTGCAGCGCTGGGCAGAAACCATGCCCGAGCATTTTCGCTTCACCGCCAAATTTCCCGGTGACATCAGCCACGGCGGTGACTTGCGCGAACAACTGACCGCCGCCGAGACCTTCACCCAACTGCTCAGCCCCCTCGGTGAGCGGGTTTCGCCACTGTGGTTGCAGTTGTCGAAAAGCTTCACGCCACAACGCTTGCCCGAACTGGCCGGCTTTATCGATGGCCTGCAACGACCGCTGGCCGTAGAAGTGAGGCATGACGACTTTTTCGCCAAGGGTGATAGCGAGCGCGAGCTCAATCGCCTGTTGCTCGATCGCGGTGTCGAGCGCATTTGTCTCGATCCCCGTGCGTTGTTCAGCTGCACCTCGACCGAGCCTTCGGTACTGCACGCCCAATCGAAGAAACCCCGTGTGCCCCCGCGTCCGGCAGCATTCACGCGGTTTCCACAGGTGCGCTTCATCGGTCATCCGCAGCTTGAGGCCAACGATCCGTTCCTGCTGCCGTGGGTGGAGAAAATTGCCCTGTGGATCGAAGAGGGCCGTACGCCCTATATCTTCCTGCACACCGCCGACAATCTGCTCGCGGCGAAACTGGCGCAACGTTTTCATGCGCGCCTGATGCTGCGACTGCCTGGCTTGCCGGCGCTGCCTGAGCTATACAGAGAGCCCGCGGCCGAGCAACTTGGCTTGCTCTGACAGCGGACTCGTTTCCCTACAGGAGCCTGCCAATGGATGCGCAAACCCTTCGAGCCCAAGCGTTCAGAGCCCTGCACGAACGCCAGGGGGCTTTTGTGATCCCCAATCCGTGGGATGCAGGTTCGGCGAAAATACTCGCCAGCCTGGGTTTCGAGGCGCTGGCGACCACCAGCGCCGGTTACGCTTTTTCCCAGGGACGCCCCGATGGCGGCCTGACCCTGGACGACACCCTGGCCAACGTCCGGGCGATCGTCGCCGCCACCGACCTGCCGGTAGCGGTCGATCTGGAAAACGGCTTTGCCGATGATCCCGCCGAGTGTGCGCAGAGCATTCTGGCGGCTGCGGGCGCCGGTGCCGTCGGCGGTTCGATCGAAGACTTCACCGGCCGTGCGCAGGGGCCGATTTATTGTTTCGAGCATGCCGTCGCGCGCATCGAGGCCGCCGTCGCGGCCGCCCGCAGCTTGCCTTTCGCGTTTACGCTGACCGCCCGGGCCGAGAATTTCCTGCATGGCAATCCGGATCTGGCTGACACGATTCGCCGCTTGCAGGCGTTCGCCGAAGCCGGCGCGGACGTGTTGTATGCGCCGGGATTGCGCAACGCGGAAGAAGTCCTGGCGGTGGTCCGCGCCGTGGCGCCCAAGCCGGTCAACGTATTGATGTCCGGCGGCTTGAAGCTGACGGTCGAGCAACTGAGCGAAATGGGCGTCAAGCGCATCAGCGTCGGCTCGGCGTTGGCCTTGGCGGCGATGGGCGAGTTTTATCGCGCCGCCGAGGAGATCAGGACAGCGGGCACGTTCGGCTTCACGTCACGCTCCATGCCGTACGCCCAGGCCAATCAGTTTTTCAAAGGCTGACGATGCGGTTTCGCGGGTATCTGCTGCTGGTGCTGGTGATCATCGCAATGGCAGGTGCGGGCGTCTGGCGCGGCTGGATTTCGCTGCCGCCGCAGTGGAATCCCTGGGCACCGCTGGACGTAAAGGCCGCGCCGAACCTGTTGACCCGCTACAAACTGATGCGACTGCGCGCTGATCCGCAGCTGTGCGACCAGGCGCTGAGCAGCTCTGGATTACGTGTGACCCGTCAGGCCGACAGCCCGGACGCCGAATGTCCGCTGACCAATACCCTGCGAGTCCAGGGCAGCGGAGTCGCCCTGAGCAGCAGTTTCCTCGCCAGTTGCCGACTGGCGGTGTCGTTTGCCCTGTTCGAGCATCACGCTTTGCAACCGGCGGCGCAGGCGGTCTATGGGCAAGCGGTCACCCGGGTCGATCATCTTGGCAGCTTTGCCTGTCGCAATGTCTACAGTCGCGAGAATGGCAGGCGTAGCCAGCATGCGTCGGCCAATGCGCTGGATATCGCCGGTTTTCGCCTGGCTGACGGTCGGACCATCAGCGTGCTAAAGGATTGGCCGAAGGATAATCAGGACGCGCAGTTTCTAAGGCAGGTTCGCGATGGCGCCTGTGGCCTGTTCAGTGTGGTGTTGAGCCCGGATTACAACGCCGCCCATCGCAATCACTTTCATGTGGATGTCGGGCCGTGGTGGGTCTGTCGTTGAGGCTCAGGCGGCGAGGCGCAGGTTCTGCAGAACGATCGGGCGCGCCCAGCGGCTGTCGAAATCGAGCTGCTTCTGTTGTTCCACCAATTCTTCAGGCGAGAACGGCGGGAACGGCTTGTCCAGCAGCTCGAGTTCGAACTCGGCGATGGGCAGGTGCAGCGCACGCGGTTGTGGAGCCGGGCCCGCTGCTGGCAGGGGCTGGCCGGCGGTGAGTACGATCGGTCGGACCCAGCCGCTCTCGAAGTCCTGCTGCTTTTGCTGGGCGTCGATTTCTTCAGGCGGGAAGGGTGGGAACGGCTTGTCGGCCAGGTCCATGTCGAACTCGGCAATCGGCAGGAACAACGGCTCTGGCGGACGAACTTCGTTGTCCCTCACGTCGCATTCGCGCTGGGAAACGATGTGTGCCAGCAAGTCGCTGCCAACGCTGGGCTCAACCGGGCTGTCGAGATCGACCGGTGGAAAATTCAACGATTCAGGCAGCACTGCTTCACCCGACTGTTCGGCCAGCGCACGGGCAAAGAAATCCTGCCAGATGTGACTGACGCCGCTCAGCGCCTGGGTGTTGCGCAGGTTGTAGTCGCCGTAGGGCGAGATAAAACCTGTGATTGTGGGTTGAATGTCTGACATTTCTCTCGGTCGACGCTCAGCTCTGGCAAAATGCTCGTTAGTTTTGTTATCGGCCGTTTTTGCCGATCATTAATTTTTTGAGCGTGTTTTCCGATGATTGATCAACCTGCGGCCTGCCGCATCCATGTCGAGGCGCTGGGCGCGGCCTTCGAGCCCCAGGCCGAGCAATGGGCCGAGCGCCTGGGCCTGCCGCTACAAATGGCTGATGGCGAGTTCGCGTTGCAGGTGGGTGACCAGGGGTTGCAGCTGCAACAGTTGGGGCCGGATGCGCCAGGCCCGGTACGGGTGGATTTCGTCGAGGGAGGTGCGGCGCATCGGCGGTTGTACGGTGGCGGTAGCGGCCAGATGATCGCCAAGGCTGTCGGCATCGCCCAGGGCGTACGCCCGCGTGTGCTGGATGCCACCGCCGGGCTGGGCAAGGATGCGTTCGTGCTGGCCAGCCTGGGCTGCGAGATGAGCCTGATCGAGCGTCAGCCATTGATCGGTGCCTTGCTCGAAGATGGCCTGGCCCGGGGCGCGGAAGATTTCGACGTGGCGCCAATCGTGGCGCGCATGCGCCTGCTCAAGGGCAATTCGATCGAGGTGATGCGCCATTGGGAGGGCGACCCGCCGCAGGTGATCTACCTCGACCCGATGTTCCCCCATCGTGAGAAAACCGCCTTGGTGAAGAAGGAAATGCGCCTGTTCCGGCCGCTGGTAGGGGATGATCCCGATGCACCGGCCTTGCTCGAAGCGGCATTGGCGTTGGCCACCCACCGGGTTGTGGTGAAGCGCCCGCGCAAGGCGCCATGCATCGAAGGGCCGAAGCCGAGTCATGCACTGGATGGCAAGTCCAGTCGATATGACATCTATCCGAAAAAGGCGCTCAAGCCGTAAGACCGAGTCGCCCCAATCGCGAGCAGGCTCGCTCCCACAGGGGATCTACGATGTGGCATAGATCCATGTGGGAGCGAGCCTGCTCGCGATGGGGCCAGACCCGGCAGCCTGAATCTATTTGGCTCACTCAGGCCGATAAGCCCGCATGAACAACCCCACCACTTCCTGCACATGGCTCTCGGCCGCATCGCCGGTCAACGGCTCGCCGCAGCCGTAAAGCAACCGAAAATTCGCCGCGCCCTTGAGCAGGCAGAAGAAGTGTTCCGCCGCGTTGCGCGGTTTATCGATACTCAACACGCCACTTTCGTTGATTCGCGCCAGCAACCGCTCCATGCCGTGGAGCATGCGCTGGGGCCCAGCCTCGAAGAAGATCAGCGAGAGTTTCGGGTCCTGGCTGCCCAACGCCATGATCAGGCGATGCAGGTTCACCGACTCGTCGCTGTTGATCAGCTGATGAAAGCCGCGGGCGATGTTCAACAGCACCGTTTCCACGGCCACGCCTTCCGGCAATTCGAAGAACAGCGACGGCAATTGCTCCTCGCACTTGGCCACCACGGCGGCGGAGAACAGCGTCTCCTTATCGTTGAAGTGACTGTAGACCGTCAGCTTCGACACCCCGGCCTGCGCAGCGACTGCATCCATGCTGGTGTTGGCGTAACCCTTAGTCAAAAACAGCGTTTTCGCTGCATCGAGGACCGCCTGGCGCTTGGCCAGATCCTTGGGGCGGCCCGGGCCACTGGGTGCTGAAAGATTGTTCGGCATATTCGCTTTTATTACTGGACTGGTGAGTTTGCTATTAATAACATACTCGTCAGTATAATTATTCCAAGCACCATTGGCGAAAGGTCCTTCACCATGTTCCGCTATGCCTTGCCCCTCGCGTTGCCAGTCACCCTGGCGTTTTTATTGACCGCGTGTGGTCATGAGGAGGCGCCTGCTGTCAGCGTGCGCCCGGCCATGGTGGTGCAGCCACAGCCTTCGACCCAGGCGACGGAAAGCTATCCCGGCGAAGTCCGCGCTCGCTTTGAACCGGACCTGGCGTTCCGCATTGGCGGCAAAGTCAGCCGACGACTGGTCGACGAAGGGCAGCGGGTCAAGGCCGACCAACCGCTGGCGGAACTCGATCCCCAGGACGTACGCCTGCAACTGGAAGCCACCCGCGCCCAGGTCGCCGCCGCCGAAGCTAATCTGAACATGGTGCGCGCCGAGCGTGATCGTTATAAAACCCTGATGGAGCGGCAGCTGGTCAGCCGTTCGCAGTACGACAATCACGAAAACCTTTATCGGTCCGGTGAAGCGCGTCTTAAACAGATCAAGGCCGAATTCAACGTCTCGACCAATCAGGCCAGTTACGCGGTACTGCGCGCGCCGCAGGATGGTGTAGTCGCCAAGCGTGCGGTGGAAGTCGGGCAAGTCGTCGCGGCCGGGCAAACGGTGTTCACCCTGGCCACCGATGGCGAGCGGGAAGTGTTGATCAGCCTGCCGGAGCAGAGCTTCGGCCGCTTCAAGGTCGGCCAGCCGGTGTCGGTGGAATTGTGGACGCAACCGGATCAGCGCTTCGCCGGACACATCCGCGAACTGTCGCCGGCCGCCGATCCCAAGTCCCGCACCTTCGCTGCGCGTATCGCCTTCAATGCCGGCAGGGTGCCGGCAGAACTCGGCCAGAGCGCCCGGGTCTTCGTGCAAACCGACGCGGCCGTACCGTTGTCGGTGCCACTGTCGGCGCTGACCGCGGAAAATGGCGTGACCTACGTCTGGGTCGTCAGCGCCAACAACACCTTGAAGAAGACCCCGGTGCGGGTCGGCGCCTTCGGTGAAAAAACCGTCCCCGTGCTCGAAGGCCTCAGTGCCAGCGACTGGGTAGTGGCCGCCGGCGTCCATGTGCTTCTCGACGGGCAACAAGTGCGTCCGGTGGATCGCTCCAACCGCGTGGTCAATCTGGCGGACAAGGAGTAATCCCCGATGGGTTTCAATCTTTCTGCCTGGGCGCTGCGTAATCGCCAGATCGTCCTGTTCCTGATGCTTTTGCTGGCGATCGTCGGCGCACTGTCCTACACCAAGCTGGGTCAAAGCGAAGACCCGCCGTTCACCTTCAAGGCCATGGTGATCCGCACCAACTGGCCGGGAGCGACTGCGCAGGAAGTCTCGCGCCAGGTCACCGAGCGCATTGAAAAGAAGCTGATGGAAACCGGCGAGTACGAGCGCATCGTGTCGTTCTCCCGCCCGGGTGAATCCCAGGTGACGTTCATCGCCCGTGACTCCATGCACTCGGTGGATATCCCGGACCTCTGGTATCAGGTGCGCAAGAAGGTCAGCGACATTCGTCACACCCTGCCGCCGGGCATTCAAGGGCCGTTCTTCAATGATGAATTCGGCACTACCTTCGGCAATATCTACGCCCTGACCGGCGAGGGCTTCGATTACGCCGTGCTCAAGGACTATGCCGACCGCATCCAGATCCAGCTGCAGCGGGTCAAGGATGTAGGCAAGGTCGACCTGCTCGGATTGCAGGACGAAAAGGTCTGGATCGAGCTGTCCAACGTCAAGCTCGCCACCCTCGGGCTGCCCCTGGCGGCGGTGCAACAGGCGCTTGAAGAGCAGAATGCGGTGTCCACCGCCGGGTTCTTCGAAACCAGCAGCGAGCGATTGCAGCTACGGGTCACGGGTAATTTTCAGACGGTCGAAGAGATCAAGAACTTCCCGATTCGTGTCGGCGATCGGACGTTCCGCATCTCGGATGTCGCAAACGTGCGACGCGGGTTCAACGATCCACCGGCACCGCGCATGCGCTTCATGGGTGAGGACGCCATCGGCCTGGCCGTGGCCATGAAGGACGGTGGTGACATCCTGGTGCTGGGCAAGGCCCTGGAAATCGAGTTTGCCCGTATCCAGAAAAATCTCCCGGCCGGCATGCAACTGCGCAAGGTCTCCGACCAACCGGCCGCGGTGAAGACCGGGGTCGGCGAGTTCGTCCAGGTGCTGGTCGAAGCGCTGGCCATCGTGTTACTGGTGAGCTTCTTCTCCCTCGGTGTGCGCACCGGCATGGTGGTGGCCCTGGCCATTCCGCTGGTGCTGGCGATGACGTTCGCCTGCATGTATTACCTGGGGATTGGCCTGCACAAGATCTCCCTCGGCGCGCTGGTGCTGGCGCTGGGCTTGCTGGTGGACGACGCCATCATCGCCGTGGAAATGATGGCGATCAAGATGGAGCAGGGCTTCGACCGGATCAAGGCGGCGAGTTATGCCTGGACCAGTACCGCCTTCCCGATGCTCACCGGCACGCTGATCACCGCTGCCGGTTTCCTGCCGATCGCCACCGCGCAATCGGGTACCGGTGAATACACCCGGTCGATCTTCGAAGTGGTGACCATTGCGCTATTGGCGTCCTGGGTGGCGGCGGTGCTTTTCGTGCCGTACCTGGGGGAAAAACTCCTGCCGGACCTGGCGAAAATTCATGCAGCCAAACACGGTGCCGGCCAACCCGATCCCTACGCCACGCCGTTTTATCAGCGCGTTCGGCACCTGGTGGAATGGTGCGTGCGCTGGCGTAAGACGGTGATCATGGCGACCGTGGTGCTGTTCATTGCGTCCATCGTGCTGTTTCGTTTTGTGCCACAGCAGTTTTTCCCGGCGTCGGGCCGACTGGAGTTGATGGTCGACCTGAAACTGGCCGAAGGCGCGTCCCTGAGCAACACGGCCGAGGAGGTCAAGCGCCTCGAAGCCTTGCTCAAGGACAAAGCCGGGATCGACAACTACGTGGCCTACGTCGGCACCGGTTCGCCGCGTTTTTACCTGCCGTTGGATCAGCAATTGCCAGCGGCGAGCTTCGCCCAGTTCGTTGTCCTGGCGAAAACCATCGAGGAGCGTGAATCCCTGCGCACCTGGCTGATCACTACCCTCAACGAACAATTTCCGGCCATGCGCTCGCGGGTCACTCGTTTGGAAAACGGTCCGCCGGTTGGTTATCCGGTGCAGTTCCGGGTGACCGGTGAACACATCGAGGAAGTCCGCGCACTGGCCCGCAAAGTCGCGGCCAAGGTTCGCGAAAATCCCCATGTGGTCAACGTCCACCTGGACTGGGAAGAGCCGAGCAAGGTGGTGTACCTGAACATCGATCAGGACCGTGCGCGGGCATTGGGGGTGAGCACGGCGAACCTGTCAAAGTTCTTGCAGAGCTCGCTGACCGGTTCCAGCGTCAGCCAGTACCGCGAAGACAACGAGTTGATCGAGATCCTGCTGCGCGGCACCTTGCACGAGCGCACCGAGCTGTCGCTGCTGCCAAGCCTGGCGGTGCCGACCGACAATGGTCGCAGCGTGGCCCTGTCGCAGATAGCGACCCTGGAATACGGCTTCGAGGAAGGCGTGATCTGGCACCGCAATCGCCTGCCCAACGTCACCGTGCGTGCCGACATCTATGGCAAGGAACAACCGGCGACCCTGGTGCAGCAGATCATGCCGACGCTGGACCCGATCCGCGCGGAACTGCCTGACGGGTATTTGCTGGATGTGGGCGGTACGGTCGAGGATTCTGCGCGTGGGCAGAACTCGGTGAAGGCCGGCGTGCCATTGTTTATCGTGGTGGTGTTGACCTTGCTGATGCTGCAATTGCGCAGTTTTTCGCGCACGGCGATGGTGTTCCTGACAGCGCCCCTGGGCTTGATCGGGGTGACGCTGTTCCTGATGGTGTTCCGTCAGCCGTTCGGGTTTGTCGCCATGCTCGGGACCATCGCGCTGTCGGGGATGATCATGCGTAACTCGGTGATCCTGGTGGATCAGATCGAGCAGGATATCGCTGCCGGGCTGAAACCCTGGCAGGCGATCATCGAGGCCACGGTGCGGCGTTTCCGGCCGATTGTGCTGACCGCGCTGGCGGCGGTCCTGGCGATGATTCCGCTGTCGCGCAGTGTGTTTTTCGGGCCGATGGCAGTGGCGATCATGGGGGGGTTGATCGTGGCGACGGCGTTGACGCTGTTGTTCCTGCCGGCGTTGTATGCGGCCTGGTTCCGGGTCAAGAAAGAACCGGCCTGATTGTTCAAGCGTGTACACCTGTAGGAGCTGCGGCAGGCTGCGATCTTTGATCTTGATTGTCAAAATCAAATAATCGTCCAACCACGGCCCGAACCTGCGGCACTTCCTACAGCCATATCAGAACCGTCCGATATTGAGACTCGCAGGTCCGGATGTTGTACTCAAGACTCGGTTTCACGAGTTTTCGAGACAGCTCCAATGAAGAAGCCACCCATGCTGAAGGGGCGGTCAGACCCGGTTTTTGATTTGCTGACAAAGTCGCCCCACAAGGAGCGCCTCACTGAATACCTCGCCTTGCTCAAGCCCCTGGACGAGCAGGGGCGCTATTTGCCATTCGATGATTTGCGTTATCGCTGGGCCTCTGGACTGGATTCGAATCTTTGCTGGGCTTTGGTCAAGAAAGCCCGAACAGCGCAGTACGCCAGCCTGTTGCCATTGGGTGAGCCGGTGCAATGGGGCCGTTTCCTGTTGACGCCCTTGGCGCAAAAAGCGATTTCCTCCGTGGACCGTCGAACGACGACGGCCGCGTTGGAATACATGAGCAGCCAGATCGGCGAGAACGCGCATTTCAGCTACCTGCTCAACGACCTGATCGAAGACGAAGCCATCAGCAGCAGTCAGCTCGAGGGTGCAGCGACTACCACTCGGGTGGCCAAGGACATGCTCAAGCGCCATCGCCTGCCGCGTACGCCGGATGAGCGAATGGTCATCGGCAATTACAGGATGATGAACTTTGCCTGGGAGAAACGGAACGAGCCCTTGAGTGTCGAGCTAATCACGGCACTTCATCGCGTTGGCGTATCCGGTATCGACGATGCGCAATATTCGCCAGGGCATCTGCGGATCAGGGATGACGTGGTGGTGCAGGACGGCCAGGGCAATACCGTTCATGTACCGCCTCCCGCCGCGGGGCTCGCTGCCCGATTGCGGGTGTTGTCGCAGTGGATCAATCAATCCCATGACGATCCGCACCGTGTGGATCATCTGCACCCGTTGATCAAGGGCATCGCGCTGCATTTTGCCCTGGGTTATGAGCATCCTTTTCGCGATGGCAACGGCCGCGTCGCGCGGGCGTTGTTCTACTGGTTCATGTTCAAGAACGATTTCTCGGCGTTTCGCTACATCGCAATCAGCGTCTTGCTGCGCAATGCGCCGGTGAAATACGGCCGTTCCTATCTCAACACCGAAGCGGATGACCTGGACCTGACGTATTTCATCGATTTCCAGTGTTTGGTGGTGCTGCGTGCTGTCAGCAGTTTTACCGAGGCCTACAGGAAAAGTCTTGTTAATGCCGAGAGCCTTGATCGTTGGTTGTCGGAGTCCGGGTTTTTCGAGCGGCTGAGTGGGAAGCAGCGGGCGGTGTATCAGGTGGCCAGGAGCGGGATGGCGAAGGAGTTTACGGCGATCAATGTGAAGGAGAATCTGGGGTGTTCGTACAACACGGCGTCGGCCACCTTGAACGGATTAGTGGATTTGGCGTTGTTCGAGAAACGCAAGCTGGGGCGTGAGTGGGTGTATTTTCTGCGTGTTAAAGCGAACTGATTTGTGGGAGCGAGCCTGCTCGCGAAGACGGTAAGCCTGCCAACATTTATGTTGACTGAACGGGCCTCATCGCGAGCAGGCTCGCTCCCACAGGTTTTTCGGTGAGGTTTAGAGCGTACCAAATACTTTCTTGGCCAAACTGGTCGCCGCCGCCGCCGGGTTCTGGCGGATGGTTTCTTCCTGTTTGCCGATCATCTCGAACAAGCCGTTCAACGCCTGTTCGGTCACATAGTTTTCGACGTTGGCATTCTTCGCGTCGATCACGCCCATGGTCGCGGCCTGGCCGGCGAAGGAGTTGTACTGCTGGGCCAGGCCGACCTGGTCGGTGGCTTGCTTGACGATCGGCAGGAATTTGATGCGGATTTGTTCGCGGCTGGTCTTGTTCAGGTATTGGGTGGCCGAGTCATTGCCGCCGCTGAGGATGCCCTTGGCGTCTTCCACGGTCATTTTCTTCACCGCATCGACGAGGATTGGCTGGGCCTGGGTCACGGCGTTTTCCGCCGCTTTGTTCATGCTGGTTTCCAGTTGGTCGACCTGATCACCCATGCCGAACTGTTTCATTTTGCTGGCGACCTTGCCCAGTTTGCCCGGCAGCTCGATTTTCACCTCCGGGTTGTTGCTGAAGCCACCCGGGGTGCCGAGTTGTTTCACGGCCAGTTGCGCGCCTTGGGTCAGGGCGTCCTTGAGCCCGCCGGTGGCGTCTTTCTGCGACAGGTCGCTGAGGGACAGTGCCACGGCGCTGGCGGAGATCATCAAGCCTGCGCACAGGCCGGCAAAGCTTAGGGTGGGGCGGAACATGGCAACTTCCTTTTTCAAAAAAATTCTGGGCGAGTCAATCTAGACGGTTGGCGTGGGCTGATCCGCCGCATCTTCGCTGCGATGCAACGCCACCTGACGGATCGACAAGCGAATCTCTGCCGGCAACACCCGTTTGGCCGCGCCTTCGGCCAGTTCGCCGAGCAGCTCGTGATAGCTCAGCTTGCCGGCCTCGTCGCGCTTGAGCACTTGAAGGTCGAGCATCGTCTGGATGAAGTGGCGGAACAGGCTCTTGTCGAAGAATTCCGGGGCGTTCAAGCCATGCAGTATCGACAGGCGCTGGGCCATGACCGTGCACAGGTCTTCCAGCTCTTCGGCGCTGATGCTGTTCTGGCCGCTGTTGAGCAGCAAGGACACGGTCATGTAGAAACGCTGCAACGTCTGGGCGATGCTTTTCGACAGCAGCGTCAGCAGCACAAAATGCCGCGAGCTTGGCGCCGGGCGCAGGTACACGTTGTTTTCGAAACGCAGCAGGCCTTGCTCGACGAAGGCTTCCAGCCACTGGTCGATCACCGCGTCCAGTTCGTCCAGCGACCAGCGAATGAACAACTCCGCTTGCAGGTAGGGGTACAGCGCACGGGTGTAGCGCAGGACCTGTTCGCGGCTCATGCGCGACGCGCTCTGGAAGAAACTCGCGAGCAGCGACGGCAGCGCAAAGATGTGCAGCACGTTGTTGCGGTAGTAGGTCATCAGGACGGCGTTCTGCTCGTCCAGATAGAGAATCTTGCCCAGGGCGTCGCTTTGCTCGGACAGCAGGTCCATGTCCTTCACGTGCTCAATCAGAGCGCGACCATCGCCGTCCGGCAGCGTGGTGTGCGGCGAGTACGGGACTTTGCGCAACAACGCCAGGTACAGGTCGAGGACCCGCGCCATTGCGCGATCGTCCAGGGCCAGGCGGCTGGTGGACAGCAGCGCCAGCGCAACCAGGTTGACCGGGTTGATCGCCGCCGCTTCGTTCAAGTGCCGGGCGACTTTTTCACCGAGGCGGTTGGTGGTTTCGTTGAGCCAGGCCGGTTTGAACTGCGGGCCCAGTGCCTGCGTGCGCCAGTCCGGCTGCTCGCTGTCGAGGAATTGCGCGAGTTTGATCGGCTCGCCGAAGTTCACCGCCACTTGCCCGAAGCGCTGCTTGAGTGCGCCGATGACTTTGAAGATGTCGAAGATCGATTCTTTCTTCTTGGTCGCGCCCCGCAACTCGCCAAGGTAGGTGCGGCCTTCCAGCACGCGCTCGTAACCGATGTACACCGGTACGAAGACGATGGGCATGCGCGACGAACGCAGGAAGCTGCGCAAGGTAATCGCCAGCATCCCGGTCTTCGGTTGCAGCATGCGCCCGGTGCGTGAGCGGCCGCCCTCGACGAAGTATTCGACCGGGAAGCCTTTGGTGAAGAGGGTGTGCAGGTATTCGTTGAATACCGAGGTGTACAGCGGGTTGCCCTTGAAGGTGCGGCGCATGAAAAACGCACCGCCGCGACGCAGCAGGCCACCGATCCCCGGCATGTTGAGGTTGATCCCGGCGGCGATGTGCGGCGGGGTCAGGCCATTGCGGAACAACAGATAGGACAGCAGCAGGTAGTCGATATGGCTGCGGTGGCAGGGTACGTAGATCACTTCGTACCCCGGGGCGACTTTTTGCACCCCTTCGATGTTGTTGACCTTGATGCCGTCGTAGATCTTGTTCCAGAACCAGCTCAGCACCACTTCCATGAAGCGGATCGCAGTGTAGGTGTAGTCCGAGGCGATCTCGTTGCCGTAGCGCAGGGCTTGGGCCTTGGCTTTTTCCGCAGAGATGTTTTCACGCTCGGCTTCGTCGAGGATCGCTTGCTTGACCAGCGGCTGGTTGACCAGGCCCTTGACCAGATTGCGCCGGTGGGAAATATCCGGTCCGATGACGGCGGCTTTGAGGTTGCGAAAGTGCACCCGCAAAATGCGCTGGGCCATGCGCACGGTGCGCTCGTGGCCCTTGTTGTGCTCGATCAGTTCGCGCAGGTGGATCGGCGCGGAGAACTGCACGCGGGTCTTGCGCCCCAGCACGATGATGCTGAGCAAGCGACGCAAACGCCCGGTAACGGCCCAGCTGTCGGCGAACAACAGCTTCCATGGACTGTTTTCGCTGTCCGGCGACTGGCCCCAGAACACGCTGACGGGAATGATCTGCGCGTCTTCGGCAGCGTTCTGGCTCAAGGCGCTGACCAGGCGGGTCAGGGTGGGCGGTGCGCCGCGCTTGTCCTGGCGGCCTAGCCAGTCCGGATCCGGGGTCAGGTAGAAGAACGCGGCCGGTTCCAGCAGGTTGCCCACCGAGACTGGCAGCACCGGGCGCGGCAGGCCGGCCTTGGTGCATTCGGTGTCGACCACGGCGAGGTCGGTCAGCGAAGGATTTTGCAGAACGTAGAACACCGGACGACTGCGGTCGAGGTTGAGGGTGAACGACGACTGGTTGATCGTCTCCGAGCGAACCCAGAGGTACAACAGCCGGCGCAGGGTGCCAAACACAAGACGGCGGAACGGGGAGCGGGTCATACGGCTTCTGCGTGAGTGAATAAAACCGAGCGTTTGCTCGGGCGCTCGATAGTGTGCCGGATTCGCTGAAAATCGGCAAAAAAGCAGTCAACCAATCTGTAGTTGAGACTTTTTGTGTGTGTCATATACTCGGCCGCTCAAAATAAAAACAACGGGGGTACTGACATGGCTACGCGCGAAACCGGCAATGTGAAGTGGTTCAACGACGCCAAGGGCTACGGCTTTATTCAGCGCGAGGACGGGGTGGACGTGTTCGTGCATTACCGCGCGATTCGCGGTGAAGGGCATCGCTCGCTGACCGAGGGTCAGCAGGTGGAATACGCGGTGGTGACCGGCGAGAAGGGCTTGCAGGCTGAGGATGTGGTAGGTCTGTAACTCGGATCTTCAGATCACCCAGAACCAATGTGGGAGCGGGCTTGCTCGCGAATGCGGTGTGTCAGTCAATGTTGATGGCGACTGACAGAC
>Ga0247818_10001559_pt1 | contig 14647 bp, 11 predicted proteins | sample 13C_Glucose_Day1_FD_192424 | JGI IMG/M metagenome (GOLD analysis project Ga0247818, IMG submission 192424) | Soil microbial communities from agricultural site in Penn Yan, New York, United States - 13C_Glucose_Day1 | ecosystem: Environmental > Terrestrial > Soil > Agricultural land | place...
GCCCAGGGCCGCGCCCTCGGCCACGGCCTTCGCCCGGGACCTGGTCAACACCCCGCCCAACAGGCTGTTCCCGCAGTCCTTCGCCGAGTCGGTGAAGGAGCGCGCTGCCGCGTCGTCGGCCAAGGTGACCGTCAAGGTGCTCGACGAGAAGGCCCTCGCCAAGGGCGGGTTCGGCGGCATCGTCGGCGTCGGCCAGGGCTCGGCCAACCCGCCGCGCATCGTCGAGCTCCGCTGGGCACCCGCCAGGGCCAAGGCCTCGCTGGCCCTGGTCGGCAAGGGCATCACCTTCGACTCCGGTGGCCTGTGCATCAAGCCGCCGGCCTCCATGCTGACGATGAAGTCCGACATGGCCGGAGCAGCGGCGGTGGCCGCCGCGGTGTTCGCCGCGGCCGAGCTCGCCCTGCCGGTGGCCGTGACGGGCTACCTCTGCCTCGCCGAGAACATGCCCAGCGGCACGGCCCAGCGTCCGGGCGACGTCATCACGATGCGCAACGGCACGACCGTCGAGATCATCGACACCGACGCGGAGGGACGCATGGTCCTCGGTGACGGGCTCTGCCTGGCCAGCGAGTCCGCGCCCGACGCGGTGGTCGACATCGCCACCCTCACCGGCGCGCAGATGGTCGCACTCGGCTCCCGGGTCGCGGGGATCATGGCCAACGACGACGCGTTCCGCGACACGGTCCGCTCCGCTGCCGACGCCGCCGGTGAGGCGGCGTGGCCCATGCCGCTGCCCACCGATCTGCGCTCGCAGCTCGAGTCCGGCATCGCCGACCTCGCCCACAAGGGCGAGCGCTGGGGCGGCATGCTCACGGCGGGCCTGTTCCTCAAGGAGTTCGTCGGCGAGGGCATCCCGTGGGCCCACATCGACATCGCTGGCCCGTCCTTCAACGAGGGCGGCCCCTGGGGTCACACCCCCAAGGGCGGCACGGGCTACGGCGTCTCGACCCTCGTCGCGCTCGCGGAGAGCTACGCGACGCGCTAACCACGCGGCATACCGACACATGACCGTGGGCCCGTCCGGATCGGACGGGCCCACGGTCGTTGCGCTTCAGCCGCCGCTCTTGCGGCGGAACATCTGCTGCGTCGCGCTGGTCGCGGCGTCCTGCGCGTGGTCGACCTTGGAGCGGTCGTGGTCGTCGGAGACGTCCTTCCCGCCATGAGAGTGCTTGCGGTCGAGAGCCTCCCGGAACTTCTTCTTGAGGTCCTCGCTCGCGGCCTGGTGGCCGGAACCCTTCGGTGTGTTCGACATCGTGACTCCTGCCTCGGGGTGCGCACCGGTGTCCCGGTGGGGCTCCAGACTCGCACTGCTGCAGTGCCGTTGGCCACCGCATAAGCCGCGGGTATGCCGCGGGGCCGGATTCTCAGTGCTTCTTGCGCTGTCGCGAGTTCCACTCCCTCATGCGGTTGGGATAGCCCGTCTGGTTGACGTCGTAGACCGGTACGCCGAGGCTGCGGGCGAGCTCGAAGGCCGCCTCGCGCGAGCCCGCCGCGCGCCGGGTCCACTCGCCGTCGTGGGCGATGAGGATGACCGTGGTGGCGGTGACGTTCGTCGGCGGCTCGATGTAGGCCTCCACACCTCGACGGCTGGCGGCGAAGTCCGCGAGGTGCTGGCGCACGGCTTGCCGGTCCACAGCCATGTTGGGGCCGTCAGAGCGCCCACCGCCCTGCTGTCGCCCGCGCCCGCCCCGCCTCCACCACGCCATGGCCTCAACGATAGGCGGCAACCGGTGCACCCCATGGTGATTCCCGGTCTCCGCGCGCCGCGGCAGGGGCCAGCCGGCGACCGGCGCGACGAGTTCGCGCCCGTGGTGGACCTGCTTGCGCCTGCGTGGCCAATCAGTGACAAGATGCTCTGTGTCGGTCCGCGCCACCCCACGACCTGGCGGCAGGGCGCACCGGCACGACCCGTCTGATGCGAACGACGCAAGGGAGCGAGCACGATGCCGGCTGACGCCGAGAGCACCTTCGATGTAGTGATCCTCGGTGGGGGCAGCGGCGGCTACGCGTGCGCCTTCCGGGCAGCGCAGCTCGGGCTGAGCGTGGCACTCGTCGAGAAGAACAAGCTCGGCGGAACCTGCCTCCACGTGGGCTGTATCCCGACCAAGGCGCTGCTTCACGCAGCCGAGGTCGCCGACTCGGCCCGGGAGAGCTCCACCTTCGGCGTCAAGGCCACCTTCGAGTCCGTCGACATGTCGGGCGTCAACACGTACAAGGACGGCGTCGTGAGCCGTCTCTACAAGGGCCTGCAGGGCCTTGCCAAGGCGCACAAGGTCGAGATGGTCGAGGGCGAGGGACGGCTGGTCGCGCCGAAGACCGTCGAGGTGGGCGGCCGCCGGCTGACAGGCCGCAGCGTCGTGCTGGCGACCGGCTCGTACGCCAAGAGCCTGCCGGGTCTGGAGATCGGCGGACGCATCGTCACCAGCGAGCAGGCGCTCCAGCTCAGTGACGTGCCCCCGCGGGTTGTCGTCCTCGGCGGCGGGGTGATCGGCGTCGAGTTCGCGTCGGTGTTCCGCTCGTTCGGCTCCGAGGTCACCATCGTCGAGGCGCTGCCGCGACTCGTCGCGGCAGAGGACGAGACCGTCTCCAAGCAGCTCGAGCGAAGCTTCCGCAAGCGGAAGATCGCGTTCAGGACCGGGGTGCGCTTCGAGAGCGCCACGCAGTCCGGCGACACCGTCACGGTCTCCCTCGAGGGCGGCGAGAGCATCGAGGCAGACCTGCTCCTCGTCGCCGTGGGCCGTGGCCCGGTCACGGAGGGCCTGGGCTACGAGGAGGCGGGGATCACCCTCGACCGCGGCTACGTCATCGCCGACGAGCGGTGCCGCACCGGCGTCGACGGGGTGTACGCGGTCGGCGACATCGTGCCCGGTCTGCAGCTGGCCCACCGCGGCTTCGCGCAGGGGGTCTTCGTCGCCGAGGAGATCGGCGGGCTGGACCCCGCCCCCATCGACGAGATGGGCATCCCCCGCGTCACCTACTGCGACCCCGAGATCGCCTCGGTTGGCCTCACCGAGGCGCAGGCCCGTGAGAAGTACGCCGACGTCGAGACCTACGAGTACAACCTCGGGGGCAACGGCAAGTCCCAGATCCTGCAGACCCAGGGCTTCGTGAAGCTGGTCCGCGAGAAGGACGGTCCCGTGGTGGGCGTCCACATGATCGGGGCGCGCATGGGCGAGCAGGTCGGTGAGGCACAGCTCATCTACAACTGGGAGGCCCTCCCCTCCGACGTGGCGAGCCTCGTCCACGCCCACCCCACTCAGAACGAAGCCCTCGGAGAGGCGCACCTGGCCCTGGCCGGCAAGCCGCTCCACGCCCACGCCTGAACCGCCAGCGAAGAACAACAAGGAGACTGATTCCATGTCTGAACGCGTGACCATGCCGGCCCTGGGTGAGTCGGTCACCGAAGGCACTGTGACGCGCTGGTTGAAGAACGTCGGGGACACCGTGGCGGTCGACGAGCCGCTGCTCGAGGTGTCGACGGACAAGGTGGACACCGAGATCCCCTCCCCCGTCGCGGGCGTCCTGCAGGAGATCCTCGCGGGCGAGGACGACACCGTTCCGGTCGGCGCGGACCTCGCCGTCATCGGCGACGGCAACGGCGCCTCCGGTGACGGTGACGGTCAGCAGGAGCAGGCGCAGCAGGACCAGGGCGAGCAGCCGCAGGAGAGCACGGCTCCGGCCGAGGCGCAGCAGGCCGAGGAGCCCGCTGCCGAGGCGCCCTCGACCGAGCAGCCCGAGCAGCCCGCCACGTCCGAGCCGGAGCAGGCGCAGGCGCAGGCACCCTCGTCGGACGGCGACAGCGGCGCCGGCGAGACCGTGAAGATGCCCGCCCTGGGCGAGTCGGTCACCGAGGGCACCGTGACCCGCTGGCTCAAGGCCGAGGGCGACGAGGTGGCCGTCGACGAGCCGCTTCTCGAGGTCTCGACCGACAAGGTGGACACCGAGATCCCGTCGCCGGTTGCCGGCACCCTGACCAAGATCCTGGTCAGCGAGGACGACACCGTCCCGGTAGGCGCCGACCTCGCCATCATCGGCGGTGCAGGTGGCGGCCAGCAGCAGGCGCCCGCCGAGCAGGAGGCTCCTCAGCAGGAGCAGGCCCAGCAGGAGCCGGAGCAGACCGCGCCGGCGCAGGCCCAGGCCCAGGCCCCGCAGCCCGCGCAGCAGGCGGCGCAGCCGGCGGCGGCGAGCGCGGACTCGGCACCCGCCCAGGGGCAGGCACCGGCACCCGCCCAGGCACCGGCGCAGGCTGCTCCCGCTCAGGCTGCCCCGGCGGGCGGCGCCGAGGCGGCCGACGCCTCCGCGTACGTCACGCCCCTGGTGCGCAAGCTCGCCACCGAGAACGACGTGGACCTCGCGGCCCTGCAGGGCACGGGTGTGGGTGGGCGCATTCGCAAGCAGGACGTCCTCGACGCAGCCAGGGCGGCGCAGGAGGCCAAGCAGGCTGCGGCGCAGCCAGCGGCGGCCCCGGCTCCGGCTGCTGCTGCTCCGAGCGCCCCCGCCGCGAGCGCGGCGCCTGCCGCCTCACCCAAGCGCGGCACCACGGAGAAGATGTCGCGACTGCGCCAGACCATCGCCAAGCGCATGGTGGAGTCGCTGCAGGTCTCGGCCCAGCTCACGACCGTCGTCGAGGTCGACGTCACCAAGATCGCGCGCCTGCGGGCCCGGGCAAAGGGCGAGTTCGAGCGCCGCGAGGGCACCAAGCTCAGCTTCCTGCCGTTCTTCGCCCTGGCCGCCGTCGAGGCGCTCAAGACCCACCCGAATGTCAACGCCAGCGTCGACGGTGTCGAGGTCACCTACCACGGGCAGGAGAACCTCGGGGTTGCGGTCGACACCGAGAAGGGTCTGCTCGTCCCGGTGATCAAGAACGCCGGCGACCTCAACATCGCCGGTCTGGCCCGCGCGATCGCCGACCTCGCCGACCGCACTCGCAACAACCGGATCACCCCGGACGAGCTCGGTGGCGGGACCTTCACGCTGACCAACACCGGCAGCCGCGGGGCGCTCTTCGACACCCCGATCATCAACCAGCCGCAGGTGGCCATCCTCGGCACGGGGGCGGTCGTCAAGCGCCCGGTCGTCGTGACCGACGCGGACGGCGGCGAGACCATCGCGATCCGCTCGATGTGCTACCTCGCGCTGTCCTACGACCACCGGATCGTCGACGGAGCCGACGCGGCGCGCTTCCTCACGACGATGAAGACCCGTCTGGAAGAGGGGGCCTTCGAGGCCTCGCTCGGCCTGTAACCGCAAACCATGCCGCAGCGCGTCGCCATCACCGGGGCTTCCGGAATGATCGGCGGCGCGCTGTCGGCGTTCCTGAGCGGGCGCGGCGACCAGGTCGTGCACCTCGTGCGACGGCCTGCCCGCACGGCCGCGGAGATCACGTGGGACCCCAGCAACCGGGTGCTCGAGGCGGCGGCCCTCGAGGGGGTCGACGCCGTCGTCCACCTCGCCGGTGCCAACGTCGGGGAGAAGCGCTGGACGCCGAGCCGCAAGCAGGAGATCTTCGCCTCGCGCGTCGACGGCACGCACACCCTGGCCACCGCCCTCGCGGAGGTCGACCACCCGATCCGGCTGGTGAGCCAGTCCGCCGTCGGCATCTACGGAAGCGACCGCGGCGACGAGGTGCTCACCGAGGAGTCCGAGAGCGGGCACGGCTTCCTGGCCGAGGTCGTCCGCGCCTGGGAGGCGGCCGCCGAGCCCGCCCGCGCCGCAGGCCTGCCCGTGGTGCACCCGCGCACCGGCATCGTCCTCGCCCCCGGGTCGGGAGCCATGGGTCCCCTGCTGCGGCTCGCGAAGCTGGGGCTGGCCGGCCCGCTGGGGTCGGGCCGGCAGTACTGGCCGTGGATCACCCTGCGCGACACGGTGCGCGCGCTGGCTCACCTCGTCGACCATCCGGAGGTCACCGGACCGGTCAACGTGGTGGGGCCGGCACCGGCCCGCCAGAAGGACATCGCCGCCGAACTCGCCCGACAGCTGAACCGCCCCGCCCTCCTTCCCGCGCCGGGCATGGGCATCCGCCTCTACCTCGGCGAGTTCGCCAACGACATCCTGGGCAGCCAGCGGGTCATGCCGACCAGGCTCCTCGAGAGCGGCTTCGTCTACGAGCACGACACCCTTCCCAAGGCCGTCAACTGGCTGCTCGCCCATCGCTGAGGCGCACCGTCAGGACCGCTGCGCCGAGATGCGTTCCACGAGCCAGACACCTCCGGACCACCTCAGGTCGAAGCGCATCTCCTCACCCCTGACGGCTGGGCGCTCGGTGACGGTCTCGCCCGGTCCCTCGACCGTGTACGCGGCGGTGTCGACCACCGCGACGACACTGGCCGCTGAAGCGCTCGTGCGAAGGACTCGGGCCGTGCGCACGCTGAAGGCAACACCGACGAACCGCTGACCGGTGCTGCGCACCTGCTCCAGGAGGGCGGCGTCGGCCTTCCACGCGGGTGACCCCCGGAGGTCCAGTGCACGCAGCTGGGCCGGGTCGGCGGAGTTCATGACCCGCGCACGCTCTCGCGACAGCTCGCCCATCAGGGCGACGGGGTCAGCCGAGGGGGCGACTGCCTGCCTCTGAGCGTCGGCCGGAGCACCTGGGGCAGAACCGGTGCTCCTCGGCCGGTGCGGCGACTGCTGCGTCGCAGGGGTCTGAACGGGGTGGACTGCCGCCGCTCCGGGGCCCCCGCGCTCCGCGACGGCGCCGCCGGCCACGAGGACCACAGCTCCGAGCAGGCCGGCCGCGGACGCCGACACTGCCGCCGGCCGGGACCACCGGGCCCGCGTGCGGGCCCGGTGGATCGCCATCCGCACGCGGAGGCGGCGCGAGGCAACCGCCGGCTCCTCCTGGGAGGCGGGTCCGGCGGAGCGGATACGCCTCGTCAACAGGGACACCTCGTCTTCTCCCAGCACGAGACGCAGCGGCTCACACGCCGCAGCATCGAAGAACAGGAGGGCGGCCTCTGCCGCCGAGGGCCGGTCGTCAGGGCTCGCCGCCAGGCACCGCTCGACCGTCTCGACCCATGCCGTGGGCAGATCCTGCAGCACCTCCCCCAGCGGGCGGCGCAGCACCGCAGCGGGCGGGGCGGCACCGGTGACACACCACCACGCAAGGGCACCCAGCGCGTACACGTCGGAGGCCGGTGACGTGAGGTCACCGCCCTCCACCTCCGGGGCCGTGAACCCCTCGGTGCCGAAGACCTCACCCGGCGCCTCACCTGTCAGCCGAGCCACGCCGAGATCGGCGAGGACCGGGCGACCCGAGCGCTCGATCAGCACGTTGGCGGGAGACACGTCTCCGTGCGCGACGCCAGCCCCGTGCAGCCCCGCGAGCGTCCGCGCGACGGGGCAGACAACGGTCACCGCCTCCCCCACGCTCAGGTGCCCGCGGGCAGCGATGACACCCGTCAGCGACCCGGAGCCGACCAGGTCGAGCACGAGGGCCACCGTCCCGGCGGGCTCCGCCAGCGCGAGGGCCTCGTGGAGCCTGACGAGCCCCTCCACACGGACCCCCTGGAGCACGACAAGCTCGCGGACCGCCTGGTCGGTGTCCTCAAGAGAGCCCGGGCCGAGGGGTACCACCTTGATGGCGACCGGCAGCCCGTCGCGCAGGCGCTCAGCTCGCCACACCGAGCCCGAGCCGCCTGCCGCCAGCTTGGGGCCGACCCGGTAGCCCGGGACTGCTGGTACCTCCATGCCCGCTCCTCCCCGCGACCGCCTGGACCCACTGTGCCCCGATCTCGGGCCCCCGCCGGGGGGCTGTCCACAGGGCCCGTCCTGGACGGCGGCGGCCTGCAGCTAGCACCCGCCTGCCCCACGCCACGCCGCAACTGCGGGATTGTGACAATCGTCACAGCCCATCCCAAACCCGCAGGTAGGACGGCATTACACGATTCGGCCAAAACGGCTATAGCAGGCAAACAGGGGAAAACGCCCCCCTGCCCATGAACGCCGTTATTTCACCGTGACCACACGCCCCCGCTACGGTCGCGCAGGCTGCGGGGTCCCCCGCCTGGCGCGTCGCTCCTGCGACTGTCGGGTCTCGCGGCCGGACCATCCATCCCTGTAAGGAGCAACACATGCCCGAAACCGCAACGCACCACGTCGGACGCCACCGCAGAAAACGCACGATCGGCGTGATGGCGCTCGTCGCGGCCCTCGTCGGGGGCCTGGGGCTCGCCCTTGTCACGTCGGTCACCTCGGCGCCCACCTCCGAGGCCAAGGCCAAGATCAAGTGCAAGCTGACCACCGGCTCCGCTGAGGTCGACCCCATCGTCCACCACAACGAGCCTGCCGGGACGGCGCACCTGCACCAGTTCTTCGGCAACAACAGCTTCCTGTCGATGGCGAACCCCAACCAGGCGAACGCCACCGACCTCAAGAGCGGCGGCACGAACTGCGAGAACCCCGCTGACACGGCGGGGTACTGGACCCCGGTCCTGAAGAACAAGAGCACCGGCCAGGTCATCCCGACGATGTCGTTCATCGCCTACTACCGGAGCTGGGACTTCAAGGACTTCGGCGAGGGTGTGCCGCTTCCCGACGACGTGCGCCTGATCGGCAAGAAGTACAACTGGACCTGTGGCCAGAACGAGGCAGTCGCCCCGCAGCAGTCCATCCCCGACTGCTCGATGGCGGACGGTAAGCCCGGCTCGACGCTCACCGCCCACATCGACTTTCCCTCGTGCTGGGACGGCGTGAAGCCGTCGCACAGCCCGGACGAGGTCGGCGACACCACGGACAACGAGCACTTCGCCTACCGCGTCGGCAAGTCCTGCCCGGCTGGCTTCCCGGTGAAGACCGTGCAGCTGCGCGAGACGATCATGTTCGAGTACATCGGCAAGGGCGCGGACGTGGAGCTCTCGAGCGACCACGAGCACGGCACCACCGACGGTCAGTCGTTGCACGGCGACTTCTGGAACACCTGGGACCAGGCCGGCTTCGCCTCCATGGTCCGCAACTGCGTCAACCCCGGTGGCAAGTTCACCACGACGGAGTGTGGCTGACGCTTGCGTGAGCACTGCGTGCACGGACGGTGGGAGGGTCGCAGGGGACCCGCGAACCACCTCTGGGCAGCGGCGGAGGGTCCGGCAGGTTTCTGCCGGGCCCTCCGGCGTCTCCATGTAGCCCCGGATCCAGATAACGCCGGCTCCAGGTAGCCCCGGCTCCAGACAGCGCCGGCTCCAGGTAACGCCGGCTCCAGGTAACGCCGGCTCCAGGTAGCCCCGGCTCCAGACAGCGCGGGCTCCAGGTAGCGCCGGCTCCAGACAGCGCCGGCTCCAGGAAGCGCCGTCGGCAGACCTCCGTGGTTCGCCGGGGCCCCGAGTCGCCCGCGGTAGCCGCGGGCCGCCAACCAGGCAACCGCGGGCCATCTAGGCTTCCGCCCATGCCAGCACCCCAGCCCACGATCCTTGCCACGTCCGGCGGCTACCGCGAGGGCGAGCGCACCCGGCTCGAGTTCAACGACCTCGTGCACCACGCCGTCGAGCTGTCGGGGACCACGCGCACCCGCCCCCGCGTCACGCACCTCGGCACCGCCTCCGGCGACCAGCGGTTCTTCAACGACTGGATGTCCGACGCCGCGCGGCTGGCCGGCTACGACCTGACCAACCTCAACCTCTTCCCCATGCCGAACCTCGACGACGTCGAGGGCCACCTGCTCGAGCAGGACGTGGTGTGGGTCAACGGTGGCTCGGTCGCCAACCTGCTGGCGGTGTGGGGCGTGCACGACCTCGGCGAGGCCTTCCGCCGGGCCTGGCAGGCCGGCGTGGTCCTCGCGGGCGTGTCAGCGGGGTCGATCTGCTGGTTCGAGGGCGGCACCACGGACTCCTTCGGCCCCGAGCTGCGGGCCATCACCAACGGGCTCGGCTTCCTCCCCTACGGCAACGGCGTGCACTACGACTCCGAGGGGCGCCGGAGGCCGCTCGTGCACCGCCTGGTGGCCGACGGCACACTCCCGACCACCCACTGCACCGACGACGGCGTGGGGCTGGTCTACCACGGCACCGCGCTCGTCGGGGCGGTGTCGGAGCAGGACGGCAAGGGCGCCTACATCGTCACGCGCCAGGGCGACGAGGCCGTCGAGGAGCGCCTCGAGCCCCGGCGCCTGTGAGCACGCCGCACGATGCAGGTCCGCGAGCAGCGGACCTCAGTCGATGCGCTCGCCCGGGGTGATGACGTCCACGACCCGGCGCCCCTCGGCGCTGGTCCGCGCGGCGTCGATGACCGCGAGGGTGTGCACGGCGTCGCGCGGGTCCACCGGCATGTTGGCGGCGGGGCTCTCACTGCGCAGCGCGTCGGCGACGGCGCGGTAGAAGTCGACCTGGCTCGACTCGCTCCGGGCGACAGGCTCGCGCTCCTCCCCGCGGTAGATCCAGCCGGCGAAGCCGTCGTCGTCGCGCAGGTCGGAGAAGATGTTGGCCTCGGCCTCGAACTGGTTGAGCACGAACGCGCCCTTGCTGCCCAGCACACGCATGCGGGGGCCGGGGGCCCCGGCGACCGACGTCGCACCGAGGTGCGAGACCACCCCCGAGGTATGCCGGCAGGCCAGGAACGCGTCGTCATCGGCGTTGGTGGTGCGAGACGCCACCTCGGCATAGACGGTCTCGACCTCACCGAAGAGCTGGACCGCCGCGTCGACGAGGTGGGAGTGCAGGTCGAGCAGGATGCCGCCTCCCTGCTCGGGGTCCGCCTGCTCACGCCACCGCTGCTTCGGCTCTGGCCGCCAGCGCTCCCAGCGCAGCTCGGCCCGGTAGACCTGCCCGATCGCGTCGGAGCGCACGACCTCCGCCAGGGTGGCGTGCTCGGCGTCGAAGCGCCGGTTCTGGAAGACCGTAAGGGGGACGCCGGACTGCTCGGCGGCGTCGACGACCTCGAGCGCGGCATCGGCGCTGACGGCGAGCGGCTTGTCCACGACGAGCGCGATGCCTGCCTCGATCACCGTCAGGGCGTGCGCGGCGTGGTCGCCGCTGGGGGTGGCGAGGACGATGAGGTCGAGGCCCTCGACCTGCAGGAGGCCCTCGAGGTCGGTGACGACCGCCGCACCAGGGTGGTCCTGCTGGACCGCCGCCTGACGCTCCGGGTTGGACGTCGAGACCGCCGCGATCTCCAGCCCCGCAGCCGCGAGGAGCGGTGCGTGGATCTGTCTGCCTGCCATGCCGTAACCGGCGAGTCCCACCCGTGTCATGGCGTGACCCTAGCCCGGCCGGCCTCCGGGCGGAGGGTCGGTCTCACGTGAGAGGCGGCTGGGCCACCAGACCCGCGGCCCGATGTCGTAGGCCAGCGCGGGCACCAGCAGTGAGCGCACGACGAGGGTGTCGAGCAGCACGCCGAACGCCACGATGAAGGCGATCTGGACCAGGAACAGCAGCGGGAGGATCGCCAGCGCCGAGAACGTTGCCGCCAGCACGACGCCCGCGCTGGTGATCACGCCTCCGGTGACCGCCAGTCCGACCAGGATGCCGCGACGTGTGCCCCGGGCGATGCTCTCCTCGCGCACCCGGGTCATCAGGAAGATCGAGTAGTCGATGCCGAGCGCCACGAGGAACACGAACCCGTAGAGAGGCGTCGACGGGTCCGAGCCGGGGAAGTCGGCCACGTGGTTGAACACCAGTGCGGCCACGCCCATCGTCGCAGCGAAGGACACGACGTTGGCGGCGACGAGCAGCAGCGGGGCGACCAGCGAGCGGAGCAGCAGCGCCAGCACGATGAAGATCACGAGCAGGATCGCGGGGATGATCACCCGCAGGTCGCGGCTGCTGGCGTCGCGGACGTCGACGTTCATGGCGGTCATGCCGCCGACGAGCACCTCGTCCCCGACGGCGTCGAGGTCGGCGCGCAGCCGGCGCACGACGTCGTCGGCCTCCGGGCTGTCCGCCGCCGCAGTCAGGGTGGCCTGCACGACGACGTTGCCGTCCACCACCCTGGGCGGCGCGCCCGGCGCCAGCCCGGCATACGGGTCGTTCACACCGTCCTCGCGGGAGAGCACGTCGACGACCTGCTCGGCCTTGTCCTCCGGTGCGAGCACCTGCACCGGGCTGCCAGAGCCGGCCGGGAAGTGCTCGGCCAACACGTCCTGGCCGGTGACCGACTCGACCTCGGTGAGGAAGATCTCCGACTGGGTGATTCCCTCGGCCTTCAGGGTGGGCACGAAAGCCGCGGCTGCCAGCAGCCCTGCGAGCGTCAGCACCCACGTGCGCCGCGGGTGGCCCCCGACGAGGGCGGCGACCCTGCCCCAGATTCCCCGGGTGCCGATCTTGTCCTCCGAGTGCACGTGGTCCACGCGGGGAACCGCGGGCCAGAAGATGCCGCGGCCGAAGAGCAGCAGCACGGCCGGCAGGAACGTCAGGGCGGCGATGAGCGCCCCCGCGATGCCCAGCGCGCCCACGGGGCCCAGGCCCGACGTGTTGCCGAGGTCGGACAGCAGGAGGCACAGCAGGCCGAGGATGACGGTCGCCGCACTGGCGGCGATGGGTTCGACCGAGCCCCGCCAGGCGAGCTTCATGGCCTCCCAGGTGTCTTCGCGGTCGTGCAGCTCCTCCTTGTACCGCGAGACCAGCAGCAGGGCGTAGTCCGTCGCCGCGCCCACCACGAGGATCGAGAGGATGCCCTGCGACTGGCCGGACAGGCCGATCGCCTCGTCCCGGGCGAGGGGGAAGACCACCAGGGCGGCGAGGGCCAGGCCGAAGACAGCGGTGATGAGCACGGCGAAAGGCAGGATCGGGCTGCGGTAGACGACCAGGAGGATGAGGAAGACGACGCCGAGCGCGACCACGAGCAGGATGCCGTCGATGCCTCCGAAGGCGGTGACCAGGTCAGCCGTGATCCCGCCGGGGCCGGTCACGTAGGTCGTGAGGCCGGACGGCTCCAGGTCGTCCGTGGCCGCGGCCCGCAGCTCGTCAGCAGCCTCGAACAGAGCGGTGGTCTCCCCGACCGGCTCGGCCGCCTTGGCCGCGTCCATCGGCACGACAAGGAGGAGTGCCTCCCCATCCTGGCTCGGGATGACCGCCCGTGGCGCCTCGGTGAGGTACTCCCCCAAGGTGTGGTCGCAGCACAGCCCGGGCAGGCGAAGGGAGGGGAGGGCGGCGACGTAGTCCGCGGCGGCCTGCTGCTGCGCCGGTGTGACAGCACCCCCGGCCTCCATGACGACGATGAAGGGCAGCGACTCGGTCTCGGTGAACCGCGCCACCTCGTTCATGACCTCGGTGGACTCGGCCTGCGCGGGGAGGAACGAGGCGTTGTCGTTCTTCTGGACCTCGGACAGGCGCCCCACCAGGGGGCCTCCCACACCGGCGACCGCGAACCACACCAGCACCACCAGCAGCGCGCCCAGGCGCACCAGCCACCGTGATCTCATCAGGCTCCCCAGCTCTGTCAGGCCGCGGCAGGGCTCGGGTGTACCCGCCACGGCACACACTAGCCACTGGCACGGCGCTCCTACCGTCCGGTATTCGGTGCCGGGACGGGGTCGGATGGGCGGGGCGTACTCTGGCGCCATGCGTTTCGAGCACCTCGGCTTCGCCCCGGACTTCGTCGACTACCTCGCCGCCTGGGAGCACCAGCGCGAGGTGCACGAGGGGGTCGTCGCGGGCGACGAGGACACCGTGCTGCTGCTCGAGCACGCGGCGGTCTACACCGCCGGCAAGCGCACCGAGCCGCACGAGCGCCCCTTCGACGGAACCCCGGTCATCGACGTCGACCGCGGCGGCAAGATCACCTGGCACGGCCCGGGCCAGCTCGTGGGCTACCCGATCGTGCGCCTCCCCGCGCCGATCGACGTCGTCTCCCACGTGCGCCGCCTCGAGGAGGTCATGATCAGGGTCTGCCGCGAGTTCGGCGTGGAGACGGCCCGGGTGGCCGACCGCAGCGGGGTCTGGGCGCTCGCCGACGAGCGTGGCCCGGACCGCAAGCTCGGCGCCATCGGCGTGCGGGTCAGCCGTCAGTGCACGATGCACGGCTTCGCCCTCAACTGCGACGCCGACCTCTCGTGGCAGGACAACATCGTGGCGTGCGGCATCGCCGACGCAGGGGTCAGCTCGATCAGCCGGGAGGCCGGCCGCACGGTGACTGTCCAGGACGTGCTGCCCTACGCCGAGAAGCACCTGGCGGACATCCTCACCCTGTCCTGACGGCCGGCGGTCGTGCGCGTGGAAGAGCAGCGGCCTCCGGCGGGTTGAACCGGCATGCTTCCCCGCGTCCCGCAGCTGGTGTTGTCGTGCGTCGTCCTCGGCGTCGGGGTGGCGTTGCTGCTCGACGCCTCGCTGGGCTCCGACGGCTACTCCTCCCTGGTCTCCGGGCTGACGCTGGCGACGGGTGTCCCGTTCGCGGTCGTGAACGTCGCGATCGCGATCGCCCTCATCGGCCTGGCGTGGAGCCGCGGCACTCGCCCCGGGCTGGGCACGCTGGTGCAGCCCGTGGTCGTGGGCGTCGTCGTCGGGGCGCTGCTGCCCGTCCTGCCCTCACCCCCGGCCCTGCCGATGCGCCTGCTCGAGCTGGCGGCCGCGTTCGTCCTCCTGACGCTGGGCGTCGCGGGCTACCTCGCGACACGTACGGGTGCCGGACCGGCGGAGGCGGCAGCACTGGCCTTCGACCCGCCGTTGGCCTTCCGCTGGAGCTACACGGTGCTCCAGGTCGGCGGCGCACTGGGCGGGTCGAAGGC
>Ga0247818_10001560_pt1 | contig 14647 bp, 9 predicted proteins | sample 13C_Glucose_Day1_FD_192424 | JGI IMG/M metagenome (GOLD analysis project Ga0247818, IMG submission 192424) | Soil microbial communities from agricultural site in Penn Yan, New York, United States - 13C_Glucose_Day1 | ecosystem: Environmental > Terrestrial > Soil > Agricultural land | place: USA...
GGTAGCTTTCGACGTTGATCTTGCGCGCGTAGTAGGTCAGCTCCGGCACCGCAATCGCGGCGGCCAGCGAGGTGTCCTTGAACAGCGAAATGAAGTTGTTCGACAGTGCCGGCAAGACGTTGCGCAACATCACCGGCACGGTGACGTAGGCCTTGACCTGCCACTCGCCGAGGCCGATGGCCAGCCCGGCTTCGCGCTGGCCTTTGGGGATGCTCAGCAAGCCACCACGGAAGACTTCGGTCAGGTACGCCCCGGCATACAACGACAGCGTGATGATGAACGAGGGAATCTTGTCCAGACGAATGCCCAGGCTTGGCAAGGCAAAGTAGATCAACAGAATCAACACCAGAATCGGCGTGTTACGCACCACCGTGACGTACACCGAAGCCAGCACCCGCAAGGCGCGATGCTTGGAGAGCAAGGCAAACGCCATCAGCAGGCCGATCACGCAGCCGATGGCGATCGACACCAGCGCCAGTTCGAGACCCAGACCGAGCCCCGCCAGCAAAGTGTCGAAATCGCGCCACACGGCGGCAAAGTTCAACTGATAGTTCATGGTCAGCAGTACCTTGAGCGGGGCGACGGGAATCGCCCCACTCTCACGGGATCATTTGAATTCGACTGGGAAACCGATGGCGGGCGACGGCAGATCTACACCGAACCATTGTTTGAACGACGCCGCATAAGTCGGGAATGCAACGCCGGTCATGGCTTCATGCAGCGCGGTGTTGACGAAGTTCAGCCAGTCCTGATCGCCGCGTTTCACTGCACACGCATAGGTTTGCGGGCTCCACGCATAGCTTGGGCTGCGGTAGCGGCCAGGGTTCTGCACCATCAGGTATTTGACCGAAGACTGGTCGGTGGCGGCGGCATCGGCGCGACCGGAGTTCACCGCCTGATACATCAGATCGACACTGTCGTACTGATCGACCTTGGCTTTTGGCAACGCCTGATGCACCAACTCTTCGGCATAGACGTTTTGCAGCACCGCCACGGTGACGCTGTCGCCGGCGGCTTGCAGATCTTCGATTTCCTTGTACTTGCTGTTGTTCGGCAACAACAGGCCAACGCCTTCGCGGTAGTACGGCAGCGTGAACGCCACTTGCTGCGCGCGGCTGGCGGTAACGGTAATGAACTGGCAGCTCATATCGACCTTGTCGGTGAGCAGATTGGGAATCCGCGCATCGGACGACTGCACCACGAACTCGACTTTGCTCGGGTCGTTGAACAGACCCTTGGCGACGATTCTCGCGATGTCGATATCAAAGCCCTGCAATTTGCCGTCCGCACCCTGAAAGTGCCAAGGCGCATTGGTGCTGCCAGTGCCGACAATCAATTTGCCACGGGCCAGAACACTGTCGAGCTTGCTGTCGGCTGCCTGGGCCAGGCCCATGACAGCGGACGAAGCCGCAAGAACAAAAACACATGCTTTGAACAACGAAGGACGGCGATGCATGGCAAGCACTCCAGGATGGTGTTTATTCCGCTATACCGGAACACGGTTTGTTACTACGGAATAGACAGCAGAAAGTGTGCCACAGGATTCGTTGTAAATCGTGTGAGTTTTGAAAATTCATTGAATTCATTGAGTTAAGAGAGATGAACGCAGCCTGCTTACGCGCTCGGCTTTTTCGGCTGCGCTACGGAACGCTACCTTTCTGGGAAGGAATGCCACATCGGAGTGCGCCGCTTGATGTTTGCCCTCAGGCATCACAGCTACCGTTCATCGGATTTAGCGCTCCACCTGTCAGATCTGACAGTTGTCGATTCGGGATGCTAGTCGCCTAATCGCTCAGTGCGCCCATTTGGCGCAGCATCAACTCACTCTGATATCAGAAAAGGACTTTGAAATGGCTAACTTAATCAAGAACGGCGACTTTTCCCAAGAAGGCAATGAATGGACAGCGTCCAATCCCGACAATGTGGTTTATGAGGAGGGCTACTGCCTGATCGGCTCCCAGGACTCTATTAGTCAGGACGTCGTAATTGGTAACGGCGGGACGTTCAAGCTGTCCGCGCGGTTGAAAACCGACCGTGGGTTTGGAAGTCGTGTATCGGTTCAACCGCATCCTACCGGCGAGCCAACTTATCTTTACGCCAGTGGCGGGCAGCCGTGGACAGAGGCTTCGGAAGTCTTTTCGGTACAAACTGGCACTCTCAAACTCACCATCACGTTGCTGGCGAACGATGGACCGTTCGATGAGAAGGGATCTTACTTTGACGACTTAGAACTCTTGCGTCAGCCCTAGCCAGCCTTGATACCTGAAAGCGGCTTGCTGTCCATCAGTGAGCTGCTTCCTTTTCCAGATATGAACACGAGAAGGTTTTCCATGGACGAGATGGCCGACTGCTCCAAGTTACCCTCCACTTACCGCAAAGCGCTGAAAACCTGGCGCCCGGTAATCCTGTATTTCGCCAACGAACATTGCCCCGCCTGCGAATGGGCCGGTCCGATTTTTCGCCAGACTGCCGAGCCATACCGGCATCGCGCCAATATCTACATGCTCAATACCAGTGAAACTGCGCGTCATCCGCTGGTGACCGAGACGCCAACCGTGCTGTTTTACAAGAACGGCAGGCTGGTGAAAAAACTCAAAGGCATCGGCACTGAAGAAAGCCTCGCGCGGGATTTCGCCGAGCATGTCGGCAAGACCAAAGTGCCCACTGCGCCCCGAAAGCGAACGCATGATCTGTCTTGGCTGCGTCGAACATTTCGTACTCTGCGCACTGTTCCTCGGGCACGCCTGCGGAGTCTGTGTTGAACATGCGGACTGAAAAACTACACTTTTCATCAGTGAATACTGCGGTGCCTGAACCCAAGCATTCGCGAGCAGGCTCGCTCCCACATTTGCAACGCGTTCCAATGTGGGAGCGAGCCTGCTCGCGAAGAGGCCAGTACAGTCGGACAGAGAACTCAAGTGCTACGCGGCAGCGCGTACCAACAACACCCGCGTCACCCGCCGCTCCTCCACGGCTTTGACCGTCATGTGCCAGCCATCAAGCTCCAGACGATCACCAATGACCGGCAGACGATCCAGCAGGCTCATGACCAGCCCGGCCATGGTCTGATAGTCCTCGGTCGGCTGCGCACCAAACCCGGTGCGTTGACGCACACGCGCAAGGTTCAACGCACCACTGACGATAAACCCGCCCTGCTCCTCGATCACGTCCGGACCTTCGATTTCGCTGGCGTCCGGCAGCTCACCAGCAATCGATTCGAGGATGTCGGTCATGGTCAACACGCCGACAAAGTCGCCGAATTCGTTGACCACGAAGGCAATGTGCGTCGAGGCCGCGCGCATCTGCTCCAGCGCATTGAGGATCGAATAGCTGTCGAGCAGGTTGATGGTCTTGCGCGCCAGGTGCTCCAGATTCGGCTCGGTGCCGGCCAGGTATTCCTTGAGCAATTCTTTCTTGTGCACGAAGCCCAGCGGCTCATCCACCGCACCGTTGCGAATCAACGGCAGACGCGAATAGGACGAGTGCATCAAGCGGGTACGAATCGCCTCGCGATCATCGGCCAGATCAATCGTGTCGACATCGGCGCGCACGGTCATCAGCCCGCGAATCGGGCGCTCGGCCAGTTGCAGTACGCCGCTGATCATCACCCGCTCGCGACGGTCGAACAGTTCCGCGCTTGGCGCCTCACCGTCGTCGAGCAGATCGGAAATTTCCTCGCCGACCTCCTCCGCCGCCAGTTTGCGCCCGCCCAGCAAGCGCATGACCGCGTGAGCCGTGCGCTCGCGTATCGGCCGCAAACCCTGCATCGAGCGCTTGCGGCGAGCCCGGGCGATCTGGTTGAACACTTCGATCAGAATCGAGAAACCGATGGCGGCGTACAGATAACCTTTCGGAATGTGGAAGCCCAGACCTTCGGCCGTCAGGGCAAAACCGATCATCATCAGGAAGCCCAGACACAGCATGATCACCGTCGGGTGCGCGTTGACGAAGCGCGTCAGCGGCTTGCTGGCGACAATCATCAAGCCGATCGAGATGATCACCGCGATCATCATCACCGCCAGTTCATCGACCATGCCCACGGCCGTGATCACCGCATCGAGCGAGAACACCGCATCAAGCACCACAATCTGCGCGACGATCGGCCAGAACAACGCATACGCGGCGTTGGTCGTGCGCTCACCGATGTGGCCTTCCAGGCGTTCGTGCAATTCCATCGTCGCTTTGAACAGCAGGAACACACCACCAAACAGCATGATCAGGTCACGGCCGGAGAAGCTCTTGTCGAACACCTCGAACAACGGCTGCGTGAGGGTCACCAGCCAGGAAATACTCGCCAGCAGGCCAAGGCGCATGATCAGCGCCAGCGACAGGCCGATAATCCGCGCACGGTCACGCTGATGCGGTGGCAGTTTGTCCGCCAGGATGGCGATGAACACCAGGTTGTCGATACCCAGCACCAGTTCCAGCACGATCAAAGTCAACAAGCCTAACCAGGCCGTGGGGTCCGCTAACCATTCCATAAAACGTCTCTATCTCTCTCGATGAATTCAGGCTGCCGGACACGGCAAAGCGCAACGCGAAGGCTCTGGGGCCGCGTTATCTACGATAGTCGGGTGTCGGAAAACTGGATGTTGCGAGTGCGTCAAGACCGCGCCATGGCGCGTGGGGAAGGTGCGACTGGGAGGCTCCGAGAGGGTGTTCATGCATATCCTGAATGAAAAATGGCCTTGGAGCGTACAGGCTTTGGGAACATTTCCTACAGCGGCAAATCATTTCAAAATCTGTAATCCGCACCGAAACCCACTGTAGGAGCTGCCGAAGGTTCGGGCCGCGATCGGACGATCCTTTGATCTTCTTATCTAATTCGAAAGTCAAAAGATCGCAGCCTTCGGCAGCTCCTACAGTACGGTGTCAGCGTCCGGCAAAACGCAGCCGGGAGAGCTGGCGCAAATCCCCCTCGACGTAGTAATCGTTGGTCCAGCGATCATCCACGGCCAATGGACTCACCTGTTTCAACGCCAGCTTCTTCGCGAAATAACGGAAGCGGTAATGCTCGTAGAACCGCAACAGTTCCAGACCATAGCGATCGGCCAGATCGGTATCGCCGCGAATGATCAGGTAATTTTCATCGTTGCCATTGCTGGCCGAAGCGCTGAGGTTGTGGCTGCCGCTGATGATCGTCGGCGAGTCGCTGGTGAAATCGGTGACCACCGCTTTGGTGTGCACCAGCAAGTTGCCTTTCTGACCCTTCATGTTCTCGCGCAACCAGCCTTCGAGCCCAGTGTTGAGCAAAGCGGTGGCGGCGAATTCGGCGCTGCGGTCGGCATGGAAACCGGTGATGCGGCTGGCCGTGTTTTGCAGGCCATAGCGCAAAATGTCGTCGTGGGGCTGACCCAGCAAGGCATTGAGGACCGCGTCCGGCAGCGAGAACGCCGTGACGAACAGCACGTCCTTTTTCGCCGCACCGATGATCCGCACAAACTCCTGCAGATCAGCCCCACCGGTACGCGGTGAGAACCCGGCGAACAACGGTTGCTGCGGATTTATCGGGTTGTGTTCGGACACCCAGTCACGGGTGGCGCCGAGATCATCCGGCTGCACCCAGACCTGCTCGAACGTTTGCAGATAACTGGCAGCAACCGATTCGTCGTCCAGCACATGCACCACGTTGGCCTGCCGATAAACCCCGTTGGCGGTGAAATTGGTGCTGCCACACAGAACCGCTTCAGGCTGCTGCCCACTGGCGTCGACGCGGCTGAGAACAATGAATTTGTTGTGAAATATGTTGTGGGTCACTCGCCCGCGTTTGCTCGCAGGAGGCAGCGCCGCCAGGCTTGCTTGGTTGATCGTAGTGTCTTCGTCATCCGGCCGGGCGTGATACAGCACCCGAACCTGCACACCCCGCGCGAACGCCGCGTTCACCGCGTCGACGATCGCCTGCAACTGATACTCGTAAATCGCGATATCAAGCGCCCACTGGTCATCGACCGCACGTTCGATAAACCCGAGCAAGTGTGCGAGCAAGCCGTTTTCCAGCCATTGCCGTGGCGCGTCGGGCCAGGCTTCGATGGGCATGTGCTTGTTGGCGCTGATCAGTGCGTCCAGTTCGGGAAACTTGCGCTGAAAGGCCTGACTGGCGGCGACAGCACGATTGAACATCACGCTTTGATTGCTCGGCTGACCGTCATCGGAAGTAATCGTCAGCAGCAGCGACTCGCCCAACTGCACGGCGTCCGCAGTGCCGTAAGCCAGGTGCACGCGATAGTGAAGGGTCATGCCCGGATTGACCGCGTAATCGGCCCAGCGAAACTTCTGCAGCGGCGCGGTATCGCTCGGTGTGGCGTGGAACCGGGGAAACGTGTGCGCCTTGCCAGGGAATGTCAGGCTGTTGAACAGGAACAACCACGGTTTGGCGCCCTGCTGCTTTTCGATGGCAAATCCCAGCAGGCCCTTGCGCCGCGGTTCGGCCAGATCCATGGCCAGCAGCACGCCGTTGGTACCGGCGTAGGCTTTGACGCGGAAATCGTCCGCGGGATTTTTGACCAGTACGCGCATCGCTCACTCCTTGTGATGGGGCTGGGGGCAGCATAGAGCAGGGATGCGGGTTTTGAGTGTTCGGCTCTAGACCGGATCGATGCAATCGCGAGCAGGCTCACTCCTACAAGGGAACGCATTCCAAATGTAGGAGTGAGCCTGCTCGCGATGAGGCCCGACCATACACAGAAGGTATCAGAGAGAAATCAGCTCATCGATATGTCGATACTCTGACCCCAACGCTGAAGCCAGATCCCGCGCCCGCCCCAACCGGATCGGCCCGCGCTCGATATCGATCAACAAGCCCGGACACGCCAGCGCCGGCAGTCCCGACCATTGCTTCAAACGCCCATCGGTCACCACCAGCAACCGCTGCTGCTCGGCAGGAAAACGCTTGCGTCGCACCGCCAGCCATTGCTCGGCCTGCACCAGTGCCGCCAGTAACGGCGTGCCGCCACCAGCACCCAAAGCCTCCAGCCAGACACGCAAGCCGCTGGACGCCTTCAACCCCTGCACCTGCCATTGCGGCGCCGAGCCACTGGCCGTCAATAATGCGAGGTGCGCGCGCTGGCGATAGGCGTCATCGAACAGTTGCGCGAGCAAACCTTTGGCATCGCTCAAGGCGTGATGGCGCCGCGTCGAAGCTGAAGCATCGACGATGACCAGCCACAGTTCATGCGGCGAACGCGTGCGCAATTGAAAGACCAGATCTTCACGGGTCCGAGGACGCCCGTTGAGCAACGTGCCCGGCCAATTCACCGTGCCGCTGCGCGCGGTATGGCGCTTGCCCTGGCGTCCGTTGTCCAGCCGTCCCGCGCGGGGTCTGGCATTCGCCCCCGCATCGGATCGGGGGCGAATGCCTAAGGCTTTTTTGGCCAGCTCGGCACTTCACGGCGAGCGCCGGTGACGAGCGCGGGCGCTGGCATGTCGCCCCACTGGCCCTGCCCTTCGCTCGACGGGGCCTGGGTTTCGGCTGGCGACTGGGCAGGTTGTTGCGGACTCGAAGGCGCTTGCTCGCGACGACGATGGCGCAGGGCAAACTCGGCCACGGCGTCGATGTCCTCTTCGCCAATCTCCTCAGCCCCGCGCCATGCCGCGTGGGCACGCGCCGCGCGCAACCAGACCAGGTCGGCACGCAAACCATCGACTCCGGCGGCGAAACAACGCTCAGTGATCTGCGCGAGTGCGGCATCGTCCAGCGCAATATTGGCCAAGGCGCCGCGAGCGTGCTCGCAACGCGCACGCAGGTTTTGTTGTTCGGTTTCCCACTGCGCGCAGAACGCTTGCGGGTCGCTGTCGAAATCCAGCCGCCGACGGATGATCTGCCCGCGCTCGGTCGGTGCCGTGTGGCCACTGAGGGCGACGTTCAAGCCGAAGCGGTCGAGCAACTGCGGACGCAACTCGCCCTCTTCCGGATTCATGGTGCCGATCAGCACGAACTTCGCCGAGTGCCGATGGGAGATACCGTCACGCTCGATCAGGTTGGTGCCGCTGGCGGCAACGTCGAGCAGCAGATCCACCAAATGATCGGGCAGCAGATTGACTTCATCGACGTAGAGCACGCCGCCGTCAGCCTTGGCCAGCACGCCCGGTGAGAATTGCGCGCGCCCCTCGCTGAGGGCGGCGTCGAGGTCGAGGGTGCCGACCAGACGTTCTTCGGTAGCGCCCAGTGGCAAGGTGACGAACTGGCCGCTGGCGAGCAGATCCGCCAGGCCACGGGCCAGGGTGGATTTGGCCATGCCGCGCGGGCCTTCGATCAGCACGCCACCGATTTTCGGGTCGATGGCGGTGAGGCACAGGGCGAGTTTCAGGTCATCGGCGCCGACCACGGCGGAGAGCGGGAAATGTGGGATGTCGGTCATTTGGGTTTTCTCTGTCGTGGTCTTGGGTGTTCTTGGTGTGGTGGTGTGTCAGTCAGGGTAGCCCTCACCCTAGCCCTCTCCCGGAGGGAGAGGGAACTGACCGAGGTGTACTTTCAAGGTACGCCGACCTGAATTATCGAGTTGAACTCAGGCCTCAAAGCCAACACAAATCGGCTCCCTCTCCCTCTTGGGGGAGAGGGAACTGATTGTGGTGTTCTTTCGAGTTACGTCGACCTGAATTATCGAGTTGACTTCGATTCTGAACAGCACACAAATCGGCTCCCTTTCCCCCTCGCCCCCTTGGGGGAGAGGGCTGGGGTGAGGGGGTGACTTTCCTGAGGACGCTACATATCTTCCTCAATATCCAGCAGCAGATTCTCCAACGCCTCTTTATAAGCCCCCGGCTCCTGCCACATCCCCCGCTGCTGCGCCTCAAGCATCCGCTCGGTCATATCCCGCAGCGCATGCGGATTATGCTCACGAACAAACTCCCGCGTCGCCGGATCGAGCAAATAAGCATCCGCCAACAAAGCGTACTGGTGGTCATCAATCAACTGCGTGGTGGCATCAAACGCAAACAGGTTATCAACCGTCGCCGCCATTTCGAACGCGCCTTTATAGCCGTGGCGCTTGACCCCGTCGATCCATTTCGGATTGGCCGCCCGCGAGCGGATCACCCGGTTCAGCTCTTCTTTCAGCGTGCGAATCTTCGGCAGATCCGGTTGGCTGTGATCGCCGTGATAACTGGCCGCCGCCTCGCCACGCAGGGTTTCCACAGCAGCAAGCATGCCGCCCTGGAATTGGTAGTAGTCGTTGGAATCAAGCAAGTCGTGCTCGCGATTGTCCTGATTCTGCAGCACCGCTTGCACCTGACTCAGGCGCTGGACGAACTGTTCGCGCGCGGCAGTGCCCTCATCGGAGCCGCCATAGGCGTAGGCGCCCCAGTTCAGATAGACCTCGGCAAGGTCTTCGCGGCTTTGCCACAAACGCCCATCGATCGCGCCTTGCACACCTGCGCCGTAAGCGCCGGGTTTGGCACCGAAAATGCGCCAACCGGCCTGGCGCCGCGCGCTGTCCTCATCCAGACCCGACTGCAACAACGCCTCGCGTTCGGCCCGAACTTTCGCCGCCAGCGGATTGAGATCATCCGGCTCGTCCAGCGCTGCCACTGCCTGCACCGCCGCGTCGAACAGGCGGATCAAATTGGCAAACGCATCGCGGAAAAATCCGGAAACTCGCAGCGTGACATCGACACGCGGACGGTCGAGCAGGCTCAGCGGCAGAATTTCGAAATCATCGACGCGCTGACTGCCGGTGGCCCATACCGGGCGCACGCCCATCAGCGCCATGGCCTGGGCGATGTCGTCGCCGCCGGTGCGCATGGTCGCGGTGCCCCACACGGATAAACCGAGCTGGCGCAGGTGATCGCCGTGGTCTTGCAGGTGTCGCTCAAGAATCAACGTTGCTGACTGGAAACCGATGCGCCACGCGGTGGTGGTCGGCAGGTTGCGCACGTCGACCGAGTAGAAGTTGCGTCCGGTCGGCAGCACGTCGAGGCGACCACGGCTGGGCGCGCCGCTCGGGCCGGCGGGGACGAAGCGACCACTGAGGGCGTCGAGCAGGCCGCGCATTTCGGCGGGGCCGCAAGCATCGAGGCGCGGGGCGACGACTTCGCGCAGGTGGTCGGTGATTGCACTGACTTCAACCCAACGCGGTCCTTGTAGGAGTGAGCCTGCTCGCGATGGCGGTGTATCAGGCAAATCTGTATCGAATGACACTCCGCTATCGCGAGCAGGCTCACTCCTACAGGGGATTTGTAGTGTTTGGGAGATTAGGTTCGAAGCGAACAGTTCCAAGCGTTCGCGGGTGTCGCCGGCGGTGCGCCAGACTTCCTCGCTTTGCGATTGCAGCGCCTCGGGACGCGGGCCTGTCCATGGATCGGCCAGCGCGCAATCGAGTGGATCGAAACCGAGTTCGAACGCTTTGGCGAGTGCTCGCAATAGGCTTGATTGCGCGCCTTTGCCGTCTCCGCGTGGAATGCGCAGCAACGCCAGCAACGTATCAATGCGCAATCGCCCGCTGGGTGACTCACCAAAAATATGCAAACCATCGCGAATCTGCGATTCCTTCAGATCACACAAATAGGTATCGAGACGCGGCAACCAGACTGCCGCATCGGCATCGCTGTCCAGCGCCGCATCGAGTTGCAGCTCACGGTCGATCTGCGTCTCGCGCACCAGTTGCAGAATATCGCGTTGCAACTCGCGGGCGCGGCGCGGATCGAGCAGTTGCGCTTCGTAATACTCGTCGGCCAGCAGCTCCAGATTGCGCAGCGGGCCGTAGGTTTCGGCACGGGTCAGCGGTGGCATCAGGTGGTCGATGATCACCGCTTGGGTGCGTCGTTTGGCCTGCGCGCCCTCACCCGGGTCGTTGACGATAAACGGGTAGATATTCGGCAGCGGCCCGAGCAACGCATCCGGCCAGCAGTTTTCCGAAAGCCCGACGCCTTTGCCCGGCAGCCATTCAAGGTTGCCGTGCTTGCCGACGTGAATCACGCCGTGCGCGCCGTAGGTGTTGCGCAACCAGAAATAGAACGCCAGATAAGCGTGCGGCGGGACCAGATCCGGGTCGTGATAGACCGCACTCGGATCGACCTGATAACCGCGTGCCGGCTGGATGCCGACGAAGGTCAGGCCGAAGCGAATGCCGGCGATCATCATCCGCCCGTCGCGGCACATCGGATCGTTTTCTGGCATACCCCAGCGCTCTATCACGGCGCTGCGATTGGCCTCAGGCAGCGCGTTGAACATCGTCAGGTAAGCGTCCATCGCCAGGCTTTGCTGGCACGGGCGCAGATCAATCGTGTCGAGATCGTTGCTGACGCCACCGAGCAATTGCTGGATCAACTCGGTGCCGCTGCCCGGCAGTTCGGCCGGCAACGGATAGCCTTGTTGATGCAGTGCACGCAGAATATTCAGCGCTGCTGCCGGCGTGTCGAGACCGACGCCGTTGCCGATGCGCCCATCGCGGGTCGGGTAGTTGGCGAGGATCAGCGCGATACGTTTTTCCGCGTTCGGCACCCGCGCCAGATCGATCCAGCGCCGCGCCAGTTCGGCGACAAAATCCATGCGCTCAGGCTGCGCGCGATAGCAGACCACATCGGACTGACTGCGCTCACTGCGCCAAGCGAGATCCTTGAAGCTGATCGGCCGGCTGATGATGCGCCCGTCAAGCTCCGGCAAGGCAATATGCATCGCCAGATCGCGCGGGCCGAGGCCTTGCTCGCTGTCGCGCCAACCGGGCTCGTTGTCTTGCGCGCAAATCGCCTGAATCACCGGAATATTGCGGCGAAACGGTCGCAAGTGCGGTGCTTCAGGGCTGGATTGGGCGAAACCGGTGGTGTTGAGAATCACCCCCGCCTCGACTTCATCCAGCCAATCCTCGACCACCGTCAGGCAGCCGGGTTCTTTCAGACTGGCCACCGCGATCGGCAGCGGATTCAACCCCGCTGCCTGCAAGCGCTGGCAGAAAACATCGATGAACGCGGTGTTCGCCGCTTGCAAATGCGAGCGGTAAAACAACACCGCCGCGACCGGGTTCTCGGGCAGCCATTCGGCTTGCCAGTCACTCAGTGCGGCGGTGGTTTTTTGTGGATGGTAAATCGCCGTGCGCGGCAGGGTTTGCGGTTCGTCCCAAGCGTAATCACGGGCGAGCCAACGGTTGGCCAGGCAGCGGAAGAAATCCAGCGCATTGCCCAAACCGCCCTGACGCAAAAACTGCCAGAGCCGGTCGCGATCCTCGGCGTTGACGGTGCTCAAGTCGCTGAGCTCCGGATCGGGACGGTCATCGCCCGGTACCAGAATCACCTGCACACCGCGCTCGGACAACTCGATCAGACGCTCGACACCGTAACGCCAATAGGCGATGCCACCGTGCAGCGAAATCAGGATCACCTTGGCGTGGCGCAGCACTTCATCGACGTACAGATCGACTGAAGCGTGATTCTGCACCTGCATCGGATTGGCCAGACGCAGGCTCGGATAATCTTCCGGCAACTGCTGCGCAGCTTCAGCGAGCAGCGCGAGGCTGGAGTCGCCGCTGCACAGGATCACCAGCTCGGCGGGGGTTTGGCCAAGGTCGGCAATGTTGTCATCCGAGACAAAACCGCCGGGCTGAGTCCTGAGCAGGTGCATGGTTTAAACGCTGAGCGCAGCGCGCAGTTGCGCTTCGAGTTGGGCGGCGTCGAGTTCCTGTCCGATCAACACCAGACGCGTCACGCGCGCTTCATCGGCGCCCCACTGACGGTCGAAATGCTTGTCGAAACGCGTGCCCACGCCCTGGATCAACAGGCGCATCGGCTTGTTTGGAATGGCCGCAAAGCCCTTCACGCGCAAGATGCCGTGCTTGACCACCAGTTGCGTCAAGGCGTCGAGCAGCAGGCTTTCGTCAGCTTGCGGCAGTTCGATGGAGATCGAATCGAAGGCGTCGTGATCGTGGTCATCGTGGTCGTCATCGCCTTCACCGTGGTGATGATCATGGTGGCTGTGGCGGCTGTCGATGTGTTCTTCGGAACCGGCGCCGAGGCCGATCAACACGTCCAGTGGCAGACGACCGTTGCTGGCTTCGATGATTTTCACCGCCGGTGGCAGCTCTTCGGCGACTTCAGCGCGCACGCGAGCGAGATCTTCCGGGCTGGTCTGGTCGGCCTTGTTGAGGATGACGAGGTCGGCGCTGGCCAGTTGGTCGGCGAACAGTTCGTGCAATGGCGATTCGTGATCGAGGTTCGGATCGAGTTTGCGCTGGATGTCGACCTGATCCGGGAACGCGGCGAAGGTGCCAGCGGCTACGGCCGGGCTGTCGACCACGGTGATCACCGCGTCAACGGTGCAGGCGCTGCGGATTTCCGGCCACTGGAAGGCTTGCACCAGTGGCTTCGGCAGGGCCAGGCCCGAGGTTTCGATGAGGATGTGATCGAGGTCACCGCGACGCGCGACCAGTTCACGCATCACCGGGAAGAACTCTTCCTGAACGGTGCAGCACAGGCAGCCGTTGGCCAGTTCGTAGACGCGGCCGGTGGCTTCTTCTTCGGTGCAACCGATGGTGCATTGCTTGAGGATTTCACCGTCGATGCCCAGCTCGCCAAACTCGTTGACGATCACCGCGATGCGACGGCCCTGAGCGTTATCGAGCATGTGCCGCAGCAGCGTGGTTTTGCCCGAGCCGAGGAAGCCGGTGACGATGGTGACGGGGAGTTTGGCCAGTGTTTTCATCGGTATGCCCTTTGGCAAGCGGCGGGCATACGGGACGAGAACCGGCCACGCGCGTGCGCGCCGGAAGCGTTCGCCACCGGATCACCCCGCCCGGTTGAATTGAGAATCTGTGACGAGGCAGGTCTCCTGGCTGACGGTGTTCAGGCATTGGGCCTGGCGTTTGCTGCGCCTTCCCGCTGGCTCATGGGTTGAGCTGGCAGTGGCGTGGCAGCGAACATCACCGTTCACAGTTGCGGGGGCAGCCGCGGCATTGACCGCGTTCCCTTCTTAGCTTCGGCAGCGGCCGAAGAACCTCGAAAGCGCAAGGCTACGCATCGTCTAAGGGTGGGTCAATGGGCGTTGAGTTTTGGTTTTGGGGGCATATCCGTTGCTGCGGCTGCTGCCGCCGGCGGTTTCGCTCTTACAGCGAGTCCCTTTTTCAAACGCCAAAAAGGAACCAAAAGGCTTTGCCCCGGCGTACGGCACTTCGCTGAGGCTCAGTGTTCCCTCACTACGGTGTCCATCCGGGGGCATCGCCTACGGTTTGCTTCGCTGCACCTCCTCTCGATGTGTTCGACTTCGTCGAACGGCGCTACGCGCCTAACCCCCGGATGAACACCTACGTTCGGCCTGCCGAAGGGGCAAAAAAGCCAGATCAAAAGCCAGATCAAAAGCCCCTCACCCTAGCCCTCTCCCGGAGGGAGAGGGGACTGATCGAGTTGTTTGGGCGAGGTACGCCGACGTGCGATACCGCGTCGAAAGCGCATTTTGAAAAGCCCAAAAATCGGCTCCCTCTCCCTCGGGAGAGGGCTGGGGTGAGGGGAAAATCCACCACAAATCCAAAGCCGATCACGCCCCGCTCTTCACCACTCAATAGGCCGAGTGTCAGCTCGCCTGCTTTTGATCTTGGAGCCCGTCGGAAGGCTGAGTGGAGGGATTGATCCGGGCGTGGGAGCGCAGCGACCGTTTGGCGCAGCCAAACACAGCGGGAGTAGGTGCAGCGAAGCAAACCGGAGACGCTGCGCCCGGATCGATCCCGGA
>Ga0247818_10001562_pt1 | contig 14646 bp, 26 predicted proteins | sample 13C_Glucose_Day1_FD_192424 | JGI IMG/M metagenome (GOLD analysis project Ga0247818, IMG submission 192424) | Soil microbial communities from agricultural site in Penn Yan, New York, United States - 13C_Glucose_Day1 | ecosystem: Environmental > Terrestrial > Soil > Agricultural land | place...
GGATAGTAGTGGTCATGTTTGTCTTCCTCTAGCAATTGGAGTCCGGCACAAACCCGTCACCACGGCAGTGATCACAAGCCGACTGATAAGGTGCTGGCTCTCGACCGTGGCAGGTTGGGCAGCCGCCGAAAGGGGAAGCGTCAACCCAAGCACGCAGCATTTTTGCGAGTGCGCGCTGGTTGCTGCCTTCGGCGGCGACACATGCGGCTAGCGTGGCTCGGTACACATCTACTTCGGTGATCGGTACGGTTTGCATGGTCTTCCTCGTTGGACGCGGAAATGAGCGTCCGTCTACTGACCGAACTTCGCGTTCGACAGCGAGATTACTGGACGGCTTTTTTCATCTCTTCGAGTTTGTGACTCAGATCGTTTACGCGGGCTTGTAGCCGCTGCCCCCGGCCTTCAAAACGGCCATCTTGCGCCTGGCTGCCATCAGTGCGGTTGGAATCTTGTTCTTCCCAAATCGACAACTCACTTATCGCGGAGTCCAGTTCAGCTTGCAGATTACCTAGCCCTTCACTTGCAATGCTCATTGCTCACCTATCCATTACCGAGGGCAGAATCTGCCTCTCTCCTACGGGCTCAGCCCCAATCAAGGGGCCTCGGTGTACCTGGTGCGCGTAGCCCTAAGGGGCTTACGATTCTAGGGGGGAGTACCGTTGCACTCCTGATCTTTGCCGCTGAGTTCGGCAGGACTGCCGGTGTCTTTGCGTGCCTTGCGCTTGGAGCGCATTTCAAAAGCGGCGATACCAGCCGCAAGCGAAACCAGCCCCACCACTGCGCCCATGAAGGTTTCACCTCTCACGGCACAGTCTATGGCCCCATAAAGGGCCAAGGCAGTCAGTCCGATGTACATCGTTTCGAGGCATGGCTTGCCATTACGGCCACGGATCTTGGCAGCAACGAAAATCGCTGCTCCGCCTCCCCAAAGGATGACGTTGAACACATCACTGCTGTTCATGGTGACCAGCCTTTGTCTCGGTTGATCCGTCGAGAAAGCCCTGGATGTACTCTTGACCGAAGACTCCGCTCGGCGGGCAGGACTCCCGACCGGCGCAAGCGTCTTGGTAACCATCGCTGTAAAAAGTGCTGGAGTAGAACGACATATGAATTTCCTTCCTAACTTTGTTCGTACAGTTCAGCTGCAATACCTCGTGCCACAACAGCCGTTCCGATCCGTAGGGGCTCATTGCAGGCCAAGGCCGCAATGACATTCTGCTCGGTGGTATTCGCGGCCTGAGCTGCAAGCGTCAGCGTCCAAGTGCCCATGGTTTCCCGCAACAGATCCATCACCGCTTCCCTTCGCGCAGGGCAATAGTTGCCCCTGTCCTGGATCTCCTGAGCGCGGGCGGAAATATGAGGGTCGTGCTGAATCAATGCTTCGGCGGCTTGCTTAGCGCTCATGACTTTTCCTTGATCAATTGGCTCTTGTTTTGCGCCTTGTTTTTGGCGCGCTTGGACAACCCGAGGGCAACCGCGAAAGCGATACCAACAATGCCCAAACCTAACGCTACGATCTGATGCCCGAGCAAGCCAGCGGTGGTACTTGCCAAGAGCGCCAAACCGGCAACCAATCCTAAATTTCCATTCTTGCGCATGCGGTTTTTCCTAGACGCCTGCGCGGGGCAGCGTGAGGTAGGCATTCATCATGCGATTCAGCTCACGCGTCAGCAAAAACACCGGGCTACCTGAGACTCCGTCACCGTTTGCGTAGTCCGGTTTGCCACCGTAACCGCCAGTGACAAACAACTTGTGATCGCCAACGGCGTCCGCTGTGCACGGATCAGCCATCATTTCGAACTCAGAATGAAGGTTCGTCCAATCGATGCTGGCAGCCTCAACGTGCCACAGGCTGGCCAGAGTCTGCCGAAGGCTGGACGCAGCCTGGTCGCGTGTAGAAGCTTCAACGAACACGACGCAAACCGAGTTGGAGTTATGCCAGCCGGATCTAGGTGTATCCACCATCGCCCTGAAAATCATCTCTCGTTCGTTCCTTTTCGCGGACGCGAAAGCCGCACCCCTCTACGGCCTCTGCCCCACGTTTCACGGCGGGGCTTGAGGTGTACCAGTGCGGCTTTTACTTCAGTGCTTCAGTCATACATTCCGGCCAAAACACGGGCGTCAAAGCTGGCCCGACGCAGGCCCAACTCTTGCGTGCGGACAAAGATCGAGGCGCACTCTGCGCAGGTGATCTTTTGCCCGCGTGGCGCCACAATGGTGCCGTGCAGGCCTTCACCCGGCTCGTTCGCATCGAGACCACAGAGCGTATCGTAATCCTGCACAACACCTGGGGCGTGCCATTCGACTTCGCCACCACCAAGACATACGCCAATAGCTTTGCTCATTGTACGGACTCCGTTTTTCCGTTGTCAGTGGTGAATGGGCCGAACTTCTGCAAACAGCTTTCGTGACCATACAGACCACCCCGATTAGGGCTGGAATAAAGCTCCCCGTTGTCGCGGCGGTAAACTGGCCGAGACTGAGCAAAAAATGCCGCCACCATCGGCTTTCCGCATTCTTCACAGGGGCCGTACTGGTCGCCACTTCGGCTGGCTGGCCGCAGCGTCTTGATGATGTCGCCGGTAACTGTGCCCATCGAAATTTCCCGTTTCAGTGATTTGTTTCAACGAGAAAATATTACCGCAATCGGAAATACCAAGGAAGCTTTTTTATTTCCTAATACGGTAATACTTGGCATCACCCTCACGCTCACAAATTGCTTGGCAGGGAGTCATGCGGGACTCTCTGTCAGGATGGGATCGCCCTGTTTCATTGGACGCGGAAATTGGCTGATATGCGGATGTGGCCTGGTGAATGGAAGCTGTGCTGACGGAGGGCCGCAGGCAACCCTAATGACAGGTGATTACCATGCAGCCGACCGAGTTCCAGCCTATGCTCCAGTGGGCAATGCGCGACCTGATGTTCTGCAATCATGTTTTCTAGCCGCTCGCTGGATAACTCAATCCACAGTGCAAGGAATCTGACGATGACAAGAATCATTGCCCACCTCGCTCCCCTCCCTTTCTTTCTGTTCAGCGGCATGGTGCTCGCCTGTAGCGACTGCGAGGATAAGGTTTGCCTGCCGAGCGCCCTCGGCGTCCCGCCGATATGCGCTTGTAACTACAACGCGAGCAGATGCCCTCCTACAACCCCGGATCATGACTACTGCATCATCGGATCTAAAGAGAGCATCGGCGGGAAGTCCAGCTGCCAGAATTGCAGCAGCAAACTCGACGGAGATGCGGGAAAGGCCGACTGTCTCGTGCGGCTCCAGGGTGATCACGTCAATTTCGGCAGTTGCCCTGCAAACGACTGCTACGAAATCAAGTGACGGTGCGGGTCGCCCGCGCCGCTATGCCAGATTCAGCCTGGCCAGACCGCGCTGCGGCGCGTCATGCGTAGTGTTGAATGCTACTCGCCGCACTTCCCCTCCTCGCCCTATCCTTTGTCTGCCTAGCGGCTTTGAGGGCCAAGGAATGACTGGGTCATTTCCGAGGTAATGCGGGCACCCTCCGCTTCTTTCTCGTCGGTATTCTCGTGCTCAATGAACGGCTCAAGCGTCAGCTCTGACTTCATGCGAATTGACTTGCTCAGCTTCAGACCTTCCAGCAGATCATCGCCTTCATTGTTCTTGCGAAACGACCAGCCTGACTCAATGTAGTCGAGCTTTTCCCAGCCCTCGCAACGCTTCTTCATGTCCGATTTCACGCGCCGCTTTACTTTCTCGTAGTCGGAGATTGACCCACTGAAGCGATGGTAGTTTTCGAGCTTGATCGGGAAGACTCCATCGCGGTGCGAGGCAATGAAAGATAGAAGCTTCTTCCCAAACTTGTCCTGGGCTTCCCATATTTCAAAGGGAATTAAGGTAGTGTTCACCGAATCGAAGAAGACCGCTGTTATTGGATCTAGGCTGATCAGCAATCGACCTGTCCTCGGACTCGATGTTTCGCCCGCCACAAACCGCATCGTGATCTCGATAGGCTCGTCCGCTTCAAGCGATTCGGCAATCATCTTCAGTTGATCACTGAATCGGTTGTCGATGTAGTCCTTGAAGAACTTACCGTCTGCACGATCACTGACGCTCGGCGAGGTCAGAATCTGGTAAAGACGCTTCAAAGCGAACTTGTCAGAGATTTTCATCTCGCCCGCCGCGAGATCATCGAGAATTTTCCTCGCCTTGGCGAAGTTTGCTCCCGACTGATCCAGCCTTAGCCATTTCCTCACATCGGCGAGGTAAGCGTGGATCGGTTTTGTGAGCGACTTGCCGCGAGCAAGCACCATGAGTTTGGCAAGCACAACTTCATGATCGACGGTGAGAGCAGGGCCTCGGTATTGAATGCTGCTCGCGCCGAATGAAAATATGGGCGTCCACTCGGGGTAGAGTTTCCCCATTTTGATGGCGCTGAAGAGCGCAGAACGCACTATCGGGTTGCTTTGTTCGTAATACTTTTCGTTGGTGAATGGCAAAATTCCTTGACCAGAATCGATGTCAAACCTCTGGAGAAGTTGATGTCGTCTCTCGTCAATGACCCCCTGAGTTTTTTCTCTGGGTGTTAGTTTGTCCATTAGCTCGTCACTCAGAAGTATTTGCACGTGAACAGGATATATTCCATAGAAGCAGACGCACACGGTTTAGTAATACCGTTTATGCATATGAGCTGAGTCATGGATGACCAAAGGTTAGGACTACCGGAATCCTGTGTACGGGTCAGTGGGCGGGCGTTGCGTACACAAAATTCCGGTGCCTTCGGCCCTAACGCCCGTGCACGCAGAGTTTCAGCCCTTTGAGTGGCACCGCAACGCCTGCCTGGTGTGGCCGTACAAGAAATTCCGGTCTCCCCGCGCCCCAGCTCAGCGCAGCATTCACGCCGTGTACAAAAAAATCCGGTCATCTGAGTCGGGCGATTCCAGAGCCCCGCGTGCACAGGCGTACAAATTATTCCGGTCAACTGGGTCGGCGGCTTCAATGCCCATGGTAGGCATTGGCGTACACGGAACTCCGGTCGTACCCTCGCCCTCGCCCTCGCCCTCGCCCTCTCCAGCGTGTGAGGTGTTTGGCCCCATGAGTAGTGCCGCAGCGCCTGTCTTGTGCAGCCGTACAAAACATTCCGGTCTCGTCGGCGCCCCTCACTCAACAGGTGATCATCGCCGCGTACAAAAATTTCCGGTCTCCTGAATCGAGCGATACGAATGCCCTGGTGCGCGCAGCCGCACACGGAATTCCGGTGCCGACGGCGCCAGCTCGCCGCCTTGCCCGTTGCGTACAAGAAATTCCGGTCTCTGTCAGTGGTATGGCGCCAGCCCTGATTCCGCAGGCGTACACGAAACTCCGGTGCCGTCGGCGCCCCTTCCACCGCACTGGTCACCACCGCGTACAAAAATTTCCGGTCTCCTGAGTCGGGCGACTTCAGTGCCCTGGCGCCCACAGGCGTACGCGAAATTCCGGTCAGTTGACTGCTATGGCGCCAGCCCGAATCCGGATTGGCGTACAGTGGATTCCGCGTGCTCAGCGGCTCGCTTTGGTGCCTTGCCCGCACGCGCACAGGAAATTCCGGTCTCCTTGCGTGGCTAGGCCACTCCTGATTCGCGCAGTCGTACAAGAAATTCCGGTGCCGTCGGCGCCTTGGCCCAGCGCGTACACAAAAGTCCGGTCAAGCTAAGTGCTGCGCCGCCAGCCCGGACACGTGCAGGCGTACACGGTATTCCGTTGCCGATGCCGTCGGCGCCAGCTCGATCTTCAGCCTTGCACGCTCGCGTACAACAAATTCCGGTCTGCTTTTGTTGTGGTGGCTCGCCCTGGTGCGCAAAAGCGTACAGGAAACTCCGGCTGCTTCAGCGCCTGCTCGATCTGGCACCGTTCCCTTCGCGCTCAACAAATTCCAGTCTGGCCGATTGTGTGGCGGCGCTGCCAGGCGCCAGCTGGCGTACACAAAATTCCGGTTACGCCGAAGGGTCGCCGCTGACCTGGTGCGAGCAGACGCACACGGGATTCCGGCGACCTCCGCGCTGTCGCTGTCGCCAAGGCTCGTGTACACGAAACTCCGGTGTCGCGGGGTTGGGAGGCCGGTGGCGTACACGAATTTCCGGTCTCGTCGGCGCACGTGTCAAAAAAAGGACAAAAAAAACCGGGCAATGCCCGGTTTCTCTAATTCATGTGCCTTCAGCAGCGTGGCGACATATCGTCTGTCTTGCCGCGCTTCAAGGACTTACCCGCGAAGGCAGAGCCCTCGACTTTGCTAAAGGCTTCGATAGCAGCGACATCGAAAAAGCTATGAAACTTGGACGATCTTTGCAGACGCTCAAGCTTGGCTCGCGCCGCAGCTTTTACATTGGTGCTGTTGACTTTAGTGGTCATTTTCGAATACCTCCTCGTTGAGGCCATCATAGTCTTGCCTCAGGTCGTAAGCAAGGCCGATACCGGCGAGCTGGGTGAACCCTTCCCTGTAATAAGCGTCACGCGCCTCTGGAATGGGGTCATCAATCACAACGTACGTCAGCTCCAGCAGCAGGCCGTAGTTTCGCACAGCACTGAGGCTCAGCGGAGCGATATACCCTCTGGTCAAGAGAGCATCATCAGGGTTCCGCTCGATGTAAAGAACGAAAACCTTCTCGTGGCTATCCTTTGGTGATGCCCAGCACATGCCAGCGAGGGTATCGTCGTACCAGATCGCCACGTCGATAGCATTGTTGTGAGCAGGCTTGCGCTTCCACGTCAGGACACGTTCCCAGCCGAAGTCGTACGGGGTCAGCCAGCCTTCGTATTGTTCGATTGCTTCATCGTCAATTTCTCTGAGGGTGAGCAGCGCCGGATCGTAGTTGAGTGCGCGAGCGGCCATCTCTTCCACCGCCATTTCTCGCGAGGCCTGCTGGTAGGCCCTGAGGATTTCGAGTTCCAAGTGCTCTTCCTGTCTATCCATTGGTGTTGTGATCAGAAGCGGCGGAACACCGCAGGGCCGCTTTCGCTGGCAGTCGTTTGGCCCTGAACCCAGCCTTGGAACTGCGCAATGCTCATGACGTGTTTTTGCTCACGGCATTCAGTGGTGTACGTGTTGACTGGGTGCAACTCCATCATCTCATCGGTGACGATGAAGCGTTGGCAAGCTGCGGCACCAAAACGCTTCTCCGGCTGAAAATTCACGATCTCTTCCGCCTGCTGGCCGCTCAACGCAGCCACATGCATAGCAGTCACTTCGTAAGCACCATCGGCCTCGTGGAAGAACAGTGCGCAAAACAACTTTGGAACCGGCTGGGCTCCCGCGATAAGCTTGTTGGTCATCACACTCTCCTTCTTGTGAACCGCTCCAAGTCGCGGCAATTTGCTTTTGACGCTGAACGTCATTGTTACCCTTCGTGGCCATGCAACGCTGGCGAGAAATGGCGGTTACAACCCGAGGAGGGCCGACTTGATTTGGCAGAGAACCTCAAGCGAATCCTCGTCCCCCGCCTTTGTTGCGGCACCCTGCATGAGGGTGATTGCTTCAATGTCACCGCAGTCGTACGCCGCTTGCACCTGGGCAATGGCGACTACCGCGGCTTCGGGTGTAAGACTCATGGTGAGACCCCTCAGTGAATTAGCTCAACGAGGAAAGTTTACCCTATACGGTAAACCAATCAAGGTTTAATTTTACCATTTACGGTAAGTCTGTAGTGAGGACAAAACAGGAGGATGTATTGCGCATCGAGTTGGGCGGTATCGGGCCCGATCAGAAGCGTTCAGGCCCGCGTAACAAGATGTTCTGGGGGATATTCCTCAAGCCGGTTCCAGCTTCGCCTTCAGGCCATCAAGGGTGGCTTGATGCTTCTTCGCATGCTCTGCGTCTTTTGTTCCTGGGCGCAACATCTCGGCCAGATCCAGCCCCATGAGCAGGCCTTGGGCAAGATAAACATCCTTTGGATCGCCGGTTTCAATTGCGTTCTCAACTTTGACGGATAGTACGGAGAGCGCGTTTTTACCAATTTCAGAGCGGGGTTTGCGGCCTTGCATTTTGAGTCCTAAGAGCGTGGGTTTGTAAGTGTAACGGCCAAACAATAACTTTCTGTAGCCCACCTCGCCACCGTAATGAGCAGTCTAGCGGTGGTGCCATGCCACTCCCGCGTACACGCGATTCCGGTCTCGGTGCCACCGCAGCGGGGTGGTGACGGAATCCTTCTGCGCCAGCGCGCACAGAAAAATCCGGTCTCACCTATGGGGCACCTTCTTCCTGATCAATCAGCCGATCTATGGCCTGCAACCGTGTTGCACACTCTTCTTTTCCACGACACGCCGTAAAGCGCCAGCACCTTCGTTGATTGCAGGTGCCGCGCCCCTGACCTGGCTACGAACGGGGAGCAAAATCTTATCGATAGGTCGCGCAAATGTTGGCGTACAAGAAAATCCGGTGCAACGCGCTCAAGGATTTCCGTGCCACCGCCGATGGCTAGCCGCAGCTGGCGCTCAGGAATATCCGGTGCTGTGTACCGGCGCCCACACCTGGATAAAGTCGGGTCGAGGGGTATTTACTCCGCGTACAGGAAATTCCGGTGGCTGGTCTTCTGCCTGCTCCGCCGACGGCGCCCTCGTGGCGTACAAAAAAATCCGGTCTGCAAGGGTTCCGTATGCAGCTACCGCTGCGTACAACAAATTCCGGTACAGGTCGGCTGATCCGCGCCCCACGTCGCGCTCAGGGAATTCCGGTAATCGGTTGCAGCGGCAATAGGGGCGCGCCCGAAACTCCGCCGCCCTATGCGTGGGGTAGGTGATCTAGCTCGGAGCCTTTGTTTCTGGGCTGTACAAGAATTTCCGGTATATCGGCGTGTCAGTAGCGCTCAGGGTATTCCGGTTCTATCCGGTCACCGCGTACAGAAAACTCCGGTGCTCCCGAGGGTGTGGGCTCAGGGCACCCCTTATGCGCCTACCAGCCTCGCGCACAAAAAACTCCGGCCCTCACCACCGCCGCGCTTAGTCAACCTGGGCGAACTCAGCATGAGCGGGCAACTGCTCATACGGGGCGGTGGGCGTACAAAAAATTCCGGTCAAATCAAACTCTTGTGAGTCAAACACCGCAAAACTTGGTGTCATTTTATGGAGCCACGCCTAACGCTCTGATTTTACTGAAGAAGCTAATAAAAAATGAATAATAGACCACAGCTTAATAACAGCTTATTCACACGTTATGAACAGAAAAAGCCTTGCTTATCAACAGGCTACCGGATTTTCTTGTACGCCCACCGGACTTTCTTGAGCGCCCACCGGAGTGCTGTGTACGCTAACCGGAGGTTCTTGTGCGGTCGCCGGAATGCTGTGTACGAGGGACGGAACTTGGTGTGCGGTTGCCGGAAAGTCATGTGCGGGCTCACCGCCTGCCCGCTCAACAGCCACAGCAGGGCGCCAGCCTTATCCACACCCCATAACCCCAAGCCTTATAAACCGAGTTATTTAATCAGCGGTGCCAGACCCGTTAATTGAAGCCTGACCCTCCGCGTAACTTTTCTTCTGAAGTTGCTTTCGCTAATCAGCAAGCCTTGCACCTGGAAGCGAAAATAGAAACGGATCGTACGATCCAGTCAAGCGGCAAAACCCGCTGGTGCATCTCGCTGAGCGTTTGCCCATGTCAGCCTTTCAGGCCAACCATGCAGACAAAAAAAGCCCTCCGATTGGGAGGGCAAGAATAGACGATCTCATTATTCTTCGTCGCCGCTCACGCCGAGCCGCTTGTACTCTTCCAGTTTCCGGGCGCACTCAGATGAACCGTGCCTGGTGCCATCGGAAATAGCTGGCTTCAGTACCTCCATGGTTTCTAGAATCCCTTCGGCTTTGCCTTGTTGACGGCCAACGATCAGACCTGCTGCCATGCCTTGCTGCTGGCCAATCCCGATACCAATTTCAACACCCAGTTCCATGCCCTTGGCGAAAGCTGCTCGTCCAGCCGCATCACCCGCTGCATCCGCTGCGCTTTTTGCGTAGCGCTCGTAAAGATCATCATCCACGTTCGAACCCTCATTTTTATGCTGCCTATCCCTCAATGGTGTAGGCCAGCGGACTCATCATAGCCAGAGGTCGAGCTGCCGACCAGCAGTGGCCGGACAACGCATTAAAGCCCTGTTTTAATGGAGAAAATGGATCGTACGAACCAGCTTAACCATTGCAAAATTCGCCCATGTTCTACCCTCGCCCGTCGGGCGACTGAAGCGCAACGCTTCCATTGCCATCAATGCACGGTTACCATTTTGAACTGTACATATAGACAGTGAAAAAATGCCAATTCAGCTGATAGGCCCGCTCTCCCCCAGCACGACTCCAATTCGCTTGCCAGTATGCGGACAGGCCAGCTGCGGATTTCCATCGCCTGCTGCGGACTATTCAGTTCCGGATCTCTCGCTCGATGACTTGGTTGGAATCACCGCGACATCGTCCATCTTCCTCATGCGTGCGTGGGGTGACTCAATGCGCGGATGCGGTATTTACGACGCCGACGTGCTCGTCGTCGATAAGGGAAAAACCGCTCGCCCTGGTGACATCATCGTTGCCGTGATCGGCGCCGAGTTTGTGGTCAAGCGATTGGTTCTAGACGCACATGGCCAACCCCAGCTTCTGGCAGAAAACCCGGACTACTCCCCAATCAAATTTGGCGATGCCGAGACCTTTGAGGTCTGGGCAGTGTGTGTGTGGGTACTGCATAACTTACGTGGCATCTGAACCATGATCGCCATCGTGGACATCAATGCTTTTTACTGTTCGGCTGAGACCCTGTTCAAGCCCTGGATGCGGGATCGCCCTATTGTGGTTGCGTCCTCAAATGACGGCGCCGTCGTTTCGAGGAACGATCAGGCCAAGGCCCTTGGGATCAAAGCGGCCCAGCCAGTTTTCGAACTGCGGGAGATGACTGAACGAAACGGGCTGATCGTCTTCTCGTCCAATTACGAACTCTACCAAAGCCTCAGCAACCGATTCATGGCGGTACTGTCCGAACTCGCACCGTTTTCCTTCGGATACTCAATTGACGAAGCCTTCTGTTTGCTGGATGGAGTGCGTGACCCTGAGGCTTGGGCGCGACACGCGCAGAGCGAAATCATGCGGCGTATTGGCCTACCTGTAGGTATTGGAATTGGCCCGACGGCTACCCTCAGCAAGCTCGCCAGTTGGGCTGCCAAAAAATTCAAAGTGCGCACGGGCTGCGTGCTCGATCTGAGTGAGCCAGCTCGTCAAGAAAAGCTCCTACGTTACGCAAAGGCCTCCGATGTCTGGGGCATTGGGCCTCGCCTCAGCGAGCGACTGAGCAGCGAACTCGGCATACAGACAGCCTGGCAACTCGCCTCAACCGATCCTAAGGCCCTCCGGCGCCAGTACAACGTCAACGTTGAGCGCACGGTTCGTGAGCTACTGGGCATACGCTGCGTGGTTTTGGATGGGGATGCCGTGAGGCGACAGACCATCATCTGCTCACGGTCATTTGGCTCGCGCATCACCAGCCTGCCTTTGCTCAAGGAGGCAGTGGCGGGCTTTGTGACCAATGCCGCGCAGAAACTGCGGTCACAGGGGAGCTTTGCAAACTGCATCCAAGTGTTTGCCCGTACCAGTCCATTCGCCTCTGGGGTGCCCTACGCGGCCTCAAGAATCATATCCCTACCCTTTCCCACCCACGACACTCGCGATCTGCTACAAGCGGCTCTGGCGGGCTTGGTGGATCTTTACCGTGATGGGCCTGAGTACGCCAAGGCGGGCATCGTGCTCTCGCAGTTCGAACAACGCCAGGGAATGACAAGCGACCTGTTCGCGCCACCGCCAAGAAAGAACAGTGACGCACTCATGGCGGTCGTGGACGCGATCAACGCAAAACAGGGGCGCGGTACAGTTCGCCTGGGGCGGGACACGAGCGTAGGAAAGTGGAACATGCGCCGAGACCACCTCTCGCCCGCGTACACCACATCATGGCATGGCCTGCCAAAAGTTCGCTGCTAAACCTGCTTGCATATAAAGCCCTAGAGACGTATAGTTTTATTACTTCCACACATCAGGGATTGAACATGTCCAGCCAAACTGAAATTGAAACTTCCGTCGGTGATAACGCTGAAAACAAGGCGCAAGCGCTGCTCGAAACGTTGAAGCAGATGCACCCAAAAATCCGGTGGTCGCTGTATCCCCTCGGCGACTACGACCAGTACGCAGAAGTGGATGCGCCTGACGTGCTCGTAAGCTTCGGCAGCAAGACTCAACAGATGGACGAAGGGTTGGTTGACGCCTACTCGACCATGATGGGTGAAGCATGCGAACCAAAGGTCTGGGGAATTTCAGTTGAGGCTGCCCAGCTGATCCAGAATCACAACCGTGTATTCATGGCCAAATACCCGAACGCCGACGGCCCACGCCAGCACATCAAAGCCAAGTGACCATCCCGCGTACACAAAACTCCGGCACTCGTCGTCGTGTGCGACTGACAACATTGCGTGGTCAGTCGCACACCATTGCATGCCGGGGCCCTTCATACCTGGTGCAGGCTTCGTGCTCTCGCCAAGGTCGATAATCGTAGCGCTCTGGAATCTCGAATGGGACGGTGCAGCAAGATAATGGGGCGACTCGACTTCAATGAGCCTTCGCCGATTGGCGCTGACCAGCGAAGCCGGATCGAGCAGTGCACTGTGACGCCCACGCCGAACAAAAAGACCTGGTGCGACGTGCACAAAAACAGCCAGCTCATTGGACATGTGCGAACCGTTTTTGCAGGTCAAGAGTACCGCGCCCTTGGCGCGAACGATTGGCAGCACGCCGCCAGCTACTGGCACTCGTCCGACCCGGCCCACGGCCACGCAATATTGCAGCTGATCGAGCTGTGAAAATTTACCATATTGGGTAAATTATCGCTTTTCAGCATTAACCATTAAAGGTAAAGTCTAGCCATCAGATCACATAACCGGCATCCGCCAGTTCATAATGGAGAGTCAACATGGCAACCACCGAAAACCGCGCCCCCAATAATCGTATCGTCCAACCTGGCGGGCTATCGAAGAAGCTGCAAAGAACGATCAAAGCAGCCGTCAAAAGCGCGGAGGTCGCGACAACATGCGAATGGCTGGTTAGCGAAGGCTACGCCAGTGACAAGGCTCACGCCCGAGAACTGGTAGACGCTGTAATCTACGGGGAGTGATAAACAAGACACCCAGCGCCCTGCGCTCGCGGGGCCAGTGCCTGGACGAACTCAAGGCCCCAACACTAGCCGCAAGCAACTAGGAAACAACCATGGATCTCACAGATTACAAATCAGCGGCATGCACCGTCTCGTGCAGCTCGCAGCTTTCAGGGGATGAAGCCGAGAAGATGGTCGGCCAGCCTGTCACTCACGTACAAGCGTCCGAGTACGGGCTCAAGCTGACCTTTGCCAATGGCGCGACACTGGAGTTAAGCGGCACCACCTATGGCGACGGGCCGCTGGGCGTTGAGTTCACAGAACCAGCCCCACCGAAGGAATGCACCGCATGAAATTGAAAAACGGATTGTGTGAAATCGCGGTGGTCACTGGTTGCTGTATCGTCAGCCTGGCAATGGGCCACCCGTGGGAGGCCGGACTGATTCTGGCGGGTGGAGTCGCGGTTTTGTTCGCCATCTTCGCCAGCATCGTCAACTACAAAGCGCTGCCACGAGAAAAGCGCGTAACCGCGCTCGACTGTCTTGTGGCTCCGTATTCGACGCTGCTTACCATCGTTCCATTGGCGATAATGCTGCCTGGTATTGAAGTGATGCAGCGCCTACAAGCGGCTGAAGAAGATAAGCGCAGCTGACGCAAGGGCTTCGCTCGAAGCCCCTTATGGCCTGGGTGCTGACGCGCTGGGGGCGCCACCGGATTTGAACATTGCGCCAACCCGATCAAGCAAGTCAGTCAGCGCCTTGAACAGGTGCTGAACAACCCCCTCAAGCCGCTCGTATAGCGATTTGTCGTTCACGTGCAAGGCCTTCAGAATCGACTCGTTTTCTTTCATGAAGTCCTTGATGGGCTCAATGCCCTTCCGTGACACCGCGTTACCGTCGATCCCCTTTCCAATCCCCTTCCCGATAACGATTTCGCTCAGGTCGCTGAGCTTGTCGAGGTGCTTTGCGAACTCGACGATTTGCCCCTCGTGTTCAGGATCGGCTCGAAAGGCCTTCACCAAATCAGCTTTGGTGGCGTCATCGATGCTGCCGTCGGCGAGCGGAGCAAGGCCCGCGTCTTTCAGCGAGGCGATCTGTTTGCCTGCCGTGCGGAGCGCATCTGCCAGATCCAACTCGACGCGCTGCTGGCTGTAGTCGGCAACCTTGGCGTTCACGCGATTGCCGCCGAATGACAGTAAGTTCTTGAGCCCACCCAGCCCGCTTGCACCAAGCAAACCGCCACCGCCCAGCTTCAGCTTTGTCGGCGCCGACGGCTGCTGGCGGTGCTGCGAGAAGTTCAGTGATTGCCTGGTATTCAGATCGGCTGCATCAATCTTGGCGACTGACCAAACGTTGCGAGGCGTGGTGATGGGCTCGGAACCAACGACGTTACCATGCCGGTCGAGAATGTCCGTTTCGACGGTCACGTCTTTGCTCCCCTTGAAACCAAGGTGAACAGGCTCGCCAATTTGCGCGTTGCTGGCGATCAGCGCTCGCTCCAGATCCACACCCCAAATTGTTTTGGGGCCTTTCGGTGACTCCAACGT
>Ga0247818_10001563_pt1 | contig 14620 bp, 10 predicted proteins | sample 13C_Glucose_Day1_FD_192424 | JGI IMG/M metagenome (GOLD analysis project Ga0247818, IMG submission 192424) | Soil microbial communities from agricultural site in Penn Yan, New York, United States - 13C_Glucose_Day1 | ecosystem: Environmental > Terrestrial > Soil > Agricultural land | place...
CCTGGCCCGGATGCGCGAGCAGACCCTTTCCCTCGAGGTGCAGGCCCACGACCCCATCTCGGCGGAGCACCTCGCCCGCACCCTCCACCTGAGAGCAGCCTCCCTCCAGGACGACCCCTCCACGACGCTCTTCTTCGGCCGGGTCGACACCGACAGCGGGGAGCGCTGGTACATCGGGCGCCGCCACGTCGCCGACGACCACGGCGACCCCCTGGTCATCGACTGGCGCGCGGGTATGTCCACGACCTTCTACCGGGCCTCGCGGACGGAGCCGATGGGCGTGGTGCTCCGGCGCCGCTTCGGGCTCGACCGCGGCAGGATCACCGCGTACGAGGACGAGCACCTCCAGGACCGGGCGGAGCACGAGGCGCGCAGCCGGATCCTCGCCGAGGAGATCGAGCGCCCTCGCGTGGGACCGATGCGCGACATCGTCGCCACGATCCAGCCGGAGCAGGACGAGATCGTGCGGGCCGGCGCGGACCAGACCATCTGCGTGCAGGGCGCACCGGGGACGGGCAAGACCGCCGTGGGGCTGCACCGGGCCGCGTGGCTCCTCTACGCCTTCCGGGACCGGCTCTCGCGCTCCGGAGTCCTGGTCATCGGCCCCAACCGCGCCTTCCTCGAGCACATCGGCGCGGTCCTCCCGGCCCTCGGCGAGGTCGCCGTCGGGCACACGACCATCGAAGAGCTCGTGGCCTCCGTCCCGGTCCGGGGCGTCGACAGCACCGAAACCGCTGTTCTCAAAGGAGATGCGCGGCTGGCACAGCTCCTCCACCGCGCTGCCTGGTCGCAGGTGGGCGAGGCGAGCGAGGCCCTGGTGGTGCCGCGCGGGTCCCGACGCTGGAGGGTCTCCGCGTACGAGGTGAACGAGCTCATCGCGGAGCTGCGCCAGCGGGGAGTTCGCTACGACGCGGCCCGGCAGATGCTGCCCCAGCGACTCGCCCACGCGGTGCTGCTGCAGATGGAGCGCAGCGGCGACTCCCCGGACGACCGGGTCCAGGACTCTGTCGCGCGGAGCACCGCGGTGAAACGGTATGCCGCGCAGCTCTGGCCCGCCCTCGACGCCAGGGCGCTCCTCTTCACCCTGCTCTCCGACGCGGCGTGGCTGGCGAAGCACGCTGCCGGCCTCCTGTCCGAGGAGGAGCAGCGAATCCTGTTGTGGGACAAGCCGCCCCGCACGAAGGCTGCAGCCCGTTGGTCGCGTGCCGACACCGTGCTCCTCGACGAGCTGGCCGACCACCTGACGCGCACGCCGAGCTTGGGGCACGTCGTCCTCGACGAGGCGCAGGACCTCTCGCCCATGCAGCTGCGGGCCGTGGGCCGTCGCTGCAGCACGGGGGCCGCCACCGTCCTCGGCGACATCGCCCAGGGCACGACCCCGTGGGCCACCGACTCATGGGAGGAGTCGCTGGCGCACCTGGGCAAACCCGGCAGCCATGTGGAGGTGCTCGACCGCGGCTTCCGGGTGCCGGCCAGTGTGATCGAGTATGCCGCGCGGCTCCTCCCGCGGATGGCCACCGGACTCGGTGCGCCGGTATCCGTACGCGAGAACCCTGGACGGCTCGAGATCGCCAGGACGTCCGGCGCCGGCGTCCTCGACCGCGTGGTCGCCGAGGTGGCCTCCGAGCTCCGCGAGCCCGGGTCGATCGGCGTCATCGCCCCGGACGGCATCATCGAGGAAGTCTCAGCAGCCCTGCGGGGCAATGGAATCGAGCATGGTGTCCTCGGGAGCGACCACGGCGACGTGGACCACCAGGTGGACGTCGTTCCCGCGACCGTCGCCAAGGGCCTGGAGTTCGACCGGGTCGTCGTGGTCGAGCCCGCCGCCATCGCCGCTGCCGAGCCCGACGAGCGCACGGGCCTGCGCCGGCTCTACGTCGTCCTGACCCGTGCCGTCTCCGCGCTGACCGTCGTGCACAGCGAGCCGCTTCCCGCCGAGCTCGACCCAGGCGCGACTGTGGTCTGACAGACTGCGCGCGTGCCAGCCCTCCTGACCTGGTGGCGGCTCGACATCGGCGAGCTCGCGCCAGCCGCCCACTCCGATGCCGTGGAGGCGATCGGAGCCGACCTGCTGCGACGTCTCGGCGAGAGCCACCGCCGCTACCACAACGACCGGCACCTGCTGGAGATGGTGCTGGCGCTCGAGGAGCTCGAGGCGGAGGGGGAGGTGGGGGGCCGCGACTCGGCGCTCGGGCGCGTGGCGGCCTGGTTCCACGACGCCGTCTACCTGCCGACGGCGCCCGCCGGAGCGAACGAGGCCGAGAGCGCGGCACTCGCGGCACGCGACCTGCGGGCCCTCGGCCTGTCGGCGGACGACGTCCAGAGCGTCACCGCGCTCGTGCTCGCGACGGAGCAGCACCACCTCCCTGGCACGTCGGGTCTGGCCGCGGCCTTCCACGACGCGGATCTGTGGATCCTCTCCGCCCCCGAGGGCCGCTTCGACGAGTACTGCGGGCAGGTGCGGGCGGAGTACGCCGCGGTGCCCGACGCCGAGTACCGGGCCGGGCGCACGGCGGTCCTCCAGCCCTTCCTGCACCGGGACCACCTCTACGCGACCCGCTTCGCCCGCAGGACCTGGGCCGAGCGTGCGCGCCTGAACCTCGGTCGCGAGCTGGCGCGTCTCGCCGCCTGACGAGGTGCTTGCCGCCACCCCCGCGCCATCCGGGGCACTTCCGAGCGCAGTTCCGCCTGGCGATACCCCGAAACGATGGGACGGAGCTGGGCTTCAGCCCCGCTCAGGGTGCGGCAGGGCGATGACGGCGCGGGCGAGGGGCCACCAGAATGCCCGGCCACAGAGGTCCTCGAACTCGGCCGGCGACACCCACCGGTGGTCGACGACGTCGTCGAAGCTCGAGGACAGGGCCGGCTGTGACACGCCCAGCCGCGCCCGGAAGACCTGCAGGCAGCCGCCCTCATCGGGCCACCTCCCGCCGGGCGAGAGGGGGCGGAACCGCTCGTAGCCGCACGGCACCAGCGACTGCTCGACCACGCGGAGCCCCGTCTCCTCGAGCACCTCGCGGACCACGGTCTGGGTCGGGCTCTCCCCCGCCTCACGCCCGCCGCCCGGCGATGCCCACTCCTCGCGTCGCGGGCTGTAGACGACCGCGAAGTGTCCCTGCGAGTCCTCGAGCAGGACCAGGGCGGCGAACACCTCACCGTCGGGCGCCGGCGCACCCGATACGACGAGCTCAACCGCGGCCCGGCTCCCGTCCGGGAACTCCACCTCCGGGATGGCCGCCACCACCTGCTCGACGCCCGTCACCCGACGCCTCCGGGGCCGTGGCGGGGGTGGCTGAAGAACTCGGGGACCAGCGGCCACCAGTGCCTCTCCCCCAGGTGGTCGACGGCCTCGTTGAGCGCGATCCAGTGCCCGCCGCCGAAGGGCCTGGCGCTGTCGACCTCGCGGGCGAAGACGACGAAACAGGCCCGGGGCACAGGCCAGGGGTATGCCGCGGGGCCGGCCCCAGCCTCGGGGACCGTGTTGCGGACGTAGCCCACCAGCGTCGCGGCAGCCTGGTCGCCGAGGGTCTCCTGCTGCACGCGTTCCAGCACCGGCTCCAGCGCGGAGGCTCCCACCGGCCTGCTCGGGAGGTCCAGGCCGCCGTCGTCGCGGCGCACGACGAGCACGGCGCCAGGGGTGAAGGCGAGCAGCCGCACGACCGCGGTGTTCGCCGGCGGTCCGTCCTGCCTCGAGGCGATGACGTCGACACGGCTGCCGGGTGGCAGCCAGGGCGGGTCGGTCTGGGTGTGCAGCACCCGTTCGTGGCGGCGCTTCGGGATCCTCAGGCCGCTTGCGTGCAGCAGGCGCACCAGTGTGCGACCGTCCACCGGGCGCGCGCCCGCGGCGAGCAGCGCGGCATACCGCTCCTCGGGCACGTCGTAGTGGTCGCCCTCGAACCCGCGCCGCGGGATCCCGGCGGCGGAGGCGAACTCGTGCAGCTCCTCGAAGGAGGTGTCACTGATGAGGTGCGACCACAGCCGGCCGTGGGCGGGCCAGGCCGGCGGGTCGATCCAGATCGTCACCCCTCGACGCTAGTGCCTGCGGAGGGCCTGTGGACAACCGCACGGCCTGCCACGCCGCCCGTCCTAGCCTGCGACGAGACGGCCGCGCTCGGCGGCCACGACGTCAGGAGGGGCACCATGTCGACACAGTTCCAGGTGGACACCGAGCGGATCCAGGCCGCGTCGGCGGACATCACACGGATCTCGGGGGAGATCGACGGCCAGGTCACGGCGATGATGGCCCGGCTCGTCGCCCTGCAGGATGCCTGGACCGGGACCGCCTCCGCGCGGTTCCAGGGCGTCGTCGGCGAGTGGCAGGCCACCCAGCGACAGGTCCGCGCGTCCCTCGACAGCATCGGCTCGGTGCTGGCGGCGGCCGGTGCGCAGTATGCCGAGACCGAGGCCAGTGCGGTCCGGATGTTCTCCTAGCAGCCCGGGAACGACCGGTGGCCCGGGCCGCGGCGCGCGGTCCGGGCCACCGTTCCTCGCTGACGAGGGCTCTGCCACCAGGGTGCCACTGCGTGCGGGCGACCGGCCGCCGGAACCGGTCGCCCGCGGCCCTCACTCGCTGGTGATGGCCTCCAGGACGTCGAGCCTGGCGGCCCGGCGCCCCGGCCAGACGGCCGCCAGCACACCCACGACGCCCGCCAGGCCGACGAAGAGCGCGAGCTGACCGACCGGGATGGAGAGAACCTCGATCCCCTCGCCCTCCAGCGCCCTCTGGAGGGCGACGCCGAAGACCACGCCGAGGCCCACGCCGAGGGCGGCGCCGAGCAGGGCGATCACCACCGACTCGAGCCGGAGCATCGTGCGCAGCTGTCGACGGCTCAGCCCGACCGCCCGCAGCAGGCCGATCTCGCGGGTCCGCTCGATGACCGACAGCGCCAGCGTGTTGACGATGCCCAGGACGGCGATGACCACGGCCAGGCCCAGCAGCGCGTAGATCATGTAGAGCATCTGGTCGATGGGCGCACGCTGCTCGGCGGCGAACTCCGCCTGGTCCTTCAGCGTCACGGTGGGCAGGTCCGCGATGACCTCGGAGATGGCCGCCTTCACGGCTGCCGCGTCAGCGCCCGGCTCGCGGACGACGAAGGCCAGGTTGTCGGCCGGCGCCACCCCCAGCTCGTCGAGGGCATCGAGGGAGACGAGGAACGGCGTGCCCAGGCCCGGGGACACCCGGTAGACACCGACGACCTCGAAGGACGCATCGGTGCCCGCCACCGTGGCGGTGACGGTGTCGCCGACCTTCGTGCCGTCGGACTTCGCCCGCTCGTCGGAGAGGATCACCGTGCCGGGGGCGAGGTCCGCAAGGCGGCCCTGCTCCATGTCGACCGGGTAGGCCTTCTCGAAGACGTCGGGCTCGATGCCGGTCGCGGACTGGCGCTCCTCGCCGACCTGCCAGCCGACGAAGCGGTACCGCGCGACGGCGTCAACACCCGGCAGCGCCGCCACCTCGTCGGTCACGCTGGGCGAGAACGGCGCGCCCACCGCGTTGGAGACGACGTAGTCGGCGGCGAGGCCCTGCTCGATGGTCTTGTCGATGCTGGCCTTCGCGGACTGCCCGAACACCGCCATCATCGACACCAGCGTGAGCCCGATCATCAGCGCCGAGGCCGTGGCCGCGGTGCGACGGGGGTTGCGGACGGCGTTCTGCTCCGCCATCACCCCGACGGCGCCGAACGCCCTGCGGTAGAACGCTCCGGTCAGGGCGATGACAGGGCGGCCGACCAGCGGGCTGGTCAGGGCGGTGCCGATGACGACGCCGAAGATGCCGCCGCCGATCCACCAGACCGCGCTCTCCACGTCGCCGAAGAGACCCACGCCCAGCGCCGCGGCGCCCGCCACGAGGAGCACCGAGCCGAAGACCACGCGGCGGTGGATCGAGGACTCGGCGACGGAGGCGTCATCGCGCAGTGCCGCCATGGGCGCGATGCGCCCTGCCCGGCGAGCGGGCAGGTAGGCAGCCACGAGCGTCACGATCAGCCCCACGGCGTAGGCCGCCACCGCGGTGGACGGCTCGAAGACGAGCGGGCTGCCCGAGAGGTCGAGGCCGAAGGTCGCGAAGAGCGCCTTGATCCCGAGCGCCAGGACGAAGCCGAGCCCGAGGCCCACTGTCGAGCCGACGAGGCCGATCGCGAGCGCCTCGAGGACCACCGACCGCGTCACCTGCCGACGGCTGGAGCCGAGCGCCCGGAACAGCGCGAGCTCGCGGCTGCGCTGGGCGACGAGGATGGAGAAGGTGTTGACGATGAGGAAGGAGCCGACGACGAGGGCGACACCGGCGAAGACGAGGAGGAAGGTCCCGATGAAGGAGACGGCCTCGTTGACGTCCGAGGCAGCCTCGTCCGCGGCCTGGTCGCCGGTGACGGCCTCGAAGCCGGACGGCAGGGACCCGGCCACGGCGTCGCGGAGCTCGGCCTGCGAGGTGCCGGGCTCGGCCGTCACCCAGATGTCGGTGTACACGTCCTTGCCGCCCACGAAGAGCTGCTGAGCGGTACGGGTGTCGAACGTCGCCATGCTGGCGCCCGCCGTCCCGCCGTTGCCGAACCCGACCAGGCCGACGAGGCGGGCAGTGATGGCGGGCTGCGCACCCGAGGAGACCAGACGGACGTCGTCGCCGATCCGGTAGCCGGCCTTGTCTGCCGTCGTGGGGTCGAGGGCGACTTCACCGGCACGCTGCGGCACCCGTCCGGAGTCCACCGCGAGTGCGGTCAGGCCGTGGCCCGCGGGCGCGTCGTGGTAGTTCAGCCCCAGGCCCGGGGCGCCCTGCGCGCCGATCACCTTGCCGTCCCTGCCGACGACGAACGTCGCGAAGTTCGTGACGTTGCCGTCCGCGCGGGCCACGCCCTCGACCCCCGCGAGGTCGGCGGCCAGGGAGGCAGGCAGGGTCCGGGTCGTCTGCGTCGCATCGTCACCGGAGCCCCCTGCCGGTCGCACCACGACATCGCCGACCGTGCCTGCCATGATGCTGGTGAAGGCACGGCCCAGGGTGTCGGTGAACACCAGGGAGCCGGCCACGAAGGCCACGCCGAGCATGACGGCGAAGGCGCTCATGAAGAGCCTGAGCCTGCGCGCGAGCAGGCTCTTCCAGGTGGCGCGCAGCACGTCAGGCCCCCGACCCTGCGTGGCTCTGGCCGTGGCCGAGGCGCTTCTCGAAGCCCTTCATGCGCTCCAGGACGAGGTCGGCCGTGGGCTCGCGCATCTCGTCGACGACGCGGCCATCGGCGAGGAAGACCACGCGGTCGGTGTGGCTGGCCGCGCCGGGGTCGTGGGTGACCATGACGATGGTCTGCCCGAACTCGTCGACGCTGCGGCGCAGGAAGCCGAGGACCTCTGCCCCGGAGGCCGAGTCCAGGTTCCCGGTCGGCTCGTCGGCGAAGATGATCTCGGGCCGGCTCATGAGCGCACGGGCGCAGGCGACGCGCTGCTGCTGGCCGCCGGAGAGCTCACTGGGCCGGTGTGACAGCCGGTCGCCGAGACCGACGGTGTCGATGACCGTGTCGAACCACGCCGGCTCCGGCCGGCGACCCGCGATGGCGAGCGGCAGCAGGATGTTCTCCTTCGCGGACAGCGTGGGGATGAGGTTGAAGGACTGGAAGACGAAGCCGATCCGGTCTCGCCGCAGGGTGGTGAGGGCCTTGTCCTTGAGGGTGCCGAGCGACACGTCCCCGATGTAGACCTCTCCACCGCTCACGGAGTCCAGGCCCGCGGCGCAGTGCATGAGGGTCGACTTGCCCGAGCCCGACGGCCCCATGATGGCGGTGAACTCACCGCGGGCGATGTCGAGGCTGACGTGGTCGAGGGCGACGACCTGGGTGTCGCCCCGCCCGTAGACCTTGGTGAGGTCGACGGTGCGGGCGGCAGGCGCCGTCGCAGTGGGCCGCACGGCGGCGGCAGTGTTCAAGGTGGTCATCGGAGCTCCCGGCTCGGTGGTCGATTCTCAGCAAGGGCAACGGTATGGACCCCGTGATCCCCGTGCCTTCAGGTTTGACCCTGAACGCACCCTGAGTGCACCCCTAGGCGGTGTACGGGCCGTCCACCGGTCGACGGACAGCGGTCCTGCCGGATGGAGCTGCCCGGTGGTCCTGCCGGGCTCCTGCTGGGTGGTCCCGCTGGGCTCCTGCTGGGTGGTCCCGCTGGGCTCCTGCTGGGTGGTCCCGCTGGGCTCCTGCTGGGTGGTCCCGCTGGGCTCCTGCTGGGTGGTCCTACTGGATGACGACCCGGGCCACCTGCCGCAGCTCCGGCTCGTCGTAGGCCTCGTCCCTGACCACGCCGCTGTCCCAGCGGATCACCAGGCCCCGCCCCCGCACCTGCAGGGTCGCCAGGTTGTTGTCGAACCAGGGCCCCTCGGTCACCCTCCAGTTGTACGGGGCGGTGGGCACCTTGTCGGTGCGCGCCACCAGGAACTGCAGCGGCCGGTTCAGGCCGCGGGCCAGGAGCGCCTGACCGATGCGCACCCCGCGGGGCAGGGGGTTGCGGATCGGAGAGCACACCGCCTGCACGACGCGGCTGGCGCCGGCGCCGAGCTGGTTGCGGTCGATCTCCGTCACGTAGGAGTTGTGCACGTCGCCCGACAGGAAGGTGATCGTGCCGGGAGGGCGCCCGCGCTGGCCCCGGGCCACCTCGACCACCATGTCGAGCACCTTTGCGAAGCCTTCCTGGAAGGCGGCCCAGTGCTCGAGGTCGAGGGCGCGGCGCATCCGCTCGCCGAACCGGCCGACCCGTGGCCCCCAGGCGCCGGTCGCCATCGCCTCGTTGATGGCCTCGAGGTCGTGGATGCCCTGCGCCAGCAGGAACGGCAGGGACGTGCCGATGAAGAGGTGGTCGACGTCTCCGCGCAGCTGCTCGTCGAGCCAGGCCATCTCCGCGTCGTCGAGGATCGAGCGGCGCTCAGGGGTGAGGACGCGCGCCGCGCGCGAGTCCACGACGATCAGCCGCGAGTCCCCGAGGTCACGGGTGTAGCTCCAGCGATAGGTGTCGGGCTGCGTGTCGACGCGCTCCGCGAAGGCGTCGAGCACGTCGCTGAGGTCGAGCTCGACCTCACCGCCAGCGGCGGCGTGAGCGGCGATGAGCCGCCAGATCTCGTCCTCCGCGAGCTGCTCGGGGGCGAGGTTCCCGCAGTGCTGGTACACCCAGTACGACGCGAGCCCGCCGACGATCCGCTGGTGCCACCACGGCTTGGCGTTCATCTCGCGGTGCCACTGCTGCGAGGTGTTCCAGTCGTCGCGGATGTCGTGGTCGTCGAAGATCATGCTGCTCGGCAGCGTCGACAGCAGCCACCGGTTCAGCGGGTCGCTCCACGCCAGCCGGTAGAGGTGGGCGTACTCGTCGTAGTCCTTCAGCTCTTCGCCGGGCGGCTCGTCCAGGCTGCGCCGGGATGCGATGAACTCGCGCATCTCCTCGGACGTCTCGTCGGCGTAGACCTGGTCTCCGAGAAAGCAGACCAGGTGGGGCCACTCCGCCGGGTCGGTGAGGCTGAGGTGTCGCGCGTAGGCGCGCAGGGCGTCGACACCGTTGCTGGCGTTGCCCTCCGCGTCGTGCGGAACGCTGGTGCGGCAGGAGCCGAACGCCATCCTGGTCGGCTCGTGCGGCTGCAGCGTCGCGACCCTGCTGGGCGGCAGCCCGTGGGGCGGGTCCGCCGGCGGCCAGACCCGCTCGCCGTCGATGTCCACGGTGTAGTCGCTGCTGGCCCCCGTCTCGAGGCCGTCGAGGACGACGAGCGCGTAGTGGTGCCCGTGGACGCCGAACGTCCGAGCCGACCACGAGCTCCCGAACGCGCGGACCTCCACGCGGGAGTCGTCCCGGGTCTGGACCCAGACCGTCGCACTGGACGTACCGGCATACCGCAGCAGGGGACCCAGGACGAGCGGGCCGGTCTCTTCAGGCACCCGACAGTTCTACACGGCCTACCCGTGCTGGTGGGGACAAACGCCGAAGGGCGGCTCCCCTCTCGGGGAACCGCCCTCCGGTGCATGCCGTGTGGCTGGCTTTCGAGGCGAACCTCAGAAGCCCATGCCGCCCATCTCGTCGCCACCCGGCGCCATCGGCGCAGCCTTCTCAGGCTTGTCCGCGATGACGGCCTCGGTGGTGAGGAACAGGGCAGCGATCGACGCGGCGTTCTGCAGCGCCGAGCGGGTGACCTTGGCCGGGTCGATGATGCCCGCGGCGATCAGGTCGACGTACTCGCCGGTGGCGGCGTTGAGGCCCCAGCCACTGTCGAGGTTGCTGACCTTCTCCGCCACGACGCCGCCCTCGAGGCCGGCGTTGATGGCGATCTGCTTGAGCGGGGCCTCGGCCGCGACGCGAACGATGTTCGCACCGGTGGCCTCGTCACCCTCGAGCTCGAGCTTCTCGAACGCAGCCTTGGTGGCCTGCAGCAGGGCCACGCCACCACCGGCGACGATGCCCTCCTCGACGGCAGCCTTGGCGTTGCGCACGGCGTCCTCGATGCGGTGCTTGCGCTCCTTGAGCTCGACCTCGGTGGCAGCGCCGGCCTTGATGACCGCAACACCGCCGGCCAGCTTGGCCAGGCGCTCCTGCAGCTTCTCGCGGTCGTAGTCGCTGTCCGACTTCTCGATCTCGGCGCGGATCTGGTTGACCCGACCCTGGATCTGGTCCTGGTCGCCAGCGCCCTCGACGATGGTCGTCTCGTCCTTGGTGACGACGACCTTGCGCGCACGGCCGAGCAGGTCGAGCTCGGCGGTGTCGAGCTTGAGGCCGACCTCCTCGGAGATGACCTGGCCACCGGTGAGGATGGCGATGTCGCCGAGCATGGCCTTGCGACGGTCACCGAAGCCCGGGGCCTTGACGGCGACGGACTTGAAGGTGCCGCGGATCTTGTTGACCACCAGGGTCGACAGGGCCTCGCCCTCGACGTCCTCGGAGATGATCAGCAGCGGCTTGCCGGACTGCATGACCTTCTCGAGCAGCGGGAGCAGGTCCTTGATGCCGGAGATCTTCGAGTTGACCACGAGGACGTAGGGGTCCTCGAGGACGGCCTCCATGCGCTCGGTGTCGGTCACGAAGTAGTGCGAGATGTAGCCCTTGTCGAAGCGCATGCCCTCGGTGAGCTCGAGCTCGAGGCCGAAGGTGTTGGACTCCTCGACGGTGATGACGCCTTCCTTGCCGACCTTGTCCATGGCCTCGGCGATCATCTCGCCGATCTGGGGGTCAGCAGCGGAGATCGAGGCGGTGGAGGCGATCTGCTCCTTGGTCTCGACGTCCTTGGCCATCTCGAGCAGCTGCGAGGAGACGGCCTCGGTGGCCTTCTCGATGCCGCGCTTGAGGGCCATCGGGTTGGCGCCGGCCGCGACGTTGCGCAGGCCTTCCTTGACCAGGGCCTGGGCGAGGACGGTGGCGGTGGTGGTGCCGTCGCCGGCGACGTCGTCCGTCTTCTTGGCGACCTCCTTCACCAGCTCGGCGCCGATCTTCTCGTACGGCTCCTCGAGCTCGATCTCCTTGGCGATGGAGACACCATCGTTGGTGATCGTGGGGGCGCCCCACTTCTTCTCGAGGACGACGTTGCGGCCCTTCGGGCCGAGGGTGACCTTGACGGCGTCGGCGAGGGTGTTCATGCCCCGCTCGAGACCGCGGCGAGCCTCTTCATCAAAAGCGATGATCTTGGCCATTCGGGTGGTTCCTCCCACGCGAATCGTGTGTGGCGGCCTCGCGGTGCCCGCGACGGACGACCCGGCTCCCGCGGCTCACGTCGCACACGTTCCCCGAGCCTCACGTTGAGGCCATGATTGTCACTCTCAGGTCGAGAGTGCTAACGCCCATTATTGGCACTCTCCCATGGCGAGTGCAAACGACCCCTGGGACGTGACCGGTATGCCCGATAGGCGCCGTCGGCCCTTCTGCACCCCGGAGGCCCGGGTCGTCGGCCTCATCGGGTCACAGCAGGGCGCGCAGGGCTGCGTCGGCCTCCGAGGTCACCGGGTCGTCGACGTCCCGGACAAAGACGGCGTATGCCGTGCGGGCCGGGTTGGACCGCAGCTCGCCCAGCACGCGCCGCCAGGCGGCGAGGTTCGGGTGATCCACCGTGGTGCACGCCTCCGCAGGCGCAAGGGCCTCGACCGCCGCCTCGAGCTGAGGGGCGGAGAGCTCGATCGTCGCCGTGCTGCCGTCGTGGCCGACCACCTTCGCGAGCACCACCCCGGGGAGGTTGTGGGAGCCGCCCGGCGGGTTGACGTGGGGGAACTCCGGCTCCGGCGAGCTGGACGCCGAGCTGACGCCCACGGCATACAGCGCCGGAGCCCGCCAGCCCGGGATGGTCGCGGCGATCGACTCCGTGATGGCCTTCAGGCCCTCGGGGGTGCTCCAGTCTGCTGCGCTCATCCCGTCATCCTGCCCCGGGCAGGCGAGCGGGGCACGGCCAGACCGGCCGCGCCCCGCCCTCCCTGGCTCGCAGCGGTCAGGGGTTGACGGACGTCGACGCCGTCTTGAACGTGCCGAAGTACCCGTACGACTCGTCGTCGGCGTCGTCGTCGAAGGCCATCGCGCCGAGCGTGCCGGACAGCGTGCCCTGACGGGAGGTCTCGGTGCGCCGCATCGTGAAGCGGTTGCCCTCGTCGTCGGTGTACTTGTCGTAGTAGGTGCTGGTGCCCGTGCCGCCCACGCCGGTCCAGGTGATGTTGGCCATCGGCTGGCCGGTGGCACCGCCGCCCTCGTGGTCGGCCACCTCGAGCGGCCCGGTGAGCGTCGCCTTGTTCAGCTTCCGGTCCACGGTGAGGGTGACCGGGCCGGCGTTGTAGAGGGAGCGCTGCGACTCGAGCACGCACTCGGTCTCCGGCGGCTCCTCGCCGTGGCCCCCGCCGAACATGGGGGGCAGGACACCGTCGGGGCAGGTCCAGTCGGTGATCTCTCCGTAGACCCACGGGCTCTTGTCTCCCTCGACGCGCAGGAAGCCCACGTGCGCGTTGCCGGCGACTCCGCCGGGGAGCTCGCCCATCTCGAGCCAGGTGGTGTCGGCGAACGAGCCACTCGAGCGCTCGGTCCAGCGGCTGCCTGCCTCGGCGGGGGGCGCAGCGAGAGCCAGCGGCACCGCAGCGGTCAGTGCCGCTGCAGCAATCTTGGTGGTGAGCGACATGCGTTGTCCTTTCATCGAGCCAGAGAGGTCTCGGGCTGTGGGCTCCGCCTGCTGCGGAGGGTCAGTGGTGGTGCGGCCCGTCTGCCGCAGGGGCCACGGGGACAGGGGCAGGGCGTGGGCCGCAGGACGCGGGTCGGACGCGGATCCCGCTGCGCGGGCGGCACCGTCGGGGGCGACACCGTGGAGGAGTCGCTACCTGCGGGTCCGGAGCCGGGCGACGACGAGGGCGCCGACCTGGTCGCCCTGCGCCTTGCCGTTCTCGATGCCCATCGGGAAGTGGATGCCGCCATAGAGCCGCGACTGCGCGGCCTCGTCGGCGGCGTGGTGGAAGGAGGCGAACGAGCGGGCCGGAAGGCTGCGGTCGCGGTGGCTGTCGTCGGTGTACGCAAAGGTCCCCAGCAGGTCCGTCAGGACGGTCGAGGCTGCCCGTGAGGCCACCGAGTGGCCCGAGGTGTACTCCGGGAACTGCGGGCTGTTGACGAAGGTGGCCCACTCCGGGTCGATGTACCGGCGCACGTAGGTGCTCGGACGCAGCAGGTTCATCCGGTACTTCCAGGTCCAGCAGTTGAGGAACGCGTCGTGGAGCGCGACGCCCAGACGGGCGTAGGCCTCGAGGGTGTCCGCCAGCCCCAGGGCTCGGGCCCGGGCGACCTGGGCAACCGTGAGCATCCAGTGGCCGGACGGCAGCCCCGAGAGCAGCGGGTTGTCGGTCCAGAACCGCGCGATGGCGCGCTGCTCGTCGGTCAGCGCCTTCGAGGTCTCGTAGACGGTGTTGGCCTGGCGCCAGAACGCCGATCCCTGCTCGGCGGAGAACGGCACGTGGTCGACCGGTCGGACCTCGTCACCCGCCCGGAGCACCATCGGGCGGATCTCCGACCAGTACGGCTCGACGGCCGGGCGGTAGTTGGGGTGGGTCGGCTCCCACAGCGACTCGCCGACGGGCGGGCTGTAGGGACGTCCGGCGATCGCGGCGTTGCCGTCGTCCGCCAGCCACCGCGCGATCGCCGCGCCGACTGCCTGTCCGTGACGGAGCGAGTTCGCCATGGTGCCGCGGTTCACACCGTCCGCCTGGCGCTGGGCCACCTGGGCGCTGTGCAGGGACGTCAGGGTGTCCCTGTTGGCCTGCGTGGCTGCGGCATAGACGGCCTGGGCGACCGTCAGCGCGGAGGCCGACAGCGCGACCGGCCAGTCGATGGTCCCCGAGGGACGCGGGAGGGCACCCAGACCGTTCAGCTGTCCCCCGAGCGAGCGGTGCCTCGGCATGCCCGCGACACAGGCCTCGTACATCGCCAGCGCCAGGTAGTTGTAGCAGCGGGCTGCCTGGGTGGGCGACGGCCCCTCCCGCCACGTCAGGTCGTAGCAGGCCTGGACCCAGGCGCTGGCCCACTCGGGCGAGAGCCGCTCCACTGCCGCCTGCGGAGCCGCGGGCTGCCCGGCCCGCGCCGGGTTCCCCACCAGGGCGGTGGCGCCCACGGCTCCCACCCCCGCGATGAACAGCCGTCGCGACGGCTGTTCATCGCGGGGGTGGGA
>Ga0247818_10001564_pt1 | contig 14619 bp, 10 predicted proteins | sample 13C_Glucose_Day1_FD_192424 | JGI IMG/M metagenome (GOLD analysis project Ga0247818, IMG submission 192424) | Soil microbial communities from agricultural site in Penn Yan, New York, United States - 13C_Glucose_Day1 | ecosystem: Environmental > Terrestrial > Soil > Agricultural land | place...
TCACCGTCGTGTGGGTCCAGCCCGCCTCCGACAGGGGGCCGAGGGCGCGCCATCCCTCGCCCGGGACGTGGGCCTCGAGGACCGAGTCCGCCGGCACGTCGCCCGGCCGGGTCAGCGCGGTGACTGCTTCCAGCGGACGGGCGCGGTCGAGCCGGAGGGTGTAGCTGTGCGCGTCCCGGCTCGTGGTTCCCGCGTCGCGGTCGGCGCCGTTCCAGGCGACCGCCTCCTCGGCGACCCGGTCCAGGAAAGGATCCAGGACGCCGTCGCCGACCGTGGCCGTGCTCGACCCGATCTTCTCGCGCAGTGACTCCAGCGCCAGCTGGGCCTTCCAGGCCGCCGCCCCGTCGCCGCGCGCCTGCGCCGACAGCAGATCGACGGCGAGCTCGCCCGCCTCGCCGTACCGGGCCAGCTGTCCGGTCCACGGCCGCACCTCGCCCTGGAGCAGGCCGCCCGCGGTGGCCTTGAGCCGCTCGGGGGCCTGCCGCATGACCCCGAAGGCGGCGCGCAGCTCACGTGCCGCCTTGTCTCCGGCCGCCGTGCCGGATGTGCGCGCGGCCGAACGTGTCGTCCAGAACGCGGTCAGCAGCGGCCGGAGGTACGCGGACTCGTTCCCGCCCAGCAGCGAGGTGGCGCTGTTGCCGGCCAGGGCCTCCAGGGCCGCCCGGGCGGTGCTGTCGCCGTCCGCCAGGTCGTCCATGGCCGCCTGCCAGGACTCCTGCGGCCGGTATCCCTTCGGGTTCCACGCGAAGTCGGCGGCGGTGAACAGGGGGATGCGGGACGCCGAGGGCTGCTCCATGGCGTTGGCGAGCAGCGCCGCCGACCCACTGGCCACCGCGGGGTCCCGGCCGGTGTACGGGCCCAGGAAGATGCGGTCCTGCGCGTAGTCGTTGACCGGGTAGTTGTCCATGGTGACCAGGGGGCGCCGGAAGGCCGTCCGGGCGTCTGCCAGCTCCCGCCCGGTGATCGTCTTCGGTACGACCCCGACGCCGGTCCAGGCCACCTGCACCCGGTGGTCCAGCGCCGCGGCGAGCGCCGTGCGGTACTCGGTGGTGCCGTCCTGGTAGAACTCGGTCGGCATCACCGAGAGCGGCTCCGCCTCCGGGTGCCGGTCCGCGAGGTGCCGGGCGACCGCGCTCGCCACCCGGGCCTGCGCCCTGGCCGCCGCCTCGGGGCCGCTGCCGTACGTCTCCGCGTCCTGTTCGCAGTGCCATTCGCTGTAGCTGACGTTCTGGAACTGCAGCTGGAAGACCCGCACCCCCAGTGCCCACATCGCGTCGATCTTGCGGGTCAGTGCCCGCACGTCGGCCTCGGAGGCCATGCACATCGCCTGACCGGGCGAGACGGCCCAGCCGAGCGTCACGTGTTCGGCCCGTGCCCTCTCCGCCAGCGCGCGGAAGTCGGCGCGCTCGCCGGCCGGGTAGGGCTCGCGCCACCGGGCCTGCCGGTAGGGGTCGTCGCCGGCCGCGTAGAGGTAGCGGTTCTGCTTCGTGCGTCCCATGAAGCCGAGCTGGGCGAGCCGCTCCTCGGTGGTCCAGGGCTGCCCGTAGAAGCCCTCGGCCATCCCGCGTACGGCGGTACCCGGCCAGTCGCGGACCACGGCTCCGGCGACGGTGCCGCCCTCGACCAGCTGGCGCAGGGTCTGCACCCCGTGGAACAGGCCGTCCTCACCGACGCCGTCCAGGGCGACCGTGGGCCGGTCCCCGGCCCTGCCCACGGCGAGCCGGTAGCCCCCGGACGGCAGGTCGGCACGCTCGGGTGCGCGCAGGGCCCGCAGCGCCCTGCCCGCTTCCGTGCCCCCGAGCCGGACCACCGGGCCCTTGCCGGGCAGGGCCTCGTGCACCGTGCGCACACCCGCGTCACGCAGGAGGGTCCTGAGCGACTCCACGGCGTACGGATCGGCTCCCGCGTCCGCGAGGAGGGTGACCTCGGTCCCCAGGGTGACGGCCTGTCCGGACGCCTTGACGGACTGCGGCCGGGGCCAGACGGACGGCAGCTGCGCGTCTCCGGCGCGGTCCGGTGTGGTCGCGGCAGGGCCGTCCGGTGCGACGGGGGCCGCGACGGCGGCCGGCGCGAAGGGGCTCAGCAGCCCGCCGATCACAGCGACGGCGACGGCCGTCACATGCCTCCTGCGCCCGAGCTGCACGCCGTACTCCCTCTGTCAGACCTCGCCCCGGCAGTGACGTCCGAGCCCACCACCCGGGCGCGGGAGTGTCAATGCGCGTGGCCGCTTTGACGGATATGCCCGATGTGTTGCGCGGCGTGGCGCGTGGGCGCTCGGGGAAGGGTCGCCGAGTGGCTGAAAACAGCCCATACCCGACGTCCGGGGGAACGGAGTGTGACCCACGGCACGTTGGGCTCGTTGTCATAACGCCTATGTCACGTCCACGTCTGCTCCGGTGTCCTCTGGGTAGGCCTGCTGTGTCCTGTTGTCCACGGCCAGGAGGCCAACATGCCCGCTTCCGCGCAGCTTCTGCTCTCCGCCCTCTCCAAACAGGTACCGAACCCCATGGACTCCGATCCGCCGGCAGCCAAGACGTCCCCGACCTTCACCTCCCCTCCGATGATCAGCGAGCTTCCGCTCGCCGATGTCTCCCACCTCGTCGGCGAACCCGTGTTCGCCGACAGCGCTCCGCTCCTCAGCGAGCCCCCGCTCACCAGCGAGCCTCCGCTCGCAGACGCCACACCTCTCACGAGCGAGCCTCCGCTCGCCGCCGTCGCCCCTCTGACCAGCGAGCCGACAGCACCCGGCACCGCAGGGGGCATGGAGTCCCCAGGAGTCTGAATGGGCTTGTCCCGGCTCGCCGCACTGCACGGCGTCGCCACCTCCTTCTCCCCGTCCGCGGATGTCACGGTGTCCGTCCCCGACGACACGGTCACGGCCGTGCTCGCCGCCCTGGGCGTCGACGCCGGCACCCCCGTGGAGGTACGGAGATCACTCGCCGCGGCCGAATCGGCGGCGGCCTCCCGACTGCTCCCGCCGACGGTGGTGGCCTGGTCCGGGGAGCCGCTGCCGGCCGCGCTGGGCGAGCTGCCGGCGGGCACCGTCCTGACGATCGATCCCGAACCCGGCACCACCGCAGCGCCCTCGCCCCTGAGCCTGCGGGTGAGGTCCGCTCCGGCCGCGAGCCCGCCCGGCAGCACCGCCTGGTGGACCGAACCGCCCCTGGGCGTCCACCGGCTCACCGTCCGCACCCCGGACCACCGGCAGGCCACCGCCACACTCGTCGTCGCTCCCGACCGCGTACCCCAGCCGCCCGGCCGCACGCACGGATTCCTCGTCCAGCTCTACTCCCTGCTCTCCGCCCGCTCCTGGGGCATGGGCGACCTCGCGGACCTGGCCGACCTCGCCGCATGGTCCGGACGTGCCCTCGGCGCCGGCTTCGTCCAGGTCAACCCGCTGCACGCCGCCGTGCCCGGCAGCCCCACCGACCCCTCCCCGTACCGCCCCTCCTCCCGGCGTTTCCCCGACCCGATCCATCTGCACATCGAGTCGATCCCCGAGTACGGACACGTCGACGAACCCGGCAGGACCGTCCTGGACGATCTGCGCCAGCAGGCCGCCGCGCTGCGCGAGGCCGTGCTGAACAAGGGCGCGCTGATCGACCGGGACGCCGTCTGGGAGCTCAAGAAGCAGGCGCTGGAGATCGTCCACCAGGTCCCCCTGACCCCCGGCCGCCGCGCCGCCTACTGCGACTTCCTCGCCGCCCAGGGGCAGGCGCTGGAGGACCACGCCCTGTGGTGCGCCCTGGCCGAGGTGCACGGCCCGCAGTGGCGCACCTGGCCCGAAGGCCTGCGTGACCCGCGCTCCCCGCAGAGCGCCCGTGCCCGCGCCGGGCTCCTCGAACGGGTCGACTTCCACTGCAGGCTCGCCTGGCTGACGGACACCCAGCTCGCCACCGCCCAGGCCGCCGCGCGCGAGTCCGGGATGGCCGTCGGCATCGTCCACGACCTCGCCGTCGGCGTGCATCCCGACGGCGCCGACGCCTGGGCCCAGCAGGACGCCTTCGCGCACGGCATGTCCGTCGGCGCGCCCCCTGACGCCTTCAACGCCCACGGCCAGGACTGGGGGCTGCCCCCCTGGCGCCCCGACGCCCTGGCGGCATCCGGTTACGCCCCCTACCGGCACCTGCTGCGCGGTCTCCTCGCCCACGCCGGAGCCCTGCGCATCGACCACGTCATGGGCCTCTTCCGGCTCTGGTGGGTGCCCGAGGGCCGCCCGCCGACCGAAGGCGCGTACGTCTCCCACGACGCGGAGGCGATGCTCGCCGTCCTGGTCCTCGAAGCCCACCGGGCCGGTGCCGTCGTCATAGGGGAGGACCTCGGCACCGTCGAGCCCGGTGTGCGCGAGGCGCTCGCCCGGCGGGGGGTTCTCGGCACCTCCGTGCTCTGGTTCGAGCGCGACTGGGACGGCACGGGCCGCCCGCTCGCCCCCGAGCGGTGGCGCCGGGACTGCGTGGCCACGGCGACCACCCACGACCTGCCCTCCACCGCCGCCCGGCTGACGGGTGACCATGTGACGCTCCGCCACCGCCTCGGCCTGCTCGCCCGCGAGCTGGAGCAGGAGCTCGCCCAGGACGCGGCGGACACCGCGGAATGGCTGGGCTGCCTGGCCCGGCTGGGGCTGCTGCCCGAGGGCGAGGGCGACGAGGAGGCGGCCGTCCGCGCCGTCCACAGGTTCCTGCTGCGCACCCCGGCCCGGATGGTGGGGGTCTGGCTCCCGGACACCGTGGGCGACCGCCGCCCGCAGAATCTGCCCGGCACCTGGGACCAGTACCCCAACTGGCGTCTGCCCGTCGCCGATGCGGAGGGCCATCCCGTCACCCTGGAGGAGATCGCGGCCTCGCCCCGGCTGCACCGGCTCATGGACGTCCTCGTGCGCCGGCCGGACGCCGTGGGCGGCGCGGCCGCGCCGGAGGGCCCCAGGGCCCGTACGGCACCCCCGGACGCGCGCCCCTCGTAGGCGTTCGCTACGTTTGCACCGTGGACAAGAAGAACGCTATGCGCGCCGGCGCCGTTGCGGCCGGTACGACGCTGATGATGCTGCTCATGTCGTCCCCGGCGCTCGCGCTCACCCGCGACGACGGTGACGACCCGGGTCCGGGGCTGAGTGTGCTGGAGACCCTCGGTCTCTATGTCGCCCTGCCGATCGCCCTGTTCGTGGTGATCGCCGGACTCGTCATGGTCCTCGACAAGTCCAAGAAGCAGGCCTAGGACGTCTCCCCGAGTGCGCCGCCGGTACGCAGTACCGCGCGGCGCACCGGCATGTCCGGACACGAGTAGGTTTCGGCCATGACCGAGTGGGACGTCAAGAAACTCCGCATCCTGCGCACCCTGCGTGACCGGGGCACGGTCACCGCGACGGCCGAAGCGCTCCTCATGACGCCGTCGGCCGTCTCCCAGCAGCTCACCAATCTGGCCGCACAGCTCGGCGTACCGCTGCTGGAGCCCCAGGGCCGCCGGGTCCGGCTCACGGACGCCGCGCACCTGGTGCTGCGCCACGCCGAGGCCGTCTTCGCGCAACTGGAGCGGGCCGACGCCGACCTGGCCGGCTATCTGCGGGGCGAGTCGGGCCAGGTGCGGGTCGGTGCCTTCTCGACGGCGGTGCCCGCCCTCGTCGTACCAGCCGTGCGGATCCTGGCGGCCGAGGACCGGCCGGGGCCCCAGGTGCGGGTACGGGAGGCGGAGGCCGCCGAGGCCTACGAGCTGCTGTCCGCCGGGGAGGTGGACCTGGCGCTCTCCCTTGCCGCGCACGCCCCGACGGCCCGGGACCCCCGCTTCACCCTGCTGCCGCTCCTGGCCGACCCGCTCGACGTGGCCCTGCCCGCCGGACACCGCCTCGCCGGCGCGCCCGCCCTGCGCCTTTCGGACCTCTCCCGTGAAGCCTGGATCTTCGGCGGATCCGGCCCCTGGTCGGAGATCACCACCGCCGCCTGCGAGGCGGCCGGCTTCGTGCCGGAGCAGGCGCACAGCGCCGCCGGCTGGACCGCGATCCTGGCCATGGTCCGCGCGGGCATGGGCGTCGCGCTGGTCCCCCGGATGGTCTCGGCCTCCGACCGGCCCCGCGACGGCGTGGTGATGCGGATCCTGGAGGCCGACCGGCCCTGCCGCCACGTCGTGGCCGCCGTACGGCAGGGCGCGGAACACGGTCCTGCGACCGCCCGGGTCCTGGCGGCGCTCCGGCTGGCGGCGGAGCGGTCCGCCCAGCACGGTGAGTCCGTTCAGCAGAACTGAACGGACCGTACGAAAAGTTTCGATGGACCTGATGGGTGGTGCGCCAGCACAGTGGACGCATGCCCACCGACTCGAAGCACCCGGAGCCCTCTTCCACCGACCCGCACGCCAACGACGCGGCGCCGTACGGCGGCGGTGACCCGTACGCCGACTACCGCGCGGGCGACTTCCCCTTCACCGAGCTCGTCGACCTCGCGGACCGCCGGCTCGGCGGGGGTGTGATCGCCGCCAACGACGAGTTCTTCGCCGAGCGCGAGAACCTCCTGATCCGCGAGCCCGCCGTCTTCGACCCCGAGCGCTTCGGTCACAAGGGCAAGATCATGGACGGCTGGGAGACCCGCCGCCGCCGGGGCGCCGACGCGGGCCACCCCTTCCCCGCCCCCGAGGACCACGACTGGGCGATCGTCCGGCTCGGCACGCCCGGGATCGTCCGCGGCATCGTCGTCGACACCGCCCACTTCCGCGGCAACTACCCGCAGAGGGTCTCCGTGCAGGCCACGTCCGTGGAAGGCGCACCCGGGCCGGAGGAGCTCCTCGCCGACGACGTGAAGTGGGAGGAACTGGTCCCGCCGACCCCCGTACGCGGCCACGCCGCCAACGGCTTCGAGGTCACGGGGGGCCGCCGCTACACCCACATCCGCGTCTGCCAGCACCCCGACGGCGGCATCGCCCGTCTCCGCGTCCACGGCGAGGTCGTTCCCGATCCCGCCTGGCTCGCGGCACTGGGCACGATCGACCTGATCTCGATCCTGAACGGCGGCACGTACGAGGACGCGTCCGACCGCTTCTACTCCTCGCCGGCCCAGATCATCCTGCCCGGTACATCCCGGAAGATGGACGACGGCTGGGAGAACCGCCGCCGCAGGGTCCGCGACACGAACGACTGGGTCCGCTTCCGGCTGCCCGCCCAGGGGGCGGTCCGCGCCGTCGAGATCGACACCGCCTACCTCAAGGGCAACGCCGCTGGCTGGATCAGCCTGCACGGCCGCGACGGCGACACCGGCGAGTGGTTCGAGATCATCCCCCGCACCAGGCTCCAGCCGGACACCCCGCACCGCTTCGTCCTGGACACCGAGGCCGTGGTCACCCACGTCCGCCTGGACGCCTACCCCGACGGCGGGGTGGCCCGGATGCGTCTGCACGGCTCCCTGACGGAGGCCGGTACGGCCGAACTGACCCGCCGCCACGAGGCATCGGCCTCGTAACCACGGCTCCCGCCCGGCGGGCGGCTGCGCGACAGCGCCTGCCCGCCGGGCGGTTTCCAAACGGCTACGCGGTGGCCGCCGCCGCGTCCGCCGCCTGCGCCTTCAGCGCGCGCTCCACGCCCGCCCTGGACTCCGACATCAGCCGGCGCAGCGCCGCGCTCGGCTGCGCGGACTCCAGCCAGGCGTCCGTGGCGTCCAGCGTCTCCTGCGAGACCTGGAGGGCCGGGTACAGGCCGACCGCGACCTGCTGGGCCATCTCGTGGCTGCGCGAGTCCCAGACGTCCTTGACCGCCGCGAAGTACTTCTCCGTGTACGGAGCCAGCAGTTCGCGCTGGTCGGTCTGCACGAAACCGCCGATGACCGACTCCTGGAGGGAGTTCGGCAGCTTGTCCGACTCGACGACCGAAGCCCACGCCTCGGCCTTCGCCTCCTCGGAGGGCTGGGCGGCCCGCGCGGAGGCCGCGTGGCGCTCGCCGGCGGCCGTCCTGTCCCGCTCGTACTCGGCGGCGATCTCCTCCTCGTCGAGCAGGCCCACCGCCGCCAGCCGCTGCACGAACGCCCAGCGCAGCTCGGTGTCGACGGCGAGGCCCTCGATCTCCTGCGTGCCGTCCAGCAGCGACTGCAGCACGTCCAGGTGCAGCGGACTGCGAGCCGTCGCCGCGAAGGCACGGGCCCAGGCCAGCTGGTGGTCACTGCCCGGCGCCGCCGCGCGCAGGTGCGCCAGCGTCGCCTCGGTCCACTGGCTCAGACCCGCCTCGCGCCACTCCGGGGCGGAGTAGAGGTCCAGGGCCAGCTTCACCTGACGGTGCAGCGACTGCACGACGCCGATGTCCGACTCCTTGCCGATCCCGGAGAGGACCAGCGCCAGGTAGTCACGCGTCGCCAGCTCGCCGTCGCGCGTCATGTCCCAGGCCGAGGCCCAGCTCAGGGCGCGGGGCAGGGACTCCGCGAAGTCGCCCAGGTGCGCGGTGACGACCCGCAGCGACTCCTCGTCGAGACGGACCTTCGCGTACGACAGGTCGTCGTCGTTGAGGAGGACGACCGCCGGGCGCGGCGTGCCGGACGGGAACGGCACGGTGGTGCGCTCGCCGTCGACGTCCAGCTCGATCCGGTCCGTGCGGACCAGCTTCCCGGCGGCGTCGAGGTCGTAGCAGCCGATGGCGATCCGGTGAGGACGCAGCGTGGGCTCGCCCTTCGCGCCGACGGGGAGCGCGGGGGCCTCCTGGAGCACGGTGAAGGAGGTGACGTGCCCGTTCTCGTCGGTCTCGATCTCCGGGCGCAGGATGTTGATCCCGGCCGTCTCCAGCCACGCCTTCGACCAGGTCTTCAGGTCACGGCCGGAGGTCTCCTCCAGCGCGCCCAGCAGGTCCGACAGACGCGTGTTTCCGAAGGCGTGCGCCTTGAAGTAGGCCTGCACGCCCGTGAAGAACGCGTCCTTGCCGACGTACGCCACGAGCTGCTTCAGGACCGAGGCGCCCTTCGCGTACGTGATCCCGTCGAAGTTCACCAGGACGTCGTCGAGGTCCCGGATGTCCGCCATGATCGGGTGCGTCGAGGGCAGCTGGTCCTGGCGGTAGGCCCAGGTCTTCATCGAGTTGGCGAACGTGGTCCAGGAGTGCGGCCACTTCGAGCCCTCGGCGTCCGCCTGGCAGGCGATCGAGGTGTACGTGGCGAACGACTCGTTCAGCCAGAGGTCGTTCCACCACTCCATGGTGACCAGGTCGCCGAACCACATGTGGGCCAGCTCGTGGAGGATGGTCTCGGCCCGCGTCTCGTACGCCGCGTCGGTGACCTTCGAACGGAACACGTACTGGTCGCGGATGGTGACCGCGCCCGCGTTCTCCATCGCGCCGGCGTTGAACTCCGGGACGAAGAGCTGGTCGTACTTGGCGAAGGGGTAGGCGTAGTCGAACTTCTCCTGGAACCAGTCGAAGCCCTGACGGGTGACGGCGAAGATCTCGTCCGCGTCGAGGTACTCGGCGAGCGACGGCCGGCAGTAGATGCCGAGCGGCACGGACTGGCCGTCCTTCTCGTAGCTGCTGTGCACCGCGTGGTACGGACCGGCGATCAGCGCCGTGATGTAGGTGGAGATGCGCGGCGTCGGCTCGAAGGACCAGACGTCGTCCTGGGGTTCGGGCGTCGGCGAGTTGGAGATCACGGTCCAGCCGGACGGTGCCTTCACGGTGAAGCGGAAGGTCGCCTTCAGGTCGGGCTGCTCGAAGCTCGCGAACACCCGGCGGGCGTCCGGGACCTCGAACTGGGTGTAGAGGTAGGCCTGCTCGTCGACCGGGTCGACGAACCGGTGCAGACCTTCGCCGGTGTTGGTGTACGAGCAGTCGGCGACGACCTTGAGCTCGTTGGCACCGGCCCGCAGGTGCTTCAGCGTGATCCGGGAGTCCCGGAAGACCGCGGCGATGTCCAGGTCCTTGCCGTTCAGCACGATGTCGTGCACGGCAGGGGCGACCAGATCGATGAAGGTCTCCGCACCGGCTTCGGCGGAGTCGAAGCGCACGGTGGTGACGGACCGGTAGGTGCCGCCTTCCTGCGCGCCGGAGAGGTCGAGGTCGATCTCGTACGCGTCCACGGTCAGCAGGCGCGCCCGCTCCTGTGCCTCTTCGCGGGTCAGATTCGTGCCAGGCACGCGGTCATCTCCTTCGATGTGCGAGTTTTCGGCCATCCTTCCACGTGGGGCGGGCGGAGCGCGATGTCCGTTTTCCGCCGGACCGCCACGGCCGTCCGGGCCACCCTCGGAGCATGACCACATACGCGGCACGGCCCATCGGCCCCAGCACGCTGAAAGAGCTCCGGACGGCCGACGACGCCGGACGCCCCTGCGTCCCGTACACGGCCACGGAGAGCGGCGACCCCCTGCGCTGCTGCCTGCGTGGCGCCGGGGCGGGGGAGCGGATCGCGCTCGTCTCGTACGCGCCGCTGCGGCGCTGGGCGGCCGAGACCTGGGCGCGCCCGGGTGCCTACGACGAACAGGGTCCGGTCTTCATCCACGCCGAGGAGTGCGAGGGCCCGGCCGAGGACCGGACCGGCTATCCGTTCTCGCGCGCGGGCGCCCTGCGCGCGGTCCGGCGCTACGACGCGGAGGGAAAGATCGTCGGCGGCCGGCTCCTGGAGATCCCGGCCGACGAGGAGCGGGGCTTCGACGAGGCGTTCGCGGAGGCCTTCGCCGATCCGGCGGTGGCGCTGGTGCATGTGCGGGCGGTGGAGTACGGGTGCTACCACTTCGAGGTGCGACCGAACAGGGCGGGGAGGTAGCGCTCAGGTAGCCATTCTTTTCCTACTCGGGGTAGGATTGCGTCCATGAAGATCAGTGTGAGCTTGCCGCAGGAGGATGTCGCCTTCGTCGACGAGTACGCCGCGAAGACCGAGGCGGACTCCCGGTCGGCGGTCATACACGCCGCCATCGAGTTGCTGCGCGAGGCGGGGCTCGAAGCGGAGTACACCGAGGCCTTCGAGGAATGGGACGCGAGCGAGGACGCTGCCCTGTGGGACCGCACGGTCGGGGACGGAATCGTCGATGCGTAGAGGCGATATCCACCTGGTCGACCTGGAACCTGCCCGGCGCAGCGAGGACAACAAGGTCAGGCCGGCCGTGATCGTGTCCAACAACGCGGCCAATCAGTCGGTCGTGTCGAACGGCCGCGGGGTGATCACGGTGGTGCCCCTGACATCGAATACCGCCCGCGTCCTCACGTTCCAGGTGTTGCTCCAGGCCGCCGGGAGCGGGCTGCCGAGGGATTCGAAGGTGCAGTGCGAGCAGGTCCGGGCTGTTTCTCCAGAGCGTGTACTCAAGCGCGTCGGGACGGTCCCGCGTCAGCGTATGCGCGACATCGATGCCGCTCTCAGACGTCACCTCGCCCTCTGAGACACGCGAAAGGGCGGCCCCCGGGCATCGGGGGCCGCCCTTTCGCCGATGAACGGGGTCAGCCCTTCAGCTCCGCAGCCACCAGCTCCGCGATCTGCACCGCGTTCAGCGCGGCGCCCTTGCGCAGGTTGTCGCCGGAGACGAACAGCGCGAGACCGTGCTCGACGGTCTCGTCGACGCGGATGCGCCCCACGTACGAGGCGTCCTTGCCGGCCGCCTGGAGCGGGGTCGGGATCTCGGAGAGCTCCACGCCCTCGGCGTCCTTCAGCAGCTCGTAGGCGCGCTCGACGCTGATCGGGCGGGCGAAACGGGCGTTGATCTGGAGGGAGTGGCCCGAGAAGACCGGGACCCGCACGCAGGTGCCGGAGACCTTGAGCTCCGGGATCTCCAGGATCTTGCGGGACTCGTTGCGGAGCTTCTGCTCCTCGTCCGTCTCGAAGGAACCGTCGTCCACGATCGAACCGGCGAGCGGCAGCACGTTGAAGGCGATCGGGCGCTTGTAGACGCCCGGCTCGGGGAAGTCGACCGCTTCGCCGTCGTGCGTCAGCTTGTCCGCGTCGGCCACGACCTTGGAGGCCTGGCCGTGCAGCTCCGCGACACCGGCGAGCCCGGAACCGGACACCGCCTGGTACGTGGCGACCGTCAGCGCGTCGAGCTGCGCCTCCTGGTGCAGCGGGCGCAGCACCGGCATGGCCGCCATCGTGGTGCAGTTCGGGTTGGCGATGATGCCCTTGGGGCGGTTCCTGATCGCGTGCGCGTTGACCTCGGAGACGACCAGCGGGACCTCGGGGTCCTTGCGCCAGGCGGAGGAGTTGTCGATCACGACGGCGCCCTGTGAGGCGACCTTCTCGGCCAGCGCCTTGGACGTGGCGCCGCCCGCGGAGAACAGCACGATGTCCAGACCGGTGTAGTCCGCGGTGGAGGCGTCCTCCACGGTGATGTCCGTGCCCTCGTAGGCGATGGTGGAGCCCGCGGAGCGCGCGGAGGCGAACAGTCGCAGTTCGTCGACGGGGAACTTCCGCTCGGCCAGAATCCTGAGCATGACTGTGCCGACCTGACCGGTGGCGCCGACAATTCCGACCTTCACTGGGACTCCCTCACAGATGCGAACGGGCACGCTTGCCGGTCCATGATGCGTATGTCCCCGGCTTCCTTGTCCAATCCATTGTCCGGCAGGCGGACGCGCCGCGCACAGAGCTGTGGGGCGGGAGCCCTTGAGAGCACCCGCCCCACAGTCATGAGGTGTCGTACGGATCACACCGTGGCGAGAGCTACGGCGCGACCTTCTCGATCACGACGCTGCCGGTTCCCGCCGCGGTGCCGCGGGCGTTCACCAGCTGCACCTCGCCGAAGAACTGCCGGCCCTCGGGAGCCGCTCCGGCGACCAGGACCTCGGCGCCGACCTGGGCGGACGCGCCGTTGGCCAGGGTGACGGCCTTCGACTCGTCGACCTTGATCTCGCCGAGCGACGGGGCGTAGTACACGTCCCGGTAGTCGTACTCGGTGGTCCCGGCCGGGACCGAGTAGCCGTCGATGACGACGGTGTAGGTGCCGGCGGCCGGCTTCACCAGGCTGACCGACTCCTCCGAACCCGCCGAGGTCGACGCTCCGACCTCGGTCTCGCCCTTGTAGACGTAGAGGTCGATGTCGGCGTTGGCGTCCGAGGTGTTCCCGATGGCGATGTCCAGCTTCTCGACGCCCTCACCGATGGTGACCGTCTTGGTGTACCCGCCACCCGTGGCGATCGACGGCCGCTCCACGTCGGCGGAGCCCAGCGAGCCGCCCTTGAGCGCGCCCTCCAGGTCGCCCGCGTTGTTGGTGACCGTCCACTCGACCGCGGCCGGGCTGCCGATCTTCGCCTCGGGGATGGTCTGCACCGCCGGGTCGAAGGTGGCACCGAGCAGCGAGACGTCCAGCTTGTACGGGTTGTCCAGCAGCGGCGACGTACGGCGGGACTCGACCTCGATCTCCCAGACACCGGGCTGCGGGTCCTTGTAGGAGCGCGTGTCCGGGCGGCAGGTGTTGGTCGGGCTCTCGTAGTTCGGGTAGCAGTAGATCGTGGAGCTGTCCTCCACCGCCACACCGTACGGGTGGATGGAGATGAACCGCGTCTGGCTGCCCGAGCGCAGGGCGCTCAGCGCGACCTCCAGGGTCTCGGCACCCTCCGGGACGTTCAGGAAGTACGACGTGGTGCCGTTGCGCTGCACCGAGCCGGTCGTCGAGAACGCGTAGGCCGGCTTCACCAGGTCCTTGGCGACGACCACCGTGGCCAGGATCTGCTGGTCCACGCCACTGGTCTTCGAGTCGTCCACCCGCAGGATCGCGCTGTGGACGCCCGCGGTGCGCGGCTTGGCCTGCACCTTGACGGTGACCGGCTTGCCGAGCGGCAGCGAGACGGTGCTCGAACCGGTCAGGGAGAAGGTGCCGTCGTTGTTCTTCCACGACAGCTTGTGCTGCACGGCCTTGTCCGGACCCGTGGTGCGGGTGATGACGACGTCGTACGACTTCTTCTGGCCGGCCTTCAGGCCGCCCTCGCGGTCGTACAGGCCGGTGCCGAAGCCCGGGTCCTTCAGCGCGAAGTCGATCGCGGTGTCGACCGGGGCCTTGACCGAGTACTCGTGCGCCGGGGCGCCCTGCTTCTCGATCTGCTTCCAGGCACCGACGATGTCGATCAGACCGGCACCCTGGGCGTGCGCGGGCACGCCGTCGATGTGGGTGGCGGTGCTGGTCAGCGCGGTGCGCAGGTCGGCCGGGGGAAGCTCGATGTTCTTCTGCTTCGCCGCGGACAGCAGGAGCGCGGTGGCGCCGGCGGCCTGCGGGGAGGACATCGAGGTGCCCTGCAGCATCGAGTAGCCGGCCGGGAGGGAGTAGCCCGCCTCCTTGACCGGGCCGCCGGGCAGCCAGGTCTGGGTGGTGTTGATGGACGCACCCGGGGCCGTCAGGATCGGCGCGAAGCCGCCGTCCTCACGCGGACCGCGCGAGGAGAAGGGCAGCATGTCGTACTTCTTGGTGACGTTCGAGCCGTAGTTGGCGGCCCAGGTCTCCTTGGAGATGGACGCGCCCACCGAGATGACGTGGTCGGCCAGGCCGGGGTCACCGATGGTGTTCACACCCGGGCCGTCGTTGCCGGCCGAGATGACCAGCTGGACGCCGTAGATGTCGATGAGCCGCTTGTAGAGCTCGGCGCGGGCGTTGTTGCCGTCGTTGAGCGGCGGCAGACCGCCGATCGACATGTTGACGACGTCGACACCGCGGTTCACGACGAGGTCGATCATGCCCTCGGTCAGCGCGATGTTGGTGCAGCCG
>Ga0247818_10001565_pt1 | contig 14617 bp, 14 predicted proteins | sample 13C_Glucose_Day1_FD_192424 | JGI IMG/M metagenome (GOLD analysis project Ga0247818, IMG submission 192424) | Soil microbial communities from agricultural site in Penn Yan, New York, United States - 13C_Glucose_Day1 | ecosystem: Environmental > Terrestrial > Soil > Agricultural land | place...
CATCCCGATCAGCCAGTCGGCCCGGGAGCGGCCCAACGCCGAATGATAAAGGCTGAAGGTCTCGGCCCCCGGCTTGAGCGCGGCCAGTGCCTTGCGGATTGACGCATCGTCCAGCGCTGACAGCCACAGCCGGCGGATTGGCCCGCGATAGCGGCAGTGCTCCACCAGTTCGCGGGCGATCATCTCGCCTTCACGGTCGGCGTCGGTGGCGATCACCAGCTCATCGGCCTCGCCGAGCAAGCGTTTGACGGCTTTGTACTGGCTGGCTGTGCGCGGCTTGACGGTCATCTTCCATTTCTCGGGGATGATCGGCAGGTCCGCCAGTACCCAGCGTTTGTAACGCGCGTCGTAGGCGTCCGGCGGCGCGGTTTCCAGCAAGTGGCCGATGCACCAGGTCACCGTGACGTCTGTTCCCAGCCAGCAGCCATCGCCCCGACGCTTGGCGCCGAGCACTGCCGCAATGTCTTTTGCCTGGGAAGGTTTTTCACAGAGGTACAGCCGCATAACCACCATCGTTCATCAAGTAAACAAGAGGCGCACAGAATGGCGGGTGATGAGCGATCGATCAATCATTATCTGTATGGATGTACAGCAAAGCTGTTGCGTTTGTTTGCGTCAGTCGGAATGCCCCGTTCGGCTGCGAGGCCGTAGGCAAGGCGAATTTTGGGTTATACCTGACAGATGGGGTCTCAGGTGTCGGGACCGCTGCGCGACCCATCGCGGGCAAGACGGATCGCCGCACTGCACGCTCCCACAGGTTTATCACCGTCATGAGGAACGTATTCCATGAAAAGCTCCGCTCCTAGTCCTGTCATTACCATCGCCGAGCAGCCGGGCTGCCTGCTGGTGAAATTTCATGGCATTCAGGTGGCCGCGTCCGCGCGCGCACTGGTGCTCTTGGAGGCCAATTACCCACCGGTGTATTACGTGCCGCGCGAAGATATCGACGAAAAATATTTCGCCCGCACCGATCACACCAGCTATTGCCCCTACAAGGGCGATGCCAGCTATTTCAGTTTGCAAGTCCCGGGGCATGAAGGCGCGAATGCGGTTTGGAGTTATGAAGACCCGAAGGTGTCCGTTGAGCAGATTCGCGAATATGTGGCGTTCTACCCGGATCAGGTGAAGTTCGAGCTACTTGACTCTGAGGTCTGAGGGTCGTTTTCCCAAAGGTACGTGGCGAGGGGGGCCTCGCCACACAGCCCCGTCAGTTTTTATCGAGATCCACGTTTTTGGTCTCACGCAGACAGATCATTCCCACCACCAGGCTCACCGCAGTGATCACCACTGGGTACCAGAGGCCGTAAAAGATGTCCCCGGTGTAGACCACCAACGCGAACGACACCGTCGGCAGGAACCCGCCAAACCAGCCATTGCCGATGTGATAGGGCAGCGACATCGAGGTGTAGCGGATGCGAGTCGGGAACAGTTCGACCATCAGCGCCGCCAGTGGGCCGTAGCACATGGCCGAAATGATGATCAGGATCACGATCAGCGCGACGATCATCGGCTTGTTGATTTGCTGCATGTCAGCCTTTGACGGATAGCCGGCGAGGGTCACCGCACCGCGCAGGGCCGCTTCGTCGAAGCCGTCCAGCGTCACGTCACCGACACTGACCTGCACGCCACTGCCCGCAGGTGCGGCGGCGCTGGCGTAAGGCAGGCCTTGCTTGACCAGAAAGGTTTTGACCTTGTCGCACGGGCTGTCAAATTTCGCCTTGCCCACCGGGTCGAACTGGAACGTGCACGTCGCCGGGTCGGCCAACACGGTAATCGGCGCCTGGCGGCTGGCCTGGTCAATGGCCGGGTTGGCGTAATGCGCCAGGGATTTGAAGATCGGGAAATACAGTGCGGTGGCCAACAGCAGGCCGATCATCAGCACCGGCTTGCGCCCGACCTTGTCCGACAGCCAGCCAAAGAAGATGAAGAACGGCGCGCCGATGATCACGCTGACGATCAGCAGGCCGTTGGCCAGGGCCGGGTCCATTTTCAGGAACTGCGTCAGGAAAAACAGCACGTAAAACTGCGCGGCGTAAAAGGTCACTGCTTGCCCGGCGTTGATGCTGAACAGGGCTATCAGCACGACTTTGAGGTTTTCCCACTTGCCGAAGGAATCGCGCAGGGGCGACTTGCAGAGTTTGCCTTCGGCTTTCATTTTCACGAAGGCCGGCGATTCATGCAGGCTCAGGCGAATCCAGGTCGAGATGCCCAGCAGAATGATCGAAAACAGAAACGGAATGCGCCAGCCCCAGACTTCGAACTGGTCGCCGGTGAAGTAGCGGCAGCCGAGCACCACCAGCAGCGACAGCAACAGGCCGAGGGTCGCGGTGGATTGAATCCAGCTGGTGTGGAAGCCGCGTTTGCCCATCGGTGCGTGTTCCGCGACGTAGGTGGCAGCGCCGCCGTACTCACCGCCCAGCGCCAGACCCTGAAGCATGCGCAGCACCACAAGGATGATTGGCGCGGCGATGCCGATGCTCGCGTAGGTCGGCAGCAAGCCAACGCAGAAGGTCGCCAGGCCCATGAGCACAATGGTCGCGAGGAACGTGTATTTACGCCCGATCATGTCCCCCAGGCGTCCGAAGACCAGGGCACCGAAAGGCCTCACCACGAAGCCCGCCGCGAAGGCCATCAACGCAAAAATGAACGCCGTGGTGTCGTTCACCCCGGCGAAAAACTGTTTGCTGATCACCGCCGCGAGGGCGCCATAGAGGAAAAAGTCATACCACTCGAAGACCGTCCCGAGCGATGAAGCGAAGATGACTTTGCGGGTGTCGTGGCTGATCGTCTCGACCGGCACGGCGTCCAGAGGCTGAACATGTTCTGACATTTCGGTATCCCTCTCAGTGATTGTTTTTGTTGTTCCACTGGTGTTGCGTGTTCCTTGCTGGGGTGAAGCTTAATGTCCGTGAACCAAGCGCTAACTTTGGGGTAGCTCAATCCCCTGTGGGAGCGAGCCTGCTCGCGATGGCGGTGCATCAGTCACCGTAGATGTTAAATGTCAGTCCGTCATCGCGAGCAGGCTCGCTCCCACAGGGATTGTGTTGTCGTTGGATTCGAGTATTAGCTGCGCCGCTTTTTCGGCGATCATCAGCGTTGGCGAGCAGGTATTGCCCGAGGTGATGCGCGGCATGATCGAAGCATCGGCAATGCGCAATCCAGGAATGCCATGGACCCGCAACTCGGCATCAACCACCGCGTCCGCGTCATTACCCATCCGGCAAGTGCCGACCGGATGGAAAATAGTGGTGCCGATCTGCGCAGCGGCTTCGTGCAATTCTTCCTCGGTCTGCAAGCGCGCACCGGGCAAGTACTCGACCGGGTTGAACGCTTGCAGCGCCGGTGCGGCGACGATGCGGCGAGTCAGGCGAATGGCGTCGGCGGCGACACGCAAGTCCTCCGGATGGCTCAGATAGTTGGGCTGGATCAGTGGCGCGGCTTTCGGGTCGGTTGAGCAAATGTCCACCCGGCCACGGCTGTGCGGCCGTAGATCGCAGACCGAGGCGGTAAAGGCAGGGAAGGGGTGCAACGGCTCGCCGAAGCGTTCCAGCGACAACGGTTGCACGTGGTATTCGAGATTCGCCGAGGTCTGTTCCGGTCCTGAGCGAGCAAACGCACCGAGCTGACTTGGTGCCATCGACAGCGGGCCGCTGCGGTCATACAGGTAGCGCAGGCCCATGCCCATCTTGCCCCACACGCTGCCGGCGATCTGGTTCAGTGTGCGGGCGTTTTCCAGTTTGTAGATCAGCCGCAGTTGCAGGTGATCCTGCAGATTGCCGCCCACCCCCGGCAGCTCATGGGCCAGGCCGATCCCCAGTTTTTGCAGCAGCGGGCGAGGGCCGATGCCGGAGCGCTGGAGGATGCCCGGTGAGCCGACGGAGCCGGCACACAAGACGATTTCCTTGCGCGCCTTGAAGGTTTTCGCCTGACCTTGGTAGCGTGTAATGACGGCTGATGCACGGCCGTTGTCGAGCGATACGCGATCGACTTCAACGTCGGTCAGCACCGTGAGATTGGCGCGGTGGCGGATCGGTTTGAGAAACGCCTTGGCTGCGTTCCAGCGGATCCCGGCCTTCTGATTGACCTGAAAATAGCCGCAGCCTTCGTTATCGCCCTGGTTGAAATCATCGATGCTGGCGATGCCGCTTTGCTCGGCGGCGCTGCGGAAGGCATCGAGAATCGGCCACGACAGCCGCTGACGCTCGACCCGCCAGTCGCCGCTGGCGCCGTGAAATTCGGAGTCGCCGGCAAAATGGTTTTCGCTCTTTTTGAACAGCGGCAACACGTCCTTCCAGCTCCAGCCTGGATTGCCGTCCGCGGCCCAGCTGTCGTAGTCGCCGGCCTGGCCGCGCATGTAGATCATGCCGTTGATTGAAGAACAGCCGCCGAGCACTTTGCCGCGCGGGTAGCTCAGGGTGCGCCCTTGCAGACCGGGTTGCGCCTGAGTCTTGAAGCACCAGTCGGTGCGCGGGTTACCGATGCAGAACAGGTAACCCACGGGAATGTGAATCCAAGCATAGTTATCGCGGCCGCCGGCTTCGAGCAGCAGCACTCGGTGTTGCGGGTTGGCCGACAGTCGATTGGCCAGCAAACAACCTGCCGGCCCGGCACCGACCACGATGTAGTCGAACTCATCAAGGGAAGTCTGCATCCCTGACCTCTTATTGTTGTTCTTGTTGTCAGTCATCCTAGTTGTTAGCTTTCGGCAAAAGAATGTTAGTTTTTGCGCAGCCGCTGTGCGTTTTTAAACAGCCTTGCCTCAAGGAAGGATCATGTTCGACTGGAATGACCTGCGGTTTTTTCTCGAGTTGCAGCGCAGCGGGCGTTTGCTCACCGCTGCCCGCCGTTTGAACACCACCCACGCCACCGTCGCCCGGCACATCGAGGCCATCGAAAAGAGCCTCGGCACGGCGCTGTTCGTACAGCATGCCCAAGGCTACGAAATGACCCCGGCCGGCGAAGCGCTGCTCAAACACGCCGAAGCCATGGAAAACGTCGCGTTGCTGGCCCAGGAGGAAATCACCCAATCCACCGCGCCGCTGGGCAAGATTCGCGTTGGCGTGACGGAAGGGCTGGGCATCATGTTTCTCGCCAGCCGCATGAACGGTTTGTTCGAACGCTATCCAGGGCTTGAAGTGGAACTGGTGGCCGTGCCGCGCTTTGTCAGCATCCTCAACCGCGAAGCCGAAATCAGCATCCACCTCGAACGCCCGGCCGCCGACATGCTGGTCACGCGCAAACTCACCGACTATCGCCTGGGCCTTTACGCCAGCCAGGCGTATCTCGACCGATCAGCGCCATTGCGCAGCCGCGAAGACCTCGGTCGCCATGCCTGGATCGGCTACGTCGACGACCTGCTGTTCAGCCAGGAATTGATGTTCCTGAACAGCTTCTGCCGCAATCCGCGCGTGGTGTTTCACAGCACCAGCGTCATCGCCCAGCAACAGGCCGCGCGTTCGGGGTTGGGCATCGCCGTGTTGCCGTGCTACATGGCGAGTGCCGATCCGGATCTGGTGCCGTTGTTGCCGGAGGAAAGTATTGAACGCACCTACTGGATCAGTACCCGGCGCGAACTGCACAAGTCGGTCAGGCTGCGGGTGGTCTGGGATTATGTGGTGGGGTTGTGTGAAGCGGAGCAGGGGTTGTTGTTGGGATAGCTTCAGAGCGTGCCGACACTCTTTGGCACGGCACCTTAGCCCCGGCTTAACTGAAAATGACCTGTTAGAACTAACAGTTCATTAGAGTTCTTCGCGATAGCTTCAATCGATTTGTATTAACGGCGAGGTTGTTTGTGCTGGACTGCGCGGCGGTCCTGGCCTTCAATTTGTGAGTTGAAGACAAGGAGCTTGCAGCATGTCAGACGATACAAAAGTAAAAGGCCCGGCGTCGTACTTCCCTTCAATCGAAAAAAAATATGGGCAGCCCATCAGCCACTGGCTGGATCTGCTAGAAACACTGAGCGGCAAGAAGCACATGGAAATGGTGGCCTGGCTGAAGACAGAACATGGTTTGGGACATGGCCATGCCAATGCTTTGGTTGGGCATTATTTGGCCGCAGGTAAAAAGTGAATCTGAATGGGAAGCGGCATATTTATGTCCTCCCAATACCCATCAGATAAAACACAAAAAACTGTGGGAGCGAGCCTGCTCGCGATGGCGGCAGTACATCCAACATGGATGTTGACTGACACACCGTCATCGCGAGCCGGCTCGCTCCCACATGGATTTTTTTGACTGAAGCAATGACAACCCCGAGTACGACACCGAATCCCTGCTGGCCAACGCCAGCGAACGGAATTCATCATCAGCGGTTAAGGCGCCAGATTGAAAAATTCAACGCAGCGGCAACACAAAGCCACACAAGGTAAGGAAACAGGATCAGCCCGGTGATCATATCAAGCAGCAATGTCATCACCACCATTGCAGATACCACAAGCCAGAGTATCGCCAGGATCACCATGCCGGCGAACATACGCTGCGCGCCGAAAAATACCGGCGTCCACAGTGTATTGAGCGCAATCTGCGCCGCCCATAAACCCAGCACCACCTGACTTCCAGGTATCAAGGTCAAGCGGTACCCGGCCCAGGCAAGCAATAGATAGATAGTTGACCAAGCGACCGGAAACACCCAGTTGGGGGGCGTGAAACCGGGTTTGGCGAGCGATTCGTACCAGTGGCCCGGTTTAAAAAAGAAGCCTGTGCTTGCCGCAGCACCGCAGGCTAGAAGAAAAATCAGAAAACTCATCGCAGGTCCTTTTCTGGAGTCGGATGTTTGGTGGGCAATGCCATGTCAGCAGCATTAAAGAGAGGACGCCCAGCGAGGCGAAAAGTTTGGTTTGATGAGCGACATTTCCCAGCGCACGGTAAGTGAGCCTGTGGGAGATGCAAAAAACTGACTGTGCATTTCGGCTTCCGTCGACCGTCAGGACACGGGCGGCCGGCATCACTGATCCACCCAGAAAATGAAAAAGTGAAAACAGTTTGCATTTTGAAAACGCTTTTCACTATAGTGAGTCAGTTGCCAATTTCGGCCCTGTAACCGCTTGGACTACGACCATCTATGAGCGCCGTTGCTGAACGCATCCTTCGTGTTTTGGAAGAGCTTGCAAACTCGCCGGAGGGCATGACGCTCTCTGAACTCACGGCTGTTCTCGATCTGCCTATCACGGCCATACACCGGTTGCTCGCGGATTTGATTGAGCAGGGCTACGTCCGCAAGGACGAAAGACGAGGTGAGTTCACCTTGACCATGAAGTTGCCATCCCTGGGGCTGCGCTTCTTGAGCGCCGGCGGAGTGGTTGATATTGCTCAGCCGATCCTTGAACGCCTGGCCGTAATATCTGGAGAGTTGGTGCGCCTGGCCGTCGTTGATGGGGAGCAACTGGTCTATGTCGCCAAGGCCCAGGGCGCACGGGAAGGGTTGCGCTATGACCCGGAGATGGGCCGCCCGGTCACCCTGTCGTGCAGTGCCGCCGGTATAAGCTGGCTGGCCGGAAAGACTGACGAAGACATCATGCGGCTTGTCTCCGGACAAGGATTTGGCCTGCCAGCCAACTTTGGTCCCAGCGCACCCACTACCTTCAAAACCCTTCTTCCGTTGATTGAAGCCGCACGCCAGAACGGCTACGCCACGACGCAAGATATGTTCTTGCCAGCAATGAGTTCCCTGGCGACGACGGTGACTACCGGCAATGGCGAAGTTGGCGCGATTCTCATTATTGCAGGACCGATGTCACGGCTCACGCAACAAAGAATGAAGGAGCTTCTGCCGGCGCTCCTGTCGACGGCCGCAGAGTTATCTGAGGCAAGTGGAGTTTCACCGATAATGCGTCGCGCATCTAACTAATCAAATTAACCTGTCAACTTTCTCGATTAAGTTGGCGGGTCAACCTGTGCCTGTGCGGTAAGTTAAAACTTAAACTGCAGTACTTCGTATACCTGACAATAACTAACAATAAACAGTACTGATGTTTGCATCTGCGAGCATCTTGTACAGCGGAGGTAATAAGTATGGAGAACGATTCAAACAGTTCGTCGCGGTCCATGGCGAATCGGGCAGTCACCGCTGCCACGGTCGGAACCGCTTTGGAATGGTTCGATTTCACGTTGTACGGGGTTGTTGCAGCCACCGTGTTGCCCAAGTTGTTCTTCCCTGCGATGGAGCCTGGTTCTGCGCTGTTGGCATCTTTGGCCACTTTCAGCGTGGGCCTCGCTGCACGGCCACTGGGGGCCATTATCTGTGGCCATTTGGGTGACAAGATTGGCCGGCGTAATTTGATGCTCGGCACAGTATCGGCAATGGGTATTACTTCCATGCTGATGGGATTGCTGCCGACCTATGCGCAGATCGGGATACTCGCGCCCATCTTGCTGGTGTTGCTGCGCATCATTCAGGGATTTGCGCTGGGGGGAGAATCGACCGGCGGGCAACTCATGGCGCTCGAACATGCGCCTGCGGCCCGACGCGGCCGTTATTCAGGTCTCATCGGCATGTGCGCACCGCTCAGTCAGATAGTCGCCAATGCCGTGCTCCTTCTGCTTTCAGCCTCCATGAGCGCAGATGACTTTATGAGTTACGGCTGGCGAATCCCCTTCGTCATGAGCTTTGTGTTGGTTCTAGTGGGTATCTACATACGAATGCGAGTAGAGGAGACGCCCGCTTTTGTACAGATGAAACAGTCGGCAGTCGCGACGGTCAGTAGCCCACTTCGCGACGCCTTCAGACTTCACTGGAAAACCATTCTGCGGCTGATGCTGTTCTTCTGCGGCCCTACGGCAATGTTCTATCTCGCCGTTGTGTTCACCCTCGGCTATTTGACGAATACCCTCGGTATTCCTAAACAGACGGGGTTTACGCTGTTAATGATCGCCAATGCCTGCGCCATAGTCGGTTCAATTATGGGCGGCCTGCTCAGTGACCGGATCGGGCGCAAGCGCACTCTCCTTATTGCGTCGACCGCGACGTTCATCATGATGATGCTGTACTTTCCTTTGCTTCAAACCAAAGACTTCGCCACGATGGCGATTGCAATGGGCTTGTTCTTGGGTTTCACGCAAGTCCAGACCGGTATTCAGCCTGTTGCGTTCGCCGAAGCATTTCCGACCAATGTCCGCTATTCCGCTTCGGCGCTGGCTTTCACGGGCGCTAGCCTGTTCGCAGGTGGCCCGATTCCCATTGTCGCAACCTGGCTCTTGAACTTGAGCAACGGCTCGCCATGGGCGCTCGTGGCCCTTGTCGGAACGCTGAACGTGATCTCTTTCTGCATGATTGCAATAGGTCCGGAAACAGCGGGTGTCGACATGAATCGCCTCGATTCAGTCGACGAGGTCGCCGGCAACCAGCATGCGCAAGTGCGTCACGCGAACTCTTGATCTAATCCAGCGGTGCGCTGGTCGCACCGCTACATCGAAACCGTAAAAGCGAGAACATTGATGACCGACCAATCCAAAGGCTTGCTTGCGATCTGGAGCACGATTGCGGCGGAGGCGGAAACAGACTATTTGCACTGGCTTACACGCGAACATATTTTCGAGCGCGTCAGCGTGCCGGGCTTTCTCTCTGGCCGTGTGTTCAGGCGGCGCGACAGTCAGCCATCGCAATATTTCATGTTGTATGAGTTGGCTGCAGCCAGCGTGATGTCCAGCCCGGCGTATCTCGCACGACTCAATGATCCTACTCCCTGGACGCAACGGGTCATGCCCCAACTGATGCAGTTCCGTCGCGGTGGCGGTTCGGTCGATGTGAGTGGCGGTAATGTCGACGCACATGGAAGTCATCTCGCCATTGCGCGTTTCGATGGCGTGCTGCCTGACGCATTGACAGGGTCGAAGGGACTTCAACTGGCCGAGACGCTGGCGGAGTTGGATTGGGTCGTAAACGTTCAGATGATGACCGTGCAGACCGACGCCACGTCTATCGCCACTCGCGAGAAGTCGATGCGTAGCAGCCAGGAAGGAGAATTTTCGGGGTTGTTGATCATCCAGGCACTTGATAATGCCGCCCTGGAACGCGCCGTGAACTGCGCGCGAGAATTGCTGATGGCAGCCAATGAATTCGAGATCTACGAAGCGGTGTTCTCCTGCCACCAAGGCAACAATGAAATCTGCTAGTGGGGCGGCAACTCGTCGGTAATCTGCGGTAAAGCGGCACGTGTCTGGCTATCAGGAATAGCCAGCGTCGCACACAAACCGCCTTCCGGTCGGTTGACCAGCGTGATGCGTCCGCCCAGCCGAGTGGCGATGGTGTTGACAATGGTCAGCCCGAGCCCCGCACCCTGAACATTCCCGCGACTGTAAAACCGTTCGAACAACCGCTCGCGATCCGCTTCGTCGATGCCTGGCCCCTGGTCCTCGACGCTCAGTAAATAGAAGCCGTCGGCCTGACCCAGCTGCACGGTGATCACGCCTTGTTCGGGTGAAAAGTTTGCCGCGTTGCTGATCAGGTTATTCAGCGCAATGTCGATGGCGGCAGCGTCGGCGACGACTTTAAAGGGGCGGTCCTGGACGTCGAAGGCCAGCTCAAGGTTTTTACTCAGTATCCAGGGCGTGAGCTGTGCCAGGCAGTCGCGCACGACTTCGGCCAGGTCGATGCTGTGCAACGTCGGCGCCATGGCTTTGGGTTCCAGGCGGGCCATGGTCAACAATTGATTGACCAGGCGGCTGGTGCGGTCGACGCCGGCGATCAGAAATTCCAGGGAGTCACGGCGCTCTTCTTCGGTGCCGGCCTCCAGCAGGTTTTGTGCATGCACGCGCAGTACCGCCAAGGGCGTGCGCATTTCGTGGGCGGCATCTGCGATGAAGCGGCGTTCGCGGCCCAGCACTTCCTGGATCTGCGCCAGCATGCGATTGAGCGCCGCTTGCATCGGCTCCAGTTCACTGGGCAGCGGGGTCAGTTGCAACGGTTCCAGCGAGCCGCTGTGCCGCGCCCGCAAGGTCGCCGCCATGTTTTCCAGAGGTTTGAGGCCCCAGCCGATAGCGACCCAGATCAATGCCGCCAAAATCAGACTGCCCAGTACATTGGGCCATAAGGTATGGCGTACGATCCGATCCACTAGATCCGAACGCACGTCGTCCCGTTCTCCCACCCAGATTTTCAGATCATTTTGTTTGTCTTCAAGCAAGAAAGCGCGCCAGTGGCGGTTGGTCTGGTCGACCACATCACTGAAACCGGGTGTCGATGGCGGTGTGCTGAAGGAGGGCGCGCTGGCCGTGTGGACTAGCACTTCGCCGTGGCCATTCCACACCTGAAAAGCCAGTTTGGTTTCATAAGGGTGGCCGTCACCCCTGGGCGCTGCTTCACCCAGGGCTTTGTTGAATGCTTGATACAGCGCGGCGTGATCCTTGCTGGCCATGGGCATGCGCATCACACCTTGCAACAACCGGGCGTTTCGAGCCAATTGGGCATCATAGACTTCGGCGATTTCGTGATTGCTGTCGTGCAGATTGAGCAGGCTGATCACTGTCACGCCGACCAGCATCAGGCCAATGATGAGCGTGAGGCTGCGGCGCCGGATCGACGTCATCGACGCTCCTCCACCAGATAACCGACACCGCGAATGGTGCGGATCAGGTCGGTGGAGAATTTTTTGCGCAAGTGGTGGATGTGCACTTCCAGGGTGTTGCTTTCGGCTTCCTCGTTCCAGCCGTAAAGCAACTGCATCAGGTGATCGCGGGTCATGACCCGGCCAGGGGGCGAGAGCAGTTCGTGGAGCAACTGATATTCCTTGGGTGTCAGTGCTACCGGCTCGCCGTGATAACTGACTTGCTGGGTACCGGGGTTCAGGCTGATGCCGGCGTGTTCGATCAGCATCTGCGCGCGCCCGACACTACGCCGCAGCAAGGCTCGCAGGCGAGCCTTGAGTTCCGCCAGGTCAAAGGGCTTGATCAGGTAATCGTCAGCCCCTGCGTCCAGCCCGGCAATGCGGTCTTCGGTCGCGTCCCGCGCGGTGAGGATCAGCACCGGCAGGTTGGAACCGCTGTCCCGCAGGCGACGCAGCACTTCAAGCCCGTCCATGCGCGGCAGGCCGAGGTCGAGCACGGCCAGGTCAAACGTTTCGCTCAGCAGCGAGTGCAAGGCGCTGGCGCCATCCTGTACCCAATCGACGGTGTAACCTTCGCGGCCCAAGGCTTGATGAATGCCCTCGCCGAGGGCAACGTCGTCCTCGATCAGTAATAAGCGCACACGAACTCCTGTCAGGCGAGTTTCTTGTTCACGTCCACCAGCAACGCCTCGATCTCTTTGCGCCGCCCCGCATCGGCGGATTCCCGACCTGGCCTTGGGGGGGCTTGCAGGGCTTTTTGCAGTGCAAGTTTAGCTTCGCTGTAACGCTTTTGACGGTAGAGGTGATCGCCCCAGAAGTACAGACTATCGATACCGTCCGGGTTGAGCTGCAAGGCCTGTTTGAGTAACTGTTCAGCCTTGTCCGAGTCACCGAAACCGATGGGCCAGCCCGGTACGCGGTCATACAGCGCACCCAGACTGGTGTAGGCCGAGCCTTGCAGGGCTTTCGGGTCCAGAGTCAGGGCTTTTTCCAGATCGGCTCTCGCCACCTTGACCTTGCTTAGCGCACCGAGTCCACCCTGTGCACCGGCCCAACTGCTGGTGACGATGCCGGACCAGATCCAGGCTTCTGCCACCGATGGGCGCTCCTGGGCGAACGCGGAAGTCTGGGCCGCGAGTTTTTCAAACGCTGCGGTGCGTTGCGCTTCGGGGACTTCGTATTGAATGTGCGCCCAGCTTTGTTGAATGCCCTTGAGGCGTTGCTGGTCGGCGGGGTCCAGCGCCCAGGCACTTTGGCTCAAGGCCCCCAGCAGCAGGCAAGCGATGATTTTTTTCATGGTTTTAAATGCTCGTTATCGGGGTTTTCGCTCAGGCGACGGATCAGCGGCAATTGCTTGCGCAAGCCTCGGTCCACCAAGTTGGGCAGCAGGCTGTTCAGGCGCACGAAAAAACGCTCCGGCCAGCCCAGGTACAGGTCACGGTGATCACTCGCTATCGCATGCATCACCGCGGCCGCGACCGTTTGCGGATCATCGACGTTTGCCTTGAGCGCATCGTTCAAGGCCTGCGCCGCCGGGCTGTTCATGCGGGTGCGGGTGGCGCGCGGGGCGACATAGAGCACGCTGACACGGGTGTCCGCCAGTTCCCTGCGCAAGGCCTCGGAAAACCCGCGCAAGGCAAATTTGGTGGCGCAATAGCTGGCATAACCGGGGTAGCCGATGGAGCCGTAGGTTGAACCAACGTTCACCACCATAGCGCTCCGGGCTTGCTTGAGCATCGGCAGCAACAGTTTGGTCAAGCAGATCGGCGCGCTGATGTTCACCGCCAGCATGGCGTCGATGTCACCGTCCTCCAGTTGTTCGAGCATGGCGAATTGGTTGACCCCGGCGGCGTTGATCAGCAGGTTGATTCCACCCATGACTTCGGCGGCGCTGAGCACCCGACGTCGATCGGCCGGATCGGTCAAGTCCGCGCCGACCCAGCAAAGGTGTTGCGGATAGCGCGTCAACAATGGCGCCAACGGTTCCTTTTGCCGCGACACAGCCAGTACCTTGGCACCGCTGGCGCACAGGGCGGTTGCGATCGCCAGGCCGATGCCACCGCTGGCACCGGTGAGTACCACGCGAGCTTCATGCAGTTGCATACAGTCTCTCCTCATTGCGCGGCAAGCCACGGAACATGTCGGTGTAGAGCGCGTACACCACTTTGGAGGCGTGAATCACGGCCGCCTGGTCTGCCGGATCGTCGAGGGCATTCATCAGCCGGCGATAGGTTTGCATGTGTTCGATGTCCAGCGAGCCATGAGAGCTGAGGTAGCTGAAGGCGCTTTCCGGCAAGTCCAGGCGCTCGCGGATGCTGCCGGCCGCGTGGGTGGCCAGGGCGATGCTGGTGCCCTCCAAAACGTTGACCATCCCGAACAGGCCGACCGGGTTGTCTCGGGCGATCAGGTCGTAGAGAAAGCTGACCATCAATTCGATCGGCATGCACGGACGACCGTTGCGCACCGCGTCCCTGTCGCCGCCGCTGGCTTCGATGTCATTGAGTACCCATTGCTCGTGGCCATATTCATCCTCGATGTACTCGCAGACGGCTTCACGCAGCCATTCCAGACGCATCGGCAGACGCGCACCGCAGGCCATCATCAAGGGAACCGTGTGGCGCACGTGGTAATAGGCCTGCGCCAGAAACGCCCGGTAACTGTCCAGGCTGACCTTGCCCTCAAGGGCGTCGAGAATGATCGGCAGATTGAACAACGCATGGCGTTCTTGTTGCGTGGCTGCTTGCAGTCGGTCGAAAAAGCTCATGATGCGGATTCCTCGGAAAGTGCCGATTCAGACAGTTGCGCCCGGTAATGCTCGACGATGGCGTCACGGCGCAGTCGACCATTGGCGGTGAGCAGGCCATTGGCGGGTGTGAAAGGTTGATTTAGCCGAGTCCAGTGATGGACCTGGGCGTAATCGGGCAGGGCCTCGTTGGCTTGGGCGACGGCAGCGGCCAGTTCTTCGTCGGTGCACGCCGGGCGATGGGGCCAGAGCAGGGCATGGTTGCGCGGCATGGCTTCGCCGTAGACGAAGGCCTGGGCGATGTGGCGGCGCTGGGTCAACTCGGCCTCGACCC
>Ga0247818_10001571_pt1 | contig 14591 bp, 5 predicted proteins | sample 13C_Glucose_Day1_FD_192424 | JGI IMG/M metagenome (GOLD analysis project Ga0247818, IMG submission 192424) | Soil microbial communities from agricultural site in Penn Yan, New York, United States - 13C_Glucose_Day1 | ecosystem: Environmental > Terrestrial > Soil > Agricultural land | place: USA...
CCTGCAAACCTTGAGGAACACGCTATGACCGAACAGATCGAGCCCGGCAGCGCCAGCCACGCCGCCCAGCAACGCCAGCGTGCCAGCCAGTTGGCGCAAGCGGTGCGCGGCGAATTGCAGAAAGCCTTGATCGGCCAGAACCAGGTGATCGACGACGTGCTCACGGCGCTCATCGCCGGTGGCCACGTATTGCTTGAAGGTGTGCCGGGGCTGGGCAAAACCCTGCTGGTGCGCGCGTTGGCCCGTTGTTTCGGCGGCGAGTTTGCGCGGATTCAATTCACCCCGGATCTAATGCCCAGCGACGTCACCGGCCACGCCGTGTACGACCTGCAAACCGAGCAGTTCAAGCTGCGCAAGGGCCCGCTGTTCACCAACCTGTTGCTGGCCGACGAGATCAACCGCGCCCCGGCGAAAACCCAGGCGGCACTGCTCGAAGCGATGCAGGAACGGCAGGTCACACTCGAAGGCCGCGCCCTGCCCATCGCGCAACCGTTCATGGTGCTGGCCACGCAGAACCCGATCGAACAGGAAGGCACCTATCCCCTGCCGGAAGCCGAGCTCGACCGCTTCATGCTCAAGGTGCGCATGGACTACCCGGACGCGGATCAGGAGTTGAACATGGTGCGACAGGTCAGCCGTTCAACCCGCGCCGACATGCTCGATGTGCAACCGCTGCGCACGGTGTTGCAAGCCAAGGACGTGCAAGCTTTGCAACGCATCGCCAGCGACTTGCCGCTGGACGATCAGGTGCTCGACTACGCCGTGCGTCTGGCCCGTAGCACGCGCACCTGGCCGGGGCTGATTCTCGGCGCCGGGCCCCGCGCCTCGATCGCACTGGTGCGATGTGCCCGCGCCCGCGCGTTGTTGCGCGGCGGCGAATTCGTGATCCCGGACGACATCAAAGGCTGCGCACTGGCGGTGCTGCGCCATCGCGTACGCATCGCTCCGGAGCTGGACATTGAAGGGCTGCAGGTCGATCAGGTGCTGCAGCAACTGCTCGACCAGATTGCGGCGCCGCGGCTGTGAAACCCTCACGCCTGCTGTTGATCTGGCTGGCCTTGCTGCTGGCGATCGGCATCGTTCTGGGTACATTGCGGGCGCTGGAAGTCGACATCCCTGCCAGCCTGATATCGATCAACTGGGGGTTGCTGCTGGCGCTATTGGCCCTGGCGGTGCTCGATGCCCTGCGCCTGCAACGCCTGCCAACACCGCGCATCACACGGCAAATGCCCGGCAGTCTTGCGCTCGGCCGCTGGGGTGAAGTGCGCCTGGAAGTCGAACATGACTTCAGCGAACCGACGCACATTGAACTGTTCGATCACCCGCCAGCAGGGCTGAGTTTCGAAAACCTGCCGCTGTCGATTGAATTGCAACCCGGCCGGCGCAACCTGCTCGGTTATCGATTGCGCCCGCTCCAACGCGGCCATTTCAGCTTCGCTCACTGCGAGGTCAGCCTGCCCAGTCCCTTGGGATTATGGACAGGCAAACGCCTGCTCGATGTCAGCGACCAGACCCGCGTCTACCCCGACTTCGCCCGACTCTACGGCGGTGAACTGCTGGCCGTGGACAACTGGCTCAGCCAGCTCGGTGTGCGTCAGCGCCAACGGCGCGGTCAGGGTATGGAATTCCATCAGTTGCGCGAATTCCGTGAAGGTGACAGCCTGCGCCAGATCGACTGGAAAGCCACCGCCCGTCAACGCACACCGATTGCCCGCGAGTATCAGGACGAGCGCGATCAGCAGATCATCTTTCTGCTCGACTGCGGCCGATGCATGCGCAGCCAGGACGGCGAGCTGTCGCATTTCGATCACGCACTCAATGCCTGCCTGCTGCTCAGCTACATCGCGCTGCGCCAGGGCGACGCCGTGGGCTTGATGACCTTTGCCTGCGATCAACCTCGCCATCTCGCACCCGTCAAAGGCGCCGGCCAACTGAACGCGCTGCTCAACAGTGTCTACGACCTCGACACCACCCAGCGCCCCGCCGATTACCAGGCCGCCGCCAGTCAGTTGCTGGCCCGGCAAAAGCGTCGGGCGCTGGTGATACTGGTCACCAACCTGCGCGATGAAGGCGATGAAGAACTGCTCGGCGCCGTCAAACGTTTGAGCACGCAACACCGAGTACTGGTGGCGAATTTGCATGAGGAGACGCTCGATACCCTGCGCCATACCCCGGTGCAAACGCTACCTGAGGCTCTGGCCTACTGCGAGACAGTGAGTTACTTGAATGAACGAACAGAACTCCATGAGCAGTTGAGTGCTCATGGCGTTCCGGTGGTGGATGTTCGGCCAGCGGAGTTGGGGGCCGAACTGGTGACGCGGTATCTCAGCTGGAAACGAAGTGCCGCACTTTAAACTGTGATCAACTCACGACCGGGACATATACGGCGTCACTGTCCGAGGAGCCATCAGCGTTGTTGAGCCTGACGGCGAGAGAAATGTTATCCGTCATGGACATCGCCCTCCAATGACTCTGATATCGCCCCTTGTGATCGGTAGTGGTTTGGAAGAAGGGACCTCCATTATTTGAGACTTGGATGGTTCTGTTAGGCAACGGCTCTCGAGACCCCTTACTCACAACCAACGCAGTCATGGTTACATAGGTCTGCAAGGGAACCGGATTTGGCGAAGCGACAACGGACTCGACTGCCGCTGGAGGCTCTTGGGCGGTCAACTGCAGCGTTTTCACATCCCAGCCAGCCAGACCGCCCTTTACCGACGCCCATAAAGCACCGCCTGATGTTCCGAAGGTAAAACGACACGTTGCCTTGCCATCGGCATCCGTAGGTGTTGCCGGTATCGATGTATTGTCGTATTTCCACATCACCTCGACATCCGCCAGAGGCTCCCCGGTATTTGCCGAAACCACCGACGCCTGCGCAGTCATTTGCTGGCCGGGATAGCCAGGCTTATCAATGACCAACGCGCTGATCTGCCGAGGCTCGTGAAGGAAAAACCCCATCGAAACCGAATCCGAATTCTGCTCATCTCCCACCGTCGCGGTCAGCTCAAACGCACCGGACGTCGTCGGCACAAAATCGATTTTCGCCACCCCATAAAAATTGGTAGTCGAGGTCACTACGCCGAGATCAGGGCTGCGCCACGTCACGGTCATGCCCACCATCGGCTTGCCGCTGACCACCGAGATGACGGTGATCTGCTCTAACACAGCCTCCTTCCACAGCAGCGTTTTGTTGATCCGCTGGCGCTCGGCGATTTTAACCGTTCGCGAGCCTTGCCCCACCGAAAACGCGTTCACCGGTGACAGGCGCGCCAGCCCAGAGGACGAGAAGCCCAGACCAAAGCTTCCATCCTTGAGATCGCCTACCCTGAATTGGTAGGTCAATCCGGCTTCGCTGAAATACCTGGGTTCTCCGAGCCTCGGTTCTTCAAAACGGATGCCGAGTGCCGCTGGCCCGGACTCCGTCATGCCCAGTGTCAGGTACTGACCCAGCAAGTCACTGCCGTCCAGCGCTCGCACGTGTAGTTCATGTTGACCCTTGCGTCGCGGAAAGAACGTTTGTTGACCCATGGGCTGTTCCGACTGCTTGTCGAAACTGACCATCAGCCCCTCCCAGGGATCACTGGCCAGCGATCTGACTGTCATTGGGCGACGATCTTCGTAGTCGTCATAACGACTGAGTACCGCTGCGGTTACCGACTCTTCGCCGGCAACCTGCGGCCTGAAGTCAAAGCCGCTCCAGCCATCGGTCGTGGTTTGGATATCGCGAGGATTGCCATCGATGATCCAGCTCACCGGTGCCTGATCCACGGGGCGGTTGGTGTAATGCGAGTACACCTGCACCCACATCCACGCCGGCGCCTGGCCAATGACCGGATCCACCGCCGACTCGCGCCATGCCTCGAGTCTGACTTTGTTGTGAGCCAGTGTCATCGGCTTGGCGATCGCCTCGAAACTCAACTGAGGCAGGGCCAGGGTCAGAGCAAACTCGCCGTGAGTTTCACTGCCGGTGAAGTCCAGCGTCCAGATCGCGCCGCCGTCGTTCAGTGTCTGCGTATGCTCCAGCGGCGGGGCGACGGTCGCGCCCAGTGATTCGGCCGGTGTGCCCGACCAGATCAGGGATGCCTCAAGCCCCACCAACGGGCTCAGTGCATGAGGTAAAACGTTGAAGCGGTGAACGGCCCCCAGGCACGGATACAAGCTGCGATCATCCAGCGCCGATGGCACCTGATCGAGCAGCAGCGCCACTTCCTCCGTCAGATCCGCAGACATCAGCCGTCCTGCCAACTCGCGAACGTTTGTCTCGCCTTCAAGGCGCAATTCCAGCTCAAACAGGCTGCTGCGGCTGGTGCTGCCGTCGGAGAGCAGTTGCCATTGCGGCCCTGGCAACGTCAATGGCTTGGGCGTTTCCAGGTCTGCGGGCCGCAATCCGATATCAGGATCAACGCCGCGCCAGTGCAGACTGATATTGCGCCCGAGCCAATCACTGCCGGTAACCGGTTCGACTCTGAGGGTATGAGTCTGTCCACGTCGACAGAGCACGCCAAGTGTATTGCGTTGAACCTCAGCGTCGTCGAGCCAGATTTTCACCTGACTTTTCCATGGGCTGGTGGCATAGGCCGTGACGGTGAAGGGGTGCTCGACCGACATCGCTTCCGGGTGCGCCTTGAGCCGGGCCGTGATGGTCTTTTCCCCGGCAGTTTTCGGCGTATACAGCAAACTGGCCCAGCCGCCCGACCCAGTGGCACTGTGGACCGGGTCACCGTCGGGAATCACCCATTCGACCAACGCATTGCTGACCGGATCACCATCGCCTCTGGCCACTTCATGCACCGCTTGCACCCGCAGCAGCACGCTCTCGGCTTCGTCGACGATCGGATATTTGTTGGCCTCACGCACCTCCCCCACCTTGATCCGGTTGCGCGCCAGCGACATCGGTTTGGCTACAGATGGCAACAACAGCTTTGAGCAGACCAATGACAGATCAAAGCGACCGTCGAGCCGGTCCTCGCTGGTCAGCGTCCAGACGCTGTCGCGCCCATCGAACGGAACCGGCTCCTCGAGCGGCGGCCTGACCGTGATCCCCAATTGCTCGTGCCCGACGCCGCTCCAGTGCAGCGACAGATCAGTGCCCTGCAACGGGCTGTCGGCGAGCAGGCGCACGATGACAGGGTGCGCGGCGCCCCGGTTGGGATAACCGGTCACGTCCCACTGCGTTTCTATCTCCTCGACGACGGATCGCAACTCCTTCCACGGATCAGTCGCCAACACCTTGACCGCAAATTCGTGGGTCACTTCGCCACTGGCGTAATAAGGGCTTTCGACCGCTGCCTTGATAACCACATCACCCGCATTACTCGGTGCAAAATCAAAGTAAACCCAGCCTTGCTCGTCAGTGATCCCGGCCCCCAGCACACCTTGCCCGGACGTTGTCCAGGTCACTGTCCGGCCATCCAGCGCCTGGCCGGTGTAGAACGAAACGACTTGCACGCCGAGCCGGACACTCTGCGCATATTCAAGCACCGGGTAGTAAGCCGCGTCCTGTACCTCGCGAATGGCCAGGCGGTGATGCCCCAGCGAAACGTCAAGCTCATAAGGTTCGGCGCTGTACTGGTTAACCAGGTTTATCGAAAAATCGTAGCTTTTCTCTTCGCCGATCGCCGGGCAGTCGAGCGACCATGGCGACAGCAGCGCCTGATCGACACCCCATTCAGGATCAGCCTTGACCGCTTCCATCGGGTTGCCGTGGCTGGTCAGTGCGATCTGGGTATCCAGCCAGGCGCTGCCGGCTACAGGGGTAAAAGACAGCTTGTGCGGCATGAAAAGAGGGTCGTCCGATGCGCCGCCATGGGATGCCCCCAGGCACAGATACAACATCTGGCCTGGCGTCAGGGTTTCCTCGTCCAGACTTAGCGCCTCAAGCTTCAAGGGCTCCAGTTTCAGTTGAAGGTCGATGCGCGTAATACGCACAACCGAGCGCTTATCTGAAGGGTTGCTCGGCACACCGTTGACTTCGAAGGTCAAGGTTTCGCCGCTGTCGAATGCCAGGTGATCCAGCGATTCGCGATAGGCAATCGGAATGAAATCCAACGGCTGTGCCGTCGCCAGACGAGCGTTATCGTTCTCAAGGCTGCGTAGCGTCTCGCGCTTGAGTTCGATGCTCATCAACTCCGTGTTGCCCTTGAGGATGCGCAACGTTCCGAGCTGGCCCGACCAGTCAGCTCCCGGGCGAAACTCGCACAAAAATGTCAGTTCGTAACTGGCGCCGGCATCGGGCTTTTTAGGCACTGATACCTGCTGTGTAACCGAGCCACCGACCCCCGCCACCAGGAAACTGATAAACGCGTTTTCATACATTTCACTCGTTAAGCCGACTGACCCTTTGTAAGTCCAGTGGTCGAGCTCTTGAGTGAAATCACCGTTGAGCACCAGACTTTGATTCGCTTGGATGACTGGCTCATGCATGATCGCTCGCTCCTTTGGCCTGTTTGTTCAGCCTGGCGTTTTCAGCCTGGGTGACCAGGTCTACGACTTTCTGGACGAAGGTCGGCTCTCCGGCCTTGGCGGTGTAATGGATACGCACAATGAGGTCGGTCAACGACGCAAGCATGGCGGCCTGCAGCCGTTTACCCGACCACGGGACACTCAATCTCCAGCCGGAGATCACGCCAGTGCATTCAAACGGACGGAGCAGTCCTTCATCGGGCTTCATGTTCGTCAGACCGTTGTCAGCGATACCCACCGACAAGGCTATTTGCTGAGCGCTGCGCAAATTGATCACCACATCCAGCGGCGCTACCCCGCCCGGATTGTGCAAGTACTGCACGGACTGCGTGGTCGGCCGGGTCGCCGTCATGCTGCTGATCTGCAGCAAGGTCGCCCGCACATCCTCATAAGGTCCGGTCAGGACCGGCAGTTCGACCTCTACCGAACTGATCTGCCGGCAGAAATGCCCGGGATGATCGCGATCGAACAGCAACTGGGTCAGCCTGAATTCCAGTACCCCGGTGTCTTTCAGTTGCTGCAAGGCATCCGCCCAGCTGGCAATGCCCACCTGAGGTTCCACTTCGTCGTCGAACAACTGTCGCAGGGAAATGGTTTTTACCAGCTCCAGCCGTCGCTCGTGGCGTTGCAGATATTCACGCTCCAGACGCAGCAGATGCCCGCGCAACTGCTCACCGGCGGTCAGCCCATGACGATGGTCGAGCCACACTTGAGGCAAGGGGATTTGCGTATCGTAATCACCGGTTTCGGCGGCCAGCGAAGCCTGGGCGCTGAGGCACAGGCTGATGACCGCATCGTAGGCCTGATAATGCAGCGCCTTGAGCTGGCCGAGCATCCAGCCGAACAGTTCGGCATTGCTCGCACGTTTTTTCAGGTAGTTGTAGACCGTCAATGCCTGACTGTTGGCCCGCAAGGTCTGCGCAAGGCTGGATCGTGCCGCAGCGACCGCATGATTCTGCGCCACGATCTGCTCATCGAGCGCACGCACCTCCGCCATTGCCTGATTACGCTGCAGCGCCCATTCGCCTCGGCGACGCCGGTAACCTTCGGTCGTGGCCTGGCTGTCGGCATCGATCTGCAACAGCGACGAGGCAACCTCCATGCCGAAAGCCGCTGCATCAAACACATGTTCCGGTTTGAAGCCGCCATTGGAGGTGCCGAATATTTTCGGCAACGCCCCGATGACGCCCCCGGCGGTCCTGACGACCCTGGCCTGCAACGCGGAGGTTTTCGACTGTTTCAGGCTCGACATGACCTGATATTCGATCGCCGAGACGTTTTCGTTGTAACGCGCTGCGTAAGCATCCGCCCGCTCCTGCGCCATGGTCCGGCTTTGCTGCAGCGCTGTCACATTCGCCTCCAGTTGGGCGATCGACTGATCCTGCACCGTTTCGACATAGCTGCCCAATTCCACCAGATGGTTTTGCTGCAATTCTTCCTGCTCGGCGCGATCACGCCGCTCCAGCAGATTGAGCACCTGACTGCCGTAATCCTGCAGCGCCTGCACGGCCCGCAGTGCGACTTCGAACGTCACACGCCAGCGGAAGGCATTGACCACCATTCGCCCACCCATCGGTCTCGGCCCGGCCACGCCAGCGGTCGCCAGGTCGCGCAGCAATTGATTGGGATCCGTCGGCGGGCTGAACAGCGCAAGATCCATAGGCCTGCCCTCTTTGGTGAGATTGTGGCGCAGGTTGTGCATCCGTAGTTCAGGCGCGGCATACAGGTCGAGCAGCGACTGATTGATGGGGATTTCAAAAGGCCCACAGGCCAACAATCCGAGCATCGGCGGGGTATCGGAAGCGACCGGGTAATCCGCCAGGCTGAAATTCAGCGTCTTTTCAAAGGCTTCGAGCCGCGGCCGCACAGTGCTCTGCTCCAGCAGGTCGGCGACCTTGGTGGTTTGCCAACGGGTCGCCGTGTTGGCGGTCGGTGCCTTGCCCATCAGAAACCCGGCCTGGACGTAGCACAGCTTGGCGGCCACCAGACTGTCGCGGGTCAGTTGCCGGTAATACCAGTCGCCCCAGCTCATCAGGTTTTTCACATAGTCGGTAAATGCCAGAATCTGCATGTGCGCCGGTGCTGCGTAGCCGATGGCATCCGGATCCGTGGGGTTCTGAACTTCACAACCCGGATCGCCTGGAGCCCTGACGATGTCCAGGGGGCGGCAACGCCAGTATGCCGGTCTTGGGTTGGGATAGTCTGGATGTTCCCGAGGATCGGCAGTTGCCTGTGGATCGAACACGTAATGCAGCCAGTTTTGTGCCTCACGGAAGCGCTCTTCATCGCGCAAGCGCGTGGCCATCAAATGCGGCAGATGGAAAAACAGCTCCCAGAAAAACAGGCCATTGGCGCCGTTGAAAGCACCATTGGGCTCAACGAACGGCACCCCGGTGGGCGACGGCTCGGCAATGAACTGAGTGTTCCAGTCCAGCACAGCGTCCACGGAACCATTGGAACGCTGCACCAGTTCCGGGCCAAACAATGAATTGAGCCGGACGAACTCCAGTTGCAAGTCAGACTGATTGAAGGAAAGAAACTGCGCCGCATCGACAGTGTTTTTGCGCAAGGTGGGCGGGACGAAATCCTTGAGGTCGACAATGGTCAGGTCAAATCGCTTATCGCCCGTATCAGCGGTGGGGCCGGCTAATCCAAAAATGGTCGGGTTCGGCCATGTGCCTTTTTTTCGGCTGGATACCAACGATTCGGTTACCCAACCACCCGCCTGATCCAGCTCTTGTTCCAGCGGTTTAGGATCCTCACCTGAACCGCCCACAAGCCAAAGTTTCATCTTCACCATGGCACTGGCAAGTCCGGTGGGCCTGCAATATCCCTGCACCGTGATCTTGTCTTCATCTCCCACCCGCAACGCCATGACTTGCAGATCCATATGCGGCGTCAGGGAACCCGCCGTCAGGACACGGGGAACGACCGTGACCTGGCTGCTCAGTGGATGCTGAACCGTTTCGTTGCTGACGAATCGATGCTGGAGCGCCAGATCCAGCCATGCCCCACCGTCGCCGGCGACCGGGCGCATCAACACGTCGTAAACCGCATGCACCCTCAGCGGCACCACATCCTCGCCACTTATCTTGCCCGTCAGCAAAACCCCCAGCTTGCCCTTGGGATCCAGATAATCGCGGCGCTCACTCGCAATCAACCGGGTGCCCGGCAAAAGGTTGCGCTCGTATTCCGAACTGTGCAGGCACAGCGGCGCCGACCATTGGCCGTTCTGGGTCATGAACGCCAGATTGATGTCCAGTTTGTAAGGAATATCGACTGAGCCATCTTTCGCTGCGACCTTCACACGCCATTGCGCCCAGACCAGACATAACCGGCCATTCCAGAACACCGGGCGAATATCCAGCACCTCGTCGGCAACGGGGATTTCCACGGCTTGCCATTCACTCCAGGCCGCTGGATTGACCGCCACACTCTGGCTGCCCAGTTCAATCTCGGCCTTGCGCCAGAAGTACTGGAAGGGCTGCACCCGCTGTCGCCCGACAAAGTAATAATTGGCGCGGGCCGGCGTCATGCTGTCCATGTAGCAACTGATCACATCCAGATCGCAGGTTTGTTCGAAGGTCTGCAGGTAGTCCTGCAGCGCCGACTGCACGGAATCGTTGCTCAAGCGTGCCTGATTGAGATTGTTTTCAAGGGTTCTGAACAGGCTGGTCTTGCGCAGGCGTACAAAGGGATTGATGAAGTTTTCCGGGTAACACGAAATCAGCTGCACGGCGGCCCAGTCGGGATAGTTGTTGTACAGCTCCCATTCGAGCAGATGCCGATTGTCGAACGCTTGCTTCTCAAAGCCGGGTTCCAGCTTGCGATACACCGCATGAATGTACTGCTGTGCACAACTGGTCGCTTCGGCTACCCACGAACTGCGCACCTGGTAGGTGTCCAGTGGATCGATGCGCAGCAGTTCGAACAGATCGGCCGCCGTTTTCAAGAACGGATATTTCGCATTGGCCACCTGGCCAATGCAGTATTCGAGCAGTGCCGCGCGACGTTTTTCCAGCAGCCCGCCAATGTTACTCAATGCCATGATCCTGCTCCTTGGGATATGCTCCGGGGACAACCGTTAGCCAGGCGATACCGCTTACTCCGGTATCGCCTCACCCGCAAAGGTGATGGCATTGATGAACACGCTTTCGCTATCGCCAGCCTGACTCCGAACACTGAAAACGAAGGTGCCTCCGGTTTCGCTGGACACAAAAACCCGCGTGAGTCCCTGTTGATCGGTGAACCCCTGACGGGGTCTGATAGTTGCGGTATCCACATTTGTCGGGGGTACGGTCACCCAGTACCAATCCACCAACGAGTCGTACGCGCGGTTGCCGTAGCTGTCTTCCAGCAACGCGTAGAGTTCGACTTCCTGGCCTTCCGGCACGACTCCCAAGGGCGTTGGTGACAGTTCTGCCAACGGAAAAGTCAGCGTTTTGTGATCGAAGGTGATGTCGATAGAGGGGGCGTAGCGCGGCTCAAACAGATCCAGCCAATACATGGGCGTATCGGTGCCCATGACCTTGCCCGGGGTATAGATGACTAAAAGCGTTCCATCTAAGCCGGTCGCACCTGTTTCAATGCTGCCCAGGGAGGCTCGCCAGTGAACCTTGATGCCGCTCAGCGGCTGACCTTGCGCGTTTTTCACGGTCACCCGATACGTGGCTAGCTCACCTGGCTTGTTGGCCACGACATAGCTGCCATCCACCACGTCACAGGTAATTGAGACCAACTCGTTGAGGTCGCTTGCCACGTGCGCCACTGGCGCCCGTTCACTGGTCGCGCCCAGCAGAGCAAGTTCGGCGGCCTTGGCATAGGCTGTCTTGTCGATGGTTTCGGGCAGACTGCCGATCAGGAAAATCGTCAATGCATCCATGCCGGTCTCGATGGACAGCTCCCGGACGCGCATCAACAGATCGAGTTGGCTGAGGTTTTTCAACACCTTGAGGTTGGTGGGATCGATACGGTCGACACACTCGCGGACTTCCTGCACGCTCCAGCCAAAAAAATTGGCCAGTTTGATGGCGGCGGCCTGTTGCGCCAGCCTCATTGCATCCCCCGTGACATCCGGCAGATCGTTGACCTGACGCAGATAGTCCAACAACTTCTGCGGCGGTTGTTCACCCAGGGCGAAGGCGCGAGTCAGTGTCGTCAAGAAATACAGTGTGCGTATCGTCAATGCGTGCCTGTTGCTCTGACCGAGCCAGGCTTCGTGGCCGTAATCCAGATATTCGTGCAACAGCGCGGCGCTCAACCCCAGCGTCGACACCACTTCACTGCGCCTGCGCACCTGCGCCAGCAGATCGAGCAGCACATTGGCATTGCGGTGCTGTTTTCGGCTTGGCCCCTCTGACTCCACAGGGGTTTGCTCAAGTACGTGTTGCAGTAATTGATGAACCGTGGTGTTTGACCAGCTCAGGATCGGTAGTACCTGCTCCACACCGACACCGGCATACACGGCCAGCGTCTCTTTGACCAACGAAGCCTGAGCATCGCGCGCCTGCAGAACCACACCGGTCATGATGTCGATAAGGGTTTGGCGCAGTGCCCCCTCGACCACCCCCAAGGCACTGTCGACCGCCCAGGCAATTTTTCCGCGGACATCGTCCAGGTATTGCTCGGATGTCCCCCACTGGGGCAATACCAGACCGTAGGCGTCGACAATAGGAACCAGGCCATCGGCGCGGCTCACCAGGAATTCGAGCCAGTCGGCGACCCCTGCAGACGGCACGCCGGCCATCAGAAACACACCGTTGGACAACAATGCGGTCGGCAGCAAATTGCGCAGTTGTTCGAAAAGTTGCTGATCCTGCTCGGACGGTTGCTCCGCCGCCAGCGGTTCGACCGCATGCTGCAATACCCACAACACTGGCAGATCGCTTTGCGCGCACCACTGAACGCAACTGTGCATGGCTTCGATCAGTTCCAGTACATCTGGCGGCCCCTCTGCAACGGTGTGGATACGAGGGATACCCGCCAAGCCATCAACCCACTCGATCCCACCCAGCACCGACAGCATCAGCACACCTTCGACGGGGGTGATGTTCAACAGTCGGGGCAGTCGAACCAGGCGGTAAAAACTCGAGATGATCGCCGGGCTGCGCGTCAGTGTGTCGGTCAATTCATGTGCCCTGGCCACCGTGGTTGCCAGAACGTAATAAGTCTGCGGGTCAATCGCCAGGCCACGGCACAACTGGCTGATCGTCAGATCAACCTCGCCCGGCGCCGGCGTCACTGGAAACGTAAGGTTGTCGAGCTGCAAGGGCTCGCGGTAATCCGTTCGATCATTGAAGATCTGGTCGAACAGCGAGAGTGCCTCGCCACGGCCGTAGATCGACAGCTCTGCGATGAACCCGGCAAAGTCCGCCGCAGTGCATTCGTAACGCTCACGCAGGGTCTGAAAAAGACCCAGGGCATGCACGACGCCGCTGGATATGTCCATCTCTGACGTAGCAGCGGGGTCCGAAGGCTTACCGTGTTCTACTGCCCGGATCGCAGCCACCAGCAGTGCATCGACCTGATCGAACGGCAAACCGGTCCAGTTGGACAGACGGACCATTTGGTTTATCCGGTCATAGCGGTTGAAGCCCACTTCCTCGTCGGGGTTTGCCGTCAATCGATGGCGAAATTGTGACTCGTCGTCGATCCGCACGGCGGGGGCGGTGTTGTTGTTGATGTACACCGACCCCGACCGTTCACTCTCGGGCTTCTCGGGCTTCTCGGGCTTCTCGGGTATCTCGGATATCTCGGGTATCTCGGGTATCTCGGGTGCCTCGGGTATCTCATCCGGGTAGTCCACATTGGCTGAGCGCACCGGGGCAGCATCGCGAATCGACAGCAAAGCTTCGATCTGCGTGCTGCTCAACTTGGTTCGCTCGCCTAGAAACTCCACCTGATTAAGGTTCTGATATATATCCTGGTTACTGGTACCGAAGTGGCGGGCGAAAAATTCTTCGCGATTCTCAAAGCTCTCGCGGGCTTCCGTCAGCAATTGCCGCTGATAGGGACCGAGGCGCGTAGCATGAGCGAAGCCGGGACCGGTATTGGTTCCCCGGGCATCGGGTTGTAAAAAATAGGGGTAGGCCAGATCGACACGGTGCTCGAAGTCCCCCACCGACAGGTCATGGGACTGCGCGATAGCATCAATCGTGACCCAATGCTGGTAATACGGCAGACCGTTGGGGTAGCGGGCCTCGATCAATGCGTCTTCAGTCGACTGTCTTGGCTTGGGCTTGTTCGCCGCGATGAACTGCTCCAATACCGCGACGATGATGTCGACCGACGATACCGACTGATAGACCGCATTGACGTCGACCTCCAGCGCGAGCAAATCCGTGCGGCGGTTGTGCAACTGATATTGTTCTTCCTGGTTTTCGGGCTTGATACGGTCACGAATCCAGCGCAGCAAATCGATCAGATACGCTATGGGCGAAACAAGGGACTCCAGTGCATCCGGTGGACACAGTGCAGCAAAGTCGGTACCGATCAGGACTTGATAAGTGGGGCCGTCAACCATGGATAACAAACCGCTGGAGCTGTGTGTTGTCGCGTTCCGATCCCCCGTCAGGGTTTGCTCGATAAACTGACGACGCAGATACGTGGCCATGCTGTTGGCCCCGCGCAAAAACCGCCGGGCGTCATCCGGGCTGAGCCGCTGCTCCCTGACCAGACCCTGAACGCCCTTTTCCACCAAGGGAAAAATCGATCCCCCTTGTTCAAGATACGTCTTGAGATTGTCCAGCCCGAGGTTTTGTGCGTGTTGTTCGTCACCAAACAATTGATCGAACATTTGCAAAGCGGGGCGACGCGAATCAGCCATGATCAGGTTCCTTGAGGCGAAAGCCGGCCGGAGCAACCCGGCGTTTCCACCAGGCTGCACACTCAGTGATTAAGATTTGGCGCTTCGACGGGTCGAGTGTCTACTGTCAGATCTGACAGGTTTTACAACCGTTCGTCGGGTATGCGTTCAAGAACCTTCCACCGGCGGATTTGCGCGCTCGACCTCGAAGCGCGCGCTCACGACCCAGTCGGATATCTTCTCATCGCCCTTCTCATCCGTGAGGCTCTGCCTGAATCGGTACCAGTTGCCGGATTCCGGCAATGGTTGCGTCGCCTCCCCA